>Ga0209099_1000825_pt1 | contig 34946 bp, 39 predicted proteins | sample AD_JPNHW2_MetaG_FD_184430 | JGI IMG/M metagenome (GOLD analysis project Ga0209099, IMG submission 184430) | Active sludge microbial communities of municipal wastewater-treating anaerobic digesters from Japan - AD_JPNHW2_MetaG (SPAdes) (version 2) | ecosystem: Engineered > Bioreactor > Anaerobic... | reverse complement strand
TTAGCAGTTGACAAAAACTTCAAGTCACATATGGACGCAAACTCAACGACTATTCATCGTTTCAAGATGCAAGTTAATAAATTTTCAGGAACCATTTCACTTATTTAAAAGGAAATAATTATCCAAATTCGAGTATTGCACTTTCACCTGAAGCAAGCGGAGGCTCCATATCAGGCGTACTAATTCAAAACGGTTTATTCTTAGGTTATGGAACCGTTTGTGTGTCGGGTTATACAATAAGTAGGTGTAAAATCGGAAGTGTACTTTCTAGGATAGAATCTACTTTTAGCTGCAATCCGTCTGACATAACTATAACCGAATGCATAATTGGCTGGCTTGGCTTTCCCGGAGGAAATAATTTTACCTTATGCAATAACATTCTGGGCTATATTGGAGGGCTTGGGAATTATAACATAATTAAGAACAATATTTTTCTTAGCAGCACTAATAACATCTCGCTAAGTGGAACATATACGACCACAATTAAGAACTCTTATTTTGAAAATAATATCTTTCTTGGTAATCCCTTTGCAACATATTATTCATATACATTCGATGATAATGTGTTTAATAATAACCTGTTTGTGCAAAATGTCACGTTCCCTTACCAGTCAACAGGCAGCATTGGCATTAACAATATTGTGAATCAAACACAGAGTACCATATTTGTGAATCAAAGTGGTAACTCTTTTAGTTATGATGATGATTATCATTTACAATCCACTTGCCCCGGTAAAAACGCAGGCCGCGATGGAACGGATATAGGAATATATGGTGGAGCGTCTCCTTGGAAAGAAGGATCAATCCCCTTTAATCCACACATTCAAACTCTCAATATTTCACCTGTAACAAATTCATCCGGCAATCTGAATGTAAATATTCAGGTAGAAGCACAACCCAGATAATTACTTTCAATTCTAAGAGCATATCGCTATGATAAAATATTATAAATACATCTTAATAGCCTTGACCTTATCGGCTTGCAGTTGTCTGACATTTGCTCAATCGCAAAATCCTTTACACAGCCCATACCCGATCATTTTTGTGCATGGGTTGACCGGCGATAATTCTACTTGGTATCAATCCGGATCATATAATGATATAATTGATTATTTAGAAGGAGCCGGTTTACAATTTGGTGGGAATCTGAACATCTGTTTAGATTATAAAAGAGATTCTATGAGCTTGATAAACTCGAAATATATTGATGTCCATTATTTTGATGAGAATCCTGTGGCTGGAGATTTTTATACTATTAATTTTAATATTCATTCTAATGGAAGTAGCATATCGACAATAGCGTCCTTCACTATTAATAACTTTCTATCATCTAATAATGAAATTGATGAAATCGAGATAGATAACCCTTCACAATTTCATGTTGGAGATATTATTCGTTTGGCAGATGAGTTTATGTTGGTTAGACAAATAAATGGAAATACTGTCTTAGTTAAAAGGGGTATCTTAAATTCAACCATAGTACAACACACACCATTAGATCAAGGATTCAATTTATCTCTTGAAAGCAATCAGGCTTCAATCGCCAAACAAGGCTATGGATTAAAAAAGGCTATAGAAAAAATCAAGGACATAACAACATCTGATAAAGTAATCTTGGTTGGCCATTCAATGGGAGGTTTATGTGCAAGAGAATATATCAGATCGTATTATAATAATGATGTGGCAAAAATTGTTACTATTGGTACTCCTCATTATGGATCGAATTTAGCATCGCTTAATGACGTGGCATTCAGCGTTCATGGAATAGACACAAAATCAGAAGCCTACAGAGACCTGAAAACAGGAGGTGATGATCCAATAAGCTATTTATTATATGGTTATCTTGGCGTTTATCTTTATGGTGGGAATGAAAATGATGTTACGGATCTTACCTATAATAAAGATGTTAATTCTAATGGTACTGTAGGAGATAATATTACCGGATTAGATGCTTTTAGCCCTCCTTTCCCTGAAAATGTAGCTAGAGAATGGATCGTTTCCGATTGGAATCCTTCCTTTTTATGTAGTTTGCTAATTGGTATTACCGGACCCAACGATGGCGTTGTTTTATGTTCTTCTCAATATATTGATAGCAATGATACCTTGATGACCGACAGGCCACATATCTCTGATCTGCTTAATTGTGGAGGTATTGGCGAATCAAGGGATTACTATTCACTTCTTCGTGGTCTTGATGAGCCTTCTGACACTTCATTAGCTTATATTTTGCGTCAAAATGATACCATTTCAGGGTTTATAACGCATGGTAGTATTATGCAAGCCGTTGATTACGACACATATAAATTGAATATTCAAAATAAGAGTAGTATTTCAATATCATTATATTGCAATAATAATACTGGTATATCTAATTTTCAGCTATTGGACAGCGAGCTAAATGATTTGCAAACAAAGACAAATATTTATGAAACTATGTATGATACTCTTGAACCCGGAACATATTACTTTAAGATCAGGGGTATAGCTACCAATATTTCTTATCAATATCCATATAAAATTATTACCAATACTGCAATTATTCCGCCAGATAAACTAACAGTCATACCTGCCAATTCTCTTGAATATTATGATGTTGTGACTAACACAACCAGAGGGAAAGCCATCAAACTTATTAACACTACCGCTGAAACAATTTCACTTACAGGTATTGAATTTAGTGGGACATCGGCTAGTGAGTTCATTATATCCAATTCTATCCCTTTTCTTATATTACCTTCCGATACCGTATCATTAGATGTTTCACTATCTCCAACAACTATTGGAGAGAAAACGGCTACTATCACCATCTTTAATACCTCTGATGATACACCGGAAATCAATTTAGCCCTGCACGGTATTGGTGTAAGTTCTCCTACCCGCAGATTGGTGATGATGCCCGATGATATTTATATTTTCGGAAATACAAAAGTTCAGCAGTCCCGTAATAAAATATTCCAGTTACAAAATACAGGGTCAGATACTTTGTCCGTCAGCAGTTTGTATATATCCGGCATGGATTCAGCAGCTTTTTCTGTTGTTTCGCAGCCAGCCTTACCCAAAGAGTTAGCATCCGGCGAAAAGACTCAATTTACTGTTAAGTTTTCACCTTTAAGCGTTGGAACAAAAACAAGCCAGTTGTTCATCGGAAATAACGGCGACAATTCTTCCCCTGAAGATTCTGTGGCTTTATACGGAGTAGGAACATATAATTCATACTCAGGATTAAATGCATTATTACAGGCATTTGAATATTGGTACGATGATAATTACACTGATAAAGTCTATCAACCAGTTTATCCTTTGCAATCCGGAACGCTGAACACATCATTTTCAACCGATAATCTTGATTTCGGACTTCATACATTTCATCTTCGCTTCAAGGATACAAAAGGCCATTGGAGTTCAGTAATCAGTGAAGTGTTCAACAAATTACCGATTATCACTGATTCTACTGTAAAAATTACCGGTTATGAATATTGGTTTGATGATGATTTTAACTCCAGGGTAAGTTCGGCAATAAACCCGGTGAGTATATTCGTACACGACAGCTTATTAAATACAGCATCTCTTACTGAAGGGCTTCATACTTTCCACAGCAGGTATAAAGATGATATCGGTCAATGGAACGCTGTAGTTTCTGAGGTCTTCAACAAGATTCCTTCCACAAATGGTGAAAGAGTATTAACCAATTACGAATACTGGTTTGATGATGATTATTCATCCATGGTATTTTCTCCGATTGAACCTGTTCCGCTATTTGTCCATGACAGTGTTATTGACGCAACATCGTTACCTGTTGGCTTGCATACTTTTCATGGCAGATATAAGGATGATGCAGGCCAGTGGAGTTCGGTAATCAGCGAGGCGTTTAACAAAATACCCGCTTTCAGCAATGGAAATAACCTTGTAACAAAATACCGCTACTGGTACGATCTGGATACTACCAATATTTACTCGGTTAGTCTGAGTGTTCCTGTCTCACCCTATCAACTCATTAAGGATTTCACTCCCTGTGATCTTGCCAATGGCAATCATACCATTCATTTTCAATTTAAAGACACCCTTCAGTACTGGAGTTCGGTAGCAACTGATACATTCAATCTGCTGCCGTTATCGCCACCGGTGATTACTGCTGATGGCCCGGTAACAATATGCCAGGGAGGATCCGTTACACTTACATCAACTCCGGCTAATTTCTATTCGTGGAATAACGGGGACTCAACCCAAAGCATCACAGTAACTGTTCCTGGCGACTATCTTGTTACTGTTGATAATGGTTGCGGAAATCCGATGGTTTCAAATATAATATCCGTTTACAATATTACTGTTCCTGCAGCACCAGATTCAATTGAAGGTGATACTGTTGCTATTGCCGGGTCGACTAATCACCTTTATATTATAACACCTGTTTCAGGGGCTAATTCTTACATTTGGTCACTGCCTGATGGCGCTTACGGAATCAGCGATTCCAACAGTATTATTGTGAATTTCAGCGATACGGCAGTATCAGGCAATATTACAGTTTATGCTGTTAATAGCTGTGGCACCGGCCTTGCTTCTCCCCCTTTGCATGTTTCAATTACAGTGGGATTCAGTATTAACGGAAATTTCGTTTACAATAACAATGCTTCAACCCCCTTAGATTCGCTTTGGGTTTTTCTGGTCCATAGTTCTGAAATTATTGATTCCGTTCAAAGTGATTTAAATGGATCTTATTCGTTCTCAGGTCAGGTGAATGCTGCCTATACAATAAATGCAACAACAGCTAAACCATGGGGTGGAGTTAACGGAACGGATGCCCTGAAAATACAGCGTCATTTTGCAGGGCTCGAAATATTGACCGAACCTGTCAGGCTTCAGGCGGCTGATGTAAACAATAGTGGTTCTGTTAACGGAACGGATGCTCTAAAAGTTAAACGTCGTTTTGCCGGACTGGATAACAGCTTCACCCGGGGTGACTGGACTTTTGCCGAGCCGGTTACCGGTGGTGATTCTGTAATAATTAGCGGGATAAATGTTGTACAAAACTTCTATGGTTTATGCGTTGGCGATGTGAATGGATCAAATATTCCTTCACCGGGTGATCAACTATTATCAGGCCATGTTGAGATAATTCCTAATGGAGTAATTGATGTTTGCCCGGGTTGTGTATTTACCCTTCCTCTGCGTATGAGTTCGCAGAATAATATTAATGCCATTTCGCTGGTAATTTCATATCCTTCAGAAATGCTGGAAGTTATTAGCGTTAATACAACCAATGGCGAACCGGCTTACTCTGCTTGTAATAATGAAATCAGAATCGCATGGTCGGAATTACAATCACTTAAGTTGGCAGCTGATGACACACTGATTTTATTAAGATTTAAAGCCATAGATAAATTTATTAATGGCATTTCAATCGATTTGGAAGCCACTCCTGAATCAGAATTAGCCGATGAAACTGGAAATGTGATTCCGGCCATCCAATTATTCGCTGAGACTATTAAAGCCGGCTCGTGGACAGGATTTAATGAAACAGATTACGTTATTCAGCAATTCAGGATTTACCCGAATCCGGCTTCTGATATAATTCATATAGAATTATCTTCCCGAAAGCAGGCAACATTAAACATCGAAATCACGGATATGCTTGGCAGAATTATGAATATAAAAAAAGAATATCCGATAATACCCGGAATAAACCAAATTCAGATTAATTCTTCTGATTTTGTTAACGGAATTTATACAATCCACCTGAACACTGAAATTGATAAAACTATTACTGAATATTCCCATAAAGTTGTGATCCACAAGTTGCAGTAATGTATTCAGTTTCGAATGACAGGTATTAAACGATGAATAGAATTATCAGACATGCCAGACAACCAAAATAAATAACAAACTATCAAAATAATTGTATTCTAATATGAAAGTCTCCATTTTAACCTTTATTTTTTTCTCCTTCTTGTTTGAAGGTTTCGGACAGATTGGTCCTGACAAACTCGACAATTATATCCGTAATCGTTTTATTGACAATCAAGGCCGCGAGGTTGTGGAAGTGGTGGTTCCGGGTCATCCTCCAACAGGTTACAGAGCTCCCGTGGTTACTCCACCCAAAAGTGCCGTTACATTGACCAATGTACCGGCATTTACTTGGTGTTTTGGATGTTCGGCAACTTCAGCAGCAATGGAAGCCGGTTATTATGATAACCAGGATTATCCTAATATGTACACAGGCCCAACAAATGGAGGTGTTATCCCCATGAATAACAGTATTTGGGGAACCGTGGTAATCTCTGGCGAAACCCGGGCCCAATGTCCTTTGAGTGCAACACGTATGGGCCTGGACGAACGTACAACATATGGACACGTCGATGATTACTGGATACAATACGGAAATGAAGATCCCGATCCATACATAACCAATGGATGGACAGAACATGAACATGAAGGTTGTACGGGAGATTTCATGGGAACTAATCAATCTTATTATGGTAACTCAGATGGATCTACCACTTTCTACTATTATTCAAATGGAAATCCAATGAACAATTATACCGGAGGAGAACCTGAAATCCGTGATGGATGTCATGGAATGAGATTATTTTATGAATCCAGGGGATATACGGTAACTCAGAACTACACCCAGTTAATTTTTGGATATAATGGAAATACCCTGGGATTTACTTTAGATCAATTTAAAAATGAAATTGATAATGGTAGGCCTGTATTAATCCAGGTTGTCGGGCATACCATGCTTGGGTACGGATATGAAGATGCCTCATCTACAATTTATATTCATGATACCTGGGACTACAGTGATCATAGTATGACATGGGGAGGAAGTTATTCAGGAATGGAACAGTGGGGCGTCACTGTTGTTCAATTGGCTCCTGCTGCAAATGCTCCCATCGCTGATTTCACTGGCAGTCCAACAACGCTAGTAAGTGGCGGGATCGTAACATACACAGATATATCAACAGGTAATCCTACCAGTTGGTTATGGACTTTTGAAGGAGGAACTCCTTCTACATCAACTCTCCAAAACCCTATTGTTACGTATTCTGAAACAGGAAGTTATTCAGTAACACTTGTAGCAACAAATAGTTACGGGTCTGATACTGAGATTAAAACCAATTATATTACAGCATACCCTTCTTCTTATGCAGAGGATGAAATAGGGCATACTATTTTTGATCTTCAATCGAATGCTGCTTCTCCTTCGGGAAGACTTACCATGTTCATTGATGGTACTTTTGCTGCTGTTTATACAAGGGCCGTATCTCCAACTTCTTATTCTGACCGAGGTACAGGATATAATTACTTTGATGGAACTTCATGGGGATCTGTTGATCCACCTCGCATTGAATCATTAAAAACAGGTTGGCCCTCTCATGCGCAACTAGGCACTAATGGTGAGGTTGTAGTTTCACATCAGGGTTCAGGGGGCTTGGTCTTAAATATCAGAAATCCCAAAGGTACAGGCACGTGGGCCCAATCAATTGTTGCCCAGCCATCGGGGGCATATGGTTTTTTATGGCCTCGTATGGCAACAGGCGGAACTAACAAAGGGACCATCCATATTATTGCACTTACGACTCCTGTTGCGAACGGAGGAACCGTTTACAACGGACAAGATGGGGCTTTGGTCTATTTACGTTCACAGGATGGAGGTACAACATGGGATAAAGAAGAAGTACTTCCAGGATTAGGATCAGAATATTCTGTCGGGTTTGTTGGTGATGGATACTCATTTGCTGAACCCCGGAATAACATAATTGCATTTGCAGTTACTGATGACAATAATGACCTAATAGTCATGAAATCTATCAATAATGGTGAATCCTGGCAAAAAATTGTCGTATGGCAAAGACCTAATGTTGATTCTTTAGGTGTTTCTTCTCTTTGGTCGCCGGATAACTGCGGTCATCTCGCAATTGATGCCAGTGGAAAGGTGCATTTGGTTTTTGGCGTTTACAAATTCAATCCAAGTGATGGGTCATGGTTTCCATATTCGGGTGGAATAGCCTATTGGAACGAAGATATGCCAACCTGGACAGGAGGCGATGATGAGTATCAGATAAATTGCCTCAATCCTGATTCATTGAATGCTAGTGGAAACCTCATAGCAACTGCTTTTGACATTAACGGTAACGGCAGTTGGGATGTACTAGGATCATGCGGATTATATTATTGCGCAGATGTCAGTATGCCGCAAATAGCTATTGACGATAATAATGAAATGATCGTAGTTTATTCAGCAATAACAGAAAACCTAAACAATGGCATTCAGGATTACAGGCATCTTTGGTGTAATACTTCAAACAATCAGGGAGCAACATGGAGTGCACCGGTTGATTTGACAGGCAGTGATATCCACATGTTTGATGAATGTGTTTTCCCTTCAATTTGTCCTGAATCTGATGATGAATACTTCTATTTGATTTACCAATTAGATGTTGAACCCGGCTTATCCGTAAGGGGCGATTTAGATGATTATACAGATAACTATATATATTTTCTGAAGATACCTAAGAATGACAGTACTCCGCAGACAGCTCCAGTAACTACGGCAGGCATTATTGGAGCAGCTTATAATGCATCTGTACAAGTTCCGATAACAGTCACTGGTTTCGATAGCATTACTGCCTGTTCGCTTCGTTTGGAATATGATCCCGCTGTACTGACTTATACCGGATATTCAAATGTCAATTCTCAGTTGAGTGGAATGCTTGTCAATGACATAGCTGTTTCTGCTTCATTGCATAAAGTAATTATTGTTTGGTCGGACATTGATCCAAAAACTCTGCCTTCCAATTCAAAATTGCTTGATCTTGATTTTACGTATCTTTCAGGAACTACTTCTCTTGCATGGAATAATAGTGCTAATGGAGGTGCTGATTGTGAATATGCTGATGCAATTGGAGACCCATTGCCCGATGTTCCAACGTACCAATTTTATATAGATGGCGAAGTGCATTGGCAACCTGGTTATCAGGTTAGCGGTGTTATGGCATACAATAATGGAGCCAATACACCACTTGATCAGGTTGAGGTTGATTTGATGCAAAATGAAATACCAGTCACTTCTGCTATCAGTAACACGAGCGGTTATTATGAATTTTCAGTTATTCCTGATGGCTCATATAAAGCTCAATTCCTTTGCACTAAACCCTGGACTGGAGTAAACGCAACAGACGCTCTGAAGGTCCAACGTCATGCTGCTGGTCTTGAACCATTAACTGAACCGGTTCGTTTGTTGGCTGCCGATGTTAATAACAGTGGCAGTATCAATGCTACCGATGCCCTGAAGATCAAACGCAGAGTAGTTGGATTGGATACCACATTTGCCCGTGGCGACTGGACTTTTACAAAACCTACTATTGGAGGGGATTCAATCATTATTAACGGGGCTAACGTTACACAGAACTTTTATGGGCTGTGTGTTGGTGATGTAAATGGATCGAATATACCGGCGACTGGAGACAAATCATCATTATCTTATCAATTTGAATATGACGGTGATATTTCTATTATTTCAGGAACAGTAGTTGAATTACCAATACGGGTAAGAGATGCGGCTGAAATTTCGGCCATTACATTGAATCTTCAACTGTCACCAGGACTATTCCAGATTCAGGATGTTAAAATTGCACACGGCGAGGCACTTTTTAACCAGGAAGGTGATGCGTTTCGCATTATATGGTCAGAAATACAGGGACTTAGTTTACAGGCTGGTGATACAATAATACGTCTCGAAATGCTTGTAAACAATTCATTGCCAGGTTCTGTATATCCATTATGGCTGAATGAAGGATGTGAATTAGCTGATCTGGGAGGTAATCCAATAAATGATTTAACCCTTATTATTCCTAAAATCTATAATGGGATTTTAGTTGAAGAAAACCCGGTCTCTGATATCAGGATTTATCCCAATCCTACATCAGGCAGGATAACTGTCGGTTTTAGAGTAAGAAATATATCATCCGTCGAATGCTTAATAACAGATATTGCAGGTAGGGAATTGATTGAACTGTTCAATAAAAAAATCGATGCCTGCTTATTCGAGGAAACATTTGAAATGACTGAATTACAGCCTGGCATTTATATAGTTAACATAAGAGTGTGTGGTAATAGTCAGATTAAACAAATGGCATTTCTCAGGTTAATCGTGATTTAAGACAACATAAACTGCTGACGATAATCGACTCATTACAAAACATTAATCGAATGGTAATATCAATTCGTTTGGTAGAGCAAAAATAAAACCTTGTCTATGAGTGATGCTTAAAAAACAATACCGAATTGACGTGAAAATGAAAGCACTCTCTGCATAAAATTAACAATAATCGATATTAATCTTAAAACTAAATTGATTGATCATGAAAACTATCAGAAAATTCTCAGGAGTGGTTTTCCTTTTAATAGCCATTCTTACTAATCATTCTGCACTTGGCCAGAATGCTCCGATCACAACGGCAGGTTCAATAAGTGTATGTCCTAACGGAACAGTATCTGTCCCCGTTACTGTGACTAACTTTACTCAGATAACTGCAGTATCATTACGCTTGGATATTAATCCAACATTACTGGATTATACTGGCTATTCGAATCTGAATTCATCATTGTCAGGATGTTTAGTCAATGCAATCACTGTTTCATCGACGTTAAAAAAGATAATTATAGTTTGGTCTGATGTTACACCATTGACCTTAAGTAATGGAAGTAAGCTAATAGACCTGAATTTTACACTATTATCGGGTTCTCCAATTGTAGCATTTAACAACGATGCAAATGGAGGGTCTGATTGCGAATATGCTGATGCAATTGGAGATCCGTTAAATGATATACCTACTTCAACTTATTACATAAATGCATCTGTTACAAATATGGGTGTTGGAGCAGCAGGTACAATTACCGGTACATCTACAGTTTGTCAGGCTCAGAGTGCTGTAGCCTACTCAGTAGGTGCGATTGCAAATGCTAGCAATTACACCTGGGCTTATTCAGGCACTGGGGCGACTATCAATGGTTCAACCAATATCATTACCATCAATTTCGCAGCAAATGCTACGTCCGGCAATCTGACTGTGATGGGAACGAATTCCTGTGGAAACGGGACATTAAGCGCTAACTTCCCTATCACTGTCAATCCATTACCGTCTACAGCTGGCACAATTACCGGAACGGGTACCGTTTGTCAGGGTCAGAATGCTGTTGCATACACTGTCGGCTCAATTGCTAATGCAACCACCTATACATGGGCCTATTCGGGGACTGGGGCAACAATAAATGGCACTACTAATAATATCACCATTAACTTCGCATCAAATGCCACATCTGGCAACCTGACAGTGATGGGTACAAATACTTGCGGCAATGGTACCATTAGTGCTAATTTCCCAGTAACTGTTAATGCTTTCCCAGCAACAGCAGGAACCATTACAGGTGTTGCTTCCGTATGCCAGTCTCAAAATGCTGTTCCTTATTCAGTCGGTTCAATTGCTAATGCAACCAGTTACACATGGGCTTATTCAGGAACTGGCGCGACTATCAACGGAACCACCAATAGCATTACCATCAATTTCGCAGCAAATGCTACATCCGGCAATCTGACTGTGATGGGTACCAATTCCTGTGGAAACGGGACAATAAGTGCTAACTTCCCTATCACTGTCAATCCATTGCCGGCGGCAGCAGGCGCGATTACAGGATCAGCCACTGTTTGTCAGGCTCAGAGCGCTGTAGCTTACTCAGTGGGTGCGATTGCAAATGCTAGCAGTTACACCTGGGTTTATTCAGGAACTGGCGCGACCGTCAACGGTACTACCAATAGCATTACCATCAATTTCGCAGCAAATGCTACGTCCGGCAATCTGACTGTGATGGGAACGAATTCCTGTGGAAACGGGACATTAAGCGCTAACTTCCCTATCACTGTCAATCCATTACCGTCTACAGCTGGCACAATTACCGGAACGGGTACCGTTTGTCAGGGTCAGAATGCTGTTGCATACACTGTCGGCTCAATTGCTAATGCAACCACCTATACATGGGCCTATTCGGGGACTGGGGCAACAATAAATGGCACTACTAATAATATCACCATTAACTTCGCATCAAATGCCACATCTGGCAACCTGACAGTGATGGGTACAAATACTTGCGGCAATGGTACCATTAGTGCTAATTTCCCAGTAACTGTTAATGCTTTCCCAGCAACAGCAGGAACCATTACAGGTGTTGCTTCCGTATGCCAGTCTCAAAATGCTGTTCCTTATTCAGTCGGTTCAATTGCTAATGCAACCAGTTACACATGGGCTTATTCAGGAACTGGCGCGACTATCAACGGAACCACCAATAGCATTACCATCAATTTCGCAGCAAATGCTACATCCGGCAATCTGACTGTGATGGGTACCAATTCCTGTGGAAACGGGACAATAAGTGCTAACTTCCCTATCACTGTCAATCAACTACCTACAGCAGATGCAGGAATTGATCAATCAATACCGAATGGTTCTTCAACTACTCTCAATGGCTCAGCAACTGGTGGATCAGGTTCTTATACATGGCATTGGGAACCGGCCTATCTATTATTGGATCCAAATGTTCAAAATCCTACAACCGTAAATTTAACAGCGTCTGTATTATTTACGTTATCAGTTACGGATGCAAATGCATGTAATGATAATGATGATGTCTTTATTAATGTAAGCGGTCCATTGACGGTATTTGCATCTGCTACACCAGATACTATATGTGCAGGCGAAATGGTACAGTTGATGGCCTCGGCAGGAGGTGGTACCGGGAGTTATTCGTTTTCATGGACCTCTGTGCCTGAAGGTTTTACTTCTGATTTACAAAACCCTGTTGCCTATCCCACTTTGAGTACAGTATACACAGTTGCTGTTGATGATGGAACTAATATCGTAACTTCTAATGTGAATGTAACAGTAAATCCTTTACCTGAAATTCCTGCTATACCCGAAGGTCCAGATTCAGTCGATTTGCGAGTTATTGAAAGTTCAGATTACATTATCAATTCTATTACTTCAAATGATAGCTACATTTGGGAATTAAGCCCTGTAACGGCAGGTAACATATCAGGAACAGACACAATTGGAACTGTCATTTGGAATACTAATTATCTAGGTTTTGCGTTCATCAGAGTCAAGTCAGTAAACTCCTGCGGCCAATCACAATTTTCAAATGAAAAACAAACCTTTGTAGATAATACTACAAGTATAAATGATCCTAGTTTATCCAACGTAGTAATTTACCCTAATCCAAATGATGGTTCTTTCTGGATCAGTTCATCTGAAAAAATAACTAAGGTTACTCTATATAATGGTACAGGAAAAAGGTTGAAAGAAATTCATCAGCCTGATAAGAATTTCCTATTTAAAAACAAACTACCTGACGGAACCTACTTTGTAGAAGTTCAAATCAAAAAGAAAGTCTTTTTAAAGAAAATAGTTGTAAAGAATGTCCTTTAAACAAGGAATAAAGTTTCTAGCTATCTGATTTAAAACTTCTATTATAAATATGAGGAGTTGGGAGACTTCTAATCCCGGCTCCTCATTAATAAACTTCTTTATTTAAGTAAGGACCTTCAGTAGTATTATAAGAAATTGATGGTAGTATCATCTGGTGGCAACAATTTTCTTATTACCAGTTGGCCATGTGAATTCAAGAGTAAAAACCATTCGAAAAAAGCAATAATGAAAAAAATCAGATGGATTATTCAGATAGTAATAATCTCTCTCGTGATTCCACTCGGGTAGTACGGGGCATTTATATTACCAGGAATTATAAGAGATACACACGAAGCAATCGAACAAAAAACGTCAATAAAAAGACGTATTAAGAAAGTTGGTAACGAACATGGAGTATATTTTGAAATGACTGATGGTCATCTCTATCGACAACACGATTATTATATTAACAAATCTAAACGTAATTATTCATGGGATTTGAAAGCAAATGATTCGATTTTTAAGGAAGGCTATAGCGACACTCTTTATATCATCAGAGGAGATAAGACATTTATTTATACCTACAGGCCATGATAAATGTTTTAAATTACGGATGTTTCGCACTCTAGATACAAGGTAAGCCTTTGATAGTGAACATATCTTTAAGAAATAGTGTATTGAATATTCCGGAGCAAACCAGGCCAGTGATTCCGGACGAAAGCCGGCCACAAAGAAATGAAGATTGGGAGGGTAGAAACAGCATTTTTCTGTAGGGAGTTTTCTTTCTAAGACATTCTCCTTTAAGTTCTTCCCGATGGGTGCAAACTGAAAATTTGTTCATTTTCACTGAAAACATTCAGCCTAATTTCAGAACTACCGGCCATTAAAACAAAAAACCACCCTGAACGGGTGGTCTTTTGTTTTATAGCCGTAAACGGGTTTTACCTGGCATATTTAAAGGCTTTGCCGAGGTACCTGGCATTGCTCCCAAGGGTTTCCTCGATGCGGAGCAACTGGTTGTACTTTGCGATACGGTCGGTACGGCTGGCCGATCCGGTTTTGATAAGGCCTGTATTCAAGGCTACGGAAAGGTCGGCAATGGTGGTATCCTCGGTTTCGCCCGAACGGTGGCTCATCACGGCCGTATAGCTGTTGCGGTAAGCCAGGTTCACGGCGTCGATGGTTTCGGTAAGCGAACCGATCTGGTTTACTTTAATGAGGATTGAATTGGCAACGCTTTTTTCGATGCCCATCTGCAGCCTTTTCACATTGGTGACAAACAGGTCGTCGCCCACGAGCTGGATTTTCTTACCCAATACATCGGTCATCAGCTTCCATCCGTCCCAGTCGTCTTCGGCCATACCGTCTTCGATGCTGATGATCGGATATTTTTCAACCCAGGTTTTCCAGTAGTCAACCATTTGGGCGGGGGTAAGCTTATCGCCGGTTGATTTATGGAGATGATAAACATTTTCTTCGGGAATGAAGTATTCGCTCGAAGCGGGATCGAGCCCGATATAGACATCGGCGCCCGGTTTGTAACCGGCTTTTTCGATGGCCTGCAGGATAACCGTGATGGCTTCCTCGTTGCTCTTGAGGTTGGGAGCAAAACCGCCTTCGTCGCCTACGTTGGTGGAATAGCCGGCTTTTTTAAGTACCGATTTCAGGTTATGGAACACTTCGGCGCCCATACGAAGCGCTTCGCTGAACGAAGGGGCTCCCACGGGCATGATCATGAATTCCTGGAAGTCGATACTGTTATCGGCATGCGAACCGCCGTTCAGAATATTCATCATGGGGATGGGGAGCGTGTTTGCGTTTACCCCGCCGATATACCGGTACAGGTATTGTCCGGTTTCCTGGGCTGCCGCGTTGGCCACTGCTAGCGAAACGCCTAGAATGGCATTGGCGCCAAGGTTGCCCTTGTTGGGAGTGCCATCCAATTCGATCATGCGGGCGTCGATCTCGTTCTGTTCCGATACGAAATATCCTTTCAGCTCTTCGGCAAGCACTTTATTCACATTCTGAACAGCTTTAAGGACGCCTTTCCCCATATAGATACTCTTGTCCTCGTCGCGGAGTTCGACAGCCTCGTGAACGCCGGTGGAGGCGCCTGAGGGTACAGCCGCACGTCCCATGATACCGTTTGTTGTGAAAACATCCACTTCGATGGTGGGGTTGCCGCGCGAATCAAGGATCTGGCGGGCTGTAATGTTTGCGATCTGACTCATAATTAACTGTTTTAAAGTGTAGACTTGGGAACACAAAAAAAGGACAAAGTTCATCCGACTTCATCCTTTCCAATTCCTGAATATTTTCTATTGATTGTCTTCCGGAGTATCGGATTCAGTCTTTTCAGTATCAACAACCGGTTCTTCCGGTTTTTCTGTTTCAGCTACCGGAGCGGCTTTTGCTTTGGCTTTTGCCTTGGGCGCAGCCTTGGCTGTAGGTTCGGCAACGGCTTCAGCAGTGGATTCGGCTTTCTTTCCGGTACCGCGACGGCGGCGGGTAGTCTTTTTGGGCGCTGCTTCTTTGGCTGCAAGCATCACTTCGTTGAAGTCAACAAGCTCCATCATGCACATTTCGGCGTTATCGCCAAGCCGGAAACCGGTTTTCAGGATACGGGTATATCCACCGGGACGGTCGGCAATTTTAACGGCAACGGTACGGAAGAGTTCCGTAACTGCTTCTTTATCCTGCAGATAGCTAAAAGCTATACGGCGTGAATGGGTTGAATCATCCTTGGCTTTGGTGAGTATGGGCTCAATAAACGTGCGGAGGGCTTTTGCCTTGGCTAACGTTGTATTTATGCGCTTGTGCCTGATGAGCGAGCTTGCCATATTCGAAAGCATGGCTTTGCGATGAGTGCTGGTCCGCCCAAGGTGGTTAATTGCTTTCTGATGTCTCATTTCGCTTATTCCTTATCTAATTTGTATTTTGCAATGTTCATACCGAATTCAAGTCCCTTGGTTTTAACAAGGTCTTCGAGTTCAGTAAGGGATTTTTTTCCAAAATTCCTGAATTTCAGCAGGTCATTTTTATTGAAAGCTACCAGGTCGCCAAGGGTTTCCACATCAGCAGCCTTAAGGCAATTCAATGCGCGTACCGAGAGATCCATATCAACCAGTTTGGTTTTCAACAGTTGACGGATATGCAGGGTGCTTTCATCAAATTCTTCCGTTACGGCTTTTTCTTCAGTATCGATGGTGATCTTTTCGTCGCTGAAGAGCATGAAATGGTGGATGAGGATTTTTGCAGCTTCTTTCAGGGCTTCTTTCGGATGTATCGACCCGTCGGTTTTAATATCGAGAACCAGCTTTTCGTAGTCGGTTTTCTGTTCAACACGGTAATTCTCAATGGTATACTTCACATTCTTGATGGGAGTATGAATCGAATCAATGAAGATTGTACCGATTAAGGCATTGGGAACTTTATTTTCTTCGGCGGGAACATACCCTCTGCCTTTGTTGATGGTAAGTTCGATATTGAGTTTTACCGAAGGTTCCATGTGGCAGAGCACCACATCCGGATTGAGCACCTGAAAAACCGAAAGATGTTTTGCTATGTCACCGGCCGTAAAAATATCCTTGCCTGTGAAAGAGAAATTGACTTTTTCGGATTCTTCCGCTTCGATTTGTTTGCGAAAACGAAGCTTTTTTAGGTTCAGTACAACATCCGTTACATCTTCAACCACACCTTTGATAGATGAGAACTCGTGGTCAACACCATCAATGCGAACCGATGTAATTGCATAACCTTCGAGCGACGAGAGCAGGATTCTGCGCAAAGCATTTCCGATAGTAATGCCGAAGCCGGGTTCGAGAGGGCGGAACTCAAAGGTACCGTCAAACTCATCGGCCTGTACCATGATAACCTTATCAGGTTTCTGGAATGATAATATCGCCATAAATATCCTAATTGTTGGTTGAACTTAAACTGAATCAGATTATTTCGAATACAATTCGACGATGAGCTGTTCCTGGATGTTTTCAGGAATTTCATCCCGTTGCGGGTAATTAATAAATTTCCCCGTTAACGAAGCCTCATCCCACTCGAGCCAGGAAAACCTGCTGCCGCGGCCTGTCATATTGTTCTGGATCACTTCAAGTGATTTTGAACGTTCGCGTACGGCAACTACATCACCCTGTAAAAGTTCATACGAGGGAACATTCACCACTTTTCCGTTAACGGTAATGTGCCGGTGGCTAACAAGCTGGCGGGCAGCGTCACGGGTAGGAGCGATTCCCAGGCGGTAAACTACATTATCGAGCCTTGCTTCGATGAGTTGAAGCAGGATTTCACCGGTAATGCCTTTTTTGCTGGTGGCTTTAAGGAAGGTATTCTTGAACTGTTTTTCGAGAATGCCGTATGTATATTTTGCTTTTTGTTTCTCGGCAAGCTGTGTACCGTATTCCGATACTTTGCGCCTGCGTTTATTCTGCCCGTGCTGTCCGGGAGGATAGTTTTTCTTTTCGTAAGCCTTATCGGGGCCGTAGATCGGCTCCTTGAATTTGCGGGCTATTTTCGACTTTGGACCAATATAACGTGCCATGTAGCCTGTTAAGTTTGTATATGTTTATGATATTTTTTTATTCCTGAACTTCCGGCAAATTAAACCCTGCGGCGTTTTGGAGGCCTGCAGCCGTTGTGCGGCAATGGGGTTACATCCTGGATCTCAGTAACTTCTATACCGGCAGTATGAAGGGTACGGATAGCCGACTCCCTGCCTGACCCGGGACCTTTCACGTAAACCTTTACTTTACGCAAGCCAAGGTCGTAAGCTACTTTGGCGCAATCGGTAGCAGCCATCTGAGCAGCATAAGGCGTGTTCTTTTTCGAACCGCGGAATCCCATCTTGCCAGCCGATGCCCATGATATTACCTGGCCCGTACTGTTGGTAAGTGAGATGATGATGTTGTTGAAGGACGCAAAAACATATGCCCTTCCTACCGCATCGACTTTTACGACTTTTTTCTTCGAAACTTTGGTGGTTTTTGCCATAGTTGTTTTATTTCAGCTTTTAATCTTTACTTTTTAGCCTTTGGTAGCCTTTTTCTTGTTAGCGACGGTTTTTTTCCTGCCTTTGCGGGTACGGGCATTGTTCTTGGTGCTTTGGCCGCGAACCGGTAACCCGAGACGATGGCGGATACCACGGTAACAACCGATATCCATCAGTCGTTTGATGTTGAGCTGCACCTCAGAACGGAGAGCGCCTTCAACTTTAATTTCTTCGCCGATGATTGAACGAATTTGATTCTGTTCATCATCATTCCAATCCTGAACCTTTTTACCCCGGTCGATGCCGGCTTTATCCAGGATGTGCTGGGCTGTGCTCCGGCCTATACCATAAATGTATGTAAGTCCGATTTCGCCCCTCTTATTCTTCGGTAAATCAATACCTGCAATACGTGCCATATTATTCTACTGCTTAGGGATTACACAATGATTAACCTTGCCGTTGTTTGAATTTGGGATTCTTTTTGTTGATAACATAAATCCTCCCTTTCCTGCGTACTATCTTGCAATCAGGCGTTCTTTTCTTGACGGATGCTCTGACTTTCATTGCTTGTATTATTTATTGTTTAGTATTATTCAGTTTTCTTATTTGTAGCGGAAAATTATCCTTCCTTTGGTAAGATCGTACGGCGACATTTCAATTTTAACTTTATCACCCGGAAGAATTTTTATGTAGTGCATTCTCATCTTTCCGGAGATGTGGGCTGTAATTACATGTCCATTTTCAAGTTCCACTCTGAACATGGCATTGCCGAGTGATTCTCGTACGACACCGTCTTGTTCTATTACGAGTTGTTTAGCCATTCTTACTTTATTATCAGTATGTTATGGTTTACTACTTGCTCTATTGTTTCGAAACTTGACAGAATATCCGCTTTGTCTTTACGAATTGCGACAGCATGTTCAAAGTGCGCCGAAGGTTTGTGATCAATCGTGCGTATTGTCCAGCCGTCCCGGTCCTGCATTACGACCCGCTTGCCCAGGTTTATCATCGGCTCGATGCATATCACCATGTTTTCTTCAAGTTTGGGACCGGTTCCCCGTTTCCCGTAGTTCGGCACTTCAGGCCTTTCATGAAGATGGTTCCCCAATCCATGACCTACGAGATCGCGTACCACCGAGTACCCGAAGTCTTCAACATAGCTTTGCACTTCATATCCGATATCGCCTATCCGCTTACCGGCCACGGCAACATCAATGCCTTTATACAACGATTCTTTCGTCCGTTTCATCAGATTCTCCACTTCCGGGTCCATCTCACCAATCCCGAACGAGAACGCTGAATCGCCATAATATCCATCAATGACTGTACCGCAATCGATCGAAACCAGATCGCCTTCTTTAAGTTCCTGGTTTCCCGGGATCCCGTGAACAACGACGTCATTTACGGATATGCAAAGCGTTGCCGGATAACCGTTGTAATCTTTAAAAGCAGGCAAAGCTCCGTGATCCAGGATGAACTCATAAGCAATCCTGTCCAGTTCCGACGTAGTAATACCTGCCCTGAGGTGACGGGCAACTTCTGCTATCGTTTCTCCAACAAGCAAAGAACTTTTGCGAACTTTTTCTATTTCAATGTCAGTTTTTACCAAGGCCATTATTTTCCTGCTCCGACAGATTAATAGGCACTTGCATAGGATGAACGTCCTTTGATACGGCCTGATTTGGTGAGGCCTTCATAATGACGCATCAACAGGTGACTTTCTATTTGCTGCAACGTATCCAGCACAACGCCTACCAGAATCAGCAAGGATGTTCCCCCATAAAACTGGGCGAACTGGCTGTTGACACCGGTCATCCTGACCAATGCAGGCATAACAGCTACAAAGGCAAGGAATATTGAACCCGGCAGGGTAATGCGGGACATTACCGAATCAATGAAGTCAGCGGTTTTCTTTCCGGGTTTCACGCCGGGAATAAAGCCACCGTTCTTTTTCATATCTTCAGCCATCTGGTTAGGGTTAACCGTGATAGCTGTATAGAAGTAAGTAAAGGCAATGATCAGGAGGGCATACACCAGGTTATACCAGAAACCGTTGATATCGGTAAAAGCGGCAGCAAAACCCCGTAAGGATTCACTGTTTGCAAAACCGGCAATGGTCAGAGGCAGGAACATGATAGCCTGTGCAAAGATGATAGGCATAACGCCGGCAGCATTCACTTTGAGGGGGATATACTGCCTTACGCCGCCATATTGTTTGTTGCCCACAATGCGTTTTGCGTATTGTACGGGAATTTTACGTGTTCCCTGAACCAAAAGGATACAAAGCAGAATGACTACAACCAGGACAACCAGTTCAACCAGGAAAACGACAAGTCCGCCGCCTTTTTGTTCCATCCGTGAAATGAACTCACCGAATAAAGCGAACGGCAGGCGGGCAATAATACCGATCATGATAATGAGCGAGATGCCATTACCGATCCCTTTATCCGTTATCTTTTCACCTAACCACATCACGAACATGGTACCTGAAATCAGGATGATGACGGATGAGATCCAGAAGAATGTATTGGGCGATGTAATATTCGGATCAAACGGGGTGATAGCCTGGGGAGGCAGTTGTGAAATAAGGTTGGTAATGTAAGCCGGAGCCTGCAGAGCAACGATCACAACAGTAAGGTAGCGGGTTATCTGGTTGATTTTCTTACGTCCGCTTTCACCTTCTTTCTGCAATTTCTGGAAATACGGTATAGCCATACCCAGCAATTGTACCACGATAGAGGCCGAGATATACGGCATAATACCAAGTGCAAAGATAGAAGCGTTGCTGAAAGCGCCGCCGGAGAACATGTTGAGCAGTCCTAAAAGTCCTTCTTTGCCCTGGTTTTGCAATGTAGCCAGTTGGTTCGGGTCAATACCCGGTAAAACCACATACGAACCAAGCCTGTACAGTACAATGATGCCAAGAGTATAGAGTATCCTTTTGCGGAGTTCTTCTATCTTGTAAATATTCCGAAGCGTTTGGATGAGTCGTTTCATTGTCAGAGTTTTGTTGCGGTTCCGCCAGCAGTTTCGATGGCTTGAATGGCTTTAGCTGAAAAAGCATGGGCTGTAACATCGAGTTTTTGTTTCAATTCGCCACGGCCTAACACTTTCAACAAATCGCTTTTACCAAGAAGGCCGTTTTGACGCAGTGTTTCAGGATCGATGGCGGTAAGGCCTTTGCTTTCGGCCAGTTTTTGAAGCACATCGATATTGATGCCGCTGTATTCAATACGGTTGATATTTTTAAAACCTGACTTGGGAACACGGCGGTACAAAGGCATTTGTCCACCTTCATGTCCAATCTTGCGGCTATATCCCGAACGGGATTTCGCCCCTTTATGCCCACGGGTGGAGGTGCCACCGCGGCCGGAACCTTGTCCTCTGCCAACGCGTTTCGATGTTTTCACCGATCCTTCGGCTGGTTTGAGATTGCTGAGATCCATAATAATATTTTCTGTAAATGGTTTACAATTAGATTTCTTCAACTTTGAGCAGGTGGCTGATGGCTTTAATCATGCCTTCGATCTGCGGTGTGGCTTCAACTTCCACCGGGCGGTTCATCTTGGATATACCCAGTGCTTTAAGCGTACGTTTCTGGCGCTCGGGTTGTTTAATTCCACTCTTTATCTGTGTGATTCTGACTTTTTTCATCGCAATTGCTTTTAGCGGATTAACCATTAAACACCTTGGTAAGCGATATACCACGTAACTGGGCAATGGTATAAGGATCTTTCATCTGGGCCAATGCATCAATGGTAGCCTTAACAACGCTATGGGGGTTTGATGATCCTTTTGATTTTGCCAGCACATCTTTTACGCCAACACTTTCGAGCACTGCACGCATAGCGCCACCGGCGATTACACCGGTACCGGGAGCTGCCGGTTTCAGGAAGACAAGGGCTCCGCCGTATTTACCATATTGTTCGTGAGGGATAGTGGCTTTGAGCACAGGAACCTTGATCAGGTTTTTCTTTGCATCATCTATACCTTTGGATATGGCAGCCTGAACTTCCTTGGCTTTGCCAAGTCCGTAACCTACGACTCCATTTTCATTTCCCACAACCACGATGGCGGAGAAACTGAATGTACGGCCCCCTTTGGTGACTTTAGTAACACGCTGGATGGCGACGAGCCTGTCTTTAAATTCGATTTCGCTCGATTTTACTCTTTTTATATTTGCGTTTGCCATAGTCGTTGTTAAAATTTAAGGCCGCCTTCGCGAGCTGCTTCAGCCAGTGCCTTGATTCTACCATGATATAAATATCCGTTGCGGTCGAAAACCACAGTATTGATGCCGGCTTCGAGAGCGCGTTCGGCAACCAGTTTTCCAACCAGTTGGGCTTTTTCGGTTTTTGTACCTTTTTGGGTGGCTATTCCTTTGACGCGTGTTGAGGCGCTTACAAGGGTTTTCCCGGCCAGGTCGTCGATTACCTGGGCATAAATCTCCTTGTTGCTGCGGAACACGGTGAGGCGTGGACGTTCGGTTGTTCCCGAAATCACTTTGCGCACGCGCTGTTTGATCTTGAGCCTTCTATATTCTTTATCTACCTTGAAAGACATTGCTTATGGGTATTTGCTGTTCTCAATGATTATTTATCGGATGCCGACTTTCCGGCTTTACGTTTGAGGACTTCACCAACAAACTTCACACCTTTTCCCTTATACGGCTCAGGCTTACGGAACGACCGCAACTTGGCAGCTACCTGACCGATAAGTTGTTTATCGTGCGATACAAGGGTGATCAGAGGGCTTTTCCCACGTTCGGTAACCGTTGTAACTTTGATCTCGGCGGGCATTTCAAAAATAATGTTGTGCGAATACCCGAGCGACAGTTCAAGCACCTGCCCTGTGGCTACAGCCTTGTAACCAACGCCGACCAATTCCTGTTCAATTTTATATCCTTCGCTTACACCTTTAACCATATTGGCTAAGAGCGAACGGTACAGCCCATGCATGGCACGATGTCTTTTCTGATCAGTTGGACGTTCAACCAGCAAGTGTCCGTTTTCTACTTTTACGGTGATATCAGGGTCAACCTGTTGTTTCAGTTCTCCAAGATTGCCTTTAACGGTAACAAGATTTTTATCCGAAACGGTAATCTGAACGCCCGATGGAACCGCAATCGGTAATTTTCCAATTCTCGACATGCTTCTTTCCTCCTTTATTAACTAACGTAACAAATTACTTCTCCGCCGATACCCTGTTTGCGGGCTTCTTTCTCGGTCATCAGTCCTTTCGACGTCGACACAATGGCTGTGCCTAATCCGTTGAGGACGCGCGGGAGCTTTTCAGCGCCAACATAACGGCGTAAACCGGGTTTGCTTACTCTTTCAATCTGAGTAATGGCCGATTGTTTTGTTACCGGATGGTACTTGAGGGCGATCTTGATTATTCCGGGGTGGGTTTCTTCCTCGAATTTATAGTTGAGGATGTATCCCTGTTCGAAAAGGATCTTGGTGATCTCCTTCTTGAGATTAGATGCAGGAATTTCTACAACCCTGTGGTTGGCCATCACGGCATTCCTTATTCTGGTCAGATAATCTGCAATGGGATCTGTGAACATTGTTATCTATTCTATTTGTTATTTCTGTTTGAATATTTTACCAGCTTGCTTTGCGCACGCCCGGGATAAGGCCTTCGAGAGCCATAAAACGGAAATTGATGCGCGAAATGCCGAATTGCCTCATATAGCCTTTAGGTCTCCCTGTTATTTTGCAACGGTTGTGTAAACGAACGGGGGATGCATTTCTGGGCAATTTCTGCAGTGCTGTATAGTCGCCTGCAGCTTTAAGGGCAGCCCTTTTGGCAGCATATTTGGCAACCATTTTTTGCCTTTTTACTTCACGTGCCTTAATGGATTCTTTTGCCATGATTATATGGTTATTTCTTGAATGGTAAACCGAATTCTTTCAGTAATGCCAGGCACTCTTTATCAGTTCTGGCAGTGGTAACGAAGGTGATATCCAGCCCGTTGATCTTCATTACCTTGTCAATCACGATTTCGGGGAATATGATCTGCTCGGTGATGCCCATGGTATAGTTGCCACGGCCGTCAAAACCTTTTTCGTTGATCCCGCGGAAGTCACGGATACGGGGAATAGCAACCGAAACGAGCCGGTCAAGGAATTCATACATTTTTTCACCGCGCAGCGTTACACGCACGCCAATCGGCATACCACGACGCAGTTTGAAGTTTGAAATATCCTTGCGCGATTTTGTCGACACAGCTTTCTGCCCTGCTATGGAGGACATTTCAGCCAAACCGACATCGATTATTTTCTTATCGGCGATGGCGGTTCCCAATCCCTGGTTGATACAGATTTTTGCCAGTTTTGGCACCTGCATATTGTTCTTATACTGAAACTGTTCCTTGAGAGCCGGGACAATCTCTGCAAAATATTTATCTCTGAGGCGTGGTGTATAGTTCATTATTTAATTACCTCCCCTGATTTATTGGATACACGTACACTGTTACCTGTCTTGGTGTCGGATTGATGGCCGGTGCGTGTTGGTTTGCCACCGGCATCAAGGACCATAAGGTTCGAAAGGTGAATAGGCATTTCCTGTTTCAGTATGCCGCCTTTCGGGTTCTTGGCGTTGGGTTTGGTGTGTTTTGTAGCCAGGTTGACATTTTCAACGATGGCTTTGTATTTTTCAACATCCACCTCGAGTACCTTACCGGTTTTCCCTTTTGAATCGCCGGCCAGAACCTTGACATTATCGCCTTTACGGATATGGAGTTTGCTCATAATAGCTTAGTGTTAAAGCACTTCTGGTGCGAGTGAAACAATTTTCATATACTGTTTTTCCCTCAGTTCCCTGGCAACGGGTCCGAAAATACGGGTTCCTATCATTTCGCCGGTGTTATTGAGCAGTACGACGGCATTGTCATCGAAACGGATATACGAACCGTCAACACGGCGGATTTCCTTTTTAGTCCTGACAACCACTGCTTTTGATACAACGCCCTTTTTAATATTGCCTGACGGGAGGGCGTTTTTCACCGATACGATGATCTTGTCGCCTACGGAGGCATAGCGCCGGCGGGTTCCACCGAGTACCCTGATGCAGAGCACTTCTTTTGCACCGCTGTTATCGGCAACCGTAAGTCTTGATTCCTGCTGTATCATAATTATTTAGCTCTTTCAATGATTTCAACTAATCTCCAACATTTGGTCTTGCTCAAAGGCCTGGTTTCGGCTATACGAACGGTATCCCCAATTCCGCATTCGTCTTTTTCGTCGTGGGCGGCGAACCGAGATGTTTTCTTGACGAATTTTCCGTATTTGGGATGCTTTACGCGTCTTTCCACTTCAACCACGATGGATTTCTGCATTTTGTTGCTAACAACGATGCCGATTTTTTCTTTCCTGAGGTTTCTTTCTTCCATTGCTGTGAAAATTACTTGTTTTTAGCCTCTTTTGCCTTTGCTGACTCTAATTCGCGGCTGTGTACTTCGGTAAGAAGCCGTGCAACAGTTTTGCGATAAGCCTTTATTTTATTGGGGTTCTCGAGAGGAGAAACCGCATGGTTCATTTTGAGCTTGGTAAGTTGAACGCGTTCCTCATCGAGTCTTTCTTTTAACTCGGGGTTCGACAGTTCACGGATTACTTGCTGTTTCATATGGCGTTTTGGGTTTTTGCGTCAATAATGTTACCTGCGTTTTCGGAAATTATGCCAGTTCCGGGTCATAATCACGGCGTTTCACGTATTTGGTAGCAATGGGCAGTTTCTGGGCACCAAGCCTGAGTGATTCCTTTGCTATTTCTTCCGATACGCCTTCAACTTCGAAAAGCATACATCCGGGGCTAACACGGGCAACAAAATACTCCGGAGCTCCTTTACCTTTACCCATACGAACTTCGGCAGGCTTTTTGGTAACCGGCTTGTCGGGGAAAATGCGAATCCACAACTGTCCTTCACGTTTCATGTGACGGGTAATGGCCTGGCGGGCAGCTTCGATCTGGCGACCAGTCATCCAGCATTCTTCCAGGGATTTTATACCGAAGGATCCGAATGAAAGTTCAGCACCGCGTTTGGTATTGCCTTTCATCTTGCCCTTTTGCTGCTTCCTGTATTTAGTTTTTTTCGGCTGTAACATTGCTATTACGGTATATAGTGATTAAACCTTTATCTGAATTGATTACTTTTTATTGCGCGGACGCCTGTCGCCGCCATGACGGGGGCCTTTTCCCGGCCTGCCTCCCGGTGCCGGGGTTCCTTTATCTTTAATAACGCCTTCGTTGCTGGGAACCAGATCGACTTTACCGTAAACTTCACCTTTGCAGATCCATACTTTGATGCCGATGCGGCCGTAAGTGGTATGAGCTTCTGCCAAAGCGTAGTCGATGTCGGCACGCAGGGTATGCAAAGGAATACGTCCGTCTTTAAATTGTTCGCGGCGGGCCATTTCGGCGCCTCCCAACCTTCCGGAAATAAACACCTTGATACCTTCGGCCCCGATCCGCATTGCCGAAGCAATGGATGTTTTGATAGCCCGACGGTATGAAATACGTCCTTCTATCTGCCTTGCAATGGTATTGGCAACAATAACGGCGTCAATTTCAGGGCGTTTTATTTCGGAAATGTTGATCTGGACTTCCTTGCCGGTTATCTTCTTCAGCTCTTCCTTCAGTTTGTCAACTTCCTGACCTGCTTTACCGATAATAATTCCCGGGCGGGCTGTATTAATGGTAACAGTGACGAGTTTAAGGGTGCGCTCGATGATGATGCGCGAGATACCTGCTTTTGAAAGACGTGCGTTGAGGTATTTACGGATTTTATCGTCTTCAACGAGCTTGTTCTCGAACTTCCTTCCTCCATACCAATTAGAGTCCCATCCTTTGATGATACCTAACCTGTTGCCGATCGGATTAGTCTTTTGTCCCATTAGGCTTGTTAATTATTTAGTTACTATTTCAGTTTCAGTTTCAACTTTAGCATTTCTGCTGTCAACAAACACCGTAACATGGTTTGAGCGCTTGCGTACACGGTGCGCACGTCCCTGGGGTGCAGGCTGAATACGCTTCAGTATGCGGCCGCCATCAACCTGAACTTCGCTTACAAACAGGTGGCTGTCTTCCATACGAACGCCTTCGTTTTTCTGTTGCCAGTTGGCGATGGCCGATTTCAGCACCTTGAAAAGTTTTTCGGCTGCATAGTTAGGCGAATGCTGCAGAATGTTCAATGCCAGTTCAACATTTTTACCCCTGATAAGATCAGCTACCAGCCTCATTTTGCGGGGCGATGAAGGGCAATTATTCAGCTTTGCGAAATAGAGCTGTTTGTTCGCTTCTTTCTTAAGTTCCGCTGTGTTGTGTTTTCTTGCTCCCATGTCAATAGTTCTTTTTACTTCTTACCTTTATCCTTGTTTCCGGCATGTCCCCTGAATATACGGGTAGGGGCAAATTCGCCTAGTTTATGGCCAACCATATTTTCGGTTACATAAACCGGTATGAATTTATTGCCATTATGTACGGCAATGGTTTGGCCAACGAAGTCGGGTGTTATGGTTGATGCCCTCGACCAGGTTTTGATGACAACCTTCTTTTTGCTGTCGACGTGTTCGAGAACTTTTTTCTCAAGTTTATAATCCACGAAGGGGCCTTTTTTAAGCGAACGGCTCATTGTAGTATGTTTTTAATTACTTCTTCCTTCTTTCAATAATATACTTGTTCGAATCTTTGGTTTTCGAACGTGTTTTATAACCTTTTGCAGGGGTGCCCTTGCGTGTGCGCGGATGGCCTCCGGAAGCACGTCCTTCACCACCGCCCATGGGATGGTCAACAGGATTCATGACAACGCCACGAACGCGGGGCCTGCGGCCAAGCCAGCGTGAACGTCCTGCTTTGCCTGATGATTCAAGGCTGTGGTCTCCGTTTGAAACCATGCCTATGGTAGCTTTGCAAGCCTGGAGAATGAGGCGCGTTTCGCCCGAGGGCATTTTCAGGACGGCAAATTTACCGTCGCGCGACATCAGTTGTGCCGAAGCCCCTGCACTGCGTACCATTTTAGCTCCCTGTCCCGGCCTGAGTTCCACATTATGGATAAGGGTACCAAAAGGGATTTCACTCAGGTAAAGGGTGTTCCCGATTTCGGGGGCTACACCTTTTCCCGAAAGGACTTCCTGGCCCACTTTCAGTCCGTGAGGAGCTACGATATAACGTTTTTCCCCATCGGCATAATGAAGTAAAGCAATACGGGCGGTACGATTAGGATCGTATTCAATGGTTTTAACCACTGCAGGAATGTTTTCCTTTTCACGTTTGAAGTCAATGATACGGTACTGCTGTTTATGGCCGCCACCCATGTATCTCATGGTCATCTTGCCTTCATTGTTCCTGCCACCTGACTTCCGTTGCGGTTCAAGTAAACTTTTCTCCGGCGAAGTAGTGGTAATATCGTCGAACGCGCTTATCAGTTTAAAGCGCTGACCAGGTGTGGTTGGTTTGAATTTCTTGAGAGCCATTATTCCTTAGATATTGCTGTAAAAATCAATTGTTTCGCCTTTGGCCAACGTAATGATAGCCTTTTTGTATGAATTGGTGCGCCCGGCCAGAAGACCACTTTTGGTAAAGCGGCTTTTATATTTGCCTGCATAATTCATCGTGTTTACTTCTTCAACTTCAACACCATAGAGTTCTTTTACGGCCTTCTTTATCTGCAGCTTATTGGCGTTTTTACTGACGATAAATCCATAACGGCTGAGCTTTTCGCCCTGGGCTGTCATTTTCTCTGTGATGATCGGCTTTATGATGATTGCCATTGCTGTAATGGTTTAATTTGTTACTGCTAAGCGTAATTATTTCTCCTGATTTCCAAGTATGTTTTCGATCTCGCTGACTGAACTTTCGAGAAAGATAAGGTTATTGGCATGGAGTATTTCATATGTGTTGAGGTCACAAGCCCGGGTTACCTTTGCTTTTTGAAGGTTGCGTGAGGAAAGAACAAGCATCTGGTTTACTTCGGGAAGCACCATCAGAGTCCTCCTGCCGGGCAGATTGAGTTTGGAGATGATCTCGGCAAATTCTCTGGTCCGGGGTTTTTCGAAAGTAAAATCTTCGAGGACCGTAATATTGTTTTCCTGGGCTTTATAACTCAGAGCTGAAATGCGGGCCAGTTTCTTGAGCTTTTTGTTCAGTTTAAAATTATAGTCGCGGGGATGAGGGCCAAACACCCTTGCACCACCCCTGAACAACGGGGATTTTTGGCTGCCGGCACGTGCGCCGCCAGTTCCCTTCTGCCTTTTCAGCTTTTTGGTACTTCCGCTGATGGTTGATTTTTCGAGCGAATCGTGCGTACCCTGGCGTTGGTTGGCAAGGTATTGTTTTGTATCGAGATAGATAGCGTGGTCGTTGGGCGTCACGGCAAAAATCTCGTCTTTCAGCGTAACTGTTTTGGCAGTTTTTTCGCCTTTAATGTTATATACTGTTAGCTCCATCGTTCAACAATTACATATGATCCATTGGGCCCGGGAACTGAGCCTTTAACTACTATCAGATTCTTTTCAGGAACGATCTTGATAACCTGCAGGTTGATCATTTTTACACGATCGCCGCCTGTACGGCCGGCCATACGCATTCCTTTAAAAACTTTACTGGGATAAGAGGATGCGCCTACCGAACCGGGAGCCCTGAGCCTGTTATGCTGGCCATGGGTAACTCCGCCTACTCCGTTGAAACCGTGGCGTTTTACAACACCCTGAAAACCTTTACCCTTACTGATGCCTATTACATCGATAAACTCGCCTTCCTCAAAGATGTCAACCTTGAGAATATCGCCAAAGGTTTTCTGATGACCTTCTTCGAAACGGGTAAATTCCCTGACGATGCGTTTGGGTGTTATACCGGCTTTTTTAAAGTGACCCATTTCTGCCTTGGTGGCATTTTTTTCTTTCTTGTCCTCGAAAGCCATCTGAATGGCATCGTACCCGTCAACACTCTTGGTCTTAATCTGGGTTACAATGCAGGGGCCAGCTTCAATAACGGTGCAGGCAATGTTCTTGCTATCGGCATCAAATATGCTGGTCATCCCTATTTTCTTACCTATGATTCCTGACATTATATCGAGATATTAATGTTACTGATTAATCTGTTTCTTTATCAACTTGCTGTGCATCAGATCTTGATTTCAACCTCTACTCCGCTGGGAAGTTCCAGTTTCATAAGGGCATCTATGGTCTTGGCAGTCGAGCTGTAGATATCGAGCAGCCTTTTATATGAGCACAGATGGAATTGTTCGCGTGATTTCTTATTCACGAAAGTTGAACGAAGCACCGTGTAGATCTTTTTATCGGTTGGAAGGGGAATCGGTCCATTGACAACGGCACCGGTAAGTTTCACCGTCTTCACGATTTTTTCGGCCGATTTATCAACCAGGTTGTGATCGTACGATTTCAGCTTGATTCTTATCCTCTGATTCACGTTGGTAAACTTTTAATGGTGGTTTATGACTTAACTAAGTATCCTTTTATTTTGTATATCACTTCGTCAGCAACATCGCGGGGAGTTTCCGTATAGTGCGAAAATTCGAGGCTTGAGGTTCCGCGTCCTGAAGTGATGGTACGTAATGCCGTCACATAACCGAACATTTCCGACAAGGGAACATGCGATTTGATGATCTGGTATTTTACCTTGAAGTCGATATGCTCCAGTATTGCGCGGCGTTTGTTCAGGTCGCCCGTCACATCGCCGACATATTCATCGGGACAAACAACTTCAAGTTTCATGATGGGTTCCAGCAAACAGCATTTTGCTTTACGGGCAGCTTCCCTGAAGGCGATTTTGGCGCATATTTCAAAGGAAAGTGAATCGCTGTCTACCGAATGGAACGATCCATCCAGCAGGCGAACCTTCATGCTTTCGAGGGCAAATCCGGCCAACACCCCGTTCACCATAGCAGCCTTGAAACCTTTTTCAATAGCCGGGATGAATTCTTTGGGTATGTTTCCGCCTTTAACCTCATTGATAAACTGCAGACCTTTAACGCCTTCGTCGGCAGGCCCGAGTTCAAATTCGATATCGGCAAATTTTCCTTTTCCGCCGGTTTGTTTCTTGTACACCTCGCGGTGATGAACCGTTGCGGTAAGGGCTTCACGGTACGACACCTGCGGGGCGCCGTGGTTCACCTCGATTTTGAATTCGCGTTTTAAACGGTCCATGATGATATCGAGGTGCAGTTCGCCCATGCCTGAGATAATCGTCTGACCGGTTTCCTGATCGGTACGAACCGTGAAGGTAGGATCTTCCTCGGTAAGTTTTGCCAGGGCTACATCAAGTTTTTCAACGTCTTCCTGGGTTTTTGGCTCAACAGCCATGCTGATCACCGGTTCGGGGAAAGTCATCGATTCGAGGACAATGGGATGTTTCTCATCGCATAGGGTATCGCCTGTATGCAATTCCTTGAATCCGACGGCTGCGCCAATATCCCCTGCTTCAATTTCCTGAATAGGGTTCTGTTTATTGGCATGCATCTGGAAAATTCTGGAAATACGTTCTTTTTTTCCGGTAGAAGCATTCAGTACATAACTGCCGGCTTCGAGGGTTCCGGAATAAACGCGGAAGAAAGCTATCCGGCCTACAAACGGATCGGTGGCTATTTTGAAAGCCAGCGCTGCAAAAGGTCCATCGGCGTCGGGATGGCGCAATTCTTCTTTTTCGGTATAGGGATTTGTGCCGGTAATAGCCGGGAGGTCGTAAGGATTGGGAAGGAACGAAACAACGGCGTCAAGAAGGTTCTGAATACCTTTATTTTTAAATGCGGAACCGCAAAGCACCGGCGTAATACGCATTTCGATGGTAGCTTTGCGGATGATGCCGCGCATTTCGTCTTCCGTGATCGAATTGTGGTCGTTGAAGTACTTGATCATCAGCGCTTCGTCTTCTTCGGCACAGCCTTCAACGAGCATTGTACGGTACTTGTCAACTTCTTCAATCATATTTTCGGGAACGGGGCCTTCGAAATAGTGCATGCCTTTCGATTCGTCGTCCCAGATAATGGCTTTGTTGGTAATAAGGTCAACAACTCCCTGGAAAGTATCTTCAGCTCCGATGGGCAGTTGAAGGGGAATCGGGTTAGCGCCGAGCTTTTCTTTGATCTCGTGGATCACATTAAAGAAATCGGCGCCGGCGCGGTCCATTTTATTGACAAAGCTGATACGAGGAACCTCGTATTTGTCGGCTTGTTTCCAAACGGTTTCGCTTTGTGGTTCAACGCCGCCAACGGCACAAAAAACGGCTACAGCGCCATCGAGTACACGTAACGACCTTTCCACCTCAACTGTAAAATCAACGTGGCCGGGAGTATCGATAATGTTGATGCGGTATTCCTGGTCATGGAAGTCCCAGGTAACGGTGGTGGCAGCCGAAGTAATGGTGATGCCCCTCTCCTGCTCCTGGACCATCCAGTCCATGGTGGCAGTACCGTCATGAACTTCGCCGAGTTTGTAATTGCGTCCGGTATAATACAATATACGCTCGGTCGTCGTGGTTTTACCCGCGTCGATATGGGCCATGATGCCTATGTTTCGCGTATGTATTAATTTTTCGGAGGCCATTGTAAAAACCGGCTGTGAATGTTAGTAATTATTAGAACCTGAAATGGGAGAAAGCCTTGTTGGCTTCGGCCATACGGTGGGTATCTTCTTTCTTTTTAAAAGCGGCGCCTTCTTCTTTGTATGCTGCCATGATTTCGCTGGCCAGTTTTTGGGCCATTGATTTTTCGTGGCGTTTGCGGGCGAAAAGAATCAGGTTTTTCATCCCGATAGACTGTTTACGTGAAGGGCGTATTTCCGAAGGAATCTGGAAAGTAGCGCCACCGATACGGCGGCTGCGGACTTCAACGCTGGGGGTAACGTTAGCAAGCGCTTTTTTCCATACTTCGAGACCGTCTTCTTTCAGTTTATCAGCTACGATTTCGACGGCATCATAGAAAATCTCGTATGCGTGATTTTTCTTTCCGCGTTCCATCATGTTATTCACAAACTTGGTAACGACCTGTTCGCCGAACTTCGGATCGGGAAGGATGATACGTTTTTTTGGTTTCGCTTTCCTCATCGCTTATTATTCTTAATCGTTGCGGGTAATGATTAACCGTTATTTCTTTTTAGCAGGTGCTGCAGCGCCTTTTTTAGGACGTTTGGTTCCGTATTTGGAGCGGCGTTGGTTGCGGCCATCCACACCTGATGTATCGAGAGCACCGCGGATGATATGATAACGGACGCCCGGAAGGTCTTTAACACGGCCGCCGCGGATCATCACGATGGAGTGTTCCTGAAGGTTGTGGCCTTCGCCCGGGATGTATGCATTCACTTCCTTGCTGTTGGTAAGGCGGACCCTTGCAACTTTACGCATGGCCGAATTAGGTTTCTTAGGGGTTGTGGTATAAACCCTTGTACAAACACCACGACGCTGCGGACATGAATCCAATGCCGGCGATTTGCTCTTATACGTCAGTTTCTGACGACCGTTACGAACCAGTTGTGCTATTGTAGGCATGTTGTATCTGTTGATTTTCTTGAATTTCAGCTATTTTTCCAAAAAAGGGCTGCAAAAGTACTATTTAATTCCGGATAAATAAGCCACTCTGCATCACTTTTTTAGCATTTTCGTTGTCTCCGGGACAAAAAAAATAACCCGTCCCGGTGTCCTCCGGCGAAGGGTTATTGCATAAATCTTCGGGATATAATTCTGATTATAAGACCTATAACACCAGCGGCTTTGTTGAAAAAGCAATGAGCAGTATGATCTGCCCTTAGTGTTATGAAACCTATAGTGTCTTACTTTATCAGGTTTCCCGGACTGGTTTAAGCCTTAGTCCTTCGCTGTTAAATGGTTGCTGCACGGATGCAGCCTCCATTTTTTGAGGGTGCAAAAATACAACAATATTTTAATTAACAAAGGAGTGTTGGAAAAAATTTCAGGATTTATTTATGACCGGCTGCAACCCGCCAGGAGTGAACCTGGCAGGCCGGGTAACTTGTTTATTCAAGGACGGCGGCCACATTTTGCAGATGGGCGCTCATCTGTTCAACCGTTCGCAGGGCGACTGCGGCTCTCAAGACCCGGCAGCCGCCCCGTGAATAAACGTAATTACCTATACTTCTTCTAACAAAAAGGCTTTAATTCGTTATCTGCAAACACACATCTTGCGTGTTGAAACAACTCTGCCGTCGAGTTTGAGCGAGTAGAAATAGAAGCCGGAAGGCAGTTGATTATTAATGAAAGCTGCCGTGTATGAGCCTTTATCCTGTATACCCTGATGAACACATGCTATTTCCTGGCCTGTCAAATTGCTGATTGATATATCAACACGGGCTGTTCTTCCTATGCAGTACTTGATCTCAGTGGCACCCGAAAACGGATTTGGCGTATTCTGGTTTAAGAAGCCCCGATTTTTTCCGGCGATATCTGAATCCGGTTTATTTTGATCCTTTTCAAATGGAAACAACGAAAGCAGGTAATCCCGGTAACCGGTATATTTTTCCTCAT
>Ga0209099_1000824_pt1 | contig 34967 bp, 31 predicted proteins | sample AD_JPNHW2_MetaG_FD_184430 | JGI IMG/M metagenome (GOLD analysis project Ga0209099, IMG submission 184430) | Active sludge microbial communities of municipal wastewater-treating anaerobic digesters from Japan - AD_JPNHW2_MetaG (SPAdes) (version 2) | ecosystem: Engineered > Bioreactor > Anaerobic... | reverse complement strand
AACCCAGATTACGCGATAGGAACGTAGTGAACTATTGAGTAGCGCGCAGGATTGTGCGTTGAATCTGGGGAACCCCGACTTAGTAAATGTTCCTGGCAATTTTTTAATTGCCGGGATTACATTTACTTTGTCGATTCCGCATTAAAAATTCACACTATAAGTTATTTATAAACAGTTAATTATACTTAATTATTCCTAATGCTACGCATTAGAATATTCTTTAATGCGGAATTTGGGTTAAATCAGATTTCAATAAAAAAGGGATCAGGAATGCGTGTAGAAAAACAGAAACTTTATAAACCTTTCTGCTCAAAGTAAAGTTTCAACAGCTTCGCCACATACTTCCCAAAAACATCAAATTCAATATTGATGACCGTACCTTTTTTGAAATTATGGAAATTGGTTACCTGGTAGGTAAAAGGTATAATCGCAACAGAAAACTGCCCCGGCAGTGAATCAACTACGGTTAAGCTTACACCGTTAACGGAAATGGAGCCTTTTTCAACCGTAATGTTTTGTTTCGTCGGGTCGTATTCAAACCAGAATTTCCAGCTTCCGTCCATTTCTTCCACCTTGGTGCAGACTGCGGTCTGGTCTACGTGGCCTTGAACGATATGCCCGTCGAAGCGTGCTTCCATTAACATGCTGCGTTCAAGGTTCACTTCATAGCCGGTGTCCCAGGTCCCGAGGTTTGTTTTATCCAGCGTTTCCTGGATGGCGGTGACAACATACTGCTGTTTATCGCGATCCACTTTCACAACAGTCAGGCAAACGCCGTCGTGGCACATGCTCTGGTCTATTTTTAATTCTTTGGCAATAGGCGTTTCTATGGTAATATGGATGTTGGTGCGGTCGCGTTCAATATTCACGACTTTTCCTGTAGTCTCTACTATTCCTGTAAACATAGTGATATGAGTTTTGTTATTTTATAAATTTTTCCTGAAACAAAGGTACAAAGGAAAATAATATGGCAACGAGATTAAAAATCAGTTGTTCAAACTTTATTTTTCAATAAGCACCGCTTTGCTGTCCTCAGCGTTTATCCTGACATTAATGATTATGGAAGAGGAATACCTCGTCCCGTTAATTATTGCCGGCGCATAACGGAGTTTTTTCACAAGGCCTGCCACCTGTTCTTCAATGCCATAGCCGATCTTGCTTAAAGGAACCACTTCGGAGATGCTGCTGTCGGGCAAAACCGTAAGGCTCATAACAGCCGTTCCTTTTATGTTGTTTTTTACAGCTTCATCGGTGTATTTGATGTTTTTAAAAAAATACATCATGAGTGCATAGTCGCCTTTTGGGTAGAAGGCATCCTGGTTATAATTGACAGGGAAATTGATGTCGTCCTGGCCGAAGGCAAAGATTGCTGTAAAAAAGCAAATGCAGAAAATGGTGATTACTTTTTTCATAACACAAGGTCTTTATCATTAACACTAATTCATAGTATAAAGTTAATGAAATTCTGATCATTTTTCAAGTATCACAAACTCGGTCCTGCGGTTTTTTGCCCTGCCGGCTTCGGTGTCGTTGGTAGCAACGGGTTGTGTCTCGCCCAAACCTTTGTAAGATAAGCGTGTCGGGCTGATACCAATTTCTGTAAGATAATTATAAACAGATTTTGAACGGTTGTCCGACAGGAGCATATTATCCTCATCCTTTCCAACATTATCGGTGTGCCCGTGAATAGCCACCTTGATTTTGGGGTTTTCATTCAGGAATATGATAAACCCATCAAGGATAGCTTTTGAATCTTCGTTCAGTTCGTATGAATTTGAAGCAAAATATATGTCGTTCAGTTTGTAAGATTTTCCCACTTCGATGGGTTTGATCTCGAAATTCACTTCCTGCAAAGGTTCGGAGCGCATGGTGTCTTCGGCAGGTATCAGTTTTGATTCATAGGCATAGTCTTGTTTTTTTACCGTCAAAACAAAATTGTTTTTAGTGTTGATGGCAATCACATATTTGCCTGACAGCGAATCCACCGGGATTTGCGTGACTTTCTTGGTCTCCACATTTTTTATTTCTATCCGGGCATCAACGGCTTTTTCAGTAATTTCATCCTTAACATCGCCTTTTACCAGTTTCATTTCTTCGGGACGGGCATCTTTGTAAAGCTCGAATTCATATACGTCCCAGCCGCCAACACCTTTAAGTTTATTGGAAGAAAAATATGCGGTTTTACCGTCAAGGCTGACAAAAAAGCCGGCATCGTCAGCGTCTGAGTTTATCGGATATCCGATATTGGTTGGTTTTTTCCAGCTTCCGTCGGCTTGAATACGCGAATAATAAATATCAAAACTGCCCAATCCTATCAGATCAGGGGAATCCGACGAAAAATACAGTGTCTGGCTGTCGGTGTGCAGGAAGGGTGTTTTTTCATTTCCTTTGGTGTTGATAGAAGGCCCGAGGTTTTCCGGTTTACTCCACACACCCTGGTCATTTTTATGCGATCTGTAAATATCCAAACCGCCCACGCCGCCCGGCCTGTCGCTAACGAAATACAACCATTTGCCGTCGGAGGATACACTCGGCATGCTTTCCCAGGTATCCGGATTGTTCACATTTTCGACCGCAACAACATCGCTCCAGGAACCATCGGGCTCCTTTTTTGTATAATAAATATCGCAATTAAAATAACTTCCCTCATATTTACGAACAGAATAGTACAGTTCATTGTTGTCAATAGTAAGCGTGGCGCCGCCTTCGTTATCATTCATGTTGAAAGGGTAGGGCATTTCCTTGCCGTTATCAAATTCGCCGTTTTTCTTTTCGCTCACATAAAATTTTTCTTTGTAAACCGGCTTCGGTATCAGGTCGCCTTTGTTCGGCGGAAGTTCTATGACCCTTGCATAATACATATATTCACCGTCGGGCGAGATGGAGGGAATGTATTCATCGGTAGGCGAGGAAACACCTTTGATGTATTTCGGATCGAAGGGGACCGGGTTCCCAAAAATTTTATTTTTTATGGATACTTCTTTGTAAAATTTAGTAGCATCGTTCAGGTCAGCATCGGACTCAATTTTTGAAGGATCTTCAAGGAATTTAGCGAAATTTTTTTCCGCCACGGCCCAATTTTCCTCACCCCGATAAATGATACCTAAATAGCAATAAACATAAATATCAAAGTCAGGGCATAATGCCACGGATTTTTCAAAATATTCCTTCGCTGCGTCAAGGTTATAATCCGCTTTTTTGAAGTTGATCATGCCGAGAAAAAAATTACATTGCCCGCATTGCGGCTCGTATTCAAGCACTTCTTTGAACAGTTTGGTCGCCTCGGGGAACTTACGGTCTTTGAAATTGTCCAGCGCTTCGTCGTAAATTTTTTTGGCTTTTTTGTTGGCCAGTTCAGGACAGGTGCTTTCTTCTTCCTGGCCGAATGAAAAGGTGGCAGAAACAAAAAAAAGGATCAGGTACAAAATGGTTTTTATCTTATTCGGCATAAGCAAGGTGCATTAAAAAACTATCAGCCATCACCAGTGCAGACATAGCTTCCACGACTGGCACAGCACGCGGGACAAAACAAATATCATGTTTGCCGCCGGTAACAAATTCAACGGTATGGGCATTCCGGTCAATGGTTTTCTGTTTTTGCTGTATTCCCGGAACAGGTTTAAAGGCAACATTAAAGTAAATGTCCTCTCCGTTGCTGATCCCGCCCTGAATACCTCCTGAATGGTTGGTAGCTGTTCTTAAGCGGTTATGTTTTATTATGAATGGGTCGTTATGTGTGCTTCCGGTCATGGCGGCAGATGAAAATCCGGAGCCGTATTCAAAACCTTTCACAGCGTTGATGGAAAACATAGCCTGCGCGAGTTTCGCCTGCAGTTTATCAAACACCGGATCGCCCACACCGGCCGGACAGCCTGAAATAACACAAGTGATGATGCCGCCCGTGCTGTCTCCTTCTTTTTTTATTTTTTTCAGCAGTTGAAGCATTTTGTCCGAAATATGTTTATCAGGACAACGTACCGGGCTTGATTCTATTGCTTTCTGGTCAATGCTTGTATAGGGTTTGTCTAAAGAAACTGTTCCGATTTGCCGGACAAAAGCGTAAATGGAAATCCCGGACTGTGCAAGCATCTGTTTTGCGATGCCACCCGCCAGGACCACAGGAGCAAAAATTCGGCCCGAAGCCTGAAGCTTTCCGGCACTTTCAGTGGTTCCGTATTTTGCATAATAGGTGAAATCCGCATGGGATGGCCTGAAAAGATTATCCAATCCATTATAATCTTCTGATTTGGCAGCTGCATTGTGAATCACAAACCCTATGGGCCCTCCGGTGGTTTTTCTATTACGGATGCCGGATAATAATTCAAAACGGTCGGTTTCTTTTCGTGACGAAGAAAAAAAATCCGTGCCGCTTTTCCGGCGCTGCATCTCGTATTCCAACTGCTTTTCATCAATACTCAGGTTGGGGATGCAGCCATCGAGGATGCCGCCCATGGCTTTGCCGTGAGAATCGCCAAAAATACTCAGCTTTAATAGGTTTCCAAAAACATTACTCATATTACAAAATTACGGGATTTTACCTAAAAGCGCTTGCGGTTGATCCTTAAAAATCAACACGATTATTAACAAAAAGAAAATCTTACCGGATGGCCAGTTTCTGCGTGTGGTTGAATTTTTCGGAGGTGATTTTCAGTACGTACATTCCTTTCGAAAGATCGCTGATATCAATGGTTTCATCAAGCTGGTCGTTTGTTGCGGTAACTTGTTTTGATATGACTTTAGCGCCCAGATTATTATAAATTTCAAGGGTTAATGTTGGGGCTTCGGGAACAGAAGCCTGAACCTTGAAATAATCGGTGGCAGGGTTAGGAAATAGGTTCACATAACCTTTTTGTACTTCGTTTACAGAAAGCGGCGTGGTGGTGTACGAAAGTTCCCATCCGCCGGCATTTTCCATGGCGTTTGTGAGAAACAGCAACAACACATCCCCGGTATAGGCTGTAAATGTTTGCGGCAGTGATCCGGACTGAAAGGTGATCAGTTCGGTATTGGCAGCTTCATCATAGGCTTTTATGAAGTCGGCGTCGGCTGCAAGGTCAAAACTGTTAAAATTGATGGTTACTGCCGAAGTGGCCGGTGGGCGTATGCGCCAGCGGCAAACAGTTCCATTGTTGTAATTGTATGAGCCGCTTCCGTCGGAGATCACCCCTGAGGTTGCCGTTAATTCTGTAAGATTGTTACAAAACCTTGTTTCTTTCGAATTAAAACTTAACAGCCAGCCGTCGGCAACATTGGTTCCGTTAGTGGTAAAACGAACCAATACTTTGGTGCTTGTGGATTTTATTTCTGGCGGGATGGTATTACCGGAAAATACACCTAATACAGAATCTGCCGTTGTCTCGCCGTCATAAATGGTAATAATATCATTGGCAGCTTCGGTATTTAGCCGGTCAAAAACGATCCTGATATATTCAATAGAGTCGGCAGGGGCTATGAGCCACATGCAATCCATATTATTCTGGTAATCAAATTTGGGGCTGCTGCCATCTTCAATAGTTCCATAAGTGTTGTTGATAGTTTTTATTCCGGTACAACTCTGAGGAAATCCGGTAGCAGGGTATGAGTTCAGGATCGCCTGGTGCCCGTTGTTAAAGGTATATCCCGGGTTCAGGTTGTCAAGGTAGAAATAACCGTTATAAGTACCACCCCAACCCCAGTTGAAATGAAAGAAATCTGTTCCCTGGTATCCATCACAGACAAAGGCATGGCCGCCATCCCCATAACCGGCATATTGTATGGGCATTTTGGCGTCCAGGTTATTTTTTAGCATGTTTGCCCAATCGGTAGCCGTGTAATCGTCCTTATAAAATAATTGCGTGGAGCTGGAATAGCCGAAATTGTTTTTCATGGCATTGGCATCGTCATCCATAAATGCACCGGATCCGCTGGGGCTGTATTGCATGTCGATGGCGATCCCGCAGTGGTATTGTATCAGCGCCATGTCGTAATTGTACCGGGCCATGATATCATTTTGCATGCCGTCATAGTTGTAAGTAGTGGTTCCAAAATCTGCAGAAAGGTATCCGTAATCTGAATAATAGCCATGTGAGCCGATACCCTGTTGCGGATAACGGTAATAATAGATCACCTGAGCCATGCAGGTTGCCACACATCCTGACCAGACGCGGCCTCCGGGGCCGGCAGGGTCTTCCGGGCATAAACTGTTATAATAATTTCCCTGGTCCCAGGTGGACAACAGCAATGGAGCCATGGATTTTTGGCCGCCTTTGAGGGATTCGTGAGGGTTAAAATGGTTGAGGTAAAAATCCCAAGCGGTTGAGATTTTCTGATCTGCTTTTATGCTGTTTTTGCGGACCTGCAAAATTTGTTTTTCATAAGAACTCATCCAGAACTCAAATTCCGGGGACTGGTTTTCCTGGCGGTAGGAGCTTTCAAAGGAATAGGCCAGCACCGGATATACATCGTCATCCGCTGCCACAATAATGAAGTTCTTTCCTGATGAAAAAACATAATAAACTTCTTCGTTGCCGGCCAGGCGTGTGTAGTTAAGCGTCATTTCAGCGGGCTGCCTGATGTCGCATCCGGATAAAAGGCATTTTTCATAAAAAAAATTCGTTGCAAGTGCTTGAGCAATTTTTGGTTCTATTTTTTCTGCAAACACACCGGGTATTGCCAATAAAGAAAAAATGAAAATCGATATGCCTTTTAGGATTTGTTTCATAAAACTGGTTTATTCAATAATGATTTTTTTTACGGCGATGCCGCTGTCTGAGGAAATTCGTATTATATAAAAACCTGTTTTAAGCATAGAAACATCAAGGTTTATACTGTTTTGCCCCGGCAGCAATTCATAATTATTTTCTGCTATTTGTTTGCCCTCGACAGCGTAGATGCCGATTTTATATATCTCTTGTTTTGCATTGCTGAACCCGATCAAAACATGGTCTTTAGCGGGATTAGGGGCCAAGGTGATCTCAGGATCGTCCATTTCGTGAATGCCGGTTGAGTTATAGTAAGAAGCGGAAAAACCTTGTGCCAGCGCAGCGTCGTTGGATCTGAACATAACAAGCATCTGGCCCGAATTACAGATAATATCCTCGGGGATCAAACTGCCCGAAACCTCAGCAAGAACCTCATTGGTTACGATATCGGTAACTTTTACATAATCTCCCGGAGTAAGGTCAAAAGAGTTGAAATGCAGGGTAACAGCTTGTGCACCGGTGGGAATGACACGCCAACGACACAGCTGGTTCGGATGGTAATTGAATGTCCCGCTGCCATCGTTAAACGTTCCTGAACTGGCGGTAAGGTCTTTCATTCCTGAACAAAAGATCGGGGTGGTTGTAGTGTAAGAAGCCAAAAACCCACCGGATGAAATGCTGTCGTTTGAAATAAAATGTATGCAAAGTGCTTTTCCTGTTGTGGTGATCTGTGGTGGTAATGATGTACCGGAATACGTCCCAAGAACCGGGGCAGAGGTATTATTTCCATTATATACAATAACCACGTCAGAATCCTGTTCGGTGCTAAATTCAAGGAAATTCAGTTTGATATTCGAAGCAGAATCAGCAGGTTGAATGATCCAGATGCAATCGGAATTGTTCGCGTAAGTATGTAATGGGCCGCTTCCATCACTAAAGGTCCCTTTGGTTTTGGTAAATGTGGTTACTCCGCTGCAGGGATTTGGATAGGCTGATGTTGAATCCGGATAGAAATTGATGATGAGTTCGTGATCCAAAGTAAAATCCGAACCGCCTGGCCTTAGATTATCAAGCAGGAAATACCCGTCGTAAGAACCACCCCAGCCCCAGTTAAAGTGAAAATAACTGGTGTCCTGATAACCATCGCAAACAAAAGCGTGCCCTGAAACATTAATGGTATCCGCCCACCCGGCGTAATACAGCGGTTTTTTCTCGTCAAGATGTGACAGGATAAGCTGTTTCCAGTTGGTGTGTGTGGCGGTATCCCTGAAAACGTACTGGCAATCGGGAGAATAATGAAAATAGGTGCGTAATGAATAGGCCGCCTTGTGATTGTACATGCCTGAACCGTCAGGGCTGTAGTTCAGATCAACAGAGACGCCAAAGTGATACAGCAGTTTTGCAACAGCCGAATCATTCTGTCGTTCGGTAACTTCCAGCGGCATCAGGTCCCATTGATAGGTGGTGTTGCCAAAATCCGCTGATAACGAGTCATAAAGGCCGGGAGCGATGGTGTCGTTATACGTGTAAGATCCTGTTCCATGTAACGGATGCCGGTAATAATTCATGATCTGTCCGACAGCTGTCGGGACACACCCTGCCCATGTATGCCCGTCAGGGCCGGTGCTGGACAAAGGGCAAAAATTATTGTAATATTTTCCCTGATCCCAGGTTGTTTTTATCAAAGGAGAAACGGTTTTAAGATCTTTATGTTGCTTCAACTCCTCCGGAGCAGCCGTGAGCAGGCGGTTCCATTCCAGGGTAGTTGCAAAGGCAGGCATAATATTATTCTTAAGGATATAAACAATCTGCTTTTCATAATCCTGCATCCATTTGATAAATGCCGGCGGCTGGTTCAACTCATCATACCTGCTGTCGAACACATAACAAAGTATGGGGCAAACGGCATCATCACCCGAAACAACAACAAATCCTTTGTTGGTAAAAGCCACTATGTAGTAAAGTGTCTGGCCTTCCACATTCTTTTCAATGACCTTTTCGATGGTGATATCTTTATAATCAACCGGTTTATATTGATTCAACCGTTCGAAGTAAAAATTTTTACCTGCTAAAATGGCTTGCTGTTCTGTTATTTTTTTTGCGAAGGCACCATAATGCAGCACGATTAACAGAAACAGGACGGAAATTTTTTTTATCATAAAAGATTATTATTCAATAATAACTTTTTTACACAACGATTGTTTGTCCCCTGCGATCCGAAGCATATAAACACCTTGCGACAAGCCGGAAGTATTGATGGTTTTGGTGTAACTGCCATTAAAATTGGCGAGTTCTTCTTTGTAAACAACAACGCCTGTTACCGAGCAAAGTTCAACGATCATATGCTCCGGTTCATTAACCGTGAATTGGATATTTAACTCACTGTTTGCCGGGTTAGGGAAAATATTCATCCCGCTTAGGTTTTCATAGTCTTCAAAACCGGAAGGCGAAGCTGTTGATGTGTAGTTAAGGCTGAATCCCTGAGAATTCAAATAACCGTCGGATTTGAACAGTACCAGGACTTTGCTGGTAGTGTATGTTTTGCTTGCCGGCAAAGAAGTTCCGGTTAAGGTATCCATTGGAGTATTGGTTACCTGATCATATACTTTTACCAGGTCGTTGGTTGCTAAATTGAAATCCGTATAGGTAAGTGTAATGGAAGTTGCGTTTGCCGGGGAAATGATCCATCTGCAAAGATGATTGTACGTGTAGTTTTCTGCACCGCTGCCATCGGTAATAGTACCTGTAGGGGTTGTTAATGTAGTTATTCCGGAGCAATAGACCGGGAAGGTGCTTCTGTATGTTGCCTTCCATCCCGTATTGGTGGTGCTGCCATTTGTGACAAAACGTACCAGCATGGTCGCTCCTGTTGAGGTAATATCGGCTGGCAAATTACTCCCTGAAAATGTTCCTAATACAGGCGCAGCAGTGGTACTGCCATCGTAAACAGTGACCACATCGTTGGTGGCTTCGGTGGCAAAATTGATAAAACTGAGGGTGATCTTTGAGACAGGTTCGTTGGGATCAATCAGCCACATGCAATCATTGTTGTTGGTATAATCACTTGGCCCGCTTCCGTCTTCAATGGTGCCGGTAATTCCCGTAACAGATCTGGTTCCGCTGCAATTATTCGGGTAGCTTGCTGTAGGAGGATAAAATTCACAAACGACGCCCTGGGACGCCCCAAAGTAACTGCCGGCAGCAGTAAGGTCGGATAACGAATAATAACCATTGGCATATCCGCTCCAGCCCCAGTTCATATGAAAGTTTGTGCTTGCATCATAACCATCGCAATTCCACGCATGTCCACCGGATCCGTCATTATCTGAACCGGAATACATCATGGGGTGTTTGGCGTCAAGATTAGCTTTAAGGAGGTTGTTCCAGTTTGTGGTCGTGTACGTATATTTTGTTTTATAGGTACAGGTGCTATTATATCTGAAATAGGACTCAACCGCATCCGGTACGTCAAAAGAATTAGCTCCTGAACCGTCAGCTGCGTACCACATGTCTACTGCCTTGCCGCAATGGTATAACAGGGTGGCCACTGCTTCATTGTAATTGCCAAGGTCATCCAGCATATTATCCCACTGGTAAGTGGTCGTGCCAAAATTAATTCCTCCATGAGTTCCGTTTCCGGTGGTGGGATATCTGTAATAATACATGATCTGGCCCATCGCTGTGGCCACACAACCCGCATAAGCTTTATCATCGGGGCCTCCGGCAGCAGCCGGGCAATACTGGTTGTAATAGATATCCTGGTTCCAGGTACTGGTAAGTAATGGCGCTATTACTTTTGATTTTTTTATGCTGAGGTTTTCAGGCATTTGCACCGAGTAATAATCCCACTGGCTTTTTATACTGGTATTGGCAGAAGCATTTATTTCCAGGGCGCGGACAATCTCTTTTTTCGCTACTGAAAGCCAGTATTTCAAACCGTCTGGCATTTTTGATGGCTCAAGGCCGGATTCGTAGGAATACCCGATAACCGGTATAGCTATATCATCAGCAGAAACAATAACATAACCTTTGGGATTGATATTGAAAATATAATAAACAGCGGTACTGCCGTTAAATTCCGTAAAAATGCTTGTCACTTCAAGGCTCTTGAAATTTACAGGGACAAATTGCCCCGCATGCTCATAAAAATAAGCCAGCCCGACTCTTTGTGCAATTTGTACATCGACATGCTTTGCACTTACTGATAACGAAAAGAGAACGGCAAATAAACCAATAAAAAGATGTTTCATAATTTATGTTTTTTAAACAAAAATAATAATAATTTTGTAATGACATAAACCAAATTTTCAATAATAGTAGCTTTAACAAATAATAAACCGCTATATTGCTCATTTATAAGGAGTTTCTTTTTGGTTGTCGTTCCTATTTAATTATTCAACTTTAATTTTACATAAATGAAAATTATTATTAAAAATATTAAAGAACTGATACAGGTGGAGCCTAAAACCGGTACGTTTAGAAGTAAGGTGTCGGGAAAGAAAATGTCGGAACTGAAAACCGTTAAAGATGCATTTTTGGTTATCGGAAATGGGAAAATTGAAGATTTTGGGTTCATGAAAGATTATAAATATGCGGACCGAAATCAAAATAAAATTATTGACGCCACCGGCCGTATGGTGTTCCCGTGTTTTTGCGATTCCCACACCCATCTGGTGTATGCCGGAAGCCGCGAAATTGAATATATCGATAAGATCAAAGGGCTCTCCTATGAAGAAATTGCCAAAAGAGGCGGCGGTATCCTGAATTCTGCCAAACGGCTTCAGAAAGCTTCTGAAGATGACCTTTGCGAACAGGCCCTGTCGAGGCTTGAAGAAATAAAAATGCTGGGTACCGGGGCGGTTGAAATAAAAAGCGGTTATGGTTTGACTACCAAAGACGAGCTCAAAATGCTCCGGGTGATCAAAAAACTGAAAAAGCATTCCCCGTTGACCATAAAAGCCACGTTTTTGGGCGCCCATGCGGTACCAGCCGAATTTAAAGGAAAACAAAGCCAATATGTGGCGCTTATCATCAACGAAATGATACCGATGGTAGCCAGTGAAGAGCTGGCAGATTATATCGACGTGTTTTGCGACCGCGGATTTTTTACGGTTGAAGAAACCGAACAAATGCTGATGGCCGGCATCAAATACGGCCTTCGCCCAAAAATACATGCCAACGAGCTTGATTATTCCGGCGGTATACAAACCGGTGTGAAATACAATGCGCTTTCAGTCGACCACCTGGAATATACAGGCGAAGCTGAAATCAAGTCGTTGTTGAACAGTGAAACCATGCCGACTTTACTTCCGGGCGCCGCTTTTTTTCTCGGAATGCCTTATGCCCCGGCACGCAACATGATAAATGCAGGTCTTCCACTCGCTATGGCCAGCGATTTCAACCCGGGTTCTTCCCCGTCGGGCAACATGCAACTGATACTTTCCCTAGGCTGCATAAAATATAAAATGCTTCCTGAAGAAGCCATCAACGCGGTAACGCTGAATGGAGCCTATGCCATGGGCGTTTCGGAAGAACTGGGAAGTATTGCCATCGGGAAAAAAGCAAATGTTTTTATCACCAACCCTATACCTACATTGGCATACATGCCATACTCCTACGGAAGTAACAAAGTCGAAACTGTCATTATAAACGGAAAGGTTCAAAAATGAAAACCATCGGATTATTAGGAGGTACCACCTGGGAATCAACCCTCGATTACTATCGGCTCATCAATCAGCAAATGCTGAAAAATGCAGGCAACAGGAACACCGCAAAAATTGTGATGTATTCGGTGAATTTTCATGATGTGGAAGTTCTGGTGAATGAGCGTAAGTATGATGAGGTGGGAGCGCTGATGAACAAAGCTGCTGCGGCCATTGAAAATGCCGGCGCCGATTGTTTGCTCATTTGTGCCAATACCATGCATATGGTTGCTGATAAAATTATGTCGGGCATTAAAATTCCCTTGATCCATATTGTAGAAGCCACGCTTGCTGAGGTTCGGAAAAAGAATTTTACCAAGGTCGGGCTGCTCGCCACCAGGCAAACGATGGAGATGGATTTTTATAAAGATGTTTTCAAAAAGAATGGGGTTGATATCCTTATTCCCGAAGCCGGAGAACGTACTTTCATTCAGGATACTATTTTTAATGAACTTTTTGATGGTGTTTTTAAAGAAACATCCCGTAGCAAAATGATTGAAATTATGGAGTCACTTACGAAACAAGGGGCTCAGGGAATCATCCTGGGGTGTACCGAAATTCCACTGCTGGTAAAACAGGAACACACCGCCATACCCTTATTTGACAGTACTTTTATTCACTCATGCGCCGCCGTTGATTTTGCACTTGGTAAATAATATAAAATTATGGAAACTTCAATGAAAAAGGAAGTTTACGAGCTTGTCATTGAAAAGAACCAAAATAAACAAAAATCAGGTTGAAATAAAATACTAATTTCGCAAAAAGAAAAACCAAAAAGAACTATGAAACAACTTATCGAATGTGTCCCCAATTTCAGCGAGGGGAACGATATGACTATTATCAAACACATAACTGATGTGATGGAAGCCGTTTCCGGTGTTAAACTGCTCGATGTTGATCCCGGTAAAGCTACCAACCGAACGGTAGTTACTATTGCCGGAACACCTGAAGCCGTTGTTGAAGCAGCTTTCAGGGGTATAAAGAAAGCTTCTGAAATCATTGATATGCGCAAACATAAAGGCGAGCACCCCCGTTTTGGCGCTACCGACGTTTGTCCCTTTGTGCCCATTGCCGGAATTACCATGGAAGAAACTGTGGAATATGCCCGCAAACTCGCCGAACGCGTGGGTAACGAGCTGGGCATTCCTGTTTATTGTTATGAGAATGCAGCTTTTACCGAAGAAAGAAGAAACCTGGCGGTTTGCCGTGCCGGCGAGTACGAAGGCCTGCAAAAGAAATTAGAAGACCCGCACTGGAAACCGGATTTCGGCCCGGCAAAATTTAATGCGCGTGCAGGCGCTACGGCAGTTGGTGCACGCGATTTTCTGGTTGCCTATAATGTAAACCTGAATACAACATCCACACGCAGGGCCAACGCCGTTGCTTTCGATATCCGTGAAAAAGGCCGCCCAAAACGTGAAGGAAACCCCATTACCGGTAAAATCGTAAAAAACGCCAGCGGCCACAAGGTCATGATCCCCGGATCACTCAAAGCCTGCAAAGCTATTGGCTGGTACATCGAAGAATACGGGATCGCCCAGATTTCAATAAATCTTACAAACATCAGCATCACGCCTGTCCACGTAGCTTTTGAAGAAGCCAGCAAAAAAGCTCAGGAACGCGGGCTCCGGGCTACCGGTTCTGAGATTGTGGGGCTGCTGCCGCTGAAAGCCATGATCGATGCCGGAAAATATTTCCTGAAAAAACAACAACGCTCCGTAGGCGTTTCGGAAGATGAACTGATAAAAATTGCTGTAAAATCCCTTGGCCTCGACGATTTGAAACCATTTAATCCAAGAGAAAAGATCATTGAGTTTGTCCTTGAAGACAAAGAAACAAACAAGCCGAAAAAACTGGTGGATATGACCTGTGTTGGGTTTGCCAACGAAACGGCATCCGAATCCCCGGCGCCCGGCGGCGGCTCTATCGCTGCATACATGGGCGCTTTAGGCGCATCGCTGGCTACCATGGTGGCGAACCTTTCGTCGCACAAACCCGGCTGGGATGAACGTTGGGAAGAATTCTCCGACTGGGCCGAAAAAGGCCAGAAAATCAAAGATGAGCTGATGGCGCTGGTAGATGAAGATACCGCAGCTTTTAACAAGATCATGAATGCTTTTGGCCTTCCTAAAAACAGTGATCAGGAAAAAGCCATACGCGACCAGGCGATACAGGATGCCACACGCTATGCTACCGAAGTCCCTTTTAAAACCATGGAGAAAGCCTTGTCATCCTTTGAAGTGATCAAAGCCATGGCCGAAACAGGAAACCCGAATTCAGTGACTGATGCGGGAGTCGGCGCTCTATGTGCCCGCTCCGCGGTGATGGGCGCTTTCCTGAATGTCAAAATAAATGCTTCCGGGCTTAAAGACAAGAATTTTTCAGCTGAAATAATCAGTAAGGCTGAAGCCATCGAGCAACAGGCTAAAGCGCTGGAAGAGGAAGTCCTGAAATCAGTAAATGAAAAAATTAAACTCTAAAACCAGATATCATGAAAAAAGTAAATCTTGAATTATCCGCCGATCAGTATAAAGAACTTCTGAAGCTCGTTTACGTGGGCGATTGGGTGATTGATGAACCGGAAAACATCGTTCTTAACGACCTGGTTCAGACAATTTTTTCAAAAGCAAACGACGCCGGCCTGAAAAAAATGGTGGAATTTGACAAGGAACTGGAACTCTTTCTGCCGTCGGTTGAATTTGATGAAGAGGTGATTGGGATTGTGGACGATTATGAAGAAGAATGCTTCTGGGACCATTTGATTTACAGGCTTTCCGACAGGGATGTAGACAAAAAACTTGGTAAAAAAACCGAAAAAATGTCCATGGAAGAAAAGATGGAATTGATAGATCCTGTCACGGAAAAATATATCAAGGAGTTTGAAGAACACGGGCTGGATAATGTTAAAGTGAAGATTGACTAGGTTTAGTTCGCAGGTTCGCAGGTTAGCAGGTTAGAAAGTTAGAAAGTTAGAAAGTTAGAAGGTTTAGGCTGTTCCGATGGCTATCGGGAGGCTGTTAGGCTTTAATTGGTATTCATAGGTTTAATAGGTTGAGGTGCTGAATTTTTGTTTTAGCTGCTGATGACGATTTCTTCGTCATGTTGTTGATGTGAGCCTTCATAATTTGTATGTGTAGAAAATCATTGCAAGCTGTGGAAATCAGATGGCTTTGCAAAAAAATCCATTTCGTCCCTATGGGACTTAGATTCAATTCGTAATTAATTTACTACCAATGTATTGTCCCTACTGGACAGTCCCGTAGGGACTGAATATTGGTAGACAAAAGGAACCTCCAAGATTTTTCAAGTCCCATAGGGACGTAATGAAATCAATTATTTTATTTTTTCGACAAACATTTAATCTGTCAGTAATAAAATAAAAGTATTAACTTTGAAAGCATACATTAAAGTTGTGCAACGTCTTCAATTAATACTGAAAAAACAGCCATGAGAAAAGCAATTATCCTGTTATTATGTTTAACCACATTTAAGGTTGCTGTTGCGCAATGGACAGTAATTGATTCTAATAGTGTAAACGCTATCTGGCTGGTGCAACCTAATGACGGATGGTCGTTCGGAAAAGATTTCAGGCATTGGGATGGTACCAATTGGACAACGGTAATACAAGACACCGCCTTTGGAGCTGAAGCCTGTGCTTTTACATCCCCTGACGAGGGCTGGGTTTTTGGTTGGTGGCAGGATAGTTTATATCGGTATAATGGTTCAATATGGACAAAACAATATTCGGGAATGGCTGGTATACGATACTGCGATTTCTTCGATAGCAATCATGGCTGGGCATTAGGGCCTGATACTACTTATTATTATCAAAATGGAGTATGGTCAAAGTTTCCATTATTTTCATCAATCCCAATTTATTTGTGGTCATTTTCACCAATTTCTGCCAGTGATACAAATACTGCATGGATGACAGGTGGTGTTAATTACGGTTATCCAAATAATGACACATCATACATTTTGAAATTTTCATCCGGGCAATGGATTATTGATACGACGCTGATAAATGTATATTTATATTCAATTTGTTTTACCGATGAAAACCACGGCTAGGCCTGTGGCTGGGATGTAGGCGGCGGCTGGTTGAATGTAATATATAAATTTAATGGCAGTAGTTGGGCGCTTGACACTATTCTTGGAGCTAGTCCTGACGGTTTTGGCCATATTTACATGTTTGATAATAATCTGGGTTGGGTTTCTTTCAGTACTGCCACTGATTACTTAGTATACGGTTATAATGGATCTTCATGGTCTTACCAGTGTGCTTTGGATATGCCGGTCAAACAGTTTTCTTTCGCTGACCCTCTGAATGGCTGGGCCTTGGGATTTTATCGTGGTCATCCAAATTCAGGTCCGACTCGTATGATTTTCAATACATCGAGTGGAGGCCTCGGTGGTGAAGAATTTGATCAACCAGAATCATCTGAAATAAACATTTTTCCGAATCCTGCAACAGATAAGATTTCTATTACGTGCCAACACAAACAAAACTTAAGTCTGTCCGTTTACAATGTTTTTGGTGCACTTATCCTGACTAAGAAATTATCCAATACAAAAGATGAAATAGATATTAGTAATTTTTCAAAAGGGATATATATTATCAAAATTGCAAGTTCTGACCGGGAGGTTATAAAAAAAATAGTAAAGGAATAACATAATAGTACAAGCGCCTTCCCCGTTATCAGAAACAGCTTGCCAATTTATTGACCAACCAAATTGTTAAAAAATGAAACAGAAGATCTTATTCCTTATCATTATAGTTTTTATCGCCTCATGCAGTCAGATCAAGGAACTGACCAATCTGCTGACATGTGATTTTCGCCTGGCTTCGGCTGAAAATATCACACTGGGGGGCGTGAATGTTCAGAAATTAAAATCCTTCAGTGATCTGACCATGATCGACGGGGCTAAACTACTGGCAACAGTTTCTTCCGGCTCTTTGCCGCTTAATTTTACACTGAACGTTCAGGCGCGCAACCCCAACAAAGAAAAAGCCGCCCTGAGCAAACTAGACTGGATCGCATATATTGATAATACCCAGATTGCAACCGGTACCACCACCAAACGGGTTGAAATAGCCCCCAACAACGGCACCGGCATTTTCCCGCTTCAGATCAGTACCGATCTGGTAAAATTACTGTCGGGGCAATCAGGTAAGAACATTGTAAATTTCGGGCTGAACCTTGTGGATGCCGGTAACCGGCCTACACGCATCACCCTCAAAGCAAAACCTACTGTAATGGTTGGTAGCTATGCGGTTCAGTATCCGGGATATATTACCATTTCAAAGGAATTTGCATCAAAATAACGACAAATCCCGTTAGGAAATTAATACTAAAGCATTCTTCAAACTCAGTGTAATGTCACTCTTTCACTAAACGGGTAGTCCAGGTATAAGAACCGGAAGCAAACTTTGCAAAATATATCCCTGCCGGCAGGTTCCCCAGGTTCAGCATAAAACTATGATTTTCTGGCAGGTCGTTGGTGAAAACTTTCTCCATAACCATGTTGCCTAATAAATCAAAAATAGAAAAAGTCGCTTCTTCGGTTGAAATATTCTGTATATCAACAGACAAACCTGTGGTAAATGGATTTGGATAATATCTGATTTCTGGTTTTGTGGAACTGTACTCACAAACTACCGAAAACGGTGGAAGGAAATATGCAAAACTCCCATTATAATCGGTTTGTTTTAAACGATAGTAAAAGGTACCGGAATGGGTTACATTTTCTACAAATGAGTAATTCTGTATGGTATTGCTGTTACCTGCGCCTTCAATGTTACCCGCATTTTGCCAGGTTCTCATATCGTCGCTGCGTTCCACGGAAAAATAATCATTATTTATTTCAGATGCCGTTGACCAGTTTAAAGTTACTTTTTTGTTTTCATAGGTTGCGCTAAAGGAGAGTAATTCGATCGGCAAGGGATTGTCCACTTTAATAATGGTTGGGCCGGTTATTGTGCCCATCGCCACAGTCCATAAAGTTATACTGCAAATATCAATAAGGTTCGAATTTCCTCCACCGATACCGGGAGTAATGATTCCATTGCCCGGAACATAAATCACAGATGTGCAAGCCAAAGCAATTTTTTTACCTGTTTGAAATGCAAGAGTTCCGTATACTGCAATTTGCATTGGGCCGCCGCATGCCACGTAATTTAATTGTGTAGTAATGGTAACAGTTAAACCGATTGGTATCACGACAGAATCACCACACGTTGGTGTGCGCCCTATTGACCATGTGGTGCTGCTTTCCCAATTTCCGGTTTTTATGGCTACGCATGTTTCTGCTGACAGATACAACGTCCCAAATAAAAACAATAATAAAAAGGTAATTTTTTTCATAACCGTATCATTTAAAAGACGTTCGATGATTATTTTTTAATATGTTGAAAATCAGTGTTTTCACAATAAGTTTTATTTTATTACACCTTTATTCAAATATAATAGAATCTTGATATTACATGAATCAGTATAATGCTAAATACAATTAGTGATTCACCTAAAAATCAACAGGTGATTTGCGTGTATCCCGCGATGAATCCGGAAAATACTAAAACTGGAATTTTAATTTTTCAGCCAGTTCCTGACGATTATAGAACCGGTTTCCGTCATAATGGATTCCGGATGAAACTGTATGCCATGGATATCATAGGTTTTGTGAGATATTGCCATGATACATCCATCTTCCGAACGTGCCGTTATTTTCAGACATGTAGGAAAATCCTTTTCGGAAACCACCCATGAATGATACCTGCCTGCCTCGAAATATTCCGGCAATCCTGAAAATAGTTTACAACTTTCGTCATGAATTTTTATTTTGGAAGCTATACCATGAAAAGGTTTGGGCACATTCATCAGCCCGGCTCCAAAATACGCTGCAATAGCCTGATGGCCGAGACAGATACCCAGGATGCTTTTATTTTTATGGTATTTGTTTATCACTTCTGAAATATTAGGAGTTTCCTGCGGTGTGCCCGGGCCGGGAGAGATCAGGATTTTCGAAAAGGACGCCACAGAACCAATATCAAGATCGGTATTTTTTATAATGCTGAGATCTTTAACCCCGCATTCTTCAATAAGCTGAACCAGGTTGTAGGTAAAGGAATCATTATTGTCAATGACTAAAATGCTCACTTTCAGTTTTTTTATAAATTTGCCGTCAATATGCTTTCAGCTGTCAAAAATATGAATTTGCTCGGAAAAAAGAGGATCCCTTTCTTTTTTCTTATTGATTTTGAAATGCGGAAGCCATTGGTAATTCCGTTTAGCGAAATTAATTCATCGCAACTTATTTTTGAAATGGGAGTGAGGAACCCCAAAGAAAAGAAACACGGTAACATAGAATTCAAAGAGCATGTAATGGGGTTTGAACAATACAAAGCGGCCTTTGAATTTGTCCAGTCGCACCTTCATGCCGGGAATTCGTATCTGCTGAATCTCACCTTCCCGACCTTAATTGAAACGGATCTTGATTTAAATACCATTTATTTATTGAGCCATGCAAAATATAAATTAAAGTACCTGGATGAATTTGTGTGTTTTTCGCCTGAAACATTTGTGAAGATAAAACAGAATGTTATGTATTCATACCCGATGAAAGGCACTATCGACGCCGCACTTCCTGATGCAGAACAAATGTTGATGAATGATCCGAAAGAAATTGCAGAGCATAACACCATCGTGGACCTTATCAGAAACGACCTGAGTATGGTGGCAAAAGAGGTGAGGCTCACAAGATACAGGTATATTGATAAAATATGCACGAACAATAAAACGCTGCTGCAGGTCAGTTCTGAAATATCAGGCAAGCTTCAGCCTGACTGGCGGGAGCATATCGGGAGTATGCTTGAAAAGCTGCTTCCGGCGGGCTCGGTAAGCGGTGCGCCCAAAGCCAAAACACTGGAGATAATCAAAGAAAGTGAGCATTACGAAAGAGGATATTATACGGGGATTTTTGGTGTATTTGACGGGGAAAACCTGGACAGCGCTGTTGCTATAAGGTTCATTCAAAAAATTAACGGAAGGCTGTATTACAAGAGCGGAGGAGGAATTACCGTGTACAGTGAGCTGACTTCCGAATACAATGAATTAATCGATAAGATTTATGTGCCGGTTAATTGAGACCATAAAGATCAGTAATGGTAAGATTTTCAATATTGATTACCATAATCAACGTTTGAACAACTCAAGGAAAATCTTTTTTTGCTGCGACGATGAGATTGATCTTTTGCAGCATATTCATATCACGGATTTCATAGGAGTTGGCTTATATAAATGCAGGATCATTTGTACTGAAAAAATTGAGTCGGTTGAAATAAAACCTTATATAATTAAGAAGATACAATCGCTGAAACTGGTTGATGGCAGTAGCATTGACTATGAACATAAGTTTGCCGATCGTTCACAGATAGAAAATCTTTTTGCGCAACGCGGGGCTTGTGATGATGTTGTGATTATTAGAAATGGGTTCGTTACCGACACGTCAATTTGTAATATGGCATTCTTTAACGGCCACCATTGGTACACGCCGGAATACCCGTTATTAAAGGGAACGAAGCGTCAGCAATTGATTGATGAAGGATTGATTTTTGAAAAACAAATAATGGTTGCCGATCTAAAGAATTTTGAGAAAATACGATTGTTCAATGCGATGATTGAATTTGGCGAGATGGAAATACCAATATCTGCCATCACATGATGATTTTTTTTAAATAGCTCCAGCAAGGGCTTCAGCCCTGCATTGCTAAAGGAATTGTGTCTCCGGATACCCAAAACCATTGTATTCTTTTGCCGAACCAATATAAGCTCCGGCAGGATAGATCAGCATTTGGTCACCTGCTTTGACTGTGTCGGGGAATGAGGCGGCTTTTGTAAAAATATCGTGGCTGTCGCACGTTGGGCCGGTCACATGGTACTTGGTGAACTTTATACCTTTGGCCGTTTTATAAGGGTATATAACCCGGTACGATAATTTTCCCATGATCCATTGAAAACCCTGAAAGATCCCGGTGTCAAGAAATATCCAATGCTGTTTTTTTCGTTGGACCACATCCAGGACTGAACAAGTCATCACTCCGGTATTTGCCATGATAAATGAACCCGGCTCGGCGATGATTTTTACGTGGAAACTCTTTTGTATATTGTCCAGCAAGGGTCTAAGGGCTTTGGCAATTTTATCCAACAATTCATATTGCGACACATCATGCGCCGGAAATCCTCCGCCTAAATTTACAACCTCCGGATTTATCCCTTCTTTTTGCAGGATAGCCAGAATATCTTCCACATCCTCTGTTGCCCTTACAAATGTTTCAATGTCCTGGTTGTTCCAACCCACATGAAAAGAAATACCGCAAGGCCGCAATCCGCTTTGAATGGCAAATCTGATAAGGTTCAGGGCATCTTGTTTTTCCGCCCCGAATTTTTTATCAAGCTTCCAACCGGAGCCTTTGTTTGACACACTTAGTCGCAAAAACACACGGGCTCCGGGGGCATCCAAAGCAAGTTTGGTAATTTCACTTATGCTGTCCATAGCAAAGATCCTGACCCCGTATTCATAAGCTTTTTTGATATGATCCGGGAACTTCACGGGATTGCTGAAAAATATTTTTTCCGGGCTAACCTGTATTTTTTTTAGCAGTTCCAGTTCGCCCAGTGACGCTATTTCAAAGCAAATATGCTGATCTTTAAGAAACACCAGCACCTCCGTATCATGATTCACTTTGACAGGGAAATAAATTTGCTGCGGCTCCATCCGGAAGCGCTGAAGAAAATAATTAAGATTATGCGCAATTTGATTTTTGCTGGTGACAATGGCCGGTGTTGCGGGACTTTTCGCAAAAAAAAGTTCCAGGTCTTTTTTCAGATGCTCCGGAAATGCTGAAAAATCATACATATTTGAAGATTTAGTAATTGAGTTAATTAAGTTAAATTGGAAGAAGATTGCACATTGATCAATTTTTCAAATAAATCAACTCAATTCACTTAATTCACTTAATTGACTTAATTGACTTAATTAACCCAATTACCTATACACCTAACCCCCTAATTTCATCTAAAGCAGTCCGCCATTCTTATATATCTTGGCTTGCGCATCATAAAACTTGTTGATCTTTCCTGATTTATTATTTCGCATATTAGTGATTTCGCCGCTCAGAAAATCAATTTTTGCGGTATCCCCGTCCTTCAGTTCAATCTGTTCGAGAACTTCCGGGTTATAGGTCAGGATCGGGAAAGCCGCGTTGATGGCGTTGCGTTCGTAAATAGCGCCATATGATTCTGCTAAAATGCAGGATATCCCTAATGAAACGAAACAATCCACCGCCTGCTGACGTGAGCTTCCGGCACCAAAATTCTTAGCCGTGATGATGATATCCCCGGCATTGGCTTTTTTTGCAAAGTCTTCATAGCCTTTCAGATTGTCGAAAGCATACTGTCCCATTTCTTTAATATCAGTAATGGTCAGGTAGCGGTTGTGATAGATCATATCGGTGTCGATGTCGTCTTTTTTAATGATCCAAACCTTGCCCTGCACAACTGAAGGTTTTTCAGCTTTTGCCGTCCCGGTTTTTGCAGAAGGTTTCATGATCCCCAGTTTGCCGAATGTCGCGGCTTCAGATGGAATCTGGTCCGGAGTGGTAATATAACCGGCCACAGCAGATGCAGCAACCACGGCTGGAGAAGCAAGGTAAACAAATCCTTTACCCTGTTTTCCTTCAAAGTTCCGGTTACCGGTACTGATGGTAACTTCCTGAGGTCCATTCTGTCCGACTTGTCCTGCGGCGCATCCGGCACAACCGGCGTTAGAAACCATGGCTCCGGCATCTTTGAATATCTTTATCAAACCTTCGTCCATAGCCTGATTCCAGACTGAATCAGTGGCAGGGACCACTTTTAAAACCACACCGGGGGCCACTTTTTTACCTTTTAAAATAGATGCTGCAATCCGCAGGTCGTCCATACGTCCGTTGGTGCAGCTTCCGATAAACGCAGAATCGATTTTTGTACCTTTCACAGCTTCCACGCTGGTATCATCGTGTGGATGGCCGGGTTTGGCAACCATCGGGACAAATTTGCTGATGTCAATATCAAAGGTCTGCTGATAAACGGCATCAGGATCGGCTTTGATAAGTTCAATACTTTTGCCGGTTATTTTTTCAAAATGTTTGATGATTTCCGGCGTAGGCGTGAAGAATATAATGATAGCGCCCATTTCCGTTGCCATTGATGAAATAGTGATACGTTCATCCAGGGTAAGTTTGTCGGCTTCATCACCGTATATTTCGACGGATGTTCCTAACAATTTATTAGCTCCAAAAATGCCCAGCAGGTTCAATACAATATCTTTTGCGGAAACATTGGCTGGGCGTTTTCCGGTAACGTTTATTTTTACCGAATGCGGCACCTTGAACCAGACATAACCTTTAGCCCAGGCTGCGGCAATATCCTGATCGCCCATTCCCTGCCCGAAACAGCCGATGGCGCCCATAATGTTGGCATGAGAATCGGTGGATACAAAAGTACTTCCGGGCCATGCCAAACCACCGTCAATAGCCTGGTGTGTCCCGATTCCTGAATCGATATCATAAACCCTGATGTTGTTTTCGCGGGCATATTGCCTGCATAGGTGTTGGTTGGCCGCATATTTCTGATCGGAACCACCCGGATTGCAATCAAACGTAAACACGGTCTTTGAAGGATCTTCCACGGTAAGCCCGTTGTCTAACAGGTTTTTCACCACATTGGCTCCGCCAAAATCTCGTGCGGCACGGGTGTCAATAGTAACATCTATGATGTCGTCAGGCTTAACTACCGCCTGGTTTGAATGTTTTGCAAGAATTTTTTCTATTAGTGTCATGTCTCTATTTTTTTAATTCTTATTTCATTTATCCAATTTGTTAGAAATTTCTTTGCGACTTAGCGTCTTTGCGAGAAAAAATAATAAGTATTTGCCACTCTGATTTACTTTAATCGGTCCTTAAACGGTTCAAACGTCATGAAATCAGCGTGATGTACCACAAAAGCTTCGGTGGTTCGTTTCACCATATCGCCTTCACCGGCATGTGTGGCAATGATATGGCAAACTTCAGCCGGTACACCGCATTGTTCAGCCAGCGACACGCCGCTAAATGGATGGCGCAGGTATTTTCCATATTTTCCCTGAACTGATTTTCCGTCTTTCATTTCATATTCAAGTAATTTTCCAACATCTGCGAGTATAGCTCCGGCAATAAGAACATCCATATTAACCGGAAGGTCATCTTTAAAAAATTTGTTCATCTGTTCGCCACAGTCTTTTGCAATGTGAACCACAGCACGTTTGTGGCCCATAAAAGTCACCTTCAGGTCTGGTCCGGCAAGTAATGTAAAAGGGATAGTGTTCAGGTCTTTGACCGTCAAAACGCTTTTTTCGAGCGCAACCTCCCAGGTTTTTGCAGTTTTTTCACGCAGGGATTCGTCTTTGATCCACATGAGTTCGGGCCATAATTCTAATACTTGTGCATTCATAGTTTTAGGGTTTAGTTTATAAAAAATTTCATTTTTTCACCAGAGATTTGGCTGGTATGGAAATATATCTGCCATTTCACCGGAATAATAAAACTCATAAGCCAATGCTCCAAATGTATAATTTTTTTCTTTAATCTGAATAGTGGAACCGCCTACAGAAGGGTTTGATTTCGGAACGGAATAGGCGTAACCGACATTATATAGTGTCGCGAGTATTTCCGGCCGGTCCGAGATATCAAAACCGGATCTTTTCCATTGCTGCCGGACTTCTTTTAATATTACAGCGGCATACAAATATGAATAATAATGGTTCCGGTAATTCACCAGCCGGTCGTAACGCTCTTTTGTTACATCCGTCGTGCTGAAATCCAGCTGGTGTTCGTATTTTTTTCCCGGATAATATAATGATGAGGAATCTTTAAGGTATTTTTCTGCCAGCATGGCCGTTTCTTCCTTGACACCTGTGACTCCCAACGAAAAATTTGCCTCTACTGATAAAATTTTTAATGGGCTGATAACGGTCTTATATACTTCCCGCGTTGAATTGAACAAGCGCATTTGTTCCCCCAGTAACACGGATACTATAAGCCGGGGTTCCACATCCATCACCTTGCCCGCACTGTCGATCAGGGATGTGTCTTTCATAACGGCTAATTTAAAATCAGCCCATTCAGGGATGTTCATCCATTCGTATAAATTACTGGTGTTTTGGGTAGTGGTCGTATTATGATTGAATAAGATCTCACATTCCTTTATTTTATTGTTGTATTCATTACTGTCGATCATGTTGAGGCTTACAGCGTCAATCATCCGTTCTGCAAGAGCAATGTTCTGATGTTGCAGATAAGCATTATGAATTAATTGTGCATTCGCAGGGTAATATTCGTTTAATACATTCAATTTGGAATAGAATTTTGCAATCCTGAAGACATCATTTTCTGAAGAATCGCTTTGAAGTGAAGTGTAATCATTATCCATCTTCTGAAAATACCGGTCGTTATAATCCACAGCTCCGGGATCATTGAATACATGCAATTTGATTCCGACAAAAGCGGTAGTCAACATAAAACCTATCAATGCAAAAAGCACGGTAAGTATTATGGTTGAGTACCTGATGGCTTTGTTTTGTTTTAACTTTTTAAACATTTAGTATTGAATATTTTAGTCGTTTATTTTTTTCTGATGCCCAGAACATTGGGCATTTTTCTCAATTCTATATTAGTATCGTCGGGTTTTGATCCGGATACATAGCTCCCGAACTTTACGATTTCATTTTTTTTGGTTTTAACATACAAAGTAGCTTCCGGACCTCCTTCCAGGTACATCGCTGTTTGAATCTGCAGTCCGGATTTCAGCATGAAATTGATGAACTCATTTGCACTGTATGGTGACCGGGAAAATAAAAAAAGTGTATTACCCGATTTATCAACAGCAAGGACAGTCATGCTGCATCTTAATACGGGCTTTTTATTCCAGTAGACAGCTTTTCCTTCATTATCAATCATTCGGATTGATTGGAAACAGGAGTGGTAATTTTTTAATATGTCCTTCCAATCCTGATTGACCATGTCAACAATCTGTAATGAAGCCAGTGACTTGTTTTTCGGATTGAAAACAGCCAGAGCATTGAAGTTTTCTTTCACCTTCGGGTTATTTACATGGTCATAATGTTGCATCAGCCCGACACCGCTTATATGGTCCTTCAGCGAATACATTCCAGCATTAATTCCCCCATTTAGATTTGCTGTATCACACCATTCTTTTATGGTCCTCAGGATGCTGTCGGATTCGCTGGAAGCAACCAGTTCAAAATCAAAAAATGCCGGATCAATTTTAAGTATGCTGATCTTCGAATCGGAGAATTTTGAGATATGCGGGCCGGTCATTTCTGTATAAAACAACCCTTCATCCAGCTCATTCCAGATGATGTTTTCCGGTTTTGTTATAGTTGCTGGATTTTTCCCCGAAAAAAACAGGACCAATGTAAAAATACACAGGGTGGTCTTTTTCAGGATGTCGTATTTGTTTGGAAATGTCATTCGGTCTGCCATTATAAAGCAAAACAGATTGATGTTTGTCTAAAGGTGATTAAACTACAACAATCTGTTTTGGGTATGATTGGATGCGGTACTTACAACTTTGCGATGATAGCGTCGGCCATCTGGGTAGTGGAAGCGGCGCCCTGGTTAACGACTTCCTGGGTGCCCCTCATTTTAAGCATGTCGTAGGCACGTATTTTTCCTTCCGCAACAACTGATTCTGTTGCCTTGCGGATACGGTTTGCGATTTCGTTTTCGTTCAGATGTTCGAGCATCATAACAGCTGAAAGGATCATAGCAATCGGGTTTACTATGGATGGGTTGAAATCAGCGTATTTTGGAGCTGAACCGTGTGTGGGTTCAAAAACAGCAACGCCTGAATCCGGATTGAACTGTGCTGAAGTGGCAAATCCCAAACCGCCTATCAGTCCTGCAAAAGCGTCTGACACGATATCACCGAACATATTTTCTGAAACGATCACGTGATAGTTTTCAGGATTTTTGGTCAGCCACATCATCATAGCATCGATGTTTACGTCTTCGACGCGGATGCCAGGGTATTCGTTCTTGCTCATTTCCTGGGCGATCTTCAGCATCATGCCTGAGGTTTCGCGGATCACGTTGGGCTTTTCGCAGACAGTAACCTTGTCGAATCCACGTTTTTTGGCATATTCGAAAGCTGCTTTGATGATACGCGTACAGAATTTTTTGGTGGTGATACGGGTCGAGACAGCCAGTTCTTCGCGCGGGCACCATTCGAAATTGGGCTTAAAGCGCGGGTGTGTCATCAGTGCTGCATAAACATGGTCAGGAGGATTGGTCCATTCCACGCCGCCATAAAGGCCTTCGGTGTTCTGGCGGAAGATCATCGTGTCAACAATAGGTTCATCAACGCCACCGCTTGCATTGCGGCGTACGAAATTCAATGGGTTTCCTTTCAGCGTCTGACAAGGGCGCATACAAATATCAAGGCCAAATTTCTGACGCATGGTTACGATGGGACTGTAATATACCAGCCCTTTGTTTTGTAATTCAGGCGACAGTTCAGCAGCAGCCTTGTCTTTTGGTTTCGAAGTAATGGCGCCGAAGAGTCCGATTTTATGTTCTTCCAATAGTTTGATAGTGCGGTCAGGCAGCGGATTTCCTTCTTTGCACCAGAATTCCCAGCCAATATCGCCGTTTACGTAGTCAGCATCAAATCCTGCAGCGTCGAGGACTCTGATAGCTTCTTTCAATACAGTCTGACCGATGCCGTCACCGGGCATCGCAACAATAGTTCTTTTTGCCATAAATATTTGTTTTTAAATGAGTTTAAGTGCCATTTTTCGGAACAAAATTATTATAAAAAACTAAATTACGGTACAAAAAAACAAAATAAATTTTATTGCATTTAATTACATGAGATTAACTCTTTTTAAATAAAAAAACCATTATATATTCCTGACTATTCATTCATGTTTTCCGGGTTATAGTTTTTATTTAATTGACAGTATTTGGCGAATCAACCTGTATTAAGTGATAGAAAAAATGAACAAAATGAATAATCATACAAATCATGGTGCATTATTGCGTGCTTGCGCGAAAATGTGTTATTATAAAAATTACTATTTTTGCAACCTAAAATTTACCTTATGAAAAAACTTGCAGTTGTTTTCGCAATGATGATTTTGCTCGGTTCATGCTCTCAAAAGCCCAATGAAAAAGGGGAGTATATCATTAAACCCAATGAAAATTCACAAGAGGTCCGCATAAAATATAAAGAAGATGGCAGCATCGACTATATACAACAATTTAAAGATGGCAAAGCAGAGGGGCTGTATATGAATTTTCAAAAAAACCAGGGATTGGATAATCTGACTTTTTTAAAAGACGGTAAAAATGACGGTATCGGGTTGGCATTTCATAAGAATGGTTTTTTAAATAATTTCGGACGCTATACCGGCGGGGAAAAAACGGGCTGGTTTTATGTTTTCGACAGGGAGGGAATATTGACAGGGAAAAGAGAATACATCCTTGTTGATGGAAAGAGTTATATGAACCAATGGGTAGAATACGATCAGAATGGCACTGCTGATAAAATCAACAGCAGCTATCTGTACCTGGAAGCAAAAAAAGATACGATTAAGTCAGGTGAGGAGTTTCAGATGAACGTTACACTGGAAGCCTCCTACTTTAAGGAATATATGCTGATGATCGTCGGCCCGTTTGACGAAAAGTTCAACCTGCCGAAAGATGCAACATGCGACACGATCAAAAGCGTAAACTATACAGCATCTTATAAAACAAAAACATACAAACGTGGTAAGAATATCGTCCGCGGAATGGTTCAGGAAATAAAGCTTAAAGATGATTCGGATGATAAGTATAATTATCGCAAGATTTATTTTACCAAAGAATTTTTTGTTGATTAATAAACTGTAATACCAGAGAAATTATGGCAAAACAAATTGTGTTTATTATTGTTTTAGCGATCACGCTGGGCGTCTTTTTTTATACGATCAGCCGGATATTTAAGTATTTTTCATTTACGCGTAAGTATAAGCTGGGTAACTGGGGAAAGCGCATTGGTGTCCTTCTGAAAGTGGCATTCTTTCAATCAAAAATATTCCGCCGCCCTGTAATTGGACTACTGCATGCATTGGTTTTCTGGGGGTTTTGTGTGATCCTCATCGGAAGTATTGAAATGGTGATTGACGGCGTTTTCGGAACCGAAAAAGTACTCTCAATTTTAGGTGTGTTGTACAAGGTCATCACGGCATCAGGCGATATTTTTGCGCTCATCATTTTGATTTCAATACTGCTGTTTTTGGGGCGCAGGCTGATCTTGAAAGTAAAGCGTTTCGAGGGCATCGAGATGAAACCTGTAAACCATTGGGATGCGGCATTGGCTTTAACATTAATATTATTGCTGATGGTTTCATTATTGGGAATGAACACGTTTTATATTACGTCCTGTGAATTCGAAAAGGTTGAACACCAGGGTTTTTTTCCTGTAAGTTCTATGATTGCGGGATGGATAGGTGTAGGGGAAGAAGATTATAGTTTTTACCAGCTTTTCTGGTGGACACATATTCTGTTGATATTTTTGTTCGCCAATATTCTGCCTTATTCCAAGCATTTCCACATTTTCATGTCGTTGTTCAATGTGTTTTTCTGCAGGCTCGACCCATTGGGTAAACTTCCTAATATGGAAAATGTTACCCGTGAAGTGAAAATGATGCTTGACCCCACGTTGGCATACGCAGAGCCTCCGGCAGGGCAGGAGCAGGTTGTGGAACGTTTCGGTGTTAAAGATGTGGAAGACGGCACCTGGAAAAATTATCTTGATTCATTATCGTGTACGCAATGCGGAAGATGTACTTCTGTTTGCCCGGCAAATATTACCGGAAAAATGCTTTCACCACGTAAAGTCATTATGAATTACCGTGCCCGTATGAAAGAAAAAGGTCCGGGCATGATCAAACAAGGAAAAACTTTTGAGGATAAAAAAGCACTGGTGAATGATTATGTTAGTACCGAGGAGCTTTGGGCTTGTACAACCTGTAATGCCTGTGCAAAGGAATGCCCGTTGAACATTAACCAGCCGGAACTGATTGTGGGCATGCGCCGCTACCTGGTCATGGAAGAAGGCAATGCACCTGCCCAACTGAAAGCCATGTTTGCAAATATTGAGAACAATGGCGCACCCTGGCAGTTTTCGCCGGAGGACCGGCTCAAGTGGGCGGAGGAGATAAGTTTAAATGGTTGATAGAATTTGGGTTAATGGACAATATTTTTGAGATGGAAGTCAGAAGTCAGAAGTTGGAAGACGGAAGTTGGAAGCTGTAAGTCACGAAAAATAGTTAAAGGCATAAATTAAACTACCAAAAGATGCAATTTAAATTTGAGAATTTAATCATCTGGCAAAATGCAATGGAATTTGGAGAGAAAATTAATACCATGTCATACAATTTTCCTCAGAAAGAAATTTTTAATCTTACATCCCAAATCAGCAGAGCCGTTGATTCTATAGCTTTAAATATTTCCGAAGGGTCAATTGGACAATCAAATCCTGAATTTAAAAAATTTATGGGTTATGCTATACGCTCTTTAGCAGAAGTTGTTACTTGCCTGCATAAAGCATTTAAAAGAAATTATATTTCGAAAAAAGAATTTGATGAGCATTATGAATATGCGTTCAATCTAATGAATATGATGGTCGCGTTTAAAGAGAAAATAAAATGACTTGGTACACTCCTGTTTTCGGGCTACTGACTTCGGACTTCGGACTAATTAGGGAAAGAAAATACCTTAAGAATAACATAAAAAAATACACTCATGGAAGATAAATCTAAGATAGAGGTTCCCATTATGGCTGACCTTATCAGACAAAACGTGACACCTGAATATTTGTATTGGGTGGGTTGTGCAGGAGCTTTCGACGACCGTTATAAAAAAGTCAGCAGGGCGTTTATAAAAATCCTTACACATTTTAAAATTAATTATGCCGTGCTGGGCATGGAAGAAACCTGTACCGGCGATCCTGCAAGACGTGCAGGGAACGAGATGCTTTTCCAGATGCAGGCATTGACCAACATTGAGACTTTTAAAAAATATAATGTCAAAAAAATCCTGACTACCTGTCCGCATTGTTATAATATTTTCAAAAACGAATATCCCGATTTGGGCGGGACTTATGAAGTGGTGCATTACACACAGTTTTTGCAACAACTGCAAAAAGATGGTATCCTAAAGGTTGATAGCCAGGTGTTTTCAGAGAAGAAAATTACCTTCCATGATCCTTGCTATCTCGGCCGTGCCAATGATGAATACGATGCTCCGCGTGATGTTATCCATGGTATTCCTTCGCACTTTACCGAAATGAAGCGCCATAAAAGTTTTGCATTATGCTGTGGCGCCGGTGGTGCGCAAATGTTTAAGGAAGCCGAAAAAGGCGATAAGGAAGTTTTTATTGAACGTACGGAAGATGCATTAGAAACCGGCGCTGATATTATTGCCACCTCATGCCCGTTTTGCATGGTGATGCTTACCGATGGTTTGAAATATAAAAACAAGGAAGAGGAGGTTAAAACCCTTGATATCGCGGAGCTGATAGCTGAAGGTTTGAATTTATAAGGTTATCATATAAACTCATCCCCCATCAAATACCCGTGTGCCGTGGCATAGATGATGGAGCGCGTGTAACCGGAACAATCGCCGATAAATTTCAGATTTTTAAAATGTTCGTTGTTCAGCTTGTTGGAATAAAATTTAATTTCCGGTGCATACACCAGGTTGTCGTCGTTGGCAACGCCCGGCACCACCTTATCCAGCTGTTCTATAAAATCAATGATGCTTTCAATGATCCTGCGCGGGAATGCCAGGTTGACATCCCCTAAAATATAACTTTCGGCGGGAAGGGTTGGAAGAACCCGGTAAAGTTTTTTTGTGCGCTTGGAGTTTTTAAGGTCTTTATATTTCTGCAGTATCACTTTGTTCTTTCCTGCCAACAAATTGGTGAGTTTGGCAATATTGGAGCCGTAACCAATAGGATCGTTAAAAGGTTCGGTAAGTTCTACCGTGGTGAGAATAGCGAAGTTGGTATTGGTGCTTTTCTGGTTCATTTTGGCATGTCCGTTTACCGTGATAAAATCTTCATATTTTTCACCTACCACATAACCGGAAGGATTGTTACAGAATGTACGAACCACATAACCTGTTTTGCTGCGGTATTTCAGCTTAAATTCGTACATTTCTTTGTTCAGTTCGTTTACAATATGGTCGGGCAGCTCAAAACGGATACCCAGATCCAGCTTGGTATTTTCAAGTACCAGCTCCGGATAGCGGCTGATTACAGTTTTAATCAGTTTATGGCCGCTTCGGCCAACTGAAACAATGGCTGCATCAAATTCTTCTGTTTCATTGAGTATCACTTTGTTTCCGACAACCTGCACATCATCAACAGGCGAATGAAAATGAAAGTTTACATTTTTAAAACTTTTGAAGTGTTCGTAAATATTATATAAAACTTCTTTAAGATGGTCGGTGCCGATGTGGAAAAATTCGGCTGCAATGGGCATAAAACCATGCCGGTAAAATTCTTCATAATACCTCGGATTGTGAAAAGATTTGCCGGTTTCATATTCTCCGTTTTTGGTTTTACTAAGGTAAAATTCAACCAGTTGACGTTGGATATCCATTTCAATATTGATGTCTCCGCCCATTTCACTTGACACGAAGAGTTTTCCATCGGCACGTATTCCTGAAATGCTGGAAGAATAAATATCTTTTGATTTTTCGAAGATGTGAAATTCGTGGCTGCTGTTGACGATTTTTTCAATAAAACCGATAGAAGCCGCGCCAAATCCGATAATTGCTATTTTCATATTTTTTAATTTTCAGGATAAAATCAAAACAATTTCTAATTATTAATTTAAGTTCTCTGTAGCCGACATGGCGGACAAAGAGTTGATAATCTTTAATTATCTGTTTTTCCATTTAGTGAACATTTCAATAATTTTTTCACAGACTTCTTCCGGTGTTATTTTGGTTGTATCAACAATTAAGTCGTAGTTTTTCAGTTCGGAATAATCGATGTTATAATAATCTTTAAACCGTTCCAATTCGCTTTTTCGTCTTGCGAGGATTTTGTTTTTCGCTTCTTCAATGTTCGTATAATTCTCGCTGGTACGCTTGTCGTAAAAAATTCTTCTTGCTGCTTCGTCGATGTTTACGGTGAGGTAGACTTTAAAAGATGTCGGCGCAAAGTGCCATGCCAGGCGTGAATCCAAAATCAATGATTCTTCCGCCTCCTGTAATTTTGTGATGGTACCGTCAATTTCATCGTCAATTTCGGGATGGGTTTTGGTGTATTCGTTCAGTTCCAGGGTGGTCATACCGTATTTTGCGGCTATTTCGCGCTGTATGCTTCCTGTAGAAACAATACGAAAGCCAAGGTTTTCGGAAAGCAGCCTGCTGACGTGGCTCTTACCGCTGCCCAGGTCCCCGGTGAGTGATATTTTAGGAAAGGTTTTCATTATTGGTGAGGTTGAAATAAAATATAAGTTTAATTAATAGGATTTAACGAATCAATACCAGACAAATGATGAAGTCCAAGCTGATTTACCCTTGTTTTGTTAACAAGAATCTCGCCTCCAAAAAATTCCCGGAACGACGAAAACTCCCATTCACCTGGGGCGTCGACAAGCCCTGCTTTGACTGGATTATTATGAATATAGTTAAAACAAATTTGCGGATATTCTTTAGCGTTAATGGGTCTGTTAATCATTGTTCCATTTTTAGTATTAAAAAAGGCAGGAGTTATCCCTGAAGAATTTGTAAGGCATTCGGCTTTGGTATGCGGCTTAAATAATGACCCGGTACGATTTTCCTGTTTGTTAATAGCTCTGGTATATGAACGCAATAGTATTGCAATAGAATTGTTTAAGGATAGTGGTGCACTCATCCGATGACTTGAAGTCATCGGATGAGTTTCACTGCAGTTGTCAGTCACTCCTGCAATAAGCTCGGGATAATTCACATAGACCATGATATGAAAATGATTTGGCATTAGACACCATGCCAGAATATCTGCAAATTGTAATACATGGGTTTTAATTTTACCAATGAAAAAGTAATAATTTTCCTTTATGAAAAATATTTTTTGCTTGTTATTTCCCTGATTATAAATGTGATAAATATTATGTTGTTCAAAATCCATTTTAAGATTTTTAATTGAGTTTTTCGGAAAGCAGCCTGCTGACGTGGCTCTTACCGCTGCCCAGGTCCCCGGTGAGTGATATTTTAGGAAATAACTTCATGCAATGCCTTTTTTAAGAATCAAAAATAAGACTTTTTACTGAATTGGGATTTTGTTTATTGTTACTCCTTTTTTTGGCAGCCTGTATTATTTTTATAATTTTGTAATCATAATGTAAAACAATTATCATGGAAAGAGATGCTAAAATATTCGATCTTATTCAACAGGAATATGATCGCCAGTTGCACGGAATTGAACTGATTGCTTCCGAAAACTTTGTA
>Ga0209099_1000822_pt1 | contig 34989 bp, 28 predicted proteins | sample AD_JPNHW2_MetaG_FD_184430 | JGI IMG/M metagenome (GOLD analysis project Ga0209099, IMG submission 184430) | Active sludge microbial communities of municipal wastewater-treating anaerobic digesters from Japan - AD_JPNHW2_MetaG (SPAdes) (version 2) | ecosystem: Engineered > Bioreactor > Anaerobic... | reverse complement strand
GCAGATCTGATACCTTATCGAGAATTATACAATGGTGGAACCAGGGTATTTGTGCAGCAACCTGCTGCACGAATTGGGGATCACGCCAGGTTTCGGCAAATTTCCTCATATATTTCAGGTTCCGGACAAAAGAATCCTTTCATCTCAGGAAATTCATGCATCAGGTCAGACGACAACCTGTCGATGACCTTTGCACCCCAGCCTTCCCGTTCCTGGCGGGTGAGGATGTCAGTTCCGATCTGCCAGTAGAGGAAGATCAATTCGCGGTTGACGGATACCACAGCTCTTGCCCGGGCAGAACGAATCCGGCTTTTTAGTCCGGCAATAAACTACGGATAACCGGTCGGAAGCGTGGAGTCACCCGGGGAGGTAACCGTCCCCTGTTTTTTTGTTAGCTTCTTTCCCGTTCCCTTCACCTGATCTTCTCTCTCCAGTTCTCCTTTTTGAACCTGTCGCACTGGGGGTAAAAGTGTGCGCACACCTTTTTTTAGAAGACCTGTGTCCCGGCACTGCCGGGAGAATGTTCCGGGCGGTATCCGGATCAGGTCCGGCCAGGGATCAGACACCCCCCTCCCAACACCTCAAAAAACCGACCCTTTTCCACCCCAATCCGGCCCCATTCCAGCCCCCGATTCCCCGGTCCCGGCCCCGGAAACCCGTCTCCACAGGAAACGGTGTCCACGCCCCTGACAAATATGGATTTAATCGCGCATTTCGCGAAACGGCGCAATTTAAGGGCCACTTCAACCTGCATCATAGCGGGCTTCCGGCAGGCCACTAAAATTGGGCCGGAGGACTGGTCATCCGGGGCCCGGATCGGCTGCCGGAAGGGCATTGGGAGGCTTTTTTAAAAAAAACGAATTTGTCGGTTTTTGGAGGAAACGAGGAGCATACTAGGGAGAAATTCCCTGATCGTCAGGAGCGCCGGTGGGTTTCGCATGGGGGAAAAAGTGCCCGCACGCCGAAGCGCTGATCATTGTCCTGGCGCTGCCGGGAGAATGTTCCGGGCGGTATCCGGATCAGGTCCGGCCAGGGATCATCCCCGCCGGATCACCGGATTTCTGCCGGCACCATGCGTTTTTTTATCCGTGCGGTCAAAATCCGCATCAAAACTGACAAGCGCCAGGTTATACTTTTCTGCTGCGACATACTGGTACGCATCGTCAAAATCAAGCCGGAATGTCGTGGATACTTCTTCGACCCGTGCCATATCGCCGCTGCCAAGCCCAAGGATGGCAATCCCACCATCACCAAAGAGATCCCGTACAAACTCCGAAAAGAGGCGGGCGGAATTTTTCTGGTACAGGATGATCCCTATCGAATGAAATGCGAGATCGCTTACTGCGAGCTCATCAGGAGAGGTACTGGTAAGAAGAGACCGGACCGAACCGGATTCTCCTTGTTCAAAGCAACAGCTCAAGAAAAATATTGGTATCGAGAAGATACACGGCTAGTCCCGCCATTTCAGGGCCGCGTGCTGGAGCTCATCCGACGTCGTACTGTTTTGAGGTGGGAAAGCCCGCCGGCTCAGGTGAGGCTGAACTTCTTTTTCTTTACCGGGGTCTTCCCGCTCAAGCCCGCCCCCGGCGCGGGACAGAAGATCCTGTAACCGTTTTTTTTAATTTTTGCCGATGCAGGAATATGGCCGGTACCGTGACCACGATGCAAAGGCAGATGGACGACTCGCCGAGAGACCTGGAGGAACCGGCCCGGGCAACGATGATCATACGGAGCACCAGAATATAAAATGGAAATAATTATCACGCGGAGAATATAAGCAAAAAGACATGCAAAAATCTTTTACCCTTCTGATGGTCGCTTGTTTTCTAATCGTTCTGGCTGCGGGATGCGCGAGTTCATCAAATGCCGCACCTGCGACCCCGACGGCGACCGCTGTACCGGTAACATCGGCCCCGGTCACCACTACGGCCCCGACAGATACAACTGTTGTTATTACACCTGCCCTAACCGTGACAATCACCACCGCCAGCGCACCAGATCCGATCCTACACCGGTGGGTCAGGAAATACCCGGTCATTACCGGGCAAGCCCATTGGGCCGCATACGAATTCAAGTTCTATTCCGACGGGAGCCTTGTGTATAATTATGGCACGCCAAAGGAGGTATCCGGGAATATTCAGGTCATTCCGACTTACGAAGCGACAGGTACATGGGTGAAATCCGGGAACAATACCTATCTCCTGCATTACCTGCCGCTCGGGGCGACCGGTGCACAGATTGTCGATGAGTATACGTGGGTACCTCAGGCTATCGACAAGGAATACGGCCGGACCATCCCGGAGCACATCGTCAGTCAGGATGAGATCGACCAGTATGCTTATTCGGCACGGGAAATCTTCGCAGAAGAGATGATATACCCGGAACGGGCGAAGGTTGATTAAAAATGCACCATAAAAACGCGGTCACTTTCCTGGTTTTGGTATGTACCATAGCGGTTTTTACTGCCGGGTACATGGGATGCCCCCGCAAAAAATACTGATCCGGGATCTAATAAATCAGGACCGGTCATGCGAGTCTACCGGCGCGAAAAAAAGAAAGGGTTTGATGTATGGGAGGATGACGAATTATTTCTGGACCGGGGCATTCATTCCGGCCCCTGCTTTTGCATGGTCCTTCTTGTACTCGACCTTGTGGGACACATGTACTACTGTTTTCACACCTCTTGTCCGGGGGGTGGTTTCCTGTATTTTTGTGCCGGTCATCTTTGTATCGTGTGTTGGTGGATTTGTCAAAATTGTTCAACTCCTTTCATGACGCTAAAAGCTGATATGATGATTGTGCCCGGGCTTTTTAGGAAAATAGTCCTGATAACCCGTTGTTTGTTATTTCATACCAGACAAGGTGAATACATGGTTCGCGAATATAGAGACCTTCCTGTTGTTTACAAAAGATCTGAGGTTTTTAAAAAAAATCCTCCACAGCCTTTTTCACATCAGAACAGAAGTACACCTCTATGCGATTTCTTAATCTGACGCTCTTTTTGATCCTGATAATTGCCGTAAGCGTGTGCGGATGCACAACCCCGTCTCCGGCACCGGCTCACACGAGCCCGCAAACAGCAGGACCCATGACTTCTGTTGGATCTACCACCTGGAAATTCGTAGTATTTGCGGACTCTCCCGATCCCGCTGCGAATACCACAACGGGTGTAAGCCCGGAACTGATCCCGATTGCAACGGCGATTGCCGCAGAAAAACCGGACCTGACCCTGTACATGGGTGATCTGGTCAACGGGTGGGAATTAACAAATGCATCGCCGATGGCCGGCAATTACACCGGCCAGTTGGGTAACTGGATGGCAGACGTTGATCCCATTCATAATTATACCACGGGTACCGGTATCCCGATTTATGTTGTCCGGGGTAATCACGAGGATGGACTCAACCAGACCGTAGCTCCCCTGCTCAACGCCTACCGGGCCACGGCGGCATCAGGCATGCCGGCAAATGGCCCGCCCGGAGAAGAGAAACTGACGTATTCCTTCACCTACAAGGGTGCAAAATTTATCGGCATCGACAATTACATCGCACACGATGGTCTTAAGGAGACCGTGAACCAGAGCTGGATGGATGAACAGCTTACCAGGGACACCCGGCCGTTCATGTTCGTCTTCGGGCATTCTCCCGCATACATGGTGGTAAATGATACGGATGATGCGGATTTCGCCCTCGCCACTCATCCACCGCAGCGCGATATATTCTGGGAGAGCATGGTAAAGACCAATGTCTCGGCCTATTTTTGCGGGCACGCCCACCTGTATGCGAGGAGCGAATCCCGGAACGTCCAGCAGATCGTCAGCGGGAACGCCGGGGCACACATGATAGCGTTTGATCCTGCGGATATCGATCCTGCACTTACCCTGGAATACCCGGCTAAGGCCATCGCACTCAAAGAAGAGAGAGTTGGTTACCTCGTCATCACGGTCCACGAAGACACCGGGACGTTTGACGGGATCCAGAAGACATTCAACCCGGTGACCAACGTATGGGAAACCGGGGATACCTTCTCCCTTAAAGCCCGGTGAAACAGCCGGGATCTCCTGACCGGGGGAACTCATCTCCCGATATCAGGGACCCACACATAATCCGGCTCATGTTCCCCTCAGATTTACGCTTTTTTTAGGTTTTGGTCCCGCATCAATACGTTTCGATAGTAACATGTTTCAACGGGTGTGGATACGTTAGATCGGCCTGATCTTTTTTTAGACAATGATCCCGTGGGAAAAATAAAATTATCCGTCATACGGCGGCGACTCGCCCGTGGCGGGACACTGGGTGTAAAGGTACCGGTTAAAACAGTCCTTTTTTTCCGAAAAAACCGGAATGTGTCGGTGATTTTTTTTACCTACTTTCAAGAGTTACTCCACGCGGGGGTTGGTGTATCTTCCGGTTCTTCGGCAGCACTCTTGGTCTTATCTAATGAGGCGGAGCACATCATCAATGGCATGTTGTGCAACATCCCTGTTCATATGCCCGTACATCTGGATTGCATCAAAATCCCCGGGAATTATTGTGAGAATATCCGTGAGGAACGCATATCGATGCATCATGTCTCCTAAAAACATAAAGTCAAGTTCCGATCCCCCCTTCGCAGGATCGATTAACGATAAAATATCCGCCCTGTCTTTCATAAGCTTACCTTTCTCCCAATCCTCCCTGTCATATGTATGCTCATCTATCCGGTATTCCCTGTCCCATGCAGCCTTCAGTTTCAGGATCAGCAGGAGGGAGCGCTCAGGGAGGGTGACGGAAAATCCCGGTGAAATCTCTTTTTGAATCGTCCTGCCATCCAGGAGGTTCATGGGGCAGTTTTCATCCCGGCCTTCGAAACAATTGCAATGAGTTCTGGAGATAAAATCGATAATAATTTCGCCCTCGGGAGGAACTCGTTTCACAACACTGTTCCTGAACGGGGGATTGCGGCGCTTGATGAACCCCCGGGTAGTTTCCAGATATCGCATGAGATGTTGTCGCGTTCCGGCATTTGTCACAAGATCGATATCGATGGATCTGTACCACGGGTTATAGCAGTAAACCGCCCACCCCCGATCAGGACCGTGACTGGATTCTCCGGACTTTCCCGCTCATGAACCCAGCGATATATTTCTGCCAGTTCTTCTAACGAGGCATCAATGATGGAACGGGAAACCTCATAGGGTGCCATACTTCTCCACCAATTTCAACGTCAGGTCCCGTCCGCTGTATCCTAACCCTGCCAGATCGAGAAGGGCCTGCTCAGGCGATACCAGGCGGATTTCTTCAGTTACCCGGGTATCCGTAAAAACGTCCCGGTCCGGCTTGTATACACGGATTTTTATTCCATGAGTGTCCGATGCATCAAAGGACGCAAGAAACAAATCGAGGTTGTCCTTACGAAGGTAGACATACACGGTGTCATGACGGAATCCATACTTTGTATAAATCCCCCCTGCCGTAAAACTTGTGAATCCGCAATCGATATTCTGCTTATCGCACATCCGCGTGATTGTCCGGGCCGCTGACAATGCATCGTTTTCCGGGAGAACAACCTCGTTATAATATAATTTTTCGAAGGGGCGTTCCCATGCGATTCCATTCAGCAGTTTTGGGATATCCTGAAGTTTGACATAATTGTTGACTTCGACGACAATCCCCTTTGATACCAGGCTTTTCACCGTTGCATGGGTCCACCCGTACGAGACATTTGCTTTCAGGGCGATATGCCGGATTGAGCATTCTTTCTCCGTAAGGAGAGCGATCACGATTTTCCATGATTTTGCGGAACTGATTTTTTCGATACGGCGCACATCGGACTTTTCGTTTTCCGGGATGTTTGACCGGTAAGGTAATGCGATTATCCTGATATCACATGAATGAGCGATTTTTTCAATTTCAGGAGAAATGAGCTTGCTTGCAACAACGAATTCTGCATACCTGTTCCGGGAGTCTGTATTCTGAAGAAGTTTTTTCAGGACCAGCTGACGTCCGATCGTATCAATCGTTAGCCGTGATTTGATCTCGATGATATATTTTTTTGAGTAATCTTCGATAACGAGATCCGCCTTGAATGGCAGTTCCTCATAGACCGGTACTTCCCAGGACACTGATGCGTTTTCACTGATATCCAGTTCGCGCTTTATAAAATCCAGTATTAAATTTTCTTCGCCGTTGATCATGCTGTTACTATATCTCTATTATGCGATACCATAATAAAGTTATCAGTGATAATTGAAATTTTCAAACTTATCGCATTTTAGTGATAGTATGATAAAGGTATCAGTGATAATTGGAGATCCTCATTGACTTCTGACAGCATCATGACAATCATCAGATCCGCTTTTTTAGCAAAGCCTACGCATGTGATTTTACAGATGTTTCTTAAAGTCCGATAATCCCGATAAACCCGGAGGCAGATATGACCATCCCACCGGCCCTGCTTTCCCACGAGAGCTCTTGTGTACCAGAAACGTACCAGAAACTGTTTGGCAGCACACCAGAGTTCAGGCTGGAGTTATCCGGGATTATCCTTTGCAATTGCCGACAGGATAACCGCGAGAATGACGATACCTGCCGCCGCCAGTACTGCAACATCAAATCCTTCCACAAGAATTCCCATGGGAATATCTGCAGCGGGGGTCTTCGGATCGAATCCCGTGTTATGAACAACGGAGAAGATGGCAATGGTTCCCATCAGGGCAATCCCCACCGTCTCGCCGACATTTTTCATCGTGGTCATAATGCTTGAACCGGCACCTTCCTCGTCTTTTTTGCTCTGGCCGAGAATCTGGTTCATGTTGGGCGGGAAGAAGACACCAAGGGCAACTCCCACGCAGAGCAGGGTAAGCACGATATAGAGGATGCTCGTGTTCTGCGTATACATGCTGATCAGGAAGTACGTCACGACGGCAAAGAGCGCCGATAGTGTGGCAAGCCCCCGGGAGCCGAACCTGTCGGAGAGTGCACCGGAGAGGGGACCAAAGATCATGAGAGCAACGGCCGGGATAGCAAGGAGGAGACCGGCGAAACCGGCCTCGTAGCCAAGCACCCCTTCAAAGAAGAAGGGGAGCAGGAACTCAATACCGGAAAATGCGAGCATCATAATTGCGGCTGCGAGAGTGGCAGCGAGGAAATTTTTGTTCCGGAACAACCCAAAGTCACAGAGCGGGTCCTGGCACCGGGTCTCCCGGAAGATGAAGAGGACCCAGAGCACGGCGGAGATACCAAAACTCCCAAGGATTGCTGGGGAGGTCCAGCCGAGTGTCAGCCCCTCGTTAACCGGCCAGAGGAATGATGCGAGGGCAAAGAAGAAGAGAATGGCCCCGTAATAATCGAACAGCCCGGTTTTTTTTGCCACATTGTCTGCGGGAATGCATTTCATGCCCATGATTATTGCACAGATCCCGATGGGAACATTGATGAGGAAGATCCAATGCCAGCTCACGTACTGGGTGAGGAGCCCGCCAATGATCGGACCTGCGGCAATCCCGAGGGAGACGACCGTTGCAAGGATACCAAGGGCCTTGCCCCGCATCTCTTTTGGGAGATAGATAACCACCATGGCCGGACCGATGGCTTCGAGCGCGGCGGCACCGATACCCTGGATGAGCCGGAACCCGATGAGGGCTTCAATGCAAAAGGCGCAACCGCACAGGAACGATCCGAGGGTGAACACAGTAAACCCCAAAAGAAAGATCTTCCGGAATCCTTTCATGTCGCCGAGTCTCCCGAAGACCAGGAGGAATCCACTCAGGACGAGGAGATAACTCATGGCTACCCAGGAGACCGTGTTGATGGGAACCCGGAATGATTCGGCGATGGCCGGGAGGGAGATATTCACGATGGTTGCGTCGAGTGACCCCATAAATGAGGAGAGTGCGAGAATAAAGAGGACAAGATTCTGTTCCCTTCCGGTGAGGCGCTCGCGTAGTTCCATAGAGTTTTTTTCTTAGGTTCCATCGTAATATGGATTTTGATTTGTATCCCCTTTTTGGACTGTCTCACGGATCACCCGGGGAATCAATGCCAGTCCGGGGAAATATCCAAAAAAACCGGCTCTCTAAAAAACCTCTAAAATAAACCTGCATTTACCGAAGGAAAATTGTGACCAGAGTATATAAGGTTCAGTGTTTCCTTAAACGTGGTATGTTCACGATCATATCCCCCTCTTTTGGTTCAGTCAAGTCTAAGTACCTCCCCTTCCAATCCAGATTCACGCACCTGAGGGTGGAGTAAAAAACATGAGTGACTTCGTTTTTGTGCAACGAAACCAAGCGTGCGGTTCGGAAACTGACGAACCCGATCGCGGATGTGACGAAATTCGATACTATCGTCCAGTTTGTGATCACCGCGAACTCTCTTGAAAGCACCGGTACATGCATTCGCCCCCGCTTGTATGAGGCATCTCCTCGAAAAAAAAAATTAATTCCTGTTCTTCCGGAACAGGAAGATCGCGCCGCACAGGCCGAGCGCACCGAGAACGGGTATCTCATCGAGCCCGGACCGGGGTGTATTCGTAGGAAGCGGCGGTATTGTGGGCGCGGTGGAACCTGCACCCGATACCGTAACAACGGTCTGCTTCACCGTGGACAACGGTGTTGGAGTGGATATTGCCGGGGTGAGAGTCGGGCCGGTATAACCCGGGTCCCCGCTGGAATCATATCCCCCGACAGCCTGGCGATGAGCCCTTGTTGGTGTCGGCGTAGGTGTTGGTGTGGGACTTGTTCCCACTCCCACAAGACCATAGAGGGATAACCCGTTTGAATATGTGGTGAAGTAATCGGTTGTGCCGTCGCCACCGGCGTACGTTGTGGTCAGGACTTCTGCTGAGCCGCTTTCAGGCAGGTGCAGGATTCGGATCGCTCCCGTACCACCATTCGCTGTTACCCAGGAATGGCTTGCACTCAGGTTAATAAAAATTGAATTTGTTTCAGTCTTATTGGCATTAAACGGGGCCGCACCGCTAATCTCAACGGTATACCCGATGACATTCAGGGAGGCACCATGTCCCTGCACTGCCTGCTGGAACCGGGAAGTAACCGAGTTATTGGCGCCAGGAACCAAGGCCTCCCCGAACGTGGCTCCCTGCGTCAGGGTCTTCTGGTTAAGGACAAACTGCGACCGGGCAGTTCCAACACCGGTGAATATATGGGTGTTCGAAGGGGTTGTCATCACAACGAGGGTTATTGAATCACCACGGATATACCGGGTGTCGTTGGTGATGTTACTTCCGGTCAGAATAATATCCTGCCAGCCTGACGGCCGATAGTCAATTCGGGTAGAGGATACGTCTATGACGGATCCTCCCGCATTCACGACGTCGGTGATGTTGAACAGCCAACTATTACTCCGAACGTCAATGTTGTGAACTCCCAAAAAAATCGTGTCACTCTGATTTACAGGTGTCGAAACCGTGATATTCTTCACCGCTGTGTACGGTGAACTGCTGCCGGCACTGTTTGTCACGATCAGGGTTACATTGTAGACTCCGGGATTCGTATACGTGTGGTTCGGGTTCTGGCTGGCTGAGGTTTTGCTGTCACCGAAGTTCCAGTTCCAGCTGGTCGGATAGTTGGTCGAATGGTCAATGAATGTAACGGTTAACGGAGATGCACCGGATACCGGGGTTCCGGCGAAGTTTGCGACCGGGGGCTCTATACTGGACAGGTAAGTGAATATCCCCGGGCCGGTTACCGGGCCGCCGGGTGTGGTGACGACAATATCAACCACTCCGGCTGTGTGGGCAGGGGTAGTTGCCGTCACCGCTGTATCATTGACCACCGTTACATTGGTTGCCGGTATGCCGCCAAGGGTAACAGCCTTCGTTCCGGTAAAGATTGTTCCGGTGATGGTAACGAATGTACCGCCGGCAGTTGTGCCGGATGCCGGAGTTACTATCAGAGTTGGAGCCGGACCCGGCACGGCGTTCGTGACGGGCTGGTTGTTGAAGGTGGCAAGAACACCGCCATCGGTGGATGTTACAGAGCCTGCCGTGTAGTTGACGGTGACAACATTACCGTACGCGATGGTTGAGCCGGCTGTTGTCAGGTCGATGACCGTGGGGTTACTGTCGGGAGCTGCCGCACTGAATGTCTGGGCAGTTCCACCGTTAACCGAGTAGGAGAAATTACGTGCGTCGCCGGTGGGACTGTTCATCGCCTTGCTAAAGGTGATGTTGATAGCGGTTCCGGCAGTGTTGGTCGTGGCTGAAACAAAGGTCGGAGCTGTTGGTGTCGGCGTGGGTGTTGGTGTTGGACCTGGCACGGCGTTCGTGACGGGCTGGTTGTTGAAGGTGGCAAGAACACCGCCATCGGTGGATGTTACGGTACCTGCCGTGTAGCTGACGGTGACAACATTACCGTACGCGATAGTGGAGCCGGCTGTTGTCAGGTCGATGACCGTGGAGTTACTGCCGGGAGCTGCCGCACTGAATGTCTGGGCGGTTCCGCCGTTAACCGAGTAGGAGAAATTACGTGCGTCGCCGGTGGGATTGTTCATCGCCTTGCTAAAGGTGATGCTGATAGCGGTTCCGGCAGTGTTGGTCGTGGCTGAAACAAAGGTCGGGGCTGTTGGTGTCGGACCCGGCATGGCGTTCGTGACGGCCTTGTTGTTGAAAGTGGCAAGAACACCGCCATCGGTGGATGTTACTGAGCCTGCCGTGTAGTTGACGGTGACAACATTACCGTACGCGATAGTTGAGCCGGCTGTTGTCAGGTCGATGACCGTGGAGTTACTGCCGGGAACTGCCGCACTGAATGGCTGGGCAGTTCCACCGTTAACCGAGTAGGTGAACTGATTTTGGTTTCCTGTTGGATTGGACATCGCCTTGTTAAAGGTGATGCTGATAGCGGTTCCGGCAGTGTTGGTCGTGGCTGAAACAAAGGTCGGGGCTGTCGGTGTCGGAGGTGAGGTCGGTGTTGGCGAGGTCGTGGGAGGTGCTGCGTTTACCGTGAACGTCACTGATGAATTGGATCCCTCCTGACCGTCCGGGTTGATGACGGTTACGTTCCAGATTCCGGTGGCAGCCCCGGATATCGGGAGGGCTACACTGGTTATCGATGTTGTCGATGCCGGGGTGAGACCGGTTACGGTCAGGTTAGCCTGGCCGGCCCGGGTCAGGTTAACGGTTGTTGACCCGGTCGTGTTGAAGTTCGTACCGGTTATTGAGACGGTTACTGAACTGGTGTTGGTTCCGGAATTCGGATTGATTGAGGTTACTGTGGGTGCCGGGATCGGCGCGTTTACCGTGAACGTTACCGATAAATTGGATCCCTCCTGGCCGTCCGGGTTGATGACAGTTACGTTCCAGATTCCGGTGGCAGCCCCGGATATCGGGAGGGCTACACTGGTTATCGATGTTGTCGATGCCGGGGTGAGACCGGTTACGGTCAGGTTAGCCTGGCCAGCCCGGGTCAGGTTAACGGTTGTTGTCCCGGTCGTGTTGAAGTTTGTACCGGTTATTGAGACGGTTACTGAACTGGTGTTGGTTCCGGAATTCGGATTAATTGAGGTTACCGTGGGTACCGTCGGCGTGGTGACGACGATATACCCGGATTTGATGGTGCTGTTGTACCCCTCCGCGTTGTAATCCTGGAGTGCGACTGTATACGTGCCTGCGGCCGTGTAGGTATGGACCGGGCTCTGCGTTGCGTTTGCGGTCACAAATCGCCAGGTGTCGTTATAATAGGTGTAAGTATCATACCCCCCCATAAGAACGATGCTTCCGTCGGGTAATGCTACACTGGTAGGACAGTACCGTGCCGGCCACGCAGTGTTTGAATTCTGCTCGGTCCAGGTCTCCCCCTGATCGGTCGAGCGCCAGGTGTCGTTATAATCGGTGCTGGAGGAATACCCCCCCATGAGGATGACGCTCCCGTCTGGTAACGCTACACTTGCAGGGCTAAGCCGAACTCCCCCCCCGAAACTGGAATTCTGTTCGGTCCAGGTCTTCCCCTGATCGGTCGAGCGCCAGGTGTCTTTATTATAGATACTACCCCTGCCTCCCATGAGGACGATGCTTCCATCCGGTAACGCGACACTCGTTTGACCATACCGGGCCCCCCACCCGGAACTGGAACTCTGTTCGGTCCAGGTCTTTCCCTGATCGGTAGAACGCCAGGTGTCGTTATAATAGGTGTAAGTATCATACCCCCCCATAAGGACAATGCTTCCGTCGGGTAATGCTACGCTGGTATGCCTGAACCGTCCTAGCCACGCAGCGTTTGAACTCTGCTCAGTCCAGGTCTTTCCCTGATCGGTAGAACGCCATGTATCGTTCAAGTAGATGCCAGGATAATGCCCCCCCATGAGGACGATACTTCCATCCGGTAACGCTACGCTCGTATGACCGTACCGGGCCCCCCACCTGGAACTGGAACTCTGCTCGGTCCAGGTCTTTCCCTGATCGGTAGAACGCCATGTATCGTTCAAGTTGGTGTTAGGAGAATAATACCCCCCCATAAGGACAATGCTTCCGTCGGGTAATGCTACGCTGGTATGCATGTACCGTGCCGGCCACGCAGCGCTTGAAGTCTGCCTGGTCCAAATTGTGCCCAAATAATTCTCGTCGCCGAAATACCAGGCCCAGCCGGTCGGAATGCCCCCGGTGGATTCATCCGTGAAGGAGACCGACAATGGCATGTTGCCGTGGTTTGGCGTGGCGGAGAACGATGCAACCGGAGGTGGTGGTGTGACCGTGAAGGTGGTGAGGTTCCCACTCTCCTGTCCATCCGGGTTGATGACAGTTACGTTCCAGATCCCGGCGGCAGCCCTGGATATCGGGAGCGTTATACCGGTTATCGATGTTGTCGATGCCGGGATGAGATCGGTGACGGTTATGGTAGCCTGGCCGGCCCGGGTCAGGTTAACGGTTGTTGCGCTACCGGTCTGGAAGTTCGTACCGGTTATTGAGACGGTTACTGAACTGGTGTTGACTCCAGAATTCGGATCGATTGCGGTTACCGTCGGGGCTGCCGCACTCCGTCTGAACTCAAGGCGCGCGCCGACAACGTTAAAGGACCCCGTTACATACATAGTTGCATCCAGAGCCCCGATCCCCGCATTGTCGGCATAATTAAAAGAGCCGCCCGAAATCAGAATATTTGGATTGGCTGCAGCAGTAGATCCCGGATAATAATAATAATCGGATAAATAGGTCGTGGCACTACCGCCAACTGCTGATGGCAGGAATAACGGCCGGGCAACATCCGTAATCATTAATTCCTTTTGGTAGTTAGAGACTGTGGGAAGTTCCCCAACAGATTGACGGTCATTTGCACCTAACGGAATGGCAAATGTTGTTTTCTGACCGGTTAATCCCAATCCGGTGGCGTTGATTACCGATACGTTGTTAGCTCCTTTTATTGCGGTAAACCCGTCCTGGAACTGCCATACATTACCCCACAGGTTTTCAATACCCCGATAGGATACCGGAGTCTTACCATTGAGACCCGTCCCGTTACCCGTGGCATTAATTGTATAGATTGCTGTGTCGATGCCGTCCGCACCACTGATAAAGACGGCTGAATTTCCATCGACAATTCCTCTCGACCCGGTCCATGCGGTTTGACTGTCTAAGGTAAGCATTTCGGTATAGAACAGTTGCCGAAGCCCAGATAATGTCCAGATGTTGGTTATACCCCACCCGGCACCTTTATTTTCAGCATACGTTCGTGCCTGATTGATAGTTATTGAAACAGCCGGCGCTTTTCCGGTTGCACTCTGGAGTTTACTACCTGTCAGATTTGCATCGTATCTGCCAACGTAGTAGTAGGGCGCTGCTGTGCCCGCATTGGTTCCCGTACCCCGCTGGTTGAACATCGGCGCTACAGCAAATCCGGCTGAGGGCAACGGAGAAATCCAGTAAGAGAAATTTCCGTTCTCAAAGGTACTCTTCGTATAAAAGACCGGGATCTCTACCATCACATCCCCGTAGGTGCCATTTAAATCTAATCCGTCACCACGATTGTTCGTTCCATAGAGAACGGGCGTAGAGTTGCTCGCATTTACCACAACCGTTTTCATGTTGGCGGTAATATTCCAGTCGTTATTCCAGAATGTCGCCGGTTTGTTAGCGATTACCTCCCCGGATGCATCTATCTGGTACAACCGGGGAGACGAATCTGAAGTGTTCCACCGGAATCCGATAATAGTGTCATCATATGCACTTACGGACGGTATCCCGAGAAATGCCAGGATAACGAGAAGGAGAATCAGTTTCCCGTTAAACCTTTTTGTAGTCAGGAACTTCATGCAGACACCTGCGGCGAACCGGGTTATGCCGGTAAACAAAATATCCGCGCACGGTGTCCGATCGGTTGATGGGCAACGGGAAGGATCCCCGACAGTGCATTCGAAATTACCGGATAATAGTCCGCATTCATCCCGCTTTTCGTTCCCCTATGGAAGTCCCTGAAATCCGATATACCCGTCGTCACAAGTATCAATCAAAGCACCATCCATCATTAATTTGAATAAATTATTTTTCAAAAATGGGTAAGATTTGATATAATTTAGGTCTTACGAATTTGGATTCGACCAAAAGATCCAAGAACTAAAGAACTCCTGATACCCATTAAGGGTTCCCGTGTTTCTCTAAATTTTCCTTTACCCACATCAGAATTTTTTTAACAGGACTTCCCGAAGCGATTCCCGTTCAATCTGGGTACCCCCTCAGCCAAGCCGGGGTGACATTCCCCCTCCAAAAAACCGGAGGTACTCCCGCCCCCCGGCCATTTTTTTTTAAAAGGAGTATCCCCCTACTCCACAGTCCGGGCATAAGAGGGGGACTACCCCCTTTTTGGTTCAGTCAAGTCTAAGTACCTCCACTCCCAATCCAGATTCACCCAAAGGCGCCCGAGGGTGGCGCATCGCGGATACATGAGCCCGGTCTTTGAGATCCTGATCGCGGAAGATGCCGATGTTCGAGAATGAGATGCAGACCCGGTGTGCCATCTGCGGGACCGGGCTCGTGCTGGCCCGGGTTGTGGACCCATTGACTGTTCAGCAGGTTGTGGGGGGTGATTACGGGGATAGGGGTGTAAAATCCCTTTTTCTGATCTTACCCCCTTTTAGTGGGATAGGGATCATGGTTCCAGACCATGAGGAAAAATAAGCCCAAATTGGGCCCCTTTTCCCGGTTTCCTGCCCGGGCCCCTGCCAAAAATCCCCGCAAAATCCTTTTTTTCTGTTCGTGTGGAAAATAAGCCCCTATATCGTCCCATTTGCCAAAATACGGCTGATTTCGACCTCGCCAAATGGCCATTAATGGCCCTGGAATCGAAACGGTTTTCGCCACCTTGTTTAACCCATCCGGCCCCCGGGAATGCCGCCAGAACGCGAATATGAAGGTCGTTTTTTTCCGACATGGCGATTTTTCCGGGAAAATGTAGTGTGGAAAAACGGGATTCTTCGACGGGGGATCTAAAATGAGGAAATATGACAACTGTGTGGAATGTCGGGCTAATGTCGGGATTGTCGGGATTCTTTTTCATCAGGATATACTCAGTAGCCCTGCCCTTCTTATCCCGTTTCAGGAAAATACCCGTAGTACAAAGATCATTCAGGTCTCAAAGAGCAGTTCGATCAATTGCACCGGCAAGTTCCCGGTACACTTTATTCGTGATTACACCCTGTTCCCTCACATGCCGCACGGAAAGCATAATTATTCGTGCCGGTTTTTTTAACAGAGCATGGTAGGCGAAATAACGCCCGGCACCACCAATCAAAAAGTTTTACCCTTTTTGGGTGAAGAGTACAGGTAATGACCGAGACGGGGACTTCATCATCGAAAATCGTCAAGTCCCTCGGTCTTGTGTTTGGGGATATCGGCACAAGCCCCATCTACACGGTCGGAGCAATCCTGCTCTTCCTGCTGCCGACAACGGGAAACATTCTGGGCCTCGTCTCTCTTGTCACATGGACGTTGTTTACCATCATCACCGTCCAGTACATCTGGCTTGCCATGTCACTCTCCGATAAGGGAGAAGGGGGGACGATCGTTCTCAAAACGATCCTTGATTCCCTGTTGAAGCCCGGCATCCTCGCATCGGTAGTATCTGTCCTCACCATCGTTGGGATCGCACTGTTCATCGGGGACGGTGTAATTACACCGGCGATCAGCATCCTCTCGGCAGTAGAAGGCATTCTGCTGATCCCCGGGTATGAAGATACGGGCGGGGCGGTGATCCTGCTCATCGCTGCCCTTATTGCCATCGGGCTTTTTTTCTTCCAGAAGCGGGGGACCGACCGCATAGCATGGGCCTTTGGGCCGGTCATGGTGATCTGGTTTGGCGCCCTCGCGGTATCCGGCGCGTTCTCGATTATCGGCGCCCCGCAGGTGCTCTTTGCGTTAAGCCCGACTTTTGCCCTGGGATTTATCCTCGAAAACGGCTGGGCATCGCTTATTGTTATGTCCGCCGTGATACTCTGTATCACCGGTGGAGAAGCACTCTATGCCGACATGGGACATCTCGGAAGGGAGCCGATTGTCAAAGGCTGGATCGTCGTCTTCCCGGCACTCCTGCTCAGCTATCTCGGACAGGGGGCGTTTATTCTCCAGACCGGTACTACTCACAACGTCCTCTTCGCGATGATCCATACCATCAGTCCAATCATCTATGTCCCCTTCCTTATCCTGAGCATCGGTGCCACGGTCATTGCATCGCAGGCAATGATCTCCGGGATGTTTTCGATTGTCTACCAGGGCATGACCACCCGCATCATCCCTAAAATGAAGGTCGAGTATACCTCATCCGAACTGCGGTCCCAGATTTATATCGATGCAGTCAACTGGCTGCTGCTTGCCGCAGTGCTCGTGGTGATGTTTGAATTCCGCTCATCGGAGAACTTAGCGTCCGCGTATGGCCTTGCGGTTTCGGGTTCGATGACAATCTCCGCGCTCCTGATGGCGATCATTTTCCTGTACCAGCACAAACCATTGAAGATGGTAATCTCCGGGGCGCTCATCATCGTTGACGGGTTGTTCTTCATCTCCACACTTTTTAAGATTCCGCACGGTGCGTTCTGGTCGTTTGTTATTGCCGCCATCCCGCTTATCGTCATTGTCACGTTCATTGTCGGGCAGGAGAAGCTCCATGCGATGCAAAAATCCCTCCCGCTGGAAGAATTTCTCTCCCGGTACCGGCAAAATCTCGCCACCTTTGTGAAAATACGGGGGACTGCACTCTACTTTATTGGCGATGTCAGGAACCTGCCGCCCTATATTTCCCAGGTTTTTTTCCAGAACGAGATTATGTATGAAAACAATATCTTCGTCTCGATTAAGGTCACTGAAAAGCCGTTTGGCGTGACTACGGATTTTGATACGAATCTTGCCCCGGGCATCCATGTCTTCACGGTCACTGCCGGTTACATGGAAATTGTGGACGTGGTAGCCCTCTTAAAGGAGCGGGGAATTGACGAGAAGACGATCTTCTACGGCATTGAAAATATTGTCAGTGACTCTCCTCTCTGGGGGCTCTACGCGATTATCAAAAAGAATTCTCCGCCGTTTGTCCAGTTCTATGCTCTTCCCCCGGAAAAGATCCATGGTGTTGTGACAAGGGTTGTGATGTAATGTGGCTTTTTTTCCGGGGAATAAGAAAAAACTTTGCCACCCCGTCTGGACACTCCGGTGTCAGCAAAACGGGAAATTTTACGAAAAAAAGCCGGAACACGTGGCTCTGGTAAAAACCAAACCCGGAACCGGGTTTTCCCGTCGGCAAAAAAAATTAAGATACATTCTCTCCTTAATGTATTTTGTGTAGTATTACCTGTAAGGAGACAATTAACCAAAGAAAGTCTCTTGGGCGGTGGTTATCACGATTGGCCGGACTGGTGCTGGCCCGGGTCATCGACCCGGTGACGGCGGGGCAGGTTGTCGGGATAATTACCGGGACAGGGGGATAGTCCTTCAACATTCCTGATTTTCCGGGAACAGAATGGGTTGGCTGAAGTTGTAACTCGGTAGTCCCCAAATGTTGCTGTAAACTCAAAAGTACTTAATGTGCGCTATAAAGTACAACACAGTGGACCTATAATAAAATTTACATATAAGAAATCGCGACGGTTACTTGATGGGAAATACAGAGATCGACCGGGTCAGAGACGCTCTTAAAACATACCCGAAAGGGATCACGATCGCAGAGATGTCAAAACAACTGGCCTTAAACCGGATCTCCACCTCAAAATACCTCAATATGCTGCTTGCATACGGGCAGGCAGAGATGAGGATTCTCGGTCCCTCCAAGGTCTTTTATCCCTGCCAGAGAATCCCCCTCTCCACAATCCTGAATTTTTCGACCTCCCATCTGCTGGTCATGGATGACAATCTCACTATTATCGATGCAAATAATGCCCTGCTCGGGTTTTTCGCGCTGGAAAAAAGAGATTTGGTGGGACAGAGGGTCGATTTTTCCCCCATTGCCGGGTATTTTGATCCCTCCATTACACCGCAGTTAAAGAGAGCTCTCGGATTCCATGAGAGTACTCTTGAGACCCGGATAACCCTGCAGGGAAAGGAGCATGTTTTAAAAATAAAATGCATTCCTACGGTCTTTGAATCCGGAGATAACGGGGTTTCCCTTCTCACAGAAGATATAACCGAACTCACAGAGTACCGCGAACACCTTGAAGAGTTGGTTGACGAACGCTCAAAAGAGTTGCAAAAAACAAATGACCATCTGAAAAAAGAGATAAACAACCATAAAAAAGCCCGTAATGAACTCAGGATCAGCGAGATAAAATACCGTGAACTGGTAGAAAATGCAAACAGCATCATAGTAAAGACGGATAAAGAGGGGAAGATCGTCTATTTTAATGAGTTTGCCCAGCACTTTTTTGGCTATACCGAAAGCGAGGTGCTGGGAAAAAGTATCTACGACACCATCGTGCCTGCAATCGATCCATCAGGAAAAAATATCCGGGAAATACGGCAGGAGATAAGAAACAATCCGGAAAAATATGAACGCTATGAACATGATAATATCAAAAAGAATGGTGAGCGTGTCTGGATCTCCTGGACAAATAAACTGATCCACAACGATGAAGGGATTATTACCGGATTGCTTTCGATTGGTAACGATATCACCGAACGCAAACGGGTGGAGGACGCGCTTGCGGAGAGTGAGGAGCGGTTCCGCCTTGCCATGGAAGCGAGCAGTGATGGCATCTGGGACGCGGATGTCACAACCGGGACTGGTTATCTGAGCCCTAACTACTACCGGATGCTCGGCTATGAGCCTGGCGAGTTCACCCCGGTTTTTCAGGAGTGGATTACTCTCATCCATCCCGACGACAAAGAACGTGTCCTCTCCATCAACCAGGACTGCATTGAAAACCGCTGCCAGAGTTTTGAGGCTGAGTACCGCATGAAGGCAAAAGACGGTTCATGGAAATGGGTACTGACCCGTGCAAAGGCAGTCAGCCGCGACGCCGGGGGCCGCGCACTCCGCATAATCGGTACCCATGTTGACATCAATGCGCGTAAGCTGGCAGAAGAGGCACTCCACGAGAGCGAGAATCTTTTCCGTGAAGTTTTCAATAATGCAAACGACGCGATATTCCTCCACGAGATATCTTTGGAGGGTCCCGGGAAGTATCTCCTGGTTAATGATCAAGCCACGCAATGGCTGGGATATACAAAAGAAGAGTTCATGCAGATGTCCCCCGGGGATATCGTACCGGAAAAAATTTTTGAAAAAATCCAGTCACGCAACACGAAAACTCTGCTCAATGATAAACCGATAACCTTTGAGTCTGTACATCGACGAAAAGACGGGAGTACCTATCCGGTTGAGGTCAGCACCCATAAATTCCAGATCAAGGGAACCGACGTTGTACTTGCCATTGCCCGCGACATCACCGAACGCAAGAAAGCCGAAGAGTTACTCCACGAGAGCGAGGAGAAGTTCCGCTCGTTTGTGGAGAATGCAAATGAGATCGTATTTTCACTGACGTCGGAGGGTATTCTTACCTATGTCTCCCCGAAGTGTACTGAATTATTGGGATATGATCCTGGAGACGTCATCGGAAAATCCGCAATTGCCTTTGTTTATCCCGATGATGTTCCCCATAACCGTGAAGTCTTCCGGCAGACTATCCTGACGGGGGAAAAGAAAAGCGGGATTGAACTACGGATACAGCACAAGAACGGCACATGGCGGTGGTATTCCCAGAGTCTTTCACTGGTACATGATGCCGGGGGCAGGGTTGTTGCGATTCAGGGTATCTGCCACGATATTACCGAACGAAAACGAACTGTGGATGCCCTCCGTAATGCGAACCGCCAGCTGAACCTGCTCACCAGCATCACCCGGCACGACATCCTCAACAAAATCTCAGTTGTCCTTGGGTACCTGAAAATCGCGGAGATGAAATCCGGGGATCCCACACAGGTCGAATACCTGAAAAAGGTGGAGTCTGCCACAGCAGCAATCCGGTCCCAGATCGAATTTACCCGGGTCTACCGGGATCTTGGCACCCATGAGCCGCAGTGGATTGCACTAGACACCGTGGTGCCCCGTTCGCAGGTCCCGTCAACGATTACCCTGAACGCGAATGTGCAGGGTATAACGGTATTTGCCGACCCGATGCTTGAGAAAGTCTTTACAAACCTCCTTGACAACTCAACCCGGCATGGGGAACACGTAACCAAAATCCGGGTATCGTCTCAAAAGGAAGGCGACGATCTCATTGTAGTATGGGAGGACAACGGGATTGGTGTTGCTGCAGATGAAAAAGAACGGATCTTCGAGCGGGGATTCGGGAAAAATACCGGTTTTGGGTTGTTCCTTGTCCGGGAGATCCTTTCCCTGACGGAGCTCACGATTAAGGAAACCGGGGAGCCGGGCAAAGGAGCACGGTTCGAGATAACGGCACAAAATGGGATGTACCGGTTCTCCGGTGTGCAGTAAACTCATCCGGCTCTTGTAGAAATCCTCACCGGGAATCAGAAATGAAAATTGCAAAATCATTCGTAATATGGTGAGGAGCACGTTAATTTCGATCTCCGTAACCCTGAGCCGGGATTTTAAGGGGGATCTGGGGTCACCCTCATAATTTATTTAAAAAGAGGATTTTGATTAGCCCCAGTACTTCTCTATTTTCAAGTTGGATGAACAACCACCAAAAATTCGTATAAGCTAGATCTGGAAGCGAAAGGATCTTTTTTGACAGCCCCCCCACCCCCGGGCCACAAGAGGGGGTAGGGGTATCATGCTTTAAAAAAAACGGTCGGGGTGTGGGGGGGCCTCTCCTTTTTAGGAGCGGGGGGTACCCCCTTGACAGAAAAGAGGGCCCTCCCCCCCGGGTCATCGGCCGGCAAAATATACCTTCAGACGATAACTCCACGCGAAGCACAGGTTTTGAAAATGCCGGAAAAGGGGGGGTAGGGCCCCACTTATGCCCGGACAGGGGTGTGGGGGTATTATGCTTTAAAAAAATTGGTCGGGGTGTGGGGGGCCTCTCCTTTTTAGGAGCGGGGGGTGCCACCCAGGGCTTGCCAGGAGGGGGTATCCCCAATGGACCGGGAATCGCTTCGGCAAGTCCTATTAAAAAATTCTGAAGTTTACAAAGGAAAATTTAGAGAAGTACTGAACCCGGAAAAATGCAGGATTCGCTGTAATATCTACGATGGAAAAATCGATCACGGATCGGACAAAAAAAGTTTTTTTAATCCTTGAAAAGATTTTGAAAAATAAGATGAGCACAGGATTTTTTTTATAGAGTCATTTATTTCTTTTTCAGGGCGAGTTCAATTGCGACACGCAGGTTAGTATCCGTATAGGGTTTGGTAATAAAACCATCCGGATGTGTGGTTTTTGCCCGCTCCAGGACAGCATCGTCAGAATGTGAAGTGCAATACACGACAGGAATAAAAAATCCGTTCTTAATCATATTCGCAGCATCAATGCCGTCGACATTTCCCTTTAGAGTGATATCCATAAGAACAAGGTCCGGTTTATTATTGACTACCATCTCCATTGCTTCTGCTGCGGTTGTTGCCCTGCCACACATATCGTAACCAAGACTCTGAAGCCGCGTCTCCGCAATTTTTGCAAGCACATTGTCATCTTCGACAAGAAGGATGGACACTTTTGACATTATTTCACCGGGTGATACTGTATACCTTTATGTTCAGGATATTTAATTTCCCCGGATTTCATCACAAGCCCGGCGGAAAGATCAGCAGGGATTGATTGGTTAAAACAACAAAGTCCGCGATGCGTTTTTTTAAGGCAAAAATCCCGTCCAGTCAATAAAATACCGACAGGGGCAGCAGAATCCCGGGAAAATATTAATCCCTTGCCATAAAAATCCATTATAATCCGCCCATCCTTCCAAAAAAGCCCAAATTGAGCCCCATATAATGCCCTTTACAGCCCCCTATCCGCGTTCTGGTGGCCTCTTTTTTCCGGATCGTGTAAGTGGCAATCTGACACGAGATCGGCCAAAAGAACCGCATTGGCATGTCCTTTTTTATTCGTCCGATTTCTAAAATAAGCCCAATTTGGAAGTATTTTTAAACGGAGCCCGATACGGGCTTATTTTGGAGGGGGTAAAGGGTAATCCAAGCCAGGATTGGGCCCGGATTTGACCGGGTCACCAGAGGATTTCGGGGGAAAACAGCAGGCTGAAACAGGAAGTGTCGGGATGTTTGGGAGTGACGAGATGCAGCAAAGGTGGATTTTTCCCGCAGGCACCAGTCTGGTACGCTTTGAAAGCGGATAAAAATACTGTCACATTTTTGGGACAAAAAACTCCGGCACTCTTCAGGCAGCGATAGACAATCTGCAACCTAACTTGCAAAACCGGATCTCCAGGGAAACCCGGGCCCGAAAGCGAAACCGGGAATCTCATAAATATCACGACTCTGGATGGCAGCCCCCCGCACCCTAATGGACGAACAGCTCGTGGTGTTGGGAGCAGAAATGAGGCATGTGTTTAGCAAGCTCTCCCTCGGACAGGCAAAACATGACCGGAATCTTTTGGCGGATTTCGCGTGAAGATACCCGGGGCAAAACCCGGGATGTAAGAGACCCGGTTTAACCAAATGAGGATATGTGAATTACGGCGAATTCATGCATCCTCTCATCATCATTATCATCATCCCGATCACCACCCCCGTATCCGGCAGATTTCCTTTAACCTTAAATCAAAATTTTATAATAGTCAGACAGCTTTTCCCGTAAGTATGCGTCCTCCGGATCTCGAATATGCTGCTGATGACAGGCCTCCGGGACCCACGTTGTTCCTGCTCGGCCTGCAGCATACCGGCATTGTCGCAACTGCATTTATTTTTCCCATCCTTGTCGCCCGGGCTACGAACCTTGAGGTTGGGGCTGCAGCATTCCTTGTTTCAATGTCGATGCTGGCAAATGGCATATCCACGATATTCCAGTCGCTAAAATACCGGGATTTCGGATCCGGTTATCTTATCCCCCGGGTAAACGGGCCAAATTTTGTTTCCGCGTCCATCCTTGCCATTCAGTCCGGTGGCATCTCCCTTCTCTGCGGAATGACCGCTGTATCAGGAGTATTGCAGGTTGCACTCTCCCGCATTGTCCATCGCCTGCGGGTTCTCTTCCCGGTCGAAGTGACGGGTCTGGTCATCATGATGCTTGGGGTGACCGTGGTGCCCTATGCATTGCCAAATTTTTTTGGCATGACCACCACGAATTCATCACCCTCGGTTGCGGTCACGCTCTTATCATGTCTCACACTTGCCGTCATTGTCGGGATAACCGTATGGGGCCGGGGCCAGTTGAAACTCTTCCCGCTCATTATCGGGATGACGTTTGGGTATGTGCTCTGCATAGCGACGGGGCTTGCCGGTACAGACCCGCTTGGCCAGATTGGTACATCCCCGATCATATCGTTTCCCGACATACACTATTTCGGGGTATCATTCCAGCCAGCCCTCCTTATTCCGTTCTGCGTTGCAGGTCTTGTGACATTTGTAAAAAGTGTCGGCGAGTACTCAATCTGTCAGCGTGTTAATGACACGGAATGGAAGCGGCCGGATATGATGAATGTCCGGTCAGGGCTCTTTGCGGACGGGGTTGCATCAACTATCGGCGGTCTTTTTGGAGGCATGGGACAGACCGGGTCCTCGTCCAACATCGGGCTTTCGATTGCCACACGCTCGACGAGCCGGTATATCGGTTTTGTTACGGGCGGGATCCTGATAGTTCTTGCATTCCTGCCGGTCCTTGCGACGGTTTTTCTTCTCATGCCCGGCCCGGTCATCGGGGCAAGCCTGATCTATGTTGCCGGTTTTATCATCGTGGGGGGTATCCAGACGATTTCCACGAGGATGCTGGATTCCCGGAAGATATTTGTTATTGGGATCTCTTTCATCTTCGGGCTCAGCGTTTACCTCACCCCCGGGGCGTACAAGGGAGTCCCCGGATTCATAAGTCCGATCTTTGACTCGGCCCTTTCACTGGCCACAATCGCTGCCATTATCCTGAACCTTGTGATGCGGATCGGGATAAAAAAGAGTGTGACAACGACCATCGATCAGAAAAGCCCGGTATCCGACCAGATATTCCTGTTCATGGAACGCCAGGGTGAACAGTGGGCCGCGAGGAGAGAGGTGATCCGGCAGATGGCCATGGCGCTCACCGAATCATGCGAGCTTATCACCGATCACCAGATAGCATCAGGACCCGTGAAGGTCACGGTGTCTTTCGATGAGTATAACCTGGATGCTGAACTCTCGTACGAGGGCAGCCCGCTCCCCCTCACCGACAAGCGCCCGGGGGAGGACGAGCTTCTTTCCGATCCATCTGCCCAACTCCGGCTGGGCTGCTTCCTCGTCCGGGGTTATGCCGACAAGGTGATCTCAACCTCTTCTGGTTCGTTTGCAATCCTGAAACTTCACATGGAACACTAATTACCCGATGTTTTTTTTTCAGAATACTTCCCGCCACAATCGCACCGCACAAATCATCAATAAAAAACCCGAACCCGATAATCGGTTCACTTGCCCGGCGCGAACATGGTGCCTGAAACCCGCACCCGTGCGGATACTCAAGCGAGATGCAGTGGAGCACGGTGAAACGGATACTTTCATTATCTCACGTTCCGGATCGGACTATATGCACAATGTTGTCAGCAGCAGGAAGATGGAGAACGGGATTGTCGTTTTCTGGGAGGATAAGGGTGAAAAAACATATGAGTCGTTCAATTACTCCGAACTCGTCGACATGAAGATCAATGCACTCGATCTGCTCGAACGCCCGAAATCCTACAAAGTCGATAAGGAAGCGCACACCCTTGTCGTGAAGAAATAAACGTCCTCGTGATTTCCCGGAATCCTGGCATGTACGCGGTTGCGGGCATCCGGTAAAAATATATAAGTGTATAAGCAAACACTTATGCAGAGTGCCATGGACCACTGCAATAAATGCGAAAAGTGCACCCATCTCTGCGAAATTGTCCCCGTAATGGCCGGGGCCTTTAAGGCACTGGGGGATCTCACAAGGCTCCAGATCATCTACCTGCTCTCGACTGATACGACCGGGACACTTGGGGTCAGCGAGCTTGCCACCCGGCTTGGCATCTCCCAGCCTGCGGTCTCCCAGCACTTGAAAACACTTCGGAGCGAGGGGCTTGTTGAGTCCCGGCGGGACGGGTTCTACATCTATTACACGATCAACCGCGAACGGATGGTCCAGTTTCGCAGGCATTTCGATCTGATGTACGCGAGCGTGATGGAGCAGTGCGACAAGGAACTCGTGAGGAAGACGACACAGCACAGGGTACTGAACGCCTGCGTTGTCTTCTACTCATATACCGGCGTGACCCGGGGTGTGGCTATGCAGATCCAGGGCGCCTGCGGCTGCGATCTCGTTGAGGTAAAGACACAGAAAGAGTACTCGTCCTTTACTGCCTACACGACGGGTGTCCTGCGCTCAAGAAAATGTGCCTGCGACCTGATTGTTCCTGAAAAAATCAATGTGTCCCGGTATGACCTGCTGATCATCGGTACGCCGGTCTGGGCATGGAAACCCGCACCTGCGATCAATGCCGCGGTCCGGGCACTCAGGGGGTGCGAAGGCAAGAGAGCCGTGATCTTTGTGACCAACCGTGGTCAGCCCGGAGAATCCCTCACTCTCCTTAGAACCGCGCTCACGTCACGGGGCGTCGAGGTGGTTGCGGAGATTAACCTTGCCGGGAAGAACGCGGAAGACCCGAATGCCCGTAATGATCTTCTCGGGCAAATTGTCGCAGCGTATCCCGTTACTGATGAAGAGAAACCAAAAACGGCGGATCCTGAACACAAGGATGAGAACGTGAAACCATGAACGAAATGAATGATACAAATCATCGTCGGCTTTTCAATGATACCGTCTCGGACACCCTGTACCAGGCATTGCGGACCATCCATGACGATCCCGCGCTTTTTCTTGCGGGTTCGTCTATCATTTTGCACCAGAAGAAAGCCTCGGCCCGGCGGAATAACTACGAGAAAAAGGGCCTCATTGTCCCTGCAGTAATGATTATCAGCATCACCTTGCGCTGCAATCTTGCGTGTGCCGGCTGTTACATGATGGGGCGGGGGCAAAAACCGGCAACGGAGATGAGTCCGGAAATCCTTGCCTCTGTGGTCGACCAGGCGGCGGAACTTGGCGTGTCCGTGATAGTCATAGCCGGCGGCGAACCGCTCGTACGGCAGGAGGAGATCTTATGCATGGCCCGGGCGCATCCGGATATCCTCTTTCCGCTCTTTACAAATGGCCTTTTGATCGATGAAACGATCACTTCAAAAATCACCGGATGCCGGAATATTGTGCCGGTATTGAGTTTCGAAGGATTCCGGGAGGATACCGATACGCGGAGGGGAAGCGGGGTCTATGACCGGCTGCTCATCTCGTGTTCGCTCCTTAAAAAACAAAACATTTTCTTTGGGTGTTCTGTCACAACCACCCGGGAAAATTTTGATCGTGTTACCGGCGAAGCATTTATCCGGCAGATGATCGGTACCGGCGCCCGGGTTTTCACCTATGTTGAATATGTGCCCATGGAGCCTGGCACGGAAAACCTTGTCCTTACATGGGAACAGAGAAAGACGCTGAATACGGCCCTGCGGCTATTTAACCGGAAATTTCCCGCGCTCTTCATTGGATTTCCCGGCGACGAAGATATCTACGGGGGCTGTCTTGCCGCAGGCCGGGGCTTTGTTCATGTCAGTCCATCCGGGGACCTCGAACCCTGCCCGGCGGCGCCCCTCTCTGATGTAAACCTCGCAACGGTACCGCTGAAAGATGCCCTGCATTCCCGGCTGCTCTCCCGTATCCGCGAGGAGCCCGGGCTGCTTACAGAAACAAGCGGCGGCTGTGCGCTCCGGGCAAACCGGGTGTGGACTAAAAAAGCCGGTGTTCTTTGAACAACCGGTGTGAACCCCGGTTTTTTTAACCACTTTTCCCGGTTCCGGACGGAAGCAGGATAACTGCCAGATCCTTTTGGCAGACTTGATCGGACCAAATCTCTTCCGGGATATCCCGGTATTTCCGGCTGACAACGGAAGGGTGACGTGCGACAGGGTAACGGGTGAGAAAACCGGCCACCTGCCGCTGACAAACCCTCTTCTTACTGCACATCAGAAAGCCGGTATAACGCATGGGGTACGGTTATCTCAAACCGTGCGCATGTCCCCGGTTCCCCGGTTTCCGTGATGGTAATACCGGTAATTGAGAGGATTTCGCGGGCGAGGAAGAGCCCAAGCCCGGTGTTCTTCCCAACGCCACGATTGAACATCTTTTCCTTCTCCGCTTTTGGGATGCCAAATCCATCATCCTCGCATACGAGGATATGATCTCCGTTACGGTCATCCATGAAGAACCGGATGGTTGTGGTCTTCCCGCCATGCCGGACTGCGTTTTCTATGAGGTTGTAGAAAACTTTGACAATCAGCGGATCGGCGAACACTTCTGTTCCGGCAGGAAGATCATTTTTTATTCGGATCTTTCCGAGCGCCGCCTGCTGTGCGGTAGTGTCCACAACCGTGCGTATGTCCTGCCATGCGGGAACGGTGATCCCGATCGCTTCGTACTCTTTTGTGAATTCGATCATGGCAGAAATACGGGCGATCGATTGCATGATCCAGGTGAAATAGTAATTAAGCGCTGGATCCGGGGTCTTTTCGTGGAGTAATTCGATAAAACCATTCAGCGCCAGAAGCTGGTTGTTGATATCGTGCCGCGTGATGCCGTAGAGGAGGTTGAGCTTCCTGTTTGCCTGGCTGAGTGTCTCTACCGCCTGCTTATGCTCGCTGTTATCAAGAGAGTATCCTTCAAGGGCAACAAGTTTATTGTGGGCATTGAAAACTCCCCGTCCCTGCTCCCATATCCACCGGATCCGGCCGGTCTTATCGGTGATCCTGTACTCCATCTGGAAAGGATTCAACCCTTCAACACTCTTCCGGACTTCGTCGGATACGTACTGGCGATCTTCAGGGACAATGAGGGATGCATACGACACGACGTGATTGTTTATCAGGTCCCCGGGATCATACCCGGTGAGATTCTTGCACCCCCCGCTCACAAATTCAAAGGTCCATTCCGGATCATTACGGGACCGGTAGACCATGCCCGGCAGGTTATGCATAAGGGTATCAAGCATCCGTCGGTTATCGGCAAATGCATCCTCTGCATTTTTGCGTTCGGTGATGTCCCGGATGGACTCGATTGCACCGACAAGGTGTCCGTTCTCGTCAAACAGGCGGCTGGCCTTTCCCCAGAGATGGACCGGAATCCCATTCGGTCTTTTAAAGGTGGTCTCGGCAAGCATCCTGTTGTCATGGAGGGTATAGTGGTACTTGTCTTTCTCGAACTGCTCGTCGGGAGCAAGAATAAGATCGATGAGCATCGGGCGCCGTTCGTGGTACAATGCAATCGCGCATTCATAATTGTCTTTTCCAAGGATCTCCGACGCTTTCACCCCGGTCATCTCCTCCATTGCCTGGTTCCAGGAAATCAACGTTCCCGTTTTGTCGATAGCAAAGGTTGCATCGGGCAGGAAATTGATGATCTCCGCTTCACGACGCTCATGGCTCCGGATACTCGCCACGGCCCGTCTCTGCGAAACAGCCTGACGGATCTTGTGTGCAAGTTCAGTGAACTGCGACAGATGTTCTCCGCCTTTCTGGAGATAGAAGTCGGCCCCTTCGTTTAATGCCTGGATAACAATCTCTTCCCGTCCACGTCCGGTGAAAAGAATAAACGGGATAGAATTTCCCGCCCCCCTTACTGTCTTTAAAAATTCGATACCATCCATTTCAGGCATCTGGTAATCAGAGATAATGGCATCGTAGTTTTTTGTATTCATCAGGGTAAGTGCGGCCGGGGCTGAAGGAATTATGTCAACACCAAATTCCCCGCTACGCTCAAGGAAGAGTTTGCCGATCTCAAGCAGGCCGGGCTCATCGTCGACATACAAAATAGAGATCATATCGGCTCATGAACTGATATACAGTAATTTTAATTCTTCTTTAGTCTATGAATAATTATGGCATCTGGTTATTAGTTGTACAGCAAAGACTGGTTGCGCTGCCGGAAGAAGATCCGGGTGTTAATAAAGGCAGGGTTCAAGGCGAAATGATGATTCAGGGGCGGGGAAAATTCATCAGGATTTGAGGAAATATCCCGCATAAATGCTGTACATCTATCCTGTTAAAAAAAAGGTGCGGGAAAATACCGGCCTTATTTCTTTGCTTTCCTGATCACGGTCAGGTCGCCCAGCGTATTTGTGATCTTTGCTTGTGTCTTCTTTTCAGCATCGTTCGTAAGTACATCGACAAGCTTGATGCCGAGCACCTTTTCGAGTTTCTTTCTTACCTCCTCTTCAGGGATCAGGTCTCCCTTCTCGATCTTCTTGATGAGCAGTTCCCGCTCCATCATCTGCAGGGCAAGATCTTTCTGGGAGAGACCCTTTTCCATGCGGGCGTTTTTAATCCGCTCCGCATAGTCTTCAACGATATCGCCCTCCATGTAATCGAACATATCCCGTTTCCGCTGTGCGGGAACCATCATTGGCTGGGCCCGGGTTCCCTGAGCGGGTCGGGCAGACGGCTGCTGCACGTCAGTACGCCGGGGCTGCTGAACCTCGGTACCAAATTTCCCGCACCGGGTGCAAACCTGAAGTTCCGCACCTTCTACACGGATCAGCTTCGGGATGCCGCGAATCGTTTCTCCACACATTTCGCACTGCATAATCTCACAACACTTTATATGCAGATTTCCCTAAATAACTATTTGAGGAACGGGATGGCCGATATTCTCCATGATACAGCCGAACCGCAGAGCCCTGAAGAGCTCATCAGACTGTATCGTACGCTCAGCGAGCAGCTGCGTGACCAGCTCCAGCAGATCGAAAACGATAAGCACGAGCTTGAGATCCAGATGCTCGACCGGGTGAACAGTCTTGAGTCACGCAACCTTGAGCTCAGGGAGCAGCTCCGGCAGGTCGAGGCGGATAAGCGCTATATCGAGACCCAGAAGATCCGGTACGAGCGGGAGGTCAGGAAGCTCAAGAGTGAGAGCGAACAGCTCCGGTGCCCTCCCCTTATCATCGGAACCGTCGTTGACGTGATCGATTCATCCCGTGTTATTGTCCGGAGCAGTGCCGGGCCTAGGTTTCTCGTGCGGAGTTCGCCGAGCATCAACCCGGACGATTTGAAGGCCGGGGCACGCTGCACGTTAAACCAGCAGTCGCTTGCGATTGTCGAACTGCTGCCAAATTCTTTTGACGCACAGGTCTACGGCATGGAACTCGTGGACTCCCCCCTTGAGAGTTACGCGGACATCGGAGGTTTAAAAGACCAGATAAATGAGATCCGCGAAGCAGTCGAGCTCCCGTTAAAGCGCCCCGAACTCTTTACCCGTATCGGGATCGAACCCCCGAAGGGTGTGCTGCTCCACGGGCCGCCCGGGACAGGAAAGACCCTGCTTGCAAAAGCGGTCGCCCACGAGACTAATGCCCATTTCATGCGGGTTGTCGGGAGCGAACTTGTCCAGAAATATATCGGCGAAGGAGCCCGCCTCGTCCGCGAGCTCTTCGACCTTGCAAAGAAAAAAGCCCCGACCATTATCTTCATTGACGAGATCGATGCAGTGGGAGCGTCCCGGACCGAGGCAAATACTTCGGGCGATCGCGAGGTGCAGCGTACCCTCATGCAGCTTCTGGCAGGCATGGACGGGTTTGAGAACCGGGGTGACGTGAAGATTATTGGGGCCACAAACCGTATCGATATCCTCGATAAGGCACTGCTCCGGCCCGGCAGGTTCGACCGGATCATCGAGATCCCGCTGCCGGACGAAGAGGGGCGGCTCTCCATCTTAAAGGTCCATACCCGGTCCCTTGCGATGGATGAATCGGTCATTCTTTCCGAGATTGCAACCCTGACCGAGGGAAAGAACGGCGCCGATCTCCGGGCGATCTGCATGGAGGCAGGGATGTACGCCATCAGGAACGAGAGATCCGCGATCACCCGGGAGGACTTCCTTGTCGCCATTGACAAAGTCCGTCTCGATTTCGGTCACAGGCTTTCCGATATGGAAGGCAGGATGTTTGCTTAATTTTTTTTAGCGAATCGCATACTTTTCATGCGACCGGTAATCGTTACTATTTTACGGTAACACCCCCCTCGTATTTTTAAACAATTGTCAGGCAGATCCTGGTGTGCATGTTTTTTTTTTAAAATCGTCAGCATGGTGGCCGGTGTCACTGGCGTGCGGTCTGTCGGGAGAGGGGCCTGTCTTATGGTGACCACGAACTTTTTCCCATAAAACGTGAAGATATACGGCATCAGGATGTAAACGGAGTGTGAAACAGTATGAGTGATCCAAAGATACCAGAAGACTCTCCAAAAACCCCGGAGGAAAAATCCGGGCCGGAAAAGGAGAAAAAGGACGTGCCGGAAAACACCCCGGGGACTAAAAAAGAAAAAACCCTGAAATTAAAGGATGTCATTACAGATAACGGGAAGCGGGAGAAACGAAAAAATCTGCTGATCGCCATCGGTGTGGCTGTCGTTATTATCCTTGCCTTGGCATGTGCGTTTGTCTTCCTCACCGGACATGGGGCGACAAAAGGGGATAGGGTATCGGTGTATTACACCGAAGCGTTTGAGAACGGCACTGTGTTTGAATCGAATATGAATGGGACACCGCTTGAACTTACCCTGGGTAACTCAAGTGTGATTGCCGGGTTTGAAGAGGCCATTACCGGGATGTCGCAAAACCAGGTAAAAACGGTAACAATTCCTTACAATAAAGCCTATGGGGCATATGACCCGGGACTCATCAAGACGGTTAACCGCACCGGACCCATCGCAAACGTCTCCTTTGCAATCGGGCAAACCTATACCATTCACGATAAGGTTTCAAACACGTACACCACCATAACAATTCTCAACGTTACCCCAACAACCATAACCTGGGATGCCAACAACCCCCTGGTGGGCCAGAACCTTACCTTCACGATAAAACTGGATAACCTCACGAAAAAGCAGTAACCGGTATCCCGGCCTCACTATTTTTACTACAAGTTGTTCTCTTGTTCGCACGAGAAAGTGACAAGAAAATCTGCATTTATCCGTTTACTAAAAAGAAGAGAGAGTCTTTCGGGGTAATTTCCCGGATCACAGATTATTGGTTATTATCGGTCCCGGTACCGGGTATCTCCCCAGTCCCTTCTAATGGGATCGGCTCCCCGATATCCTCCACCTCGTCTTCTGTGCACCAAACTTCGATGGTGGTGTCGGTGCGAGGGAGTTCCCGGGCATAGTCCTGTGCGGTTGACCCCATTGACATCACGAGCCGGTGTGTCAGTTTTCCGTGAGAAAAACCATAGATCCGGCGGAACGCCCACGGTTTTTCGAGTATTGCCGTGCGCTCGTAGTAAATATCCTGCGCAAGAGTCTGGGTACAGAAGATCCCGTTTTCAACTTCAAAGAGGGTCTCTCGCACATAGCGCCGGATGTACCAGCGCAGTTCAGATACCAGTGCAAGGGCGCTCCCGAGCATAGCAACCGAGATGTAAACGCCGGAGGGAATTTTCTTCGGGTGGTAAAAACGGAGGGCAAAACGGCTGGTTTCAGATGCAAAAAGGGTGTGGTGGAGATCGACACCATCCCGCTGGATCAACAGAATATTCATACGGGTGCTCCGTTGTTCCTGCTGATAGCCCCTTTGATCAGGTATACATACGGGAATCGGATATCGTGTCGGTTTTGACCTTACGTACGGCACTGATGAAATCCAGCATCCCTACCGATGGTGCGTCCCGGCGCACGGCCATCATCCCTGCCTCGCGGCAGATTGCCTGGAGTTCAGCCCCGGTGGTGGCTTCGGTCATGGTCGCGATAACATCAAGGCTCACGTTTGCGAGATGCATCTTTTTTGTGTGGATCTTCAAGATATCGAGTCTTGCTGTCTGGTCGGGCAGCGGGATCTTGATCAACCTGTCGAACCGGCCGGGCCGCAGCAAGGCCGGGTCGAGCATGTCCACGCGGTTTGTGGCTGCCATGATCCGGATATCCCCCCGGTTGTCAAAGCCATCCATCTCCGCAAGGAGCTGCATGAGCGTGCGCTGCACCTCCGCACTCCCACTCGTCCCGTCGTTTGTTCTCATACTGCCGACCGCATCGATCTCATCGATAAAGACAATCGCCGGCGCCCGTTCGCGGGCGAGCGTAAAGAGCTCGCGGACAAGTCCCGCTCCTTCACCGATGAATTTGTGCACGAGCTCACTTCCCGACATACGGATAAATGTGGCTTTTGCCTCGTGGGCAACCGCCTTTGCGATCAGGGTCTTTCCGGTACCGGGCGAGCCGTAGAGAAGGATCCCTTTCGGTGGCTCGACGCCGACGCGCCGGAAGATCTCGGGTTTTGTGAGCGGGTACTCGACGGCTTCCCGCACTTCCTTGATCTCATCGGTGAGGCCGCCGATCTGTGCATAGGAGATATCAGGGGACTCCTCAAGTTCCATCACCCGGACGCGTGAATCGTACACGTTCCCTATGACTTTGACGATCGAGAGCGCGTTATTGACGGCAACTTTCGTGCCGGGTTTTATCAGCGGACGGATTTCATCGGATGCGTGGGTGAGGTATTCCTGGTTGTTCCCCTGCTGGCGGAGATAGATCTCGTTGTTCTCCAGAATGTCGATGACAACCGCGACAAAGAGCGGCATGCGCTTTAACTGGTTGTTCTCCCGTTTCAGTTGCGCATTTTCTTTCTGGAGATCTTCGGCTCTTACCTTCTGTTCAAGGAGCGCAGCCTCAAGTTCGTTAAGCTGGATCTGGTATTTGAGTTCGCTCTGAGGCGCCGCGTTATCGACCGAGGTCTCTTCCATATTACTCTTATATCTGTATCTTCAACCATTTATGTGGTGTGATTTTGATAATTGCCGGTCGCAGTATTTCACGGGGCAGGGGATCGGGCAGGCTGCTTATGAGTCCTGCCCCGATATCGTTTCTTTCCGGGGTCGATCCTGAAACGGGGGTCATTGTGGAGAAGGGCCATCCGCTTGAGGGTACTTCGATTGCCGGTACCGTGCTCGCGTTTCCCTACGGCAAGGGATCGACTGTTGGCTCATACGTGCTCTATGCCCTCACCCGAAACGGTCATGCCCCTGCGGCCATCGTGAATGCCGAGGCTGAACCCATTATCGCAACGGGCGCGATTATCGGGAATATACCGATGATCGATCGGCCGGATATTCCGCTTGACCGGTTCAGGAACGGTATATGTGTCACCGTGGACGGCGATCGCGGGACGATGGAGTACGAGGGATCTCTTCAGTAAGGGTAAAAAGAGCATTACCGGCTTTACGTACTATTTGAGTGCTGCCACCCCCGGCTGGAAGGCCCGTGGTGGCTCAATCACTAAAAGTGATAAAAAAGAAGGGTAATGTACTATTTCAGCCCCTAAATCCTAGAAGGATTTACGGAGTGAAAAATGGTAAAAATTGCATGCCCAAAATGCAA
>Ga0209099_1000821_pt1 | contig 35027 bp, 35 predicted proteins | sample AD_JPNHW2_MetaG_FD_184430 | JGI IMG/M metagenome (GOLD analysis project Ga0209099, IMG submission 184430) | Active sludge microbial communities of municipal wastewater-treating anaerobic digesters from Japan - AD_JPNHW2_MetaG (SPAdes) (version 2) | ecosystem: Engineered > Bioreactor > Anaerobic... | reverse complement strand
TGCCGCCGAGCATGGCCCAGCCGGTCGCACGGGCGGCCATGATGTCCTGGTGGTCGCCGTAGATCGAGAGGGCGTGGGCGGCGACGGCGCGGGCGGCGATGTGGAAGACCGCGGAGGTGCACTCGCCCGCGATCTTGTACATGTTCGGGATCATGAGGAGGAGGCCCTGGGAGGCCGTGAAGGTCGTGGTGAGGGAGCCGGAAGTGAGGGCGCCGTGGACCGCGCCGGCGGCGCCGGCCTCGGACTGCATCTCCGTGACCTGGGGGACCGTGCCCCAGATATTCTTGCGGCCCTGGGCGGAGAACTCGTCAGCGAGTTCGCCCATCGGCGAGGAGGGCGTGATCGGGTAGATCGCGATGACCTCGCTCAGGGCATGGGCGACATGGGCGGCAGCGGTGTTGCCGTCGATCATGACCATGTTCTTCGATTCGGGCATATCTGTCCTCAATAAGAAAGTGAAGGTTGGGGATTGGAGGCTCTTGTTCCGAGCCTCCCTCGATACTAGATAAATCCGTAACTTTATTCAATATGGCGGGCTGTCTCTGCATCTTTACGCGGAAACGGGATCGTTCCGGGTCGCCCGCGCTCCGGAAGCCGATTGCGCCCTGCGGCTGCGGCATGGGAGGATGGAGGTCGAGCCCTGTCCCCGAGCCCTGTCCCCACGGCTTTTCGCCTGTTCATTATTGTTAGTCTTGCTTAATTATTGCGCAGGAAGGAATTGCCGTTTTGCTCCGGCGTTGTTACTGTTTGCCGCCATTTGGAGGTACCCATGAACCGTGCCGCGAAGACCGCGCGCCTTTCCATCGTCTCGAACAGCCTGCTCATCGTCATGAAACTCGCGGTCGGCATCGCGAGCGGCGCGGTGTCCATCATCTCGGAGGCCATCCACTCCCTCATGGACCTCGTGGCGGCCGTCATGGCCTTCTTCTCGATCCGCGTGGCAAGCAGGCCCGCCGACGAGCGCCATCCCTACGGCCACGAGAAGGTCGAGAACGTCTCGGGCGTCATCGAGGCCCTCCTCATCTTCGTAGCGGCCGCCCTCATCATCGTGGAGTCCGTGAAGAAACTCGTCTCGGGGGAGGGCGTCGAGAGCCTCGAGCTCGGCGTGGCGGTCATGCTCGCCTCGGGCATCGTGAACCTCCTCGTCTCGCGCCACCTCTACAAGGTAGCCCGCGAGGAGGACAGCGTGGCCCTCGAGGCGGACGCCCTCCACCTCAAGACCGACGTCTATTCCTCCCTCGGCGTCGCGGGCGGCCTCCTCGCCATCGTCGTCCTGAAGCGGGTCTTCGGCCTGGCCTGGGCCGTCTACCTCGATCCCGTCGTGGCCATGGCGATTGCGGTCTTCATCCTCTTCGAGGCCTGGGGCATGCTCAGGAAGGCCTTCGGGCCCCTCCTCGACGCGAGCGTCTCGCCCGAGGAGCTCGAGGCCATCCGCCGCGTCGTGGCGAAGGCCGGTCACGCCGGCGTCGAGGCCCACGATGTGCGCGCGAGGCGGGCCGGCGGGACCAAGCACGTCGACTTCCACCTCACGGTACCGGCCGGGATGAGCGTGGCCGAAGCCCATGCCCTCTGCGACGAGCTCGAGCGCGGGATCGAGGAAGCCCTCACGAGAACCAGGGTCCTCATCCACGTCGAGCCCGCGGCCCAGGGGCAGGACTAGGGATTCATGACGATGCGGGCGGGAATGGCCAGGTCGATGCGGGCTGTGTCCAGGGCGCGGATCGCCGCGATGTTGATCCTCGAGCGCACGACGCCTGCGTCCGCGCCTTTTTTCACCCAGAGGACCAGGGTAAGGTCGTAGGAGGAGGCGCCGAAGTCGCCGAAGAAGACCGTGGAGGTCTTCTCGAGATCGGCATCGGCGGCCAGCACTTCCCCTATGAGGGCGAGGGCCTTCTCGACCGCGTCCGCATTGTTCGCCCTCGACAGGCCCACGACCTCGAGGATCTTGGTCGCGGGCTCGGAGCTCACGTTCTCGATGACGCTCTTCGAGAAGAAGGAGTTCGGCACCGTGAGGCGCCTCCCGTCGAGGGTCTCGAGCTTCGAGGTCCTGAGGCCGATCTCCCGGACGAAGCCGTCGAAGCCGCCGACCTTGATCCTGTCGCCGATGACGAAGGGCGAATCGATGAAGATGGTCACGCCGCCGAAGAGGTTGGCGATGGTCTCCTGGGCTGCGAAGGCGAAGGCGAGGCCGCCGATGCCGAGGCCCGCCACGATGGTGCCCACGTTGTAGCCCGCATTGTCTATCGCAACGACGATGCCGATGAGCCAGATGAGGACCCGCGCCACATTCCTGATGATGGGCAGGAGCTGGTCGTCGAGCTTGGACTCGCTCTTTTCGACTGCGGGCACGACGTACTGGGTGACGAGGTCGTCGAGGAGGCGCGCGATGGCCCAGGTCACGTCGAGGATGATCGCGAAGGTGATGACCTTCGAGAAGACCGCGTCCACGGCCTCGGGCAGGACGAGACGCCTCTCGGCCCAGTAGAAGCCCGCGATGACGATGCCGACCGCGAGGGGCTCCTCGAGCATGTCGACGATGGTGTAGGGGAGCCTTGTCCTGGCCTTGTCGACCAGGCGCTTGATGCCCTTGGTCGAGAGCAGATAGAAGAGGCGCGCCACGACGATGCCGCCAACGGCGATCGCAAGGGCTATGAGCCAGGCGGTGAGATCGTTCCCTGCCGGCTGCTGGGTTCCGAATGTGATGTTCATGATAAGAATTCCTCCAAGGGTCTTTGTAGCGCCGAAGCCCCGCCCGCAACAAGCCGCATTCTGGAACTCCGTTCCAAATTCGACGCCGGGCGCTAGCCCGCGTGCCCACGAAGCCCTGTCCCCCTCGGACTGCCGCAATGCGCCGCGTTTCCACCCCGACCGTTTCCCGGAACTTCAGCTTAGATTCGACGCCGGGCGCTAGCCCGCGTGCCCGCAAAGGGTTGTCCCCGCAGCCTCCTATGGCCCTCCAATGAGGCCTGAAACAATGAGGCCGCCCCCCGAAGCCGCCAACGAGGGATGAACCCCGTCGCGCAGCATTTGAGCGGGCAGGGCGGCGGGTGGGGCAGGGAAGGGCCCGGGGCGAGCGCAGCGAGGCCCCGTGTCCTTCCCTGCCCCAGGCCCCGCCCTGAGAGGTCAATAAAACGGCCCGATGGGGCCCATCTTCGTGTCGTCCTTTGGTTGACGGCCGCCTAGATCACGTCGGGCAGGTTCTCCTCGATGCGCCGCACATTGGGCATGAGCCATGCTGCGAGGGTCGCGAGGACGAGGAGGATGCCCGCCATCACGAACATGAGGCCTGGCCCCCGTCCCGGCCCTGTCCCCAGGAGTCGGCCGAGAGAACCGGAGGCGAGGCCGCCGCCGGCTTGCAGCGCCGGTCCGAAGACCCTGTCGGCCAGGGGCCCGGCGGTCAGCGAGGCCACGGGCATGAGGGACATCGAGATCATGCTCCGGGCGGCACGGGTCCGGCCCTGCGCCCCTGCTTCGATCTTGGTCTGGAAGATCGGCGCGGCGTTGGCCATCTGGATGGCGAAGAGGAGGATGAAGAGCCCGGTCGACTGCAGGACGAGGGCGGGCCTCAGGCCCGCCACGATGAGGCCGAGGGCAGCGACGAAGAGGCTCGCCATGACGAAGGGAACCCGCGACTTCTTCGGTCCGCCCCAGACCGCCACGATGAGTCCCGCCACGAGGGCGCCCGCCCCGAAGGCGGTCTGCGCGATGCCGAGGCCCGAGCTCCCGGAGGCGGGGATGATCATCGGCCCGAGGAGGACCATGGCGAAGTTGAGGCAGAAGTTGGCCGCAGCGAAGTAGAAAACGAGGCCGAGGAGTCCCTTCTTCTGCGCGAGGTAGCGGAAGCCGAAGGCCACATCGGAGAGGAAGGATTCCTTGCCGTCACCGCTCGCGGTCGCCTTGATCCTGGGTATCTTCACGAAGGCGATGGTGCCGACCGCCGCAAAGTAGGTGATGAAGTCGATGGCGACGAGACCCGTGAGGCCGATGCGGTCGAAGAGGATGCCCGCGAGGAGGGGCGGGAGGAGGGTGGAGAGGGCCTGGCTCACACCCGCGAGGCCATTGGCCCTGCCGAGCTGGTCCTTGGGCACGATGGTCGGCACGGCGGCCGACCAGGCCGGCTCCTGGAAGGTCCCGAAGGTCGAGCCGAGGAAGGTGATGACGTAGACCATCCAGGGCTCGAGGCGGCCCGTGGCGACGAGGAGGAGGATGCCGAGGGTGACGAGGGCGTTGCCCGTGTCCGCCAGCATGACGATGGCCTTGCGGTTCTTCCTGTCCGCGAGATGGCCCGCGAGGGGCGCGAGGAGGATGCCGGGCAGGGTGGCCGTGAGGAAGGCGAGGGCGTAGGGCGTCGCCGCCTGGGTCCTTTCATAGAGCCACACCACGAGCCCGAAGCTCGAGAGGCCGGAGCCCAGCATCGAGACGAGCTGGCCCGCCCAGACAATGGTGAAGGATCCGAGTCCCCGCTTCGCGGGTCCTGCCGCGCCTTCCGTGGATGTTACCGCGTCTTCCATCTAGCTTCCTTCCTTCCGAGGCGCCGCGCCGAGATATATCGCATAACCTATCTCGTAGGTGTCCGCGCCGGTCCGGCCCTCGTTCTTCCTGTCGTATTCCGCCGCAAGCTCCTTGACCCGGCGGCCGAATTCCTCGGCCTCGCCCGGCATGAGCCTGAGGCTCTCGATGTACATGCTGAGCGACCTCGGGCCGCGGGGGCTCCCGCCTTTCGCGTCCTGCCGCGGGGCCTTCATCGTTTCCAGCCTGCGGCAGGACACGAGGAGGGCCGAGCGGAGGGCCGAAATGAAGGAGTTCACGGCCTTTTCCGCGCCTTCGCCTGCGCCCGCCGAGAGGGCGAGCGACGGGTCTATGATGTAGTCCTTTGCCCTGCAGACGTAGGAGGTCTCCGTGAGGTTTCCCACCTTGCGCCTGCCCGCCGGCATGATGATGCCGGCCTTGAGGAGGAGCTTGATGTGGTAGTAGAGCTTCGTCTGCTCCATGCCCACGGCCTCCGCGAGCTCCTTCACGGTCCTTGGTCCCTGGGACATGGCGGTGATGAGCCTTGTCCTCAGCGGGTGCAGGATGACCTTGAGGGTCGCCTGGTCGGTGATGGCTATGCTGTCTTCACGCTCGGGGCAGGACTTCTTCGACATGGCTCGATCCGCCTTGGCCTACTTCTTGCCGCGCGCCCGCGTGAGGGCAAGGCCGCCGAAGCCCGCTATGATGGCGATGTAGAAGCCCGCGTCGTACCACCAGCCCGTGTTGTTGACCTCGTAGATCCTGACGCCCTTCTTGAAGAGGCCCACGATGAGCGAAACCGGCGCGACCCAGCCGTGCCAGATCCCCGACCAGAAGCCCGCCGGGCTCGAGGCCGTGTTCTTGCCGTCGCCGGGAAGGCAGGACGAGAGGCTCAGGGCGACCGCCACGAGGAGGAGGACGAATCCCACCTTCTTCCACTGCTTCATGCGCTGCTCCTTGGCGCCTGGGGACATGCTCCTGTCCCGGCGCATTGGAATTCAATCAAGCGTTGAAAATAATTAAAATGACGGCCCGCGTCAAGGGCATGGCCAAGGACTTGCGATGGAGCATGACGGACGGGAGTCGTTGAAAGGAGGATCAAGCTGGCTGGCCGTGGGGAAGGCCGTATCCGCGCTCGCGGGGCCGGCGCCCCTGTCCCTGGGGTTTCAGCCGGCCCTGGCGGCGCTCGGTTTGGCGGCCTGCCCCCTGATGAGGGTCATGCCATCCCGTTCCTCTAGGGCGAGGGTGCGGGTCCAGGCGAAGGCGTCGGCATTCCGGTCCCAGCCCGCGAGACCCATCTCGAGGGCATCGATGCCCTCGAGGCCGATCTCGTAGAGGACGTACTGGATGAGTCCTGCCTCTACGCCCATGCCGAGGTACTCCGGACGCATCGCAAGTTCCGTGAGGGAGGCCATCCGGTGACCGGTCTTCTCCACGGTAACGCAGCAGACGACCTTGGGCGTATCGACGGCGCAGTAATACTCCTCATTGGGATTGGATCCGTAATCCTTGGCGGTGTAGCGGATGCCGATGGAGATTTTCTTCATTTCGCGCCAGTCGTAGACCCGGTGATTGGTGATGTACATTTTGTCCTCCTGCCGTCACTGAGCCCGGCAGCCTGAACTTTTTCCTTTGTGTTGCCTTCAGTATATGCCTCCAGTATATGCCTCCGTTGCCCCACCTGCAACGCTAGAAAGGCGGGACGTCGGCATGGCCGGCCCTGTCCCCGCGGCGCCGGGTACAGGGTTCGAGCCCGGCAGCGGCGGCCTGACGCGGCCGCCGATCGATGACTAGAGCACCTCCAGGGCCGCCTCGAAGATCCGCTTGAGCCCGTCCTCGGTGGTCTCGGCGTGGAATTCGGGGCGCCAGGCGAGTTCGGCGAGGGTGTCGCTGACGCTGAAGCAGGCGGCAAGCTCGATACCGCGGTAGGTCGCGACGCTGAAGAGGGCCGAGGCCTCCATCTCCACGACGAGGGCGCCCTCGTTCCGGAAGAGCTGGACCTCGCCCGCGGTCTCGCGGTAGATGGCATCGGTCGTCCAGGTGGGCCCGCGGCGGCAGTCGAGGCCATGGGAGGCCAGGGCCTTGCCGAGGCGGTCGGTGAGGCCAGCGTCCGGCCGGGCGAGGCCGCCTGCCGGGATGTAGTGGTAGGAGGTCCCCTCGTCGCGGAGGGCTCCGTCGCAGAGGAGGAGGGAGCCGGGAGGGAGGTCCGCGACGAGGCTGCCGGCAGTCCCGATCGAGATGAAGCGCTTCACGCCCCAGGCGATGAGCTCCTCGATCATGACCGCCGCGGCCGCTGAGCCCACTCCGAAGCGGCCTGCGATGGCCACGCGGCCGCCCGTCTCCTCGAGGAAGGACACCTGGTGGCCGAAGTAGCCGCCCGCGGGCTTCACCTTGCGGGAAGCTTCGACGTACTCGAGGAGGCTCCTCTGGTAGGAGAGGATGACCGCTTCCGGGGCGGGCCGGTCCCCGAGGCGGCCCAGGTTGCGGATGTAGCCTATGAAGTCGCCGGGCTGGAAAAAAGCCTCGGACTGGTACTTGGTCGTATCGAGCGGAACACCCATGCTTGCCCTCCGTCGCTATCGCGTTTCCTTCCCCGATGCTACAGGATCTTTGGCGGCAGAGGGAAGCGCCTTCGGCCGAAAGCCGGGCGGGAGAAGGCATCCCCTATTTGAAAAACCGTCCCGGCCGGGTATCATCGACGATGCCCGCAGTCGCATGACGTCATGCGGAACAGCCCGGCCGGTCGGCAGGACCGGCCTGATACGGAGAATCATGTGAAAACATTCCGATCCCGGTCCGTGCTGGCGCTGGTCGGCATTTCGACCTTCGCCATTTATGCGATGGAAGCCATCATCGGCGCCTTCTCCAACGTCGGCATGCTCGAGACGCTCAAGGGACTCGGCATCGTCAGCCTCTTCGTCGCGGCCTTTGAAGCGTTGTGCGGCTTCTCCCTGTACTCCCTGCTCACGCCCCTCGCCAGGACGATCGAGGCCCTCGATGCGGGGAAGGCCTCGGGCGAGGAGGAACGCATGGCTGTCCAGCGTTCCACCACGAAGCGGCTCTCCGCCCTTGTCGCCGCCATGTTCGTCTTCGGCTTCCTGGCCGGGCCCGTCGTCATCATGCTCGTCCAGCACGGCATGGGCGTCCGGGATTACTCCCTTGCCATGGGCGCCAACATCGTGGTCTTCGACGTGGCCATCGGCATGATGGCAATGCTCTCCATCCTCTTCAGCATCGAGGGCATCATCTCCGAACCCCTCGGACGGCTCGGGCTCTTCCGGCTCTCGACGGAAAAACGCTCCGCCTGTATCGACCGAAGGATCATCCTCGTCGGCCTGCTCTCCACCCTCCTCGCCGGAGTGGCCCTCGCCATAACCGGCTGGGGCGCCCTTCTCCAGGCCCAGGCCACGGGCCGCGTCGACATGGGCACGTACTTCGCCAAGGCGGGAGCCATCCTCGCCTTTGTCCTCCTCGCCGCGGCTTCGCTCCAGTTCATCTTCGCGCGGAGCACGAAGCAGCGTCTCGACCGCATCCGCGTGCTCATCGGCGAGATCAGCACGAGCGAGGGCGCGGGCCGTCGCATCCCCATAGTCTCGGACGACGAGGTGGCCGAGGTCACGGCCGCCCTCAACTCGCTCCTCGATTCCCTCGATTCCCTCCTCACGAGGGTGGGCGGGCTTTCCGGCAAGGTCCTCGAGGGCGCCGGCTCCCTGGCTGCCTCTGCCACCAGCGCGGGAGACGCCGTAGGCAGGCTCGAAACCTCCCTTGCGAGGGTGGGCGACGCCGTCGAACGGCAGTCCGCTATCGTGGGCTCCACCAAGGGTGACATCGCCCACATGCTCGCCTCCATCGACACCGTGGCCTCTAGGGTCGCCGACCAGGCGAGCTTCGTCGAGGAGAGCTCCGCGGCCGTGAGCGAGATGGCGGCGAACATCGCATCGGTGTCGCGCACCGCGGGACGCGCCGCGGAGCTTTCGGGCAAGCTCGGCGCGGCGAGCTCCGAGGGCGACGCAGCGCTCAAGGCGGCCCTCGCCTCGATGCGCGAGATCGAGGAAGCCTCGCAGTCGGTGAGGGAGATGCTCGGTTCCATCTCGAAGGTCGCGGCCCAGACGAACCTCCTCGCCATGAACGCCGCCATAGAAGCCGCCCATGCGGGCTCTGCCGGCGCCGGTTTTGCCGTCGTGGCCGACGAGGTCCGCAGCCTCGCCGAGTCCTCCTCGAGGAGCACGAGGGAGATCGTGGCCCTCATCACGGGCATGGGGCAGAAGATCGAGAAGGGAGCGGCCCTTGCCGACCGCGCGGGCGAGGCCTTCGGCCGTATCAACGTCGGCGTGGCCGAGACGGGCGAGCTCGTCCAGACGATAGCGGCTTCCATGGTGGAGCAGAGCGAGGGAGCCAAGGAGATACTCTCGAGCGTCAGCCACCTGACTGAAGCGACCCACGTCATCAAGGAACTGACGGTCGAGCAGAAGGCCGAATCCAGGACCATGGAGGAGGCCATGAACCGCATCGTCGCCGCATCGGACGAAATTTCCGGGGCCGTCCGGGAGGAGAGCGGCTCCACCCGTTCGCTCGGGAGCGTCGTCGCCCTCGTCTCCGAGGAGGCGGGCAAGAACCGGACCCATGTCGCGGGTCTCGAAGAAGCCCTGGCCGCCTTCGGCGCAAAGACGCGGAACTGAGCCGGGGCGCCTTCTTTCGCTTCATTCCGGCTTGACATATCGATATATAACACATGAAAGTGTCGTATCCTGCAGGACATTCAGACGCCGATCCTGCCGGACGGAGGAGCCCCAGATGAGCAAGATACTTTCGACGCGCCGCCTCTCGGAGGAAGTCTACCGGGTCGTGGTCGAGGCGCCCCTCGTGGCCCGCGAGCGCAAGGCAGGCCAGTTCGTCATCGTCCAGGTGGACGCAGATTACGGGGAGCGCATCCCCCTCACCATAGCCGACGCCGACCCCGAGGCCGGCACGGTCACCCTCATCTTCCAGACCGTCGGCGCGAGCACGCACAAGCTCGCCCTCAAGAAGCCCGGCGACTCCATCGTCCTCCTCGGCCCCTTGGGCAACCCGACCCACATCGAGAAGTTCGGCTGGGCTGTCTGCGTTGGCGGCGGCATCGGCCTCGCGCCCCTCCACCCCATCGTCCAGGCCCTCAAGGCCGCGGGCAACCGCATTACGGTGATCTCCGGCGCGCGCAACAAGGACCTTCTCATCATGCAGGACGAGATGACCGCCCTCGCGGACGAGCACATCGTCACGACCGACGACGGCTCGGCCGGCCGCAAGGCCCTCGTGACGGAGCCCCTCAAGGAGCTCTGCCAGAAGAACCCGATGCCTGACATCGTCGTAGCCATCGGCCCGCCCGTGATGATGAAGTTCTGCGCCGAGACCACGCGGCCCTTCGGCGTGAAGACCCTGGTGTCGCTCAACACGATCATGATCGACGGTACGGGCATGTGCGGCGGCTGCCGCGTCTCCGTGGGGGGCGAGACGAAGTTCGTCTGCGTTGACGGGCCCGAGTTCGACGGCCATCAGGTGGACTGGGCGGGCATGATGGACCGTCTCCGTTCGTACAAGAAGCTCGAGGAGGAGGCCCACGAGAAGTGCCACCTCGAGATGGAGGCCGACCGGCTCGCCGCCGAGCAGGCCGCCCAGGCCGCCGCAGGAAAGGGAGGGCGCTCATGAGCCACGCCATGACGAGGGAGGAGCTCGACCGCGCCGCGGCCGCCGAGCTTTCGAAGATAGCCGGCCTCGGGCGGGTCCCGGGCCCGAAGGACAGGCTCGGTTTCCCGGTGCAGGACATGCCCTGCCAGGATCCCGCGGTGCGCCGCGGCAACATGTCCGAGGTCGCGGAAGGTTATACGGAATCGCAGGCCCGCCTCGAGGCGGCGCGCTGCCTCAACTGCAAAAACCGGCCCTGCGTCGCGGGCTGCCCCGTAGGCGTCGACATCCCCGGTTTCGTGACGAAGGTCGCCCTGGGCGACTTCTCCGGGGCAGCCGCCGTCATCAAGCGCACCAACCTCCTCCCCTCCATCTGCGGCCGCGTCTGCCCGCAGGAGAAGCAGTGCCAGGCCGGCTGCACCCTCGGAAAGTCGTTGGGCGGTGTGGATAAGGCCGTGCAGATCGGCAGGCTCGAGCGCTTCGTGGCCGACCGCGACCGCGCCTGCGGCCTCTGTGACACGCCCGTGGCCACGAGCCCGAGCGGCAAACGCGTAGCCATCGTGGGCTCCGGCCCTGCAGGACTCACCTGCGCCGCCGACCTCCGCCGCGAGGGCCACGAGGTCGTCGTCTACGAGGCCTTCCAGAAGACCGGCGGCGTCATGGTCTACGGCATCCCCGAGTTCCGCCTGCCCAAGGAACTCGTCCGCCTCGAGTCCGAGACCCTCGAGAATCTCGGCGTCCGTTTCGAGCTCAACTTCCTCGTGGGCAGGACGAGGCCCCTCAAGGCCCTCATCGAGAAGGACGGCTTCGACGCCGTCTTCGTGGGCACGGGCGCGGGCCTTCCCAAGTTCATGAACATCCCTGGCGAGAACCTCGTCGGAGTCTTCTCCGCCAACGAGTACCTCACCCGTGCCAACCTCATGCGCGCCTACGACAAGGCGCGCGCCGACACGCCCATCTACCCGAGCCGCCGCGTCGCAGTTCTCGGCGGCGGCAACGTCGCGATGGACTCCGCGCGCATGGCCCTCCGCCTCGGCGCGGAGGAAGTCCACATCCTCTACCGCCGCGGCCGCGAGGAGCTCCCCGCCCGCGTCGAGGAAGTGGGACACGCGATGGAGGAGGGCGTCATCTTCGACCTCCTTGCGAGCCCGAGCAAGGTCGTGGCTTCCGATGACGGCCGCGTGGGCGGCCTCGAGGTGGTCGACTACGAGCTCGGCGCGCCCGACGCCTCGGGCCGCAGGAGCCCCGTCGCCAAGAAGGGCAGCGAGCACTTTGTGCCCTTCGACACGGTCATCGTGGCCATCGGCAACGAGTCCAACCCCCTCCTCTCGCGCACGACGCCCGAGCTCAAGGTGGACAAGCACGGCCACATCCTCGTGGACGAAAAGCAGAAGACCAGCATCGACCGCATCTACGCCGGCGGCGACATAGTCCTCGGCGCGGCCACGGTGATTCTGGCCATGGGCGAGGGTAGACGCGCGGCCGCCGCGATCAACGAGGTACTACAGTAAGGAGATATCATGAAGAGGCTTGTCTCGATCGCTATTTTGCTTGTCGCCTTCTGCGCTTTCATCGGCGCACAGGATATCAAGGCAGTCACGGAGGATGGCAGGGACGTCCTCCTCCACAACGATGGCACCTGGGGCTATGTCGACAAGCCCCAGTCGTCCTCGCCCTCCGCCGCCACCAGCACCTTCAAGGCGCCGGATACCGCCATCAGCAAGGTCTCGAGCCGCAAGGCCAAGATTGCCGTCTTCTACGACCCCACCCTGTGGACCGTCGAGAAGCTGACGGGCGAGGCCGCCGAATTCCAGTTCCAGCTTGGCGACAGCGAAGTCTATGCGCGCCTCATAGCCGAGTCGGAGACCTTCGACCTTTCCACCGTGCGTTCGGGGATCATCGCAATGCCAAGAAGGCGGCCAAGTCCTTCGACATAATGGAAGAGGGCAGCGCCATCGTCAACGGCGTCCAGGTCCAGATCCTCAAGGCCAAGGTCAAGATGCAGGGCATCGACGTCGTTTTCTACTGGTACTACTGGTCGGGCCCGAAGGGAACGGTCCAGCTCTACGGCTATGCAGCGCCCGCCGATTTCGACGCCAACTTCGGCGCGATCCAGGATCTCATGAACGGCCTCACCCTGTAGGCTCGCCGAGGGCTGCGGGCCGGGCAGGCGATGCCCGGATCCCGCGCCCGGACAATATGAAATCGCACAACGCGGGCAGGCCGAACGGCCGGCCCGCGTTTTTTTGTGGCTAACGCCGCTCTATCCTGAGGTCGTCCACGGATAGCTCCCCGGTTTCGGAGAGGAAGATGCAGAACTCGGCGCTTGCGGTCGTCCGCGGGTCGAGCTCGAGGTCGAGGCTGTCCTTCATCCAGTCGAAGCTACCCGAATAGCTCCGTACCTTGAAACGCCGCTTGCCTTCCCGGCCGGTCAGGATGACGCCGACGAAAGCGTTGTCGAACTGCGCCCCTTCGATCCGGATGTCCTTGCCCCTCGCCGCCCATGAGATCGAGACCTTGCCGGCCTTGACCGCGAGCGGAAGCTTGACGCAGCGCCAGACCGTCGTATCGGCGTTCCCGGAAAGGCCGAGGCAGGCCTGGCCCTCGAAGGGCGAGCTGTCATCGAGGAAGACCTTGCCGAGGCCGCCCTTGCCCTTGTTCGTGGCGCCGTTTTCCAGGGCGAAGGCGGGGCCCGGGGCCGACGCGAGCCCCTCGAAGCCCGTCGCGAATTCCATCACCGGTTCCGGGCTCCGCGGCGCGGTGGCCACGAGCTCCCTGGCTTGCGCGGAGAGCCTCCGGAGGAGGACAGGGCCGAAGCTCGCGAAGTCGGGGTAGGCCGCGGGGCCTGTCGCCGGGGCGGCGCCAGGGCCGGCGGACCGTCCAGTCTCGTAGTCGGCGAGGAGGGAATAGACCGCGCGAATCGGGTAGAAGCCGTTGACTTCCTCCATGGCAAGCGCGGCATCGGCCCCGGCCTCATCCAGGAAGCCGAGGAGGACCTGCCCCCTGATGGTGCAGGCCCTGAGGACGAGCTCGTTCAGGAAGACCTCGACGTTCGGATAGGCCTGTTCCCGCATCTGCTGCCTGACCGGGGCAAAGATCTCCTCGAGCCCCCGGCGCGCTTCGGCGGGAACGTTGTCGCCTATCGCGGGATTGACGAAGCTGTGGCCGAACTCGTGGAGGGCGAGGGCGTTGAGCGAGGCGGCATCCACGTTTTCGGCGTCGCGGACCACCTGGTAGACATGGCGGACCCTTGTACCGTCCTCCTCGCGGTCGATCGTGGTGCCGTAGCCCCCGCCCGGGAAGAGGGCTGGCGCCAGGACATAGTGGAAGCGGTACTGGCCCTTGGCTCCATAGTACGAAAGAAGCCACTCCACGGCCCTGTCGGCCTCGAGTCCGGCCGAGGCCCTGTCGAGGAGGCTGTCATAATAGGAACGATGGCTGTCCCAGAAGCTGTCGAACGACGAGGCCGCCGCCGCTGTCCTGAGGCTCGCGAGGAGGTTGCCGAGGTTGGCGCTTCCCAGTCCCCTCTTCCTGAGGTAGGCCGAATAGCCTCCTTCGGGAGCGCACATCGCGAGGCCGTCCGTTGTCGAAAGGACGAGGGCAGGCGGGGCGTCGTAGTCGAAGCCGATCTTGCCGAGGGCGTCGGCGTTGCGGATGGCTCCACTCGCCCGTTCCGGGCCGAGGAGGGCCTTGAGCTCGAGGGTGTAGGAGGATGCCTGGCCGTTCCGGTTCGCCCGCCCTCTCGTCCACGAGCTGTTGAGGAGGACGCCCGAGAGGAGCTCGATGCGCGGATCGACCTCGATGCTGATCGAGGGGCCGAGCTGCCTCGTAAGCGGCTGCGAACGAAGGAAGCCCGGCCCCACCTCCGCGAAGGGCTTCGTGCAGGAAGCAAGGGCGATCGCCGACAGGGTTGCCGCGATAAGGGTGCTTTTCTTCATGGTTGTGCCTGACTTTGTTGCGGGATTGAAGAGCTTACCAGGATCTCCGGAAATCGCCGAAGCTGAGGGTGAAGCCGAGGGTCGGGCTGTGGTCGAAGAGGTCCGAAAAGAACCTCCCCGGGATGAGGTTGCCCATCACCGTGTAGCCCAGGGTCGCCGAGAGGTGCATCCAGGGCGTGAGGCCGAGGCCGAGCTCCGCATAGGGTTCGGCGTAGCAGATTGCATAGCCCCTGGCGCCGGCCGTCCCTCCCCAGCTGCCTACTCCCCCGAGACCGAGGCGGCAGTCGAGATCGAGGTGCGCGCTTCTCGTGCCGATGACCCGGCTGCCGAGGATGACGCCGCCCACGCCGCCCGCCAGATGCGGGTTGAGGCGGTCGTAGTCGTAGCTCACGAGGTTCGTGTCGAAGAAGCCCATGCCGAAACCGCCGATGACCATGCCTTCTTCGGTCACGCCGTAGCCGTAGCCGCCCATGAACTCGAGGTCGTAGGGCATGGTTTCCCCGCCGAGGAAGGCGGGATTCCAGGCGGGCTTGACGACCTGGAAGAGGAGGCCGCCTGCACCTTCGGCTGCCAGCGGAAGGGCAGGGACGAGGAGAGTGACAAAGAGAAGGGAGAGCAAAAGGATTCGCTTCATGAGTAGGAGTATATCCAGGCTTGGGGTGCAGAATCAGGGGGAAGGCGCACTACGTGCGCGATACGTCAGCAGACTCCGGCTAGCCTTTCTTGACAGCGGTGTCGAGATAGCGTCGCAGGCACAGGCCCCCGGGCGATCCAAGGCACCAATTCTTTGCGCAGTCAGTAGTAGTAGGAACCGAACGTGATCGTGAAGCCCAGCGTAGGCGTCCTCGAGAACAGGCTGTCGAAGAAGGCACCGGGGAAGCAGTTGCCGATAATCTGGTAGCCCAGGGTCACGGAAGTATGGAGCCAGGGGAAGATACCGAAGCCGAGCTCGAGGTTGGGCTCGATATAGGCGATCATGTAGGCCGGGCTCGGCCAGGACGAGGAAGCCGTGGCATCGCCTGAGTAGCATGCGCCGAGGCCGATGCGCAGCCCCGCGTCGAGGTGTATCCAGTCCTTGCCGATGACTCTGTCCCCCACGACGAGGCCAACGACGCCTCCCAGGGCTCCCGAGGATACGGTGTCGGCGTTGAAGAGGCGGGGATCGACGAAGACAAGGCCGAATTTTCCGTTGATGAAGCCGTCGTTGTCGACCGTATAGCTATACCCGCCGATGTAGCCCTCGTCCCAGGCCGCGTTCCCGAGGGATATCGGGCCGAGCGAGGGCGACCAGCTGGACTCGGAAAAACCGAAAAGGGCGCCTACGGCTCCGCCGCCTGCAAAGGCAAACGCGGAGATGAAAAGCATGATGCTGGCTACGAGGGCGATGCGCTTCATCAGGGTGGGAGATCCTCCGCAAGCAGTATAGCGCAACAGAGTCAAAAAACTCTACCGCCTTGCGGTCCAGGTCGCTTTCGCGCCATAATGCCAAAAGTCAATCCATGCAATGGAGGACGCAGTCCCATGCGACGCAGCATTCTCGCTTTTTTCCTTCTCATATTCGGCCTTGTCGGCTTTGCGGATCTCTCCGCCCAGACAGCCCCGGCTGCCCAGGCCAAGCCCGATGCCCTCCTCCTCTACCGCCAGGGCAGGGATCTCGAGACCGCCGGAAAGACGGCGGATGCCCAGGCCAAGTATGCCGAATCCGTCACCGTCTGCGACCAGGAGATAGCCGCCGATCCGCATCGTATCGATGCCTACGTCGTGAAATGCTGGAGCCTCTTCCGCCTCGGGAAGTACCAGGACGTAGTCAACGCCGGCAATACGGCTCTCAAGATCCAGTACGACGCGAGGATCTCCGAGATCATGGGAGAAGCCTATTTTTTCCTGGGCCAGAATGATCTCGCCCTCCATTCCTTCCAGAAGTACTTCGAAACCGCTTCCGAGGACGCCGACCGCCTGCCTACAGCCTATTTCTACGTCGGGGAAACCTATTTCCGCATGAAGAAGTACTCCCACGCGGATATAGCTTATTCCATGGCCGTCCATCGCGAGCCCAGCATGGCCCGCTGGTGGTACAGGCTCGGCCTTACCTGCGAGAATCTCGGCGAGTGGGCCAGGGCGAACGACGCCTACAACAAGGCCCTGTCCCTGAGCCCCTCCATGGCCGACGCCCTTTCTGGGCGCGACCGCGTGAAGGGCAAGCTCTCCTCGTCGCCCGCCGCCGCGGCTCCTGCGGCTTCCACGGCTCCCGCCGCGCAGGCAGCTCCCGCGGCCGCGCCGGCGACCACCACACCTTAAAGAACGGTCGAGAACAGGGCCTTTCGGGCCCTTGGCGAACAGATATCCGGTCCTGTCATGAAAAAGGCCACGGCGCGCAGCGCTCGTGGCTTTTTTTGTATATGCAAGCAGCCGCGTCGTCCGGGCCGACACGCCTCGTTCTGCACGACTTCCCGCGACTTTCTAGCGGGGACAGGGCTCGAAAAACGGCCATGGACAGGAAGAAGAGCCTACGGGAGGGCGCCGGCCCCGATGGCGAGCGCCGCCTAAAGTACGGCTTCATGTGACTAAACCCCGCAGCCCTTCCGATCAACCATGCTTCGCGGCGGGTGGCAAGGGAAAACCCGATCGCGCGAAGCGCCGATCGGCTTTCCCCTTGCCAGGTTCCGCCATGTATGGTCCTTCGAAAGGCCTGGTTTCAGGACCGGGAGCCCGTCCTTTGCGTGCGCCCTCCTTTGACAGCCGCCCTCCCGTAGTCTAGGATTCCCCCATGAAGCGCAGCACCTCGATCGCGGCCACAGTCGCCGCGCTTTTTTTGACCCTCGCGGCCGGCTCCCTCGCCGCCGAGCCCCTCCTCGTGAGCTCCTCCCTCAACCAGGAGCTCGCCAAGGTCTTCCCCGAGCTCAGCCAGGGCTACATCGACTTCAACGGCAACGGCAAGGCCGACGCCTCGGGCGACCTCAACGAGGTTGTGCCCGAGTCGAGGGTCAAGGACGGCCAGCTCCAGTCCCAGGAGATCCTCGACTTCGTCGTGGCCAACTGGCGCTTCATTCCCCTTGCGAAGCTCAGGGCCGTCCAGCAGGCGGTCAAGGGCACCACGGGGGCCTTGGGCGAGCTCATCGCCATCGACTTCTCGACCTCCCTCGCCGACGCGATCAGCCAACGCGAGGCGATGGGCGACCTCCTCTACCTCACCCCCGCCGCCTACAAGGAGGCGATGGCGCGTATCGAGGCCATCGTCTCGGCCATGTCCGAGGCCTACAAGAAGGAAGGCGCCAAGGCCGAAGCAGACTTCGTGACGGCCCGCGACTCCCTCTTCGCCATGATCGAGAAGGGCTATCCCCTCCCCGACGACCTCCCCGCGGACGAGCGCTCGACGCTCTCGACCGCCATGGTCTCGACCATCCTCAAGGAACGCGCCTCCAACCCCGCCCGCACCCGGTCGGCCATCAGGACCCTCGGCCAGCTCAAGTCCGGCGAGGCCGCCTCCTATCTCCTCGGCCTCGCCGACGGCTCCGACTACCAGATCGAGGCCATGAAGGCCCTCGGCCTCATCGGCTACAAGCCGGCGCTGCCCGTCCTCATCAAGCAGCTCAAGGGCGCCAAGGACGTCGAGGCGAGGAAGGCAGCCCTCCTCGCGATAGGCGGCATCGGCGGCAGCGAGGGGCTCGACGCCATCCTCGACCTCGTGAAGGCCGCGAACCGTCCCACCCTGCCCAAGGACCTCCTCCAGGCCGGCGCCCAGGCGCTGTCGGGCATCGCGCTCAAGGGCACGACCGACGCGCGCGTCCAGGCCATGCTCCGCGAGCTCGCGGCCGATTCCGATCCCGTCGTGCGCAAGGCCGCCCTCGCGGGACTTGGCGCCTTTCCCGCCGCGGCCGACGCCCTCCTCGCGGCCCTCGGCTCGGAGAAGGACCCCCTCGTTCGCGCCCAGGCCGTCGCGGCCCTCAACCGCATGAAGAACGACGCGACCGTGCCGACCTTCATGAAGGTCCTGCGCGAGAAGGACCTCGACCCCGCCCTCAAGGTGGCCACGATCGAGGCCATCGGCGACAACGCGGCGGGCGCCCAGGCCATCCCCGCCCTCGTCGAGAACCTCGCCGACCGCGACGATTCGGTGCGCGCCGCCGCCTCGGCGGCCCTCCGCAAGCTCTACCAGGCCGCCGCGGCCAACCAGCCCGTCGTATCGGCCGCCCTCACGAAGAGCCTCCTCGCGAGCCAGGATCCCGCCTTCCTCGCGGACGGCACCGCCCTCCTCGCCCTCTTCGCCGACCAGACCACGGTGCCGGCCCTCCTCACCCTCCTCCAGAATCCCCTGCCGGAAGTGAAGCGGAACGTGACCTGGGCCTTCTACCGCATCAGGAGTTCCTCGAACCCGCGCGTGATGGACGAGCTCCAGAAGCTCATCACGAACGAGAACGAGGCCATCTCCGTCCGCGTCAACGCGGTGCGCGCGGTAGGCGCCATCGGCTACGACAGCCCGACCCTCAACCTCTGGCAGACCCTCGTCACGACGGCCCAGATGCGCGGGGACAAGTACGCGACCCTGCGCTTCTTCGCCGTCCGCTCCCTCGGGCAGGTGGGAGCGGGCAGGCCCCAGGCCGTCGCCGCTCTTGCGCGCATCGCATTGCGCGAAACCGATCTCGACCTCAGGAAGGAGGCCGTGGTTGCGTTGCGCAACCTCGCCGTCTCCGACCCGGCCGCCGAGGAGGCACTCGTCCAGTCCTGGTCCCAGGCCGAAGACGCCGAACTCAAGGTCCTCGTCCTCGAGGCCCTCGCGGACATGGGATCGGCCAGGCCCGCCTCCCTCGCCGGCGACTTTCTCGCCGCCTCAGGGGCGGGCGCGCCCAGCCTGGCCCAGAAGCGGCGAGTCATAACGGCCCTCTCCGAGCATCCTGACGAGGAGTCCGCCATGGTCGTCCTCGACGCCGCGAAGGACGCCCAGGTCTCCGACTTCGCGGAGGCCATCCTCGAAGGCTATCCGGCCTCCTTCATGGCGGAGCTCGTGCAGCGCAGGCTCCGCACCGAGGCGGACAAGAACGTGGTGGCCGTGCTCAACGCCCTGCAGCAGGGAATGGCGGACTGATATGGCGGCGCGCATCGCGTTCAGCGAGGACTTCCTCGGCGCCCTCGGCGGCGCACGGCAGGACATGGACCAGGTCCTCGTGGCCTTCATCCACGTCCTCGAGAGCGGCGCCATTCCCGAGGACAGGAAGGCCCTGTTTCGCGACAGGGCAATAGCCATAGGAAACGCTACGAGGGACGTCTTCTCCGCGGTGCGCCTTGAGTCGGTCAACGCGTCCAATGCCAAGGAGACGGAAGACGGGATAGCCGCAAGGCTCAAGGCGGTGCGCGCGGATGTCCTGTCCTTCCTCTCCGACGTGGAGCGCGCCGGCGCGCCACCGGGCGCCGGTGGCGAACTGTTCTCCATCCAGGACGTTGCGGAGAAGCTCGGCGCGGCCAGGATCAACAGCGAGCGTGCCCTCAGCCAGGACAAGATCGAGAACCTCTTCGCCGTCAAGAATTTCATCATCAGGCTCTACGAGAGCCAGACCGCTCCCCGTGAGGAACGCGAGTCCTCGATCGAGCGCGAACTCCTCAAGGTCAAGGAAAGGGCCTTCATGGACGCCATCAGGGGCTCGCAGGCGGTGAATCCCGGATACTTCTTCCGCAGCGTCGAGATCGTCAAGAAATTCGTGAAGGACGGGAAGAAGCCGAGGTTCTGCGAGGACGAGGGATGCCCCGGCAACGCAGACGAAATCCTCTTCATCGCCAGGGGCGAGCAGAAGATCGAGGTCAGCTACAGGACCGAGGAGCTACGGCTATCCATCCTTGCCGCCAAGGCGCCCATCGGAGCCTCCGTCGGCTACTCGATCCAGGGCTTCGTCGAGAAGGGCGCTTCGAAGGTCGAGTACAGGATCGAGACGACCATCGCGAGGGAATACGTCGCCCAGAAGGAACGCCTCATGGGCCTCGACTACCTCTGGTCCCAGTTCGACAAGGTCTACCTCGAGGCGCAGCGAAGTCGCGAGGAAGGCCGGCGACGGCAGGAAGACCAGGCCAGGGCCGCGGTCGACAAGGCGATAGACGACATCCTGTTCTAGTCCGCAGCCAATGCGGCGCGCATCGCGTCCTTGGGATCGCCCTTCTCCTTCGCGATGCGGGCCATGTCGGCTATGAAACGCGGAAGGTCGCCGGCGCAGACCCTGTCGAGGTAATCCTCGTAGAGGCGGGGCTCGCCCTCGTAGAGCCGGTAGAGATCGAGCCAGGCGTTGTTGATCCTCTCCATAGCGAAGTCCCTGTAGCCCTCGAGCTTGAGGCCCGGCGCAACGGTCTCGCGGTAGGTCGCCGCGCGGGCCGCGATGATGGCCGCCTTGCGCGAGCGCTTCTCGTCCGTGGGCAGGTCGAGGCGGTACATGGCCTCGAGTTCGGCGGCCGTGCCCGCAAGGAAGGCCGCGAAGGTCTCGGCCTCGGCGCGCGACTCGCGGGCTTCCTCGAGCTCCGTTTCGCCGCGTGGGCCGAGCGAGGCGAGCCAGGCTTCCGCTCCGCGCCTTCCCACGAAGGTCGCGACTTCCTCGTTGAAGTCGCCCGTGTCCTTCGAGAAGGCCGTGGCGTGGGTCATCTCGTGGATGACGAGGTCGGCGAGGTCGGCATCGCCATAGGATTCCATGAAGGAGTAGAGGGGGTCGCGGAACCAGCCCAGGGTGCTGAAGGCGTCGACGCCGCGCACGAGGACGTCATAGCCTTCCTTCCTGAGCCGCGCGGCCTCCTTGTCGGCGTCTTTCGGATCGAAGAAGCCCTGGTAGGGCAGGCGCCCAACGACGGGATAGTTCCAGAGGTAGCGGTCGAAGGAGAGCTCGGCGCAGGCCTGGACCACGGTGGCCAGGCGGTCCGCATCGAGCTCTACGAGGCTCGTGTAGTTTTTCGTGTCCCTGAGGCCTAGCGTTCCGATGGCGAAGGCGCGTATCGCCTCGACGCGCTCGAGAAGGTCGCGCTGGCTGTCGGGAAGCTTCGGGTCTGCGAGAAGTTTCTTCACGGGACGGGCCTTGGACTGCAGCGCGAGGAAGGCCGAGGCTTCCTTGGTGACGTAGCAGCCCGAGAGGAGGGCGGCCGCGGCCAGGACCAGGGCCGTTATGGCGAAGATCTTTGTACGCACGTCAGCGACTCTAGCGCGCCTCGGCCGGGGCGGTAAAGCCGCCCGGCGTGGAGCCGCGATGTGGCCCGCTCACCGGCTTGCCGGACACCGGCTTGCCGGACACCGGCTTGCCGGTGACGGCTCCTCCTCCCTATACTGCGCGAACCATGGAACGAGAGCTTCCTGTCATCGATCCCGCCTTCTTCGCGGGCCTCGGAGCGCCGACGCGCTTCTACCTCATCCGTCACGGCCAGAGCGAGGCCAACGCCCGCCGGGTCGTACAGGGCCTCAGGGACTTCCGCCTCGACGATTCGGGGCGGGCCCAGGCTGCCGCCCTCGGGGCCTGGCTCAAGGACAAGGGCATCGAGTCCATCCGATGTTCGCCCCTCGTCCGGGCGCGGGAGACGGCGGAGATCCTCGCGCGGGAGCTTCGCCTGCCGTCTCCCTCCGTGCTCGACGAGTTGTGCGAAATCGATGCCGGCCGCTTCTCGGGCCTGAGCCTCGAAGAGGCGAAGGAACGCTTCCCGGAGGACTACGCGGCCTTCGAGCGGCTTTCGTGGGAGGGCGTTCCCGACGCCGAGAGGGCCGAGGCGGTCTACGCCCGGGCCGTTGCCGCCTGGACCCGCCTGCGCGATGCGGCCCTCGCGGGCGAGCGGCGCCTCGCCTGCGTGACCCACGGCGGCCTCCTCCAGTGGCTCGTGCGCGTCACCTTCGGCACGAGGACCTGGATGCCCCTCCTCCCCACGGGCAACTGCGGCGTCTTCGAGCTCTTCGTGGAGCCCGTCGGCGGCGGCGCAAAGCTCTACTGGGAGCGCATCAACTTCCAGGCCCCGAGTCCGGTGTCGCCCATCGCGCCGGTGTTTTGAAAGCCGGGCGATCGCCAGGCGCGGCCGCCTGGCCGCGCCTGCCTGCGGCGACGGAGGCGCATTGGACTCCCCTTGGGCCGGAGCATTACCTTTATTGGTGATGGAGGCCTGCCATGAGGATCAGCGCGCGAAACCAGCTCAAGGGTACGGTGAAGAAGGTCACGCACGGGGACGTCAATTGCGAGGTGGTCCTCGAGATCGCCCCGGGCGTCGAGGTTGTTTCGGTGATCACCGAGTCTTCGGCAAAGGCTCTCGGCCTGGCGGCCGGGAAGCCTGCCTACGCGGTCATCAAGGCCTCGAGCGTCATGATGGCGGTGGACTGAGCATCACGGAGAATGCCGGCGCCCCACCGGGCCGCCGCCGCGACTCAGGAGAAAGAGCCTGAATCCTCTTCGACGGGGCCATAGATGGCCTCGCAGCCCATGAGGGCTGCCCAGTAGCGGTCGCCGTAGGACCAGTGCCACCATTCAGGCGGGTAGTTCACGAAGCCGGCCGGCTGGAGGCAGCCTGCCATCATGTCACGGTACTCCCTCGCCTCAGGCCCGATGCCGGTGGCGCTGAACCAGGTCCTGCCGTCCGTTTCCTCGGGCTCGTCATTGAAACGGGTGCCGAGGAAGAGCTCCCTGCCGTCCCTCGCCAGAGCTAGATCTATGGCGCCGCCTGTCGGATGGCCCGCGACCTCGATCGGAGCGACATACTGCGAGACGAGGCGCCTGAGCTCGGCCGGGGACAGGGCCGGGTGGAGCGAGGCGTACTTCCGGTATACGTTGTCGTAGGACAGCCGCTGGCGTTCAGCCGGTCGATAGCCTTCCTTGACGAGGAAGGCGAAGCCCGCGGGCAGCCGCTCACTCGCAACGCCGAGCCTCTCGAGGACGCCCTTTCGCACATAGCAGAAGTGGTCGGAACGGCTCGCGATCTCGCTCCTCGATTCGTCGAGGAGGAGGGCCGGATCCGATCGGATCGATACGAGGGCCTCGCCGTTGTCGCATAACACGGGTAGTCCTCCCTCGAGATCCTCGAGGTCGGCGAGGAGGAGCTCCCTGCGGCCGGCTAGCGGCCCGCTCATGCAATCTCCGACTTCGTCGTGCCGGGGTCAGACCCTTCGTGAGGGGCCACGCCTTCCTGTCCGGGGCCAGACCCCGCCCCAGGAATAGCCAGGGCGGCCCAGAGGGGGTCGGTTGCGGGGAAGGGCGCCACGATGTCGAGGGTCTGGCGCGTCCTCGGCTGGGTGAGGACGATGCGGTAGGAGTGGAGCATGAGGAGGCCGTTCCGGTTGGTGCGCCGCGCCCCGTACTTGATGTCGCCGCGGATCGGCAGGCCCTCGGCTGCGAGCTGGGCGCGGATCTGGTGGTGCTTGCCCGTGATGAGCTTCACCTCGAGGAACCAGTAGCGCTCCGAGGCTCCTGCAAGGCGGTACTCGAGGATTCCACGCTCGCCCTTGTTCCCCTCGTCCTTGGCGGCGAGGCGGAAGGCCCTGACGACGTTTCGCCGCTTGTCCCAGACGAGGCGGTGCTCGAAGCGGCCCTCATGGGGCTCCGGCTCGTGCTCGACGCAGGCGATGTAGTACTTGTCGATGTGTTTCCCGCGGAAGTCGGCATCGAGGGTCTCGAGGGCCCGGTGGGTCTTGGCGAAGACGACGGCCCCGCTCACCCGGCGGTCGATGCGGTTCGCGGCCTCGAGGAAGACCTCGCCTGCCTGCGGGGCGGCCTTGCGCGCGGCTAGTTCGGCCCGGAGGAGGTCCTGGAGCGAGGGATCGCCCGTCTTCTCGGGCTGGACCGGAATGGCTCCGAGCTTGTCTGCGATGAGGATGTCCTCGTCCTCGTAGAGGATGCGGTACTGTTCCATGGCGCATCCTAGCATGGAGGGACAGGGCTCTCATATGGGGCGTCGAGGCCCAGCCCTGTCCCCGCCCCGCGTTTGGCCTGGTCCATGCTGCCTTGTCCGCTTCGCCTCATGAGCCCTGTCCCCCTGAGCCCTTGGCGTTCCCGCGTGGCCGTCTTATGCTTTATCCATGGCCATCCAGGCTGTGTCCGGAGTCCCGAGCGCCTCTTCCATCGCGGCGACGCGGAGGGTGGGGCCTGCCTTCGACGCCACGGATCCGGCCCTCGCCCGCGTGCAGGCCGCGGCCAATGTCCGCGGTCGTCAAGACGGCGGCGATCGCGGCGAAGCGGGCGGCCAAGCCGCAGACACGGGCCTTCCCGACGAGGCTGTCGATGCGACGAAACGAGGCATGGAGCCGAGTGGCTATGGCCAGCTTTCCACCCAAGAACTTGAGCGGAGACTCGCCGATCTCCAGGCCGAGAAGGCGAGGGGCGAGCGCAAGGACAGCGACCTTGCGAACATGCGAAGCCTCGAAACCGCGCGCATCCTCGACCAGCTCCGCTCGCGGGATTCGCACGTTCGCAGCCACGAGGCCGCCCACATCGGCGCCGGCGGCCGTTACGTGCGCGGCGGGGCGTCCTTCAGCTACCAGACCGGCCCCGATGGCCGTCAGTACGCCGTGGGCGGAGAGGTCGGCATCGACACCTCGCCCATACCGGGCAAGCCGGCCGAGACCGCGGAGAAAATGCGCGTCGTCCGGGCAGCGGCCCTCGCGCCGAGCGACCCCTCGGCGGCCGACCTTTCCATCGCGGCGGCGGCCGCCAACGCGGAGGCCGAGGCTCTGGCTGAGCTCGCCGCCACCCGGATGGAATCGGCTGCGAAGAGTTATGCGACAGAGCGTGATCGCGGGGCGCGCCCTGCGCCCGCTGCGGCCGGAGAAGGCGCAGCACGGACCTCGCCCGGGGCACCGGCCGGCCAGGTTCCCGGCGCGCCGGGGCAGGGCGCCGCCGCCGGAGCTACCGTTGCGGCCGCAGGTACGGCCGCCGGAGCGGCTGGCGGAGCCTCGGGCAACATGGCCTTCCCTGCCGCGATGCCTGCCTCCCTTGCAGAGCCTCGGGAGTACTACTGGCCGGGCGACCTCGTCGATCTCGTCGCCTAGCCGACGAGGAGGCCCTCGACCTGGGCCTCGAAGAGCCTGCGGTAGGGCCCGTCCTTCTTCATGAGCTCGTCATGGCTCCCGTCCTCGACGATGCCGTCCTCGGTGAGGACGATGATGCGCCCGGCGCGGCGGATCGTTGCGAGGCGGTGCGCGATGATGAGGGTCGTGCGGCCCTGGGCGAGCCGCTCGAGGGAATCGCGGATGCCCGCCTCCGTGACCGCGTCGAGGGAGCTCGTCGCCTCGTCGAGGATGAGGATGGGCGGATTCCTGAGGAACATGCGCGCGATGGCGAGGCGCTGCTTCTGGCCGCCCGAGAGCTTGATGCCGCGCTCGCCGATGACGGCGTCGAAGCCCTCGGGGAAGCCTTCGATGAAGTCGAGGGCGTTTGCCGAGCGGCAGGCCTCGCGGATCTCCTCCTCGGTTGCGCCCAACCTGCCATAGGCCAGGTTGTCGCGGATCGTTCCCGAGAAGAGGAAGACATCCTGTTGCACGATGCCCACCGTGGACCTGAGCGAGGCTATCGTCATGCGCCGGAGGTCGAGGCCGTCGATCGAGATGGCGCCCTCTTCGACCTCGTAGAAGCGGGGGAGGAGGTTGCAGAGGGTGGACTTGCCCGCGCCCGAAGGGCCCACGATGGCCACGGTCGAACCCGCGGGGACCCTCAGGTTGATGTCGTGGAGGACCCGGTCGCGGTCGTCGGAATAGCGGAAGCCGACGTTCTCGAAGGCGATCTCGCCGCGGACGTCTGCGAGGACCACGGCGCCCGGCGCGTCGGCTATGGCCGGCTTCCGGTCCATGACCTCGAGGAAGCGGCGGAAGCCCGCGGCGCCATCCTGGAACATCTCGACCGAGCGGACGAGGACCTCGAGGGGCTGGAGGAAGCGCGCGACGTAGAGGGTGAAGGCCACGTAGTTGCCGATGGAGATGGAGCCGCGCATCGCGGCAAAGCCGCCCGCGGCGAGGACGACGACGAGGGAGAGGTTCGAGAGGAGGCCGGTGACAGCGTCGAACTGGCCGAGGGTCTTCACGGATTCGATGCGCGCCTGCCAGAAACGTCCGTTGCCCTCGTCGAAGAGCTCGCATTCGTGTTCCTCGCGGCCGAAGGCCCTGACCACGCGCGCGCCGGAGATATTCTCCTCGAGCCGCTCGTTGATGGCGGCCATCGTCTCCTTGGCCTTGCGGAAGGCCTTGCGGAAGCGACCCTGCCACTTGCTCGTCACGAAGGCCTGCACGGGAACCACGGCGAAGACGATGAGGGCGAGGCGCCAGTCGATGACGAGCATGAGGGCGAGGCTGCCGAGAAGGCGCACCGTGGCCACGAGGAGGTCCTCGGGCGCATGGTGCGAGAACTCGGCGATGTCGAAGAGGTCGGTGACAACCCGTGACATTATCTGGCCGGTCTTCGTGTCGTCGAAGAACCTCGTGTCGAGGGACTGGAGGTGGCGGAAGATGTCGCGCCGCAGGTCGCGCTGGATGCTCACGCCGAGGACGTGGCCCTTGAAGGCCACCGTGTATTCGAGCCCCGCGCGGAGGAAGTAGAGCAGCACGAGGCCGCCAGCGACGAAGCCCAGGGCCGCGAAGTTCTTCGCGGGGATAAGGACATCGACGATCTGCTGCGTTACGGCCGGGAAGGCAAGGTCGACCAGGGCGAGTGCGAGGGCCGCGCCGAGGTCTATGCAAAGGAGTCCGATGTAGGGTCGATAGTAGGGGAGGAAGCGCTTCAACATGAGGGACATTCTATCGACGGGCGGAGAAGGGGGTAAAGGGGAAAGAACGTTTTCAGGTGCTCTGGCACTATTGCCGCTCCTGCCGCTTGGCAATCCCTCCCTCCCTGTCGTATCCTTGAAGATACGCATCATGGCGGCGCGAACCCGCAAGCCGCGATCCCTGGCCTCCGGGGTATCGCGGCGGAAACCTCGCCGCCCACCATTTTTCTTCCGGAGGGAACCATGAGCATCCACATCGCAGCGGAAAAGGGACAGATCGCCGAGTCCATCCTCCTTCCCGGCGACCCCCTGCGTGCAAAGTTCATCGCCGAGAACTTCCTCGAGGGCGCGAAGCAGTTCAACGCGGTCCGCAACATGTTCGGCTATACCGGCACCTACAAGGGCGAGCGCGTCTCCGTCATGGGGACGGGCATGGGCATGCCTTCGCTCTCGATCTACGTCAACGAGCTCATCCGCGACTACGGCTGCAAAAAGCTCGTGCGCGTCGGGACCTGCGGCGGCCTCAAGGCCGAGGTCAAGGTGCGCGACCTCATCCTCGGCATCTCGGCCTCCACGGATTCGGCCGTGAACCAGGTCCGCTTCAACGGCATGGACTACGCTCCCGCCCCTTCCTTCGACCTCCTCTACAAGGCGTACAACGCGGCCCTCGCGCGCAAGATGCCCGTCCATGTCGGCAAGATCGTCTCGAGCGACTCCTTCTACACCGAGGATCCCGACCAGTGGAAGCTCTGGGCGAAGTTCGGCTGCATCGGCGTCGAGATGGAAGCCGCCGAGCTCTATACCCTGGCCTCGAAGTACGGCGTCGACGCCCTCTGCGTCCTCACGGTTTCCGACCATCTCGTGACCGGCGAGGCCACGACGAGCGCCGAGCGCGAGCAGACCTTCAAGGCCATGCTCGAGGTCGGGCTCGAGGCCGTCCTGGCCAAGTAGTCGCGCGGCGGCGCGTCCCCCCTCCCCTGATGCGCCGCCTTCGATCGCCCGTTGCGGCCGCGGCGCCGCTCGGGTAGCATGGACATTGCGGGCCGGCCCGCAGCTACGGGACAGGCGGGTCGGCAGGGGAGTGTGCAATGCTGACAACTGCCGATGTGGCCAAAAGGGGACGAAGCGCAGCCATCAAGGCCGTTGCGTATGCCGTTTCGGCCCTCTGGCTCGGTTTCGCGACCCTTGACATCATCGCCTACCTCCATGGAACGGTGTCGGGCATCACGATCTACCTCAAGGGCGCAGCGTCCTTGCTCTGCGCCCTGGTTGCCTTCCTCGGCTGGCGTTCCGGGGGAAGGCGCGGCCTCGACCTGCTTCGCGCCCTGGGCTTCCTCCTCGCCTTCCTGGGCGATGTCGCCGTCCTCCTCAATACCTACCGGCTTCTCTCTGCGCCCCTCGTCTTCTCGATAGGCGGCTATCTCTTCATACCCGCCCTCCTCCTCATATCCCTCCGCAATGCCGACGGTTTCCGCTTCATGCGCCGCGACGGCAGGCTCGACGGCCGTGAACTGGCATTCGCGCTTTGCTTCTATGTGCCGTTCATCGCGCTTCTCATTGTACTGGGCAAGAGCCTCGCCGGCGTAGGGCTTCTCGGGCTGGGCATCGCCTACGGGCTCTGCCTGGTCACGGTCCTCTGGACGGGCTGGGCCGCCTTGCGGAACAGACTCTTCGGCGCTTCGCGGAGCTTGCTGATCGCCGTCGGCGCGACCCTTGTCTTCGTGATGGAGCTCATCGGGCTGATCTATAACCTGCACGTCCCCGGACTGGAGGAGATAGCCTTCTTCGCCACCTGGATCCTTTACGTGCCGGGGATGCTGCTCATGGCGCTGTCCTGAAGCGGTAATCCTGCCTTCATGAACGCCGGTATCAATGAGTCATCCTGTGGCGTATAATCCGTCCGGTCAAGGGGGCGACGCCTCTATGCGGAAACGGATCATCTTCATATTCCTGCCCGTCCTCATCCTCGTGGCCCTCGTGGGCGGCCTTGCGGCCTGGAACGCCATCGCCACGGCGAGCGAGAAGTCGCATGACGCGCCTCCCGGGACGATGGTAGACCTTGGTTACGGCAGGATGCATGTCTACACCGCAGGTACGGGCGGGCCGAGCCTGGTCATCCTGCCCGGATGGGGCGATCCCTGCCCGACCCTGGATTTCAAGCCCCTCGTCGATACCCTCTCGAGGGACTATCGCGTTTCGGTCGTGGACTATTTCGGCTACGGCTGGAGCGACGGTACCCTCGTGCCGAGGACGAACGCGAACATCGTGCGCGAAGTGAGGGCGGCCCTCGCCGGAGCAGGCGTCGAGCCTCCGTATATCCTTGTGCCGCATTCCCTCTCGGGGATCTATGCCCTGTACTACGCGGAAAGATACCCATCCGAAGTGAGGGCGGTGATCAACCTTGATTCCTCGGTTCCGGAGACCAACAGGTACATGGCGCCCCAGAAGGAGCCTGCCATCGACGTCCGGGCCCTGCTTCGCGGGACCGGCGTCATCCGGCTCGCGGCGGCCCTGGGCGCAAATCCTGGCGGTTTTCCCGACGGTCGGTATTCGAAGGCGGACATCGCGGCCATCGGCCGGATGATGGCGCGCAACCTGGACAATCCGACGGTCCTGGCGGAGTCCGCCGCCATCTACGCAAACCGCGGGGAGCTTGTCGGCGCGCGGTATCCGGCCGGCATGCCGGTGGCCATGGTGCTTGCCGACAGCTCCATAGAGGCTTCCCGGCTTCAGCTCGGAGGCATGGACTGGGTCGCGGTCCACAAGGCCCAGGTCGACGATCCCTCAAGGGCGCAGGTCTACGTGCTGCATGGGTCGCACAACATCTACTGGGACAATGCCGCGGAGATAGCGAGGATCATCGCGGAGACGCTACGATAGGGAGGTCTCATGAAAAAAGATACGCCGAAGCCGGAGCTGCGGGATCCCGACGTCTATCCCGATGACGCGGTTCTCGAGGCCGTCCTTGCCGGGTCGTTCAAGGCCTATGCCGCGCTCCGCGACATGGCCGCGGGGATGGGGCTTTCACTCGACTGGAAGTTCTACAATGACGGGAAGGCCTGGCTCTGCCGCATATCGCGCAAGAAGAAGACGGCCGCATGGATGTCAGCCTGGAAGGGTCATTTCAGGGCGACGGTCTACTTCTCGGGCAAGGATCTCGAGGGTCTCGAGGATTTCGCGTCGGCCCTCGGCTCCATGGGCGGGTCGCTGACGCTGCAGGACGTCGGGAAGTCGAAGGCCTGCGTGTTCGAGATCCGCAACAATAAGCCCCTCGGGGATCTCCGCCTCCTGATGGAGAGGAAGGCATGACCGAAGGGGAGAGGGGAGGGGACATGAAGAAATTGGCGCTGGTGGTGGGTATCTCGTTGGTGGCGGGCATCGTGGTCTTCCTGGGCATGAACGCTCTCGGGTTCAGGCCCCTCGACTCCTACGGAAACGACCCCAATTCCAACGCGATGATCGTCGCCATCCTCTACTTCATCGCGGCGGTAGGCCTCTTCGGCCTGGGGGGGAACCATGATCGCACGGCGGCAGGACGGACAGAGTACGCGAAGCATGGCGTGCTGCAGGACAAGGAGGACCTTGACCTGCGCTTCCCCTACGCCATCTCCTTTGCGGTCCTCGGCGCCATCTTCGTCGCCCTCTACCTCATCCTTAACCGCTCGCTCTAGGGGGAATCGCGGATGATCAGGCCGGCCACAGCCGCAGATGCGGCCGCGATATGCGGCATTTACAATCACTACGTCCTCGGTACGACGGTGTCCTTCGAGGAGGAGGCGGTCGACGCCGGGGAGATGGCGCGCCGCATCGCCAGGGTGACCGAAGTCCATCCCTGGCTCGTCTTCGAGGAGGAAGGCGAGATCCTTGGCTATGCCTACGCTTCGAGGTGGAAGGAGCGCAGCGCCTACCGCCACTCCGTGGAAACGACGGTCTACGTGAAGGACGGCTCCCATGGCAAGGGCATAGGCACAGGGCTCTACCGGGAGCTCCTCGGGATCCTCCGCAAGGACGGCTTCCATGCGGCCATGGCGGGCATCTCCCTGCCCAACGAGAAGAGCCAGGGGCTCCACGAGAAGCTGGGCTTCCGCAAGGTGGCGGAGTTCGTCGAGACCGGCATGAAGTTCGGGAAATGGATCAACGTGGGGTACTGGGAGTACCTTTTCTGACTGCGGAGCCTGATCCCGGAGGCGGACCTCGCGGAGTGCGCGAGGGTCCGACCCCAAGGAGAACTGACATGAAGACGAAGCTCGCCGTCCTTGCCCTGCTGGCCTGCGCGCAACTGCTCATCGCCCAGACGGCGCAGGAGATAGTCCCGCGCCCGGGCGACCGGAACTATGAAAGTTATACGAAACTGATCATCTACTATAGCGCCTCCGGAACGGTGGAAAAGGTCGACAGCTACCTGACCCCCGGGCTTGCCGCGAAGATGGGCTATGACCGTCAGCTGACGGTCTACAGGGACGGGGTCGAATACTCCTTCGAGATGTTCCAGACCGCGGAAAACTTCGGGCGGACGGGCCTCGAGCGGCGCATCGATTACGTCGACGCCAGGGACAGGCTCGAGCGCGTCGAGCTCTTCTTTGCGAGCGGGAGGCTCTATGCCCTCGAAGGCGAAGAGCTCAAGATCCTCAGGAAGCATACCGTCAACAAGCTGGCGTACTACGATGGGCTCTTCCGCGAGTGCGGGCCTGCGGAAAGCACCTATTCGATCGAGGCCCCGGTCTTCATGGGAATCACCGACCTCGGGACCGCCTCGGAGGTCTCCGACGTCACGGCCGAGGAGAAGTCGCTCATCGCGAGGTGGTGCGGCACCCATCGCTTCAGCGACCTTTCCGCCGCCTACCCGCGGAAGTACCGTTTCGAGGAGGACGGGAAACAGTACTGGATCCTCGCGGGCGAGGAGCTCGAGGAGGCCTTCTCGTCGGGAAAGGCGGCCCTCGTCCACTACTGCTACATCGGAGGCTACGGCCTCGAACCCTGCTTCCTCGCCCTCGGGACCCTCGCTCCCGAGCCCGAAGCGCCCTGAGTCCGGCCAGGGTCCGATCCTGGAGCTGGGGTCTGACCCTCGAGCTGGGGTCTGACCCCGGGCGGGTTAGCGGGCGGGCGGCCCGGCGGCCCGGCGGCCGGCGGGCTGGATGGAATCAAGAACCTGTGATATAGTACTATCAGTGCGTCGCAGGACGCGAAACCAGCAGACAGCATAAACTCCGCTTGAACAGGGCCCTCGGGAAGCCCTGTTTCCAGCGCATGATCCCGGCATCGCGCCGGGCCCTGCGCGATTTCCCGACCAAACATGTATGCGTATGTTCCATTCAATAGAATCGGTCTTCAATGACGAAATCCGCATCCTCAGGCTCTCGACCGTCGTCAATTTCTGTTTCGGCATCGTGGGCGTGGCCTTTGCCATCCTCTCGCGTTCGAGATCAATCCTCTTCGACGGGCTCTACGCTTTCGTCATCAGTTTCTTCACCATCATTTCTGCAAGGGTGGTGCGGCTCCTCCGGAAGGGCGACAACCGCGAATTCCAGTTCGGCTACGGCGCCTTCGAGCCCCTCTTCATCGTGGTGCGCGTGCTTTTCATGTTCTTCATGTACCTGTCGCTCGGGGTCGACGCGGTGAGGACGATGCTCGGCGGAGGAAACAGAGTCGAGCTTTTCCTCGCCATCATCTACGCCGCCTTCTCCGCCGCGAGCTCCCTGGCCTTCTGGATGGCGCTCCGTTCTTCCGCCCGGCGCATCAACTCGCCAGTCCTCATCGCCGAGGCGAGGGGCTGGCTGAACGACGTCCTCCTTTACCTTTCGGTACTCGCGGCCTTCGGTGTCGCCTATCTCCTGCGCCCGACCCGGCTTTCCTTCCTCGTCGCCTACGCCGACCCGGCCATCACCCTGGCCATCATCGCCTGCATGCTCCCTTCGCTCGTGAAGCTCTTCTTCTCCAACATCCGCGACCTCGTGGCCGCAGCCCCTTCGCAGGAAATACAGGACCAGCTTGCGGCTATCATCGAGGGGTACCGCGCCGAGTGCACCTTCCTGGGCTTCCGGACCTACACCGAGAAGCGCGGCCGCAACCTCTATCTCCTCGTATACATCGTCCTCACGCGGGAGATGCCGGTGCGGAACCTCGACCGGATCCGCAAGCGCATGATCCACGACATCAGGAAGTGGTGGCACTACTCCGACTGCGATATCCTCTTCACCATCGACCCGAGCTGGATTCCCCTCACGACCGCCGCACCCGAACCCGAGACGGCGCCGTCCTGAGGCCCCGCCCTGTTCTGTCCTTGAAAAGGTTCGGGAATGGTCCGCCGCGCGGATGGCACCTTCCGCGATGTGCTCCCCCCTTGGTTGATATGATCGCCCGGTTCGAGTAAAGTGGAAGTGTGGGCATGAAGATACTGTACGTGGGCGAGGTCGTCGGCAAGGCCGGCGTCTTCACCGTCAAGAAAACCCTCGCCAAGGCCAAGGCCGAGCTCGGCGCGGACTTCGTCATCGGGAACGCGGACTCGGCGACGGGCGGCGCGGGCCTGGGGCGGCAACACTCGGTCTACCTCCGCAAGCTCGGCCTCGAGGCGATAACGCTCGGGGACTGCTGCTACTACAAGCGCGACATCATCGAGGCCTACGCCAAGGCGCCCTACCTCATCAGGCCGGCCAACTATCCCTACGGCAACCCGGGGCGGGGCTACCACGTCTTCAACACGCCCAAGGGCAAGGTCGCGGTGGTCGAGCTCCTCGGCCAGGCGGGCTTCCCGCGCGTCCATCTCGCCAATCCCTTCCAGGCCATCCTCGACCTCTCGAGGAAGCTGAAGGACGAGGCGCCCGTCATCGTCCTCGATTTCCATGCGGCGACGACGGCGGAGAAGGAGGCGATGGCGCGTCACGCGGACGGCCTCGTCTCCGCGGTGATCGGCTCGCACGGCAAGACGCTCACGGCCGACGCGCGCGTCCTCTCGGGCGGCACTGCCTGCATCACGGACGCGGGCCGCACGGGCAGCCTCATGTCGGTGGGCGGCCAGGACGCCGCGACGCGGATCAACGAATTCATCTCGGGTATCCCCGCCTGGGCAAAGGACGGCACGGCGGGACTCGAGCTCCAGGGCTGCCTCGTCGAGGTGGGCGCCGATGGGCGCGCCACGTCGATGCGGAGCCTGCGCATTCCCTGCGAGGAGGTCCTCGATGATGGAACTGGGGACGGTGACGGAGATCAAGGACAGGCTGCTCTCGGTACAGCTTGAGGAGAACGAGGGCTGCGCCGCCTGCTCGAACTCGAGCTGCAAGGACAAGCGGCAGTCCATCAAGGTCTACAACCGCGACGGCCTCGACATCCGCGAGGGCGACCGCGTCGAGGTCGAGGTCCAGGGGAGGGCCCAGCTATCGGGCGCCTTCTGGGTCCTCGGCATGCCGCTTGCCCTCCTCGTGGGCGGCTACGTGGCGGGCCGGAGCCTCTTTCCCGGCGCCGACGAGGGGCCTGCCGCGTTGTGCGGCATAGCGGGCCTCGCCATCGGCATGGCCGTGGGCGTCCTCATCCAGAAGGGCAAGCGCATCGAGAGCCTGCCAGTCGCGACCCGCGTGATCCCTCCCGGGGAGCCCGCGCCGAACTCGGGCGCGCAGGCTACGGGCGCGGGCCAGCAGCCCTAAGGGCCCTCTGGGGCCGTCTCAGCCGGCGCTGGCGCCAGGGTGGGCCTGTCCCGCCGTGCCGCCCCCGCCTGTCGCGCCGGACGCGCCGGACGCGCGCCTCGCGAGGAAGCTGGCGATGACGGCCATGCAGGCAGACAGCACCCGCGGATCTATCCTGTCCACGTGGTCCCTCGTCGTGTGGTAGACGTACTCCTCCTGGACCACCTCGGTCGACTGGCCGACGATGCTCGCGGAGGCGAGGCCCGCGCGGGCGCTCTCGGCCGCGTCCGTGGCGCCGAGGGGGAAGGCCATGGCGAAGGGCCGTAGCTCGACGCCGCACTCCGCCGCCGCAGCCATGAGCTCGCCCCGCAGGCCCTCGTCGAGGGGGATGGTGCCGTTCAGGTCCTTCGTGATCACGCGGAGCTCTTCTCGATCGTACAACGAGTCGAAGTTGAGGTGGGCCGTGGGCAGGGCGCCGAAGGCCTTGCCGCGTTGCCTGAAGAAGTGCGAGGAGCCGCGCAGGCCGACCTCCTCGGCGTCGAAGCTCGCGATCACGAGGCGGGTGTCCTCGAGGTACTCGCCGCGGCGCTCCGCGAGCCACCTGCCCATCATGACGGCC
>Ga0209099_1000816_pt1 | contig 35151 bp, 35 predicted proteins | sample AD_JPNHW2_MetaG_FD_184430 | JGI IMG/M metagenome (GOLD analysis project Ga0209099, IMG submission 184430) | Active sludge microbial communities of municipal wastewater-treating anaerobic digesters from Japan - AD_JPNHW2_MetaG (SPAdes) (version 2) | ecosystem: Engineered > Bioreactor > Anaerobic... | reverse complement strand
TAAAAAATCCTTTAATGGTTCAATTAACCCAACAGTGGAAAGGGTTATGTTTGATGCCCCGAACGAAGTACCCCAATTGGATGTAAGAATGGTTACGACTTTTTTTACCTCCGCATAGTTATCAAATGGCTCGCCCATTCCCATTATTACTATTTTGTTTACTTTCTCAAATTCATCAATACTGTAAAGCTGATTCAGAATATCTAATGCCGAGAGGCTACCCTTAAACCCTATTTTGCCTGTTAGGCAAAACATACAACCCATCCTACACCCCGATTGTGTTGAAATGCAAAGTGTGTTCCTTTTGCCGCTGGGCATAAAAACCGTTTCAAACTGCTGACCTTGACCATTGATGAATAGATACTTTTTTGAACCATCATTGGACCTAATTATTTCCTTGGGAGAATATTTCCAGAGACTGTATGTGTTTCCTAAACTTTTTATTAAAGAGGTTGGAACATTTTCAATTTCATCCAGGCTTACAATATTCTTTTTATAAATACTTGTCACAATAGTTGGTACATGAATGGTATTTCCATCAAGGTTTTTTACCAGATTGTTTAATTCGTCGAAATGCAATCCTAGCAATGAAGTTTTCATCTTTGAATAATGTTGCAGCAAGCAAATTTAGCTTAAAAAGCATATGCAACATCACTTGAAGCATTGATGTAAATTTCCTTTTTATAAGATTAATGATAGAAAAAGATATATATATTTACACTCAACCACCGGACCATATTCTCATAGGTTAAATCTGGTTTCGGTATTTGTTGAGTTACATTTACGTGAGAGTCGGTTAATTATTTAACTCAACAATCTTCATAGAATATCAGCCTGAATTTTGGCTGATATTCTTTTTTATTGACAATCAGTAAGCTAAGGTACTTTCAGGAATTATTTTGGGCTAATACTTAACTATTGTTTACCTTAGCCCAACCAATTTTATTGAACAAATCATGGCAATTAGCTTTATAAAAAGAAGTTATGGATCGAAAAGGATGTTATTGCTTATCTGTATTTTTGCAACAGCAATAATTTGGTCAGGATGCCATCGGAAAATTGGAGTAAAACCTGGAGGTCAACTCAAAACCGACACATCAAAATGTAAGTGTAAAAAAAAGAAGGGTGGCATTTATTCTCAAAACTCAAACGTATTAACAACTTTTAATTTGGATTTTTTAATAGTAATTGATAACAGCAAATTTATTGCTTAACCGTTTTTCTTTTATTTATCGAAATGGAAACAAAAAAGAGAGTATCTGTAATTGGTAGCGGAAGCTGGGCTACTGCAATAGTAAAGATTCTTCACGAAAATCTGCCCAAAGTGGGCTGGTATATTAGGGAGCCTGAAATTATCACTCACCTAAAAAAATACCACCATAATCCACAATTCTTAAGTTCGGTTCAGTTCGATATATCGAAGCTTAAAGTAAGCAATGATATAAATGAAGTTGTTAAGAATTCGGATATTATAGTATTTGTTGTTCCATCTTCATATATGAAGATATGGCTTGAACCATTGAAAGAATCGTTAGATGGAAAATTTGTTGTATCTGCAACAAAAGGTATTATACCTAGCGAGAATACCACGGTAGCAGAGTTTTTTCATAAAAAATATTCTGTTCCTTTTTCAAGATTGGGTATAGTAAGCGGCCCTACCCATGCCGAAGAGGTGGCTTTAGAGAGGTTATCGTTTCTTACTTGTTCTTGCAAAGAGAGCAGTATGGCGCACGAAATAGCATCAATGTTTGAGTGTCATTACGTAAAAACAATTACCGGAACTGATATTTACGGAACAGAGTATAGCGCAGTTCTCAAGAATATATTTGCTATTGCAGCAGGTATTGCGCATGGCCTTGGCTATGGCGATAACTTTATGGCGGTTTTAATTAGCAATGCTCAACTCGAAATTGAACGATTCCTTGAGGAAACATACCCAAGTAAACGAAAGATTAACACGTCGGTGTACTTAGGCGACCTTTTAGTTACATGCTATTCTCAATTTAGTCGTAACAGAACTTTTGGAACGATGATAGGGAAAGGGTACTCTGTAAAATCAGCAATGCTGGAAATGAACATGGTTGCTGAAGGTTACAATGCTACTGCATGTATTAAGGCAATAAACTCTGAGCACCATGTTAAAATGCCGATCACTGATGCAGTTTATAATATACTTTACGAGAATATTTCGCCTGCAATTGAGATGAGGCTCCTTGTCGATAGACTTAAGTAGATTTTTAATATTTAATTTTTTAAGAATGGCAAAATTTAATGTTGACATAAGCAATATCTATGACTTTGTAAGTCCTGAACAGGTAGCTGCTTATAAAGAAGTGATGGTTCGTAATCATGAGCTTTTAGGTACAAAAACAGGCAAAGGGAACGATTTTTTAGGTTGGTTAAATTTACCATCATCAACCACTGACGCTGAGTTAAAAGAAATTCAGACTGTTGCTAACGATCTTCGATCAAAAAGTGAAGTTGTTGTTGTGGTTGGTATTGGAGGCTCATACCTTGGGGCTAAGGCTGCAATAGAAGCGCTTGGAAATAGTTTTGCTAGCATGTTGCCTAAACAAGAAGACCCAATTGTTCTTTTTGCAGGTCAAAATATTTGCGAGGATTACCATAAAGAGTTACTCGAATTACTCGATAGTTGTTCATATTCTATAGTTGTAATATCAAAATCAGGAACAACGACCGAACCCGCAATTGCCTTCCGTTTACTTAAGCAACATCTCGAAAAAAAGGTGGGAAAAGCAGAGGCTTCAAAACGAATTGTTGCAATTACTGACAAGTCAAAGGGAGCATTGCGTAAACTCGCCGATCAGGAGGGGTATCGTACATTTATCATCTCCGATGATATTGGTGGCCGATATTCAGTGCTTACCCCAGTTGGGTTACTCCCAATTGCCATTGCTGGCTTTAGCATCACCGATATGATTGCGGGTGCAGCTGAAGCCGAGAATAATACGAGCAAAAATGTTTCTTTTGAACAAAACCCTGCTTCAATTTATGCAGCAGCCCGGAATGCTTTGAACTATAAAGGTAAAGATGTGGAAATTATGGTGAACTACACTCCCAAACTCCATTTTTTAACTGAATGGTGGAAGCAACTCTATGGAGAAAGTGAGGGTAAGGAGCATAAGGGTATTTTTCCCGCAGGAGTCGATTTTACATCTGATTTGCACTCTATGGGTCAGTATATTCAAGAAGGAGAGCGATTTATATTTGAAACAGTGATAAGTGTAGAAAAACCTTCGAAGAACTTAATCGTACCCAATGATCCTGATAATTTAGATCAGCTCAATTTCCTTTCTGGAAAACGTTACTCAGAGGTAAATAGAATGGCAGAGTTGGGAACTATTCTTGCTCATTTAGATGGAGGGGTTCCTCAAATTAAAATTACTATTCCTGAACTAAATGCATACTGGCTTGGTTATACAATGTACTTCTTCGAAAAGGCCTGCGCTTTAAGCGGATATACGTTAGATGTTAATCCTTTCGATCAGCCTGGTGTTGAAGAGTACAAAAAGAATATGTTTGCATTGCTTGGTAAGCCCGGATTTGAAGAGAAAGGGAAAGAGTTGCGAGAGCGACTCGGTGAAAAGTAGAAACTATAAACCCCCAGCATTAATCTGGGGGTTGTTTTTTATTATTAATGTAAATAGTTTTATTTTCCTCTAAATATATATAGGAAACCCTTGGCGTTTTCGTAGTTCTTGTAAATATCTTCAATAATATAGTAGTATATGCCTTCAGGTAATTCATTTCCGTTTTCGTTCTTGCCATCCCACTTAATATAGGATGCTTTGGTTTGGTAAACCAAGGCTCCTGTTCTTGTGAATACTTTAAAAACTAACATTGATGTTCCCGTTGTTGATACTTCAAAGAAATCAAAAACACCATCACCGTTTGGGGTAAACACGTTTGGAACGGCAAGGGTTGCCTTTATGGGAGCTTCTGGTTGGTGGTTAACGATGAGGTTTGTTGTTGTAATATTCGTGGAGTCGGTTATCTCTAAAGGATTTAGTTTTAAACCCATTGAGTCAACTGTTGATTGGGCATATAACGATTTACCTAATCCTAGATAAACGGTTAAAACCAGAATAGTAATTCTAATAAGTCCGGCTTTTTGCATTTTAGGCCAATTAGTTGTGTAAATATAATAAAAGCGATTATTCTGACTCTAAATTTTCCGTGTTAATTTCTCAACAACCCTGAATTTATTAAAAAATTCTTTAGCAAACACACGGATAACAGTATAGGCAGGAATCGCTAAAAGCATACCGAGTATGCCTGCTATGCTCCCCGCAATTAGGATAACAATAAAAATTTCGAGTGGATGTGCATTCACGCTGCTTGAGTAAATCAAGGGTTGGAAAAGCACATCATCAATAACACGGGTTATTACAAAAACTAATATTATATATCCAATCATTGGGAGTATTTGTGTAGAAAAGTCGAGGTTAAGGTTGGTGGCTACTCCGATTATAACACCCATTATGATTCCAGTTAACGGGCCAACGTATGGGATTACATTTAGTATCCCTGCTATCAAGCCAATTACAACTGCGGTGTTGAATTTTATACCAACAATCATTAAACCTAAAGTGTCAAGAGTCATGATGCAAAAACTCTGAATAACAATTCCAATAAAATACCTTCTTAGGAGTTGAGTAATACTTGACATAGCATGGCTTATTTGCTGCTCGTACTTTTCGGGGAAAAGCATTAGCAAACCATCAAAAAAGAGATCTTCCTCTTTAAGGAAGAAGAAGGTTATAAATGATATTGAGAATAAGGCAATAAAAAGGTTCATCAGAAAGCTAGCTGTTGAGCTAAAAAGGTTCGATAGCATGGAAGCGTTAAAAACGTGAGTAAGCTTATCCGATAAAAAATCTTTTACTGAAAAATCGTTTGAAGCAGGTAAGTATTCACGTACAAAACCCTCAAAATCAGCAATTGGCTGTGAGAAGTTGTTTACCATTTGAGTAACATTTACTTCGCTAAGCTCATTGGCTTGGTTTACAACCAGCGGGATCATGATCCTAAAAAAGGAGTAGAAGAGTATCCAGATGGTAACCAACGCGACAGCAGCACCTAGTGCTTTGGGTGGATGCCACGATTTGATTTTAATTCGAGTAATCAGATCAACGATTGGTTTTCCCATCAGCGATAGAACCGCTGAAATTAGTATGTAGGTAATGATTGATGAAAAGTACCAGAGAAGAAACCCTACAATTGCAACTATTGCTCCAATAGTTATGTATTTTGCCAAGTTGTTCATTCAGCCTATTTTTCTCAAACCTACATCAAATCTACTAAATTTCAAAATAGACAGTGTTTAGATAGATATTTTTTGATTAAGCTAAACTACTTTCCATATTTGTCCTCTAATTGTTTTTGAAGTATTTTAAAAATCGAATACCTATAATTAAAGGGACCTTGGTATTTTTACTTCTAATCAATACAATATTAACTTTAGGCACTCTAAACTCAAGGCATTCTAAGTACTATAAATTATGTTTAGCAATCATATTGGAGAATTTGCAGGTTTATTAACCGCAGTGTTTTGGACTGTTACAGCTTTAGCCTTTGAATCAGCAAGTAAAAAAATAGGCTCTTTATCAGTTAACCTGATAAGGTTGTGCATGGCCATGATTTTTCTGAGTCTTTACGCATGGGTAACCCGTGGCTATTTACTACCAACAGACGCAAGCGGTTACCAGTGGCTTTGGCTATCGTTATCGGGTTTGGTTGGTTTTGTGCTTGGCGATCTTTTCCTGTTCCGATCCTATGTGGTTATTAGTGCAAGAATTTCAATGCTAATCATGGCGCTTGCTCCTCCAATGGCTGCAATAATTAGTTGGTTTGCGCTAGGAGAGCGTTTAACTGAGAAGCAAGGTTTAGGTATGTTGTTAACATTTGCAGGTATTGCATTAGTGATTCTTAAACGTGAGGTTAATGAGGATGAAGATTCCGATTCAAAGCAACGAAAGGTAAAGTTAAACTACCCATTATCAGGGTTGTTACTTGCTTTTGGAGGTGCTGTAGGTCAGGCGGGAGGCTTAGTTCTTAGTAAAATTGGGATGCAAGATTATAATGTAGTTGCAGCTGTTCAAATTAGGGTAATTACAGGAATTGTTGGTTTTGCATTGATCTTCTTTTTATTCAACCGATGGGATTCGTTAAAGGCAGCATTTAAAAATGTAAATGCACTTAAAAGAGTTTCTGTTGGCGCTTTTTTTGGACCGTTCCTTGGGGTTACCTTTTCTCTCTTGTCAATTAAATATACGTCAACAGGCGTGGCTTCTGCCATAATGTCAATTGTGCCAGTGCTCATTATAGCTCCTGCGGTACTAATTTTTAAGGAGAAATTTAACTCCAAAGAACTAATTGGGGCTTTAATCACTGTTGGAGGAGTAATGTTGTTCTTCCTTTAGAATATTATTGCCTTTTATCTAAAATGGTTTAAATTCGCTTGAATAAACCATCAGAGATGAGAAGAATAATCGCTATTTCCCTTTTGTTATTTGCGTTCTCGGCTTGTAAAACGCAAAAAGAATCGATTAAGGAAAGCCAACCTGTATCGGTTAAGCAATTTCTTGAGAAACCATTTGGTGTTGATGAGACAGTATCATCCTTTAAAAAGCATTTTGATAGAAGCGTAAAGGTCAAGAGGATGATTCGTAGAAATAAATTTGATGCTCAAAAGGTAGATACCATTTTTCAGTTTTACCACCGCAAGTCCGAAGTGTTTATTTACAAAACCTATTTTAACCGCGAAATGCTTCTTGGTGGAGTAATTTATGATACAAAATTCCCCTTTATAAATGGCGTTAAACCAGGGATTAAACGTGAAGCGTTTTTTAAGTCATTTAACGATTTGACCTCTAACAATAAGGATTCTGTAATAATAAGCAATAAGAATTCAACACGAGAATTTACTTTCGTTTTCGATTCAAAAGGGGTGCTGAAAAAAATCAGCTTCTCGTCGTACGTTGACTAGATTAACCTCTGGCTTTTACCTCAGCAATCACAGTTTGTGTTCCCGTAACCTTTTGGTTGAGTTTTACCTTGATGTCAGCATCAAGTGGAAGGAAAAGATCTACCCTTGAGCCAAACTTAATGAAACCAAGCTGATCGCATTGGGCAACTGAATTTCCTTCTTTTGCGTAACAAACAATTCTACGGGCTACTGCTCCAGCAATTTGGCGCATAAGTACTTGCAAGCCGTCCTTACGCTCAACAACAACTGAAGTTCTTTCGTTGTGGGTAGATGATTTTGGGTGCCAAGCTAAGTAGTAATTCCCGGGATGGTATTTAAAGTATTTAACAACGCCGCTATAAGGAAACCAGTTAATATGAACGTTCCAAACCGACATGAAAACGGAAACCTGAATACATTTTGTGTTTAAAAATTCATTCTCAACTACTTCTTCGATAGCCACGATAGTGCCATCCGCAGGGGAGTAGATAGAGTTTTCTTTAAGGTCAAACTTCCTGTTTGGAACCCGGAAGAAACGAAGTATAAAAGCAAAAAATAGAATTGACGGAAGTAATAAAATATACAACCCAATGCTATTAAAAAATGAATAGCCAACCAAGTTGATAGCAAATAGTAGTAAAAATACTATCGCAATAATTAAATATCCCTCTTTGTGAACTTTCATCAGTAAAAGTTTAAACTAACATCATTATTTTAAGATACGCAAAAACAATTGGTGCGGAGAGGAATACCGAATCGAACCGATCAAGAACCCCGCCGTGACCGGGCAGAAATTTACCCGAGTCTTTAACATCAAGGCTTCGCTTGAACATCGATTCTACTAAATCGCCAAAAACGCCAATTATTGCACCGATTATCCCAATCGCAAACCAGTGCGCAAAGTTAATATTATGAAAGAAAAGCGAAATACACCAAGCAATAATTGTTGTAAAAATTAATCCTCCGAAAAATCCTTCCCATGATTTCTTTGGAGAAATTCTTGGGAAAAGCCTGTGTTTTCCTATGCTTACACCAAAAAGGTAAGCGCCAGTATCATTCGCCCAAATGAGGATAAAATAGCTTAACAGGATTTCGTAAGAATATGAATTTTGTACTGTTGAGGCGTTGAATACGATAAAATTGAAAAATGTTAACGGAATAGCAATGTAAATTATACCAAGGAAAGTGTACGCAATGTTGTGAAATGGACGCTTCTGGTTACGAAATAGTTCAAAAATAAAGATACACGAAGCTAATGGTATAAATCCAAGTAGGAATATAGGTTCAATTTTCCCAATTGAGTATAGGAATGTTCCAATAAACAGCGATAGACCAATGAGTATCCCAATGAAAAATTGTGGTTTAATACGTGCCTTATAGCTAAGGTTGTAAAATTCGAACATCGATAGGACCAGAATCCCACCAAACACAATTAAAAAGGTTATTTTTCCTATAATTAGCGAGCCTATTATGCTGGCTACGAAAAGCGTTCCGCTTATTGTTCTTTGTAAGAAGTTGCTCAAATCTCGATATTCTTTAAGAGTTCTTTACTTTGTTCTGCATTCTCTATTGATACATAGACCTCTGCCTCCCCAAAAACCGTATATGATGAGTCTTGCTTGTTGATAATTACAGCATCAATCCCATTTTCAGATAGGATTTGCTTTGCAATCTCTGCTTGCCAAGGTTTATCAGTCGAGAATATTGAAATCCAGTTATCTTCCATTTGGCTGTTAAATCAAATCTTTTTTACCGTTTTGATCTTTTTGGGCTTGTTGTATCTCCTTTGTGAGTTCTTCCTCGCGACTCGTCGATTTGCGAGGACCAAATATTACCTCAAGATCTTCACTGAATATAACTTCACGCTCAAGAAGTTGTTCGGCAAGCTTTGTTAACCCCTCTTTGTTATCCCTTAGGATTGTTTTTGAATGTTCGTATGCTTTATCAATCAGCTCTTTAACCTCTTTGTCGATTGATTCTGCAGTTTTTTCGCTATAAGGTTTTACGAATGAGAATTCATTTTGACCCGAGGAATCGTAGAAACTGACGTTTCCAGTTACTTTTCCCATACCAAAGTAAGCAATCATCGCGTAAGCTTGCTTAGTAACCTTTTCGAGATCGTTAAGTGCTCCAGTTGATACTTTGCTAAATGTGACCTCCTCCGAGGCTCTTCCTCCAAGTGCAGAACACATCTCATCGAAAAGCTGTTCGGTAGTGGTTATTTGTCTTTCCTCGGGTAGATACCATGCTGCTCCTAAAGAACGTCCACGAGGAATAATTGATACCTTTAAAAGAGGGTTTGCATGCTCAAGCAACCAGCTAACAGTAGCATGCCCTGCTTCGTGGTAGGCAATAGTACGTTTTTCGTCTAACGAAATGATTTTATTCTTTTTCTCCAGGCCCCCAATAATTCTATCTATTGCATCTAGAAAATCCTGTTTTTGTACTGATTCTTTGTTTTTCCTTGCAGCAATAAGAGCCGATTCGTTGCAAACATTTGCTATATCTGCACCTGAGAAACCAGGTGTTTGCTTTGCAAGGAATGTGATATCTAAACCTTCTTCAAGTTTTAGTGGACGTAAGTGTACTTTGAATATTTCAAGTCTTTCTTTACTATCGGGTAGTTCAACGTGAATTTGCCTATCAAAACGACCGGCACGGAGCAATGCTCTATCAAGGATGTCGGCACGGTTGGTTGCTGCCATAATAATTACACCTTGGTTTGATGCAAAACCATCCATCTCGGTTAGCAGCTGGTTGAGCGTATTTTCACGTTCGTCGTTTCCTGAAAAATTAGCATTTTTACCTCTTGCACGACCGATAGCGTCTATTTCATCAATAAACACAATACAAGGGGCCTTTTCTTTTGCTTGTTTAAATAGATCGCGAACGCGGGATGCGCCAACGCCTACAAACATCTCAACAAAATCGGAACCTGACATGCTGAAGAATGGAACATTGGCTTCGCCTGCAACAGCTTTAGCAAGTAATGTTTTTCCGGTACCCGGAGGGCCAACAAGCAAAGCTCCTTTAGGTATTTTGCCCCCTAGATCGGTGTATTTTTTAGGATTTTTAAGGAAATCAACTATTTCCATTACTTCAACTTTAGCTTCTTCCAAGCCTGCAACGTCCTTAAAATCTATCTTAGAAGTTGATTCCTTGTCGAAAAGTTGAGCCTTAGATTTTCCAACATTAAAAATATTTCCAGGACCGCCACCTGAGCCTTTGCTCATTCTCCGGAAAATATATATCCATATTCCAATTAATAGAATTGGGAATAGGAACCATGTTATAACATTTCCCCAAATATCAGGTCGCTCCTCATATTGAGGGTATATTTTTTCAGTCTCAACTACTTCTGTTTGCGCTTCAACTAGTTGCTTCTCAAACGTTTCGATTGAACCAATTGTAAAGAAGAAATGAGGTCCCGATTTTGGAACAGCAGTAATTCCCTTACCAAGTTTATCGGCGTATTTTGAAAGACTAGTTTCCCTAAGATATACCTCCACCTTGCCCTGATTTCTTACAACCACCATTTTTGCAACATCTTTATTTGCAAGCATTTGGTTTTTAACTTCTTGCCAGTTGGTTTCTAATGCATGCCCACTATAAAAGAAGTTAAGGAAAATGATTGCAGCAATGATGATTATGTAAACCCAGTAAACATTGAATTTTGGGGCCTTTTTAAGGCTACCACCAAAAAGAGGATCGTTATTATCTTTTGGTTTATCTTGTTTGTTGTTCTCTTCAGCCATAGTACAAAAATATCTCTAATTATTCGCTATAAATTATATGGTTACTTTTTTTGATCTTGATTTCGCTTTTTTTGTTTCAACAACTGGCTCGTCGGTATATGTTTCCAGCTTACCATCGGCCCAAAGTTCTTCTATTTTGTAAAACGAACGCCATTCTGTCTGGAATACGTGAACAACTACATTTACAAAATCCAATACAATCCATATTGAGTTGTCGTAACCTGCAGTTTTCCATACTTTTTCGCCTAATTCCTTGCGAACTTTCCCTTCAATATTATCAGCAATCGCATTAACCTGTGTGGTTGAGTCGGCATTGCAGATGATAAAGTAATCGCATACAGCATTAGGAATTTTCCCAATTTCAAGTGACGTAACCTCTTTCCCTTTCTTCTCTAGTATAGCCTCAACAATGCAATTTATTAGAGGTTCAGCCTTTTTTACTTCTTTCTTTTTACCCATTAAACAGTATTATTCATTTAAGTTGACAAAGGTAATTATTTTTATTCACTTTATTGTTTTGTGAATTGTACAAGTACTTTAAAACAGTTGACTTTCGATTACTTATTAAAGTTTTAATAATACATAAATATCATGCCATTCTTTTATTTCTGACAAAATGCTATTGCATACCTTGTTGTACTTTACCTAGTAACCGAAGAATGCTTACCTTTGTTCAACTTAAAGGCTGTTATGATAACTATTTTTGAACCCCGATTTGAATGGCTCGAAAGAGTTGATTCAACAAATACTGTTTGCATGAAAAAAGCGCAGGAAGGTGAGCCTGAGGGGTATGCTGTAGCTGCTTTTTTTCAGGAGCAGGGTAGGGGGCAACGCGGTAATTCGTGGGAAAGCGAGGAGGGAAGAAACCTTACTTTTAGCTTGTTGCTTCGACCAAATTTCCTTAAGGTTGAAGAGCAGTTCTCTCTTTCAAAAGTTATTGCATTATCAATTTGCGATTGGATAAATATGCAGGGCGTAAGGGCAAAAATTAAATGGCCTAACGATATTTATGTAGATGATAAAAAGGTTGCAGGAATACTAATTGAAAACAACTTTAGTGGTTCTACCCTTGATGTGTCTGTTATTGGGATAGGATTAAATCTGAATCAAGAGTCTTTTCCTGCTGACTTACCCAATCCAACCTCAATGTGGCAGCTTACCAATAAGCAGTATCGCCCAGAGATAGTTCTCACAGAACTAGTTGTGTCAATTCAAATGCGATACTTGCAGTTACGTTATGGACTGAGAAATAAAGTTGATGAGGATTACCTTTCTACCTTGTATCGGATAGATGAGAGTTTCTACTACTCAGATTCAAATGGTAGGTTTAAAGCCAAGATTATTGATGTAAAACCAACTGGAGAACTGATTCTCAAATCAGAGTCAGGAGAAATAAAGTCGTTTGGATTTAAAGAGATAAACTTTGAAATCTAAAGGCCTCTGTTAAAAGCAGAGGCGATTTGTTCTGCCATTGAGTTTATTCCCTCCTCAAGCTGCTTGCTGAGCATCATTTTAAACATCATATTAAGCTCTGCTTTTAAGGTAAGTTTCATTCTTGTATCATTTGGAGCAACCTCCTTAAGCTGAACCCAGAAGAAAAATTCGAAAGGCACTTTGCCATCGCCAGCAAACTTAATTGTGCTGAATGGTTCTTTGTTTACAATCTTCAACCCCAGATCGCCAATCCCCTTAACATTAAATTTGCATCTGTCTTCTTCTGCTTCCCATCCTTCAATCTTATCTTTTGGAATTAACGGAGTAAACTGTCTAAAGTCTGATAGGACTCGGTAAACCGTTTCTGCTGGTCTTTGAATGGATGCTACCTTGCTTTCAAATTCAGTCATACTTGGAGGTTGGTTTTTTATTGTTTGTATTTTTTGCTTAAAAAATTACCTATTTTACATTATACATTCTGCATCATTATTTATTTTCCCCAGTTTTCAGGATCGTTTCGCCAAGATTTTAGTTGTTCCAAGTGCTCTTTTTTTACAAAGCCTTGCTCAACGGCAACATTAATTAGCTGGGAGTAATTTGCAAGTGTATCTAGTTTAACATTCGAATTCTTAAAGTTTTCAGCTGCTTGGTTGAATTCGTAAGTAAAAATTGCAGCCATGCCGAGGACTTCGCAACCTGCATTTCTAAGGGCATTAACAGCTGCAAGGCTGCTTTGACCCGTTGAAATCAAATCCTCTATTACAACTACTTTTTGGCCTGCTTTTACATCTCCTTCCACAAGATTCTCTAGACCATGTTTCTTTGGGGCCGACCTAACATATATGAATGGAAGGCTCATTTTATCTGCAACAAGCATACCATGAGCAATAGCTCCAGTTGCAACTCCAGCTATTACATCTACATTAGGGTATTTTTCTATAATCAGCCTTTTGAACCCTTCGCATATAATATTGCGAACCTCTGGGTATGAAAGAGTTTTGCGATTGTCGCAGTAAATTGGGGATTTCCACCCAGAAGCCCATGTAAAAGGATTTGCAGGATTTAGTTTAATTGCATTAATTTGGAGAAGGTTAATTACAACTGAATTTTGCGTCATGACTAAGGATTGTTCAATTTATTTTGATAAACGTAAAATAGTTCTTACTGAGAACCTGGGTTCGCACTTCAACTATAATTTCGGTCTATTTGCCAGCTATAATACTCCCCAAGAACTCTCAAAAATACTCGATTTTTTTCAAACGACTACACAGGTTGAAAATGTTTTTGTTTCCGGTAGTAATCTTCAAACTATGCTCGATGAATTTTCGTGTATGTATCGATTGATAGAGGCTTCTGGAGGTTTAGTTGAGAATAGTAAGGGTGAACTTTTATTTATTTTTAGATATGGCAAATGGGATTTACCCAAAGGAAAACTCGAAAAAAATGAAAAGATAAAAGATGCTGCACTACGCGAGGTTTCAGAGGAAACAGGGATAACAAACATAAAACTTTCTAATCATATAGTTGACACTTATCATACCTATAAAATTGGGAATGAGTTGGTTTTGAAAAAAGCACATTGGTTTAAGATGACATATTCTGGAGATCAACCATTAATTCCGCAGCAATCAGAGGATATCACTATGGCAAAATGGTTTCCCAAAAATCATCTAGATGAAATAATATCTAATACCTACGATACTATTCGCGAGGTTTTGAATAGCGAAGGGGTGTTGTAATATTATCTTGAAATCTAGATTTCACCTCTTGATCTTAGTATTTTAAAAAACTGAATCTCAAAATTCTCCTGTGGCGATGGAGCGGGTGAGAGTATGAGTTTTTTATCAGGCCCAATTAAAAAGTAGGTTGGGTAAACTCTTACATCGAATTCTTTTACAACCTCAGGTTTATTGCCGTAGTTAAGGAATGTCCAGTCGTAGCCAGCGGTGTGTATAAGGTTAGTAATATCCTGCTTGTCCTTATCCACGCAAATGGTCACGATTTCAAGTTGCTGTTTGTGTTTTTCGTAAAGTTTCTGAAGAAGAGAAAACTCCTGAAGACAGGTATAGCTTGTGCTAGTGCAGAAATTTAGGTAAACATACTTTCCTTTAAAATCATCGAGTTTTACAAGTTTCCCTTTTGAATCATATAGTTCAAATGGCGCTGGTACAAATCCTGCTAGCAAGTGAGTGACTTTTTCTTTTATGTTTTCTGCAATAACAAGATGCTCGGGAATCTTTGAGGTGAAATAAAGAGAATCAAGAATTGTGAGTAACGCCGATCTTGAAAATTTATCTTCGTAAAAGCCATCGTGCAAACCCTTTAAGATTACCAACTCCTTTAAGGTGTCGTTAGATAGAACGTTATCGGTTGATAGTGTTTTCTTTAAATTGTAAAGACTCTTTTCTTCGGTAATATTTTTAAAAACTGCTTTCCCCGTTTCGGTTCTGCCAAAAAAGATAAAATATTTATCGTAAACAAGGTTAAATAGCTCCATAAAAGCAGTGTTGTTATACTTTACAGGCTTGTTGAGGAAATATTTTTCTGAGGTTACCCTTGCCTTTTGAATATAGGTTAGCTGTTTAAGCAACCCATACCTATAATTCCTGTATATATTAAAATACGATTGATTGAATTTTGAGTATATACTTTCAATTGAGTTAATTAACGAATCAACATTGATGTTAGATTTACCCTTATAAGTATCGTTGATTATTATATCGAATTTCTCGTTAAAGGCAAGGTCAAACGAGTTTATTAAGTAGTTGATATCATTTTTGTCGATATTCGTAATCCCAACAAACAAATCTGTTTCGTGAAAGTAGGGGTTAAGCCTTTGCGCTTCGGTTTTTTCTTCTTTATCAGGTAGTGCTAGGTTATAGGTTTTGCCTGGCTCTACAAAAAGGTAAATCCGATAAACCCCAAGGTGACTAAAAAGAAACGTTGTTTCATTTATTTTTAGTTGGCAGCTAAAATCCCCATTGCTTTCAACCGTACATTTCCCAACCTCTTCTTCTGACATCGTAATGAGATCGGAGTAACGATAAAAAACGATCTCATCGCCAGCATAGGGTTTAGATAACCCTTTTATTGTTACTGGTTGCGCGAAAACGGCATTTGTGGCAGTGATAATAATGAAAAACAGAATGAGCTTAGCGAATTTAATATTCATGGGATTGAATGCAAGTTTTCTATTTATAGTTCTTCCTATTTACGAACGTGGTAGAAAGTCTTTTATGTTAATTGACTTAGGAATAAATTGTGAAGGATCGCCATTATGCATTATGATTTCCCTTACAACCGATGAATTAACAAATGAGTGTTCCGGTGCAGTTAATAGGTAAACCGATTCAACTTCAGGATTCATTGCTTTGTTTACCTGTCCCACTGCACGTTCATACTCGAAATCATCAGAAGTTCTTAGGCCACGAAGGATATATAAAACGTTGATTCTTCTACAAAGATCTACAGTCAGTCCTTCGAAACTTATCACTTCAATCCGAGGCTCATTTTCAAAAACCTTGCGGATTATAGCAAGTCTTTGTTCTATTGAGAAAAGGGATTTTTTGTTTGCATTATAGCCAACAGCAATAATTATCTTATCGAAAAGTGAGAGCGCACGAAGAACAACCGATTCGTGCCCTACTGTGAAAGGATCAAATGACCCGGGAAAGACAGCAACCTTTGTCATTCTGGTATATTTTGAGCGAAAGGTAAGCTTTTAAAATTAAAAATGGTGCAAAAAGCTCCCTTTCGTTGCTCTTAAACTAGTCTATAACAAGGGGATTCTCGGCTTTTTCTTTGAGTAGAGCGTATTTAAGGACATCCATTATGTTTTCAACATAAATGAATTTCAACCCTTTAATGTAGATATCCTTTATCTCCGCAATATCCTTCTTGTTCTCCTCGGATAAAATTATTTCGGAGATGTTTGCCCGCTTAGCTGCGAGAATCTTTTCCTTAATTCCTCCAACAGGTAAAACTTTTCCTCTTAGAGTAATTTCCCCAGTCATTGCCAATCCTCTTCGGACTTTACGTTGTGTAAATCCCGACGCGATGGAAGTTGCCATAGTAATACCAGCCGAAGGACCATCTTTAGGTATAGCACCCTCTGGAACGTGAATGTGAACATTCCATTTTTCGAATATTTCAGGCTTAATCCCAAGTATCTCCGAGTGAGCCTTGATATACTCAAGGGCAATTACAGCGGACTCTTTCATTACATCACCTAAATTACCTGTGATTGTGAGATTTCCTTTACCTCTGCTTAAACTTGTTTCAACAAAAAGGATTTCCCCGCCAGTTTCGGTCCACGCTAAGCCTGTTACAACGCCGGCTTGTTCGTTACCTTGGTAGATATCTTTAACAAATCGTGGAATTCCAAGTATTGCCTGTATTTCTTTAACTGTAAGTGCTTTGTTGAACTCATCCTCGAATGCAATTTTCTTTGCAATTTGCCTTACAATTTTTGCAATCTTTTGGTTTAAACTTCTTACGCCACTCTCACGAGTATAGTTTTGGATAACCGTTTCGATTACTTTATTTGAGAATGTAACACTGCTTTTATCAAGGCCATGCTCAATAAGTTGGTTAGGAATTAGGTGACGTTTTGCAATCTCAACCTTTTCCTCCATAATATAACCGCTAACATCAATCATCTCCATTCTGTCGCGTAGCGCTGGACTGATAGTTGAAATGTTATTAGCAGTTGTTATGAATAGTACTCTCGAAAGGTCAAACTCAATCTCAAGGTAGTTGTCGTGAAAAGCGTTGTTTTGCTCAGGGTCTAATACCTCAAGTAGTGCTGATGCTGGATCACCATGAAAATCTTTTCCAACCTTATCAATCTCGTCTAAGATAAATACGGGGTTTGATGATTTTACTTTTTTAATATTTTGGATAATCCTACCAGGCATTGCTCCGATGTAGGTTTTGCGGTGTCCGCGAATTTCAGCCTCATCGTGTAATCCACCAAGCGATATACGAGCATACTTACGATCTAGAGCACGCGCAATGGATTTACCAAGTGATGTTTTCCCAACCCCAGGAGGGCCATAAAGACATATGATAGGGGCTTTCATATCACCCTTAAGTTTAAGAACGGCTAAATGTTCAAGAATACGTTCTTTCACTTGATCGAGCCCAAAATGATCCTCGTCTAGAATTGTTTTAGCACGCTTTAGATCGAAGTTATCAGTTGTGTATTCGTTCCAGGGTAGTTCGAGAAGAAGCTGAACGTAGTTAAGTTGAACTGAATATTCCCCTGCCATGGGGTTCATCTTATGCAGTTTATCAACCTCTTTTTCGAATAGATCAGCAACTTCTTTGCTCCATTTTTTTTGAGCGGCTTGTTTCTTTAAGTCCTCGATCTCCTTTTCAATTGGGTTTCCGCCAAGCTCATCCTGAATGGTTTTCATCTGCTGATGCAGGAAGTACTCTCGTTGCTGCTGATCTATATCAATTTTTACTTTTGATTGGATATCGTTTTTTAGTTCAAGGAGTTGTACCTCACGTGTAAGGTATTGCAATAGCTGAACGGCACGTTCTTTCAGAACGTTTTTCTCAAGGAGCCCTTGTTTCTCAGTATTCTGTATATCTGCATTTGAACAGATAAAATTTACCAAGAATTGATTGCTCTCAATATTCTTTATTGCAAATGAAGCCTCTTTTGGAATGTTAGGGGAGAGTTCAATTACTTTTAATGATAGATCCCTGATTGAACCAACAATAGCTTTGAACTCACGATCATCCTCGTGTGGAGGAACATCGTGAAGTACGTTTATTCTTGCAGTAAAGTAAGGGTCTTCACCAATAAAATCTTCAACCTCAAATCGGCGTATCCCTTGAAGAATAACTGAGGTGCTGCCATCGGGCATTTCAAGTACCTTAAGTACTTGAGCTACAGTCCCAAATTTAAACAGATCTTTAGTTTCAGGTTCTTCGATCTTGGCATCAATTTGAGAAATAGCACCTAAAATCTTTTTCTTTGTGTTGAGTTCTTTAACCAGCTTAACTGATTTTGAGCGTCCAACAGTGATTGGAATTACTACCCCAGGAAAAAGTACTGTATTGCGAAGCGCAAGGATTGGAATTACATCTGGAATATCAGAATCCTTAATAATAGGGGCATCGTCATCTGTGATGATTGGTATAAAATCAGTATCCTGATCGGCTGAGTCAATCAGAATTGGATTTGCAATTTTAATTTCGAATTTTCTACTCATTGTTTAATCTCCGTCAAACTCTGTGACAAGATGTCACTCTTTCAATTTTATTTTATAGGAATTCTAACATTGCAATGAGTGTGCCAATAAAAAAGAGATTATTGATTTCTTGCTTCTCTATAAAAGAATAAACATATTTCTAGTAATTTCTAAACTCCTTAGTTATTTCGAATACTTTATTGAAAATCTTCTTGTCTACCTCGGTAAAGTTTAAATTCCTTCTCCCATAAACAAGTTCGGCGGTTTCGATTGCTTTCTCAACTTTATATATGCTGAATCCTTGTGCTCCTCCCCACGAAAAGCTTGGTATGAAATTTCGAGGGAAGCCACTGCCGAAAATATTTGCGCTAACTCCGACAACTGTGCCGGTGTTAAACATTGTATTAATACCACATTTAGAGTGATCGCCCATTATCAACCCACAGAATTGAAGGCCTGTATCGACAAATCCTTTTGTATTGTAATTCCAGAGCTTAACGTTTGCGTAATTGTTTTTGAGGTTAGAGTTATTTGAATCAGCACCAATGTTGCACCACTCACCAAGCACCGAGTTTCCTAAGAAACCATCATGAGCCTTATTTGAGTTCCCGAAAATAACGGAGTTATTAACTTCACCACCAACCTTTGAGTTTGGGCCAATGGTAGTAGGTCCATAAATTTTAGCACCAAGTTTTAGAATCGACGAATCGCATAATGCAAATGGGCCACGAACAATCGAACCTTCCATTACTTCTGCATTTGCTCCAATATAGATAGGGCCACTTGCTGCATTTAGTATGGCACATTCAATTTTTGCCCCTTTTTCGATAAACACCCTTTCAGGATTTAAAACTCGGTTAGTATTAGAAATAGGTTCCGATTTTCTCCCTTTTGTTAATAGTTCATAGTCTTGTTCGAGGGTTTTGCCATTTTGAGTAAAAATATCCCAAGGATTTGAAACCATAAATGGTTTTTCCTTAATGGACTTAACCTTTCTAAAATTATCTAACTGGGGGGTATAAGATGGGCTTGGTACTAATGGAACAACCGCAGCAATCAATACATCATTCCAAGCCAAGGCTTCGCCTAAATTTAATTTAGATATCTGATCTGAGAGGTTTTGGTCTGGTATGACACCTCCGTTTATAAGACAGGTTTCTGTGTTACTCATAGGAGCCTTGTATTTCTCCTGCAGATATTCAGCGGTCATGAATGTAAATTCGACGCCAAGTTGTTTTTCCCATTTCTGTGTAATGGTAAGAATGCCAATTCTAATTTCGCTAACTGGTCGAGTGAATGTTAGCGGGAGAAGGTTGTTCCTTCGGGAATCGTCAAATAGGGTGTATTGCCTTTGCATGGTTCTCGGTTTATAAAACAAAAGTACAAAAAGGGAATGTATAATTTTTGGTTAAAATAAAAAAGCTCCATCGCTGGAGCTTTCTATATTCTGAACGCAGGAATATTAAGTTTCCTACTTTTTCCTCTTGTCCATATGATCCTTGTAACGGTTCATGAACTTATCAACGCGACCAGCGGTGTCAACAAGTTTCATCTTACCGGTATAGAAAGGATGTGAGGTGTTTGAAATTTCGACCTTAACCACAGGATATTCAACGCCATCAACGGTGATGGTTTCCTTGGTTGCAACGGCTGACTTGGTGATAAAAACATGCTCGTTAGACATGTCCTTGAATGCCACCAGTCGATAATTTTCCGGATGAATTCCCTTTTTCATTATTATATCTGTTTAACTGTCTGCTTAATTCCGAATATCGGGCTGCAAAGTTATTAACTAATATTAAAATAACAAATCCCTCACCCGAAAAATTTTATCTAACTCATTATTAGTCTCTACTGTTAAGTTTTGCCAAGAGTTTTAGAAACTCAATGTATAACCAAACTAAAGTTACCATTAAGCCAAAAGCACCAAACCACTCCATGTACTTAGGGGCTCCTTGTGCTGATGCTCTATCAATAAAATCGAGATCGAGAAGAATGTTCAATGCTGCTATAACAACAACGAAAATGCTTATGCCAATGCTTAAAGGACTGCTACTAGTAATAAAACTGGTGTTGCCACCAAACATACTAATCATCATTGAGATGAAATACATTAGGCCTATTGCTGCTGTAGCAATTATAATTATTGTTCTAAATTTCTGGGTAACCTTAATCCACCCTGAACGGTATGCTACAAGCATTAAGAAAAATGTTATAAAAGTTAACCCAACTGCCTGCATTACAATGCCGTTATAAGCCGAAGCAAAAAGGGCAGAAATACCCCCAAGGAATAATCCCTCTAAAACAGCATAGATAGGTGCAGCATAAGGGGACGTCTTTGGTGCAAAAATGATTACAAAAGATGAAATTAACCCGCCAATTAGTCCAATGGCTCCCCAAACTATTACAGAAGTTGGAACCGAAATTTGTTTAGCATCAACAGGAATACTATCGAAAAAAGTTTTCCAGGTAAATGCAGCTCCTAGTACAACAAGTAAAAGCATTAGAAATGTTTTGTTCATTGTACCTCTCACAGTCATCGTTTCTTCAGTTGAAAAGGCACCTGCTTTTGAGAAAACGCTATCGGATAAAGCAGGGTTTGATGATTTAAATAAATCCATATGATTTTTAATTTAGTTTTTTGCGACTAATGATTATTCAAAATTTGTGCCCTTGTGTCAAACTGACAAAGCGACATTTTACTATTCCTCAGTAAACTCAAAAAGCAGCTGATTGCCTATCCAATTGGCTATGCCAAAATCGGATTCGGACATTCTTTCTGCAGCCTGAAGTACTTTGCTTTTAAGCGATTCACTATGCTTAGCGATTTCACGAAGGGTGTATAAAGCAGAATTGCTGTCGAGTTCATCCTCTGTTTCGGCGAGTTGCTCGACTATGCCAATATAGGGTTCGAAAATTGAATCACTAATTGATTTGTCCGATGCTCTATGCCCAGCAATTAGTAAACCTGCTTTTTTAAACAGTTCATCTTCCTCGAGGCACCACTCAAAGCTGCGTGGAAGGGCAAAGTCGGATTTCCAAAAAAGATTATTACAAATTTGTTCAACTATCTCTTGGTTCTCAAATCCATCACTCCAGTTGTCAATCTGCTCTCCGGTAACTTTTGTTGGATCGTCAATCATGGTTGCAATGATCTTACACTCGCGAATATCCTCATCAAAAAGTCTGATTGCAAGATCATGGTCGCCGATATAAGGATGTGCTATTTGCTTTAACTCAGGAATAGTTACACCGTAATTAACCTTGTAGATAATCCCCTGCTCAACCATTGACTCAACCACCGCACCGTTCATGCGCTGCTTCACCTGAGAGATGATATTTAGAACCTTGTCCTCCATTCTGAGTAATCAATTTTATTGATCGAACAAACCTACAACATTTTTTTTATCTCATCAAGCATTAATTGTACTACAATGGCTATTTGCACGTTTTATAATTTCCTACCTTTCGAGGAATTAGTTTAACTATTTAAGTGGCTGCCAATGAGTTTTTCTTTTTCGAATTTGTATCGAAATGATTTTATAAGAAATGTTATCACGCTTTTGACGTGGAACTCTATAGCACAGCTGGTTACTCTTGTTACAATACCAATACTTACAAGATTATATACCCCCGAGGAGTTTGGTGCTGTTGCTCTTTTTATAGGGATTGTCAATGTTTTTTCAGTTGCTTCAACGGCCAGATACGACATGACTGTTGTCCTTCCAAAGAGAAACGGACAGGCCTTCCACTTACTTATTGGAAGCATAATTATCGCTTTAATATTTTCTATTGTTAGCCTTTTAGTAGTTTTTATTTTTTTCGATAAGCTAACAAGAATGTTTGATGCAGAAATCTATAAAAAGATAATTTGGCTTTTGCCATTATGTATCTTTTTTGTGGGTAGTCATCAGAGCATTATATACTGGTTTAACCGAAAGCGATCCTTTAGGTTGATGGGGGTAAATAGAGTTGTACAAAGTTCAAGTCAAGCGGGGGTGAGGCTAGGCCGTAATTTCTTTAGCAATGGGAACTGGGGCTTAGTGGCTGGTTTTATTGTTGGTGAGATATTGTCATGGTTTACCATGTTTTTACAACTGTTTAAAAAAGAGTATTGGAGGCTTAGATATATCTCGTTTAAATCAACATTAAAAGCATTAAAAGAGTATGTTAATTTCCCCATCTATCTAATGCCAATGGGGGTTTTGAATTCCATTTCGATATACATTTTGGTTTTTGCACTTTCATTCATTTCAACTACAGCAACCGTTGGACATTACGAAAGGGCTTGGAGGGTAATAAATTTCCCTTTGGTATTAATAAGCTCATCTTTTGGAAGTGTATTCTATGAGAAAATGACCAGAACATCAAATAGAAAAAGATTGTACTTATATTCTTACTTTGGTAACCTTGGTTTGGCTTTGCTAATTCTATCACCAATTGCATTCTGGGGCGAGGAGATTTTTTCGTTTGTACTAGGTGCTGATTGGAGGATTGCTGGTAAAATTGCAAGAATTATTTTGCCGCTAACAATCTTCAACTATGCAACTAACTGCATAAGCACTATATTCTCTGTAATAAAGAAAAACCAGCTTCTGTTGATTTGGCAAATTATATATCTGGCATTGGCAGTTGGTTGGATATTTTTTGCAAAAAGTTCCGATATCTATTTTCTTTTGAATATTTTCTCAATTGGTGGGGCTATTCTATATGCAATTTTAGCTTACGTTGGATATGTCAATATCGATAAAGCAAGTTTTGCTAGTAAAATCGAGGTTCAATATTAAAACAATACTTATTTTTGGGTGATGAAGAGATTTATCGTTTCAATATTTGGATTTCTATTCTTCCGCTGGGCTTACCCCGGCTTTGATTATCATTCACTACCTTTCAGGGTGTTGATGAAATTGTTCTTTGTTCAGAAGATTTTAAGAGTAAACAGTCATGTTCCATGGCCTGTGCATTGGACATCGGAGGTTAAGGGATTTGAGAAGATTAAAAGGGGAACCGAAACACCGGGTTCAACCTTAGGTTGCTATATTGATGGGCGGAATGGAATTGAGATTGGTGAAAATGTTTGGCTAGGACCTAGAATATCGTTAATTAGCATGAATCATAGTTTGACTGACTATAACCAGTACATTGAGGAAACCCCAATTCGTATTGGACGCGATTCAATATTGCTAACGAGTTGTATTATACTGCCCAGGGTTGAACTTGGCCCACATACTGTGGTAGCCGCAGGGGCTGTGGTAACTAAATCTTTTACCGAAGGGAATCAACTTATTGGCGGAAATCCTGCTGTTATTATTAAAAAACTCGATCATTACGTTGATTGTAAGTAGATTGCATAAAATTTACTTTTTTAAAAAACCATTTGAATTTTTCATTTGAATTTTATTATCTTTGCACCCTCTAAACGGTGGATGTAGCTCAGTAGGTTAGAGCATCAGATTGTGGTTCTGAGGGTCGTGGGTTCGAGCCCCATCTTCCACCCAAACCCCAGCATTTGCTGGGGTTTTTTATTACCCTCCAATTGAATCCTCAATCATCTTTTAAAGTGATCTAAATCAGTTAAAATTTAATTGATTTGAATCTAAAAATTCCATAATTTGTATAATGAAAATAACCAACTATGCGATACCCTAATATCATCGTAGAGCTTGTTCGTAATACGTATATGAAGCATAACCCTTATTTTTTTTATAGGGAGGTTATTTTCTTTAATCTTGAGGAGCCAATAAATCCGCATCCCGAGTTCCTTTCTTTCTACGATATGTTTGTTCGTCAAGTGGATATTAAATTGCTCGAAGAGCAATCTGAAGATAAGCTGAAACGCACGAAAGCGTGCTTCTTTTTTAAAAGTTAAATAGTAGTTTCTCAGTATCAATTTACGGGGTAACCATTTTTGGTTACCTTTGTTTTTATCTAATAAACCAATCAAATTGTTAATTATGAAACGACTTTTTTTACTCTTAATAGGTATGTCTATGTCAGGTAGTTTATTTTCTCAAACAAGCGATAGCGTTAAAACTGCTTTGCTGATTATTGATGTTCAGGAGTTTTACTTCGCTGGAGGTAAAATGGAATTGGTAAACCCACAGCCAGCCGCTGATAATGCAGCACTTCTTCTAAAATATTTTCGCGAAAAGGGTATGCCTGTAATACACATTAAGCACAACTCGAGTAGTCAGATGGAAATTAATCCAACAGTAAAACCTATTGATGGGGAGAAAATTTTTATTAAAAAAGAGATAAGCTCATTCAACGGCATCGGTTTGGATGAATATTTGAAAAGCCTAGGTGTTAAGAATCTTGTTATTTGTGGAATGCAAACGCACATGTGCGTTGAGGGTGCCGTAAGAGCTGGATACGATCTCGGGTATAAAATAACCTTGGTTCACGATGCCTGCGCAACTCGCGATTTAAAATGGGAGGATGAGGTTATTCCTGCCAAAATGGTGCATCTTTCAACTCTAGTTACTCTAAAAAACTATGCTGAAATTGTAAGTACTAAGGAGTTTTTGAGCGGTAAGTAACCTCAAAACACTGGATTGGCAAACGCTTTAACATCCTTATCATTAATCTCCTTATCGCAAAGAATAATTAAGCGTTCAATAACATTTCTAAACTCGCGGATATTCCCAGTCCATTTCATTTTCTGAAGTTCCTCAATGGCTTTTGGGGTAATGGTTTTCTTGGGCATGCCATGCTCAGCGCAAATCAGCTCAATAAAATGCTCTGCAAGCATTGGAATATCCTCAGCCCTGTCGCTTAGCGATGGGACATGGATAATGATTACGCTTAACCGGTGGAATAAATCCTCACGGAAGTGTCCCCCTTCAATCTCCTTCTGAAGGTTTTTATTTGTAGCCGCAATTACCCTTACGTTAACTTCTATATCCTTATCGCTACCAACGCGGGTTATCTTGTTTTCCTGAAGAGCTCGTAAAACTTTTGCTTGAGCGCTAAGACTCATGTCCCCGATCTCGTCTAGGAAAAGAGTTCCGCCATCGGCTTGCTCAAATTTTCCCTTACGTTGCTTGATAGCGGATGTAAAAGCTCCTTTTTCGTGTCCGAAAAGCTCGCTTTCAATTAATTCCGAAGGAATTGCTGCGCAGTTCACCTCTACAAAAGGTAAATCGGAACGATTACTTTTTTCGTGTAACCAACGTGCTACAAGCTCTTTACCAGTACCATTTGCACCAGTAATTAATACTCTCGAAGAAGTTGGGGCAACTTTATCTATTATCTCTTTAACCTTAGATATGGCAGCAGATTCTCCAACAATATCGTAGGTTTTGTTAACCTTTTTCTTAAGAATTTTGGTTTCTTGGATTAATGTTGTTTTATCTGTAGCGTTTCTAATTGTAATAAGAAGACGGTTGAGGTCAAGTGGTTTCTCAATAAAATCAAAGGCTCCCTTTTTAATTGAATCAACAGCGGTGTCAATATTTCCATGCCCAGAGATCATGATTACCGGAGTGTCGGCTGAGTGTTCCTGAAGTTTTTCGAGTACTTCAATGCCATCCATCTGAGGCATTTTAATATCGCAGAGTACAACATCGTAGTTTTTTCCCTTAAACATTTCCAAGGCGGTAATTCCCTCCTCTGCAACATCTACCTCATGCTTTTCAAATTCAAGGATTTCTTTTAGTGTGCTGCGGATAGCCCGCTCATCGTCAATTACAAGTATTTTGGACATGCTATATGATTTTAAAAATTAATGTGAAAGACAATCAAATTTACTAAAAAACCTTTGTCATTCCTGCGCATGCAGGAATTCATTTCCTGCTTTATAGATTCCGGGACTTCGCCCGGAATGACAGGTTGGGGTTAAAATAAATATAAAGAGACTGATATTCATTAACTTTCGTTTAGTATTTCCCATATAGCACCCTCTTTCAAAGCATAGTTCGATTGGATTATTTGCTTAACAGCTAACCTCCTGATTATAAAATTGGTAAAAATTGATGCAAGTACGATGTAATCAACACGTATCAACTCCATGCCCTTCATAGCGACACGCTCTTCCCGATTCGATTTTAAAAGAGTTTGGTGAAGTTGTATGTAGTCTTTCAATGGAATTGCTTCTGTAATTTCATCAGAGAGAGGTATACTTCCAGCGTAAGCCAAAAGGCTCCGGTAGGTGTCAAAAGAACCAGAGCTGCCAACTAAACGAACAGGTTTAAATTTTGATGTGGCTTCGAAAAGTGGTTGTAACTCCTTTTCAAGGTATAATTCAACCTGCGTTACCTGCGCCTCTGTGATAGGATCACTTGGATTGAACAAGTTCAATAACCTTTGAATTCCAAGATTAAAACTGTGTTTCCAAAACACTTCCTTTGCATTGCATAGGATTAGCTCGTTGCTGCCTCCTCCAATATCAAGAACAAGATTAATCTTATCTCCTAAATCAACTGATTGTCGAACGCCAAGGTAAATAAGAAATGCCTCCCGTTCCCCTTCAATAACGTTTACTTTAACTTGATATTTTTGAAATATCTCATCAACAAATTCTTTCCCGTTTTTTGCATCGCGAGTTGCCGAGGTGGCAAAGGCAAAAATATTATCTACGTTATAACTCTTTGCGGTTTGAACGTGCGTTTCGATTGCTCTTAAACCCCTTTCCCATGCAGCAGGAGCAATGAACTTCTTGTCAATGCCCCCTTCCCCAAGTTTCACCCCACATTTACTATTGTGGATTGTATTAAAACGATTTTCACCATCAACCTCTGCGACAAGAAGGTTAAAGGTGTTTGTCCCCATATCAATAATTGCCAACCGCATAAAAATCAATTTATGCGTAAATGTAGTGAATTTGGTCGATCGTTGATCGTTGTTTGTTAATCGTAAAAATCATTTTAAAACACGAACAACCATCAACTATTCAATGTTCCATTCTGAGTAGAATTGCTCAAGGAATTGCTTCATGAACTGATGCCTTTTTTCGGCGAGTTGTTTTGCGGCTGGAGTGTTTAGTCTATCTTTTAGTAGAAGAAGCTTTTCGTAGAAGTGGTTTATGGTTGAGGTTCTAGTTTTTTTATACTCATCAAAGCTTGCATGAAGATTTGGTTTTAGGTCAGGATCGTGGAGAGGCTGGCTCTTATGTCCTCCGTATGCAAATGTTCGTGCAATACCTATTGCTCCGATAGCATCGAGCCTATCGGCATCTTGCACAACCATTGCCTCAAGCGTTGAGGGCTTTGTTTCTACTCCTGCTCCTTTAAAGGATACTTCATCGATTATGCCCAAAATGGTTATAATTGTTTCGTTTGAGTAACCATTCTCGCTGAGAATTTTTCTTGCTTTAGGGAGGTGGCTTCCATCGGATTCATTCAGTTTCCAGTCGTCTAAATCGTGTAGCAAAGCGGCTAGTTCAACTATTTCAAGGTTTGCACCTTCTTTTTCACCTATGTATTTAGCAAGATTTACAACTCTGTAAATATGCCACCAGTCATGACCTGAGGAGTCGTTTTTGCATGCATCTTTAACTGGAGAACTAATATTGCTTATCATTTTTGAAAGGCTATTTGAGTTAAGTGAATAAGAATTCAGAAACCAGAAGTCAGAACACAGAGCTCGTTTTCTTAATTCTGTATTCTGACTACTGAATTCTGACTACTATATTCTAGTTTTTATACCTAACCCATTTCCACATCTCTTTCCAAGTGTATTTCTTGCCATAAAGAAGAATTCCGGTACGGTAAATCTTTGCGGCCATCCATGTTACGATCACAAATGTGATTACCAGCAATGCTCCAGATGTAATAAGTTGCCATGTTGGAACGCCAAAAGGTATTCGAGCCAACATCACAATTGGTGAGGTAAATGGAATCATCGAGAACCAGAAGGCTATAGGCCCGTCGGGACTCTTAATACCACTAATCATTACTAAAATTGCTAGTATAAGCGGGAGTGTTATTGGCATTACCAGCTGCTGAGTGTCGGTTGTGTTATCAACTGCCGATCCCACTGCGGCAAACAGTGCTGCATAAAGTAAAAATCCAAATAGGAAGTAGAAAATAAAACTACCTAATATCAGAATAATGTTTTGACCGCCAACAAATTTTAGAATATCGTTGGAACTTGTTGATTTTTCGGTAGTGTTGGCATTCACAGGTATATTTTGTTGTTGAGCCATTTGCTGAACCTGTTCGGTTTTTGCAGGAGCACTCTTATCTTTTATTACAGCTACGGCTACATTACCGATAGTATAGGTTAGAACGATCCATGCAAGAATTTGAACCAAGCAAACGGCAGCAATACCAAGAATCTTACCCATCATCAACTGGAATGGTTTTACCGATGAGATGATAACCTCAACAACTCGATTTGTTTTTTCCTCTATTACGCCTTGCATTACCTGTGTTCCAAATAGCAGAACCATCATGTACATCATAAAGCTCATGATGTAAGCAATTGCCATTGTTCCAAAGGTGTTGCTTTCCTTTTCTTCACCATCTTTTGATAATTTGATGGTTCTTACATCAACCTTGGTTTTAATCGATTTCATTATCTCATCGATGTTCTCAATCTTGTAGGCTTTGAGCTTTTGGGTTTCAATCTCTTTCTCAATAGCATTTGAGAGATGCTCAACTACGTCGATTGAAGGTTGTTTGTCAGAGTATAAGATCATGCTATCGGGGTTAGCGATAGCAGTTTTATTGATATGTAAAAATGCATAGTAACCCGATTCCTTAAAGGTTTTCTTTAGTACTTCAGGAGATTCGTTATTGATGAAATTTAGTTTGATGTAATCGGTCTCGGCAATTTTCCCCTCAAATTGTTTTGAGTCATCTATTACAGCTATTTTGGTTAACTCCGTACTCTCCATTGTAGCCAAAAGGCTTGGTCCAACCATTAATGCAGCAAATAGGATGGGTGTAAGCAGGGTCATCACGATGAATGATTTTTTTCTAACCCTGGTCATAAATTCCCTCTCGATAATCAGCAATATCTTATTCATAGTTATTTTCTATTAGATTTTTAAAATTAATTGGCAGTTACCCCGTGGGCATGGTTATATTCCTGTACGACTTGAATAAAAATGTCGTTCATGCTAGGGATTACCTGATTAAAACCGGTTACTTCAACTGCAGGAAGTACCATATTTAAGAGACGATTATCGGAGGAGTAGCTGTTTACTTTTATCTGAGCCTTTTTTAGACCAGCCTCTTCGTTTGTGCTTAAAAGAGTATAGTTTGAGTCAATGCTATCCTTTAACCTCTGAGTTTCGCCTCTGAAAGTTAGCTCAAAAACATTGCTGCCATATTTCTGACGAACCTCATTGATAGGGCCGTTTAGAATGTTTTTTGACTTATTTATTAGGGTGATATGATCGCAAAGTTCCTCAACCGAGCTCATATTATGTGTAGAGAAGATAATGGTTGACCCATTTTCCTTCAGCTTTAGAATTTCTTCCTTTAGAAGATTTGCGTTAATTGGGTCGAATCCGCTGAAAGGCTCATCAAATATTAATAGTTTTGGTTTGTGTATTATTGTTGTGATGAACTGTACCTTTTGTGCCATACCCTTTGATAGCTCTTCTACCTTTTTATCCCACCATCCTTGAATCTCGAACTTCTCGAACCAGTATTTAAGCTGCTTAATGGCATCGGATTTACTTAATCCTTTTAATTGTGCAAGATATAGCGCTTGCTCTCCAACCTTCATTTTTTTATATAGTCCGCGCTCCTCGGGGAGGTACCCAATTTGGTAGATGTCATCAGCGGTCATTTTACGACCAGCAAAGGTAATTTCGCCCTTGTCGGGACCTGTAATTTGGTTTATAATTCTGATAAGTGTTGTTTTCCCTGCGCCGTTAGGACCAAGTAATCCGTAGATGCTTTTTTCGGGAACTTCAATGCTTACATCGTCGAGTGCAAGGTGGTTTGCGTATCGTTTCTCAACGTGTTCAGCGGTTAATAGATTCATAACGATTTTAGAATTAATTGATTAAATATTTTATTCGAAATTAACTGTTTTATTAGTATGGTTAACTTTAGAAAAGTTACAAAAAGAGAAATGCAATTTTTTAAAAGAATTATCTTATAACAAAAAACCCTGAAGAATCAGGGCTTTTCTATTTAGTTTTACTCAAAAAATCCTCTCATCTTTTCAAAGAAATTACGCTCACTACTATCAGGGTTAGGCTCAAAATTTTGAGATTTGGTTAGTTTTTCGATTAACGCTTTCTCATCTTTCGTTAGATTCTTTGGTACCCAAACATTGATGGTAACAAGCAAATCACCACGACCATAGCCGTTAACATCGGGTAACCCTTTACCACGTAATCGAAGTACTTTGCCGGGTTGAGTTCCTGGATCGATTTTAATCTTTACCTTACCATCAACCGTTGGTATTTCCATTGGCGCGCCAAGCGTTGCTTGTGGAAAGCTTAAATAAAGGTTATAGATAAGATCATTTCCATCGCGGATTAGATCCGGATTCTTTTCTTCTTCAATTATAACAAGTAAATCGCCATTAACTCCACCCCTGCGGGCCGCATTCCCTCTGCCAGCAACATTCATCTGCATTCCTTCACCAACGCCAGCAGGTATCTTGATGTTAATTACCTCATTATCCCGAACCACACCCTCGCCGCTACAACTTTTACACTTGTTAGTAATGATTTTCCCTTCACCATTACAAGTTGGACAAGGACTAGTTGATTGCATCTGGCCAAGAAGGGTATTTGTAACACGAGTTACATAACCCGAACCTCGGCAGGAGGTACATGTACTATGCGATGAACCGCCTTCGGCGCCTGATCCATGGCACTCTTTGCATGGTACGTATTTGTTAACCTTAATCTTTTTTTCAACCCCGTTGGCAATTTCTTGAAGGTTAAGTTTAACCTTAACTCTAAGGTCAGAACCTTTGTTAACCCTTTGGGAACTTCTTCCACCGCCAAAGCCACCAAATCCTCCAAAACCACCAAAATGACCTCCGAAGATATCACCGAATTGAGAAAAAATATCATCGATATTCATTCCTCCTCCGGAGAAACCTCCGTTACCATTCATACCAGCATGGCCAAACTGATCATAACGTGAACGTTTGTTATCATCGCTGAGAACCTCGTAGGCCTCGGCTGCTTCCTTGAAATGCTCCTCGGAGTTTTTATCTCCTGGGTTTTTGTCGGGATGATACTTAATGGCCATCTTGCGATAGGCTTTTTTGATCTCATCCTTTGAAGCATCGCGTTTAACCCCAAGAACCTCGTAATAATCTCTTTTCCCCATAATTTAATTTTGCTATACCTATTCCCCAATAACTACCTTCGAGAATCGAATTACCTTATCGTTAAGCATGTAACCCTTTTGGATTACATCAATAATTTTTCCCTTCTTTTCCTCTTCCTGAACAGGTACTTTGGTTATGGCTTCGTGAATATCTGTGTTTAATTCTTTCCCAACAGCTTCAATTTCAACTACTCCTTTGGTTTTAAGGAAATCGTTGAACTTGTCGTAAATCAGGTGTAATCCTTGCTTAACCGCGTCAATGTCAGTGCTTAGATCCATACTTCTCATTGCACGCTCAAAGTCGTCAAATACGGGTAATATGGATACAAGCACATCTTCCGATGCATATTTTGTCAGATCCATTTTTTCGCGAAGTGAGCGTTTGCGATAATTATCAAATTCTGCCGAAAGGCGAAGATATTTATCCTTCATCTCATCAAGCTGCGCTTGGATTTGATTAACTGGATTTACTTCAACCTTTTCCTCTTCTTTTTTTTCAGTATTTAATTCTTCTTTTTTAGTATCCTCATCCGCTACAGGGGTTTTGAAAAATGTAGCGGAGTCGCTCGCTGTTGGATCTAGGATTTGCTCATCGGTGACTTCCTCACTCTTTAATTTCTTTCTGGTCATATGTTGTTATTCTTTTCTTTTTAAGGATATTTTGGGTAAACAAATAGTTTGCCATTGAACATATTCGGTCAATTTGGCACAAAGGTAATAATACAGACTAGAAATTTGTGATAATCCAATTGTTGCTTTAAAATAAAAAACCCACCGGTGAGAGGGTGGGTTAGTTTTATGTTTATTTATTACTATTTCTTTTTCTTTTCGTCCTTTTTTTCATCCTTCTTAGCATCGGGTAGGAATAATCCATTACGCGATAGCAGATGATCGAGGTTGGCTACGCCATATACAACTACTGCAGTTACTATAGATGTATGCTCCTGGTACTCGGCAATGCTCTTTGTGTAAAGATCCCTTTCGGTATGCCAAATTTCACGGTAGTCGAAGTTATATCCTTTATTGTCTTCTGTCCCAAAAGTAATTGTAGGGACACCAACTACAGCAAAAGGACCACTATCGGTTCCCCATGCTTTTTTAGGTTTTTCGCGAGGTTTGCCTTTCTTTAGTGTGAATGGGAAGTCTGAATTTATTGAGTTTAACGGAGCACATATTTTTTCAAAGTCAGCATACATTGATTCTGGAACTTCAAGGCTGTTTGCAACAGTTGGCCCACCATCGCGGTTAAACATGTTTGATATTTTGTCTAGTTTATCCTTATTGCGTTCCACCCAGCTTGTTGAACCGTTTAATCCGAACTCTTCGCCAGCCCAAATACATACTAAGATTGTGCGTTTGGGTTTTCCTCCAGCTTTCATGATTAGCCTTGCTGCTTCCATTGCAGGAGTTGAGCCTGACCCGTCATCAACACCACCTGTCGCAACGTCATATGAGTCAAGATGCCCTCCCATGATAACATACTCATCAGGGAATTCAGTTCCTTTAATCACACCAATAACATTATGGTATTTTACAGGACCCATTTTAAAGTGATTGCGGATATCAAACTCCAGCTCGAAGGTCTGACGTTCTTTTGCCATCTGCTCGATGATTTTATACTGATGCTCATCAAGCTTAATGTCGGGGATTGATGGTAGATTATCAAAAGTTAAACTATCAATATTTTTTCGATCATACAATGCTGTGATTGGTAGCGGAGCGGATTGGATAATGCCAAGAATTCCGGCTTCAACCATTTGTCGGTAGAATAAGGCAGGTTCCTCTTTATAGGTGAGAAGATCAATCTTTTTTGCACCATTTTCAAGGCGTCTATTTATTGAATTGATTGAGTCGTTCTTGTGCTCAATAATTGCATTCTCAGCTATAATTTTTGCTCTTGCAATATCGGCAGTTTTAGAAATATCAATTGGCCAACCTGTACTATTCCCAGAGATAAGGACCCATGCTCCTTTTAATCGTCCTTTCATTCGGTCAAACTCCCTTTGAGATTTTGGTTCAATTAGCACATGCCCTTTCTGAATCCCTTTGGTTCCTGAAGTATAGGAAGGGGTTGCGAAATGAAGTATCATCCCATTGTCGCTAAGCATACGACCAAACCAAGGGCCACGGTTAAAACCAACAGGTAGGGTACCAACTTCGTCCATAATTACCTGCATTCCCCATTCTTTAAACTTGCTAGCTGCCCATTCGGTAGCGTTAGCGTATGCGTCGGAACCAATTGGTCTTCCTCCAATTCGATTACAAAGCACATCAAGATGCTTCATGGTTTGGTTATCGGTTTTGCCAATCTCGATTATCTTTTGAATTATAGGATCTTCCTGAGAAAAAGCAGAATAGCTGAAAAAAAGCTGTAATGTGATTGAAAAAGAAAGAAATAGATTTTTCATAAAAGCTGTATGTTAAAGGTTCTTTTTAGATAGTGAATTAATGTGAGTTCGAAATAAGATGTCATTGGCTTCGCCGAACTTGCCCTTTGGGCTTCGGTTCGGAGCGAAGCGAAGAATCTATTCCGTTAAAGCAAAGATGCTTCACTTCGTTCAGCATGACAATTAGGTTTTGTTTGCAATGGTTAAATATTAATGCCTCACTCTTATATAGAACACACGTTAAATTAGAAACCTGAATTTTTAAAAGGTTTAAAATATAGGAAAAAAAGAAGTTAGAAGTTAGAGAAGATAAGGAATTAGAAACGCTAAATAGGTTATTCAGAAATAACGATCAACTAATAACTGTCATCTGTCAACCAATCTACCCTACTCTTCGAATATCGGCACCAATGGCATTTAATCGTTTATCGATGTTCTCATAACCACGGTCAATCTGCTCAATATTGTGGATTGTGCTCTTGCCATCAGCCGATAGGGCTGCAATAAGCAAAGCAACACCAGCACGAATATCAGGAGAGGTCATTGTGGTAGGGCGAAGCTGTAGCTGATGGTTGTGTCCAATAACCGTTGCGCGGTGTGGATCACAAAGGATAATCTGAGCGCCCATATCTATTAGTTTGTCAACAAAGAATAGTCTGCTCTCGAACATCTTCTGATGAATCAATACTGAACCTTTTGCTTGTGTTGCCACAACAAGAAAAACGCTGAGTAGGTCAGGGGTAAGCCCAGGCCAAGGGGCATCGGCAATGGTCATTATTGATCCATCGATGAACGTATCAATTTCGTAAGTTTTTTGCTCAGGAATATTTATGTCATCTCCAATTCGTTCCATTTTAATTCCCAAACGGCTGAACGAATCGGGGATAATCCCTAAATCTTCATATGATACATTTTTTATGGTAATATCGCTATGAGTCATTGCTGCCAATCCGATAAACGAACCTATTTCGATCATATCGGGGAGTATCCTGTGTTCACAACCATTCAAGTTCTTTACCCCTTCGATAGTGAGAAGGTTTGATCCAATACCATTGATCTTTGCGCCCATACTTACCAGCATTTTGCTGAGTTGTTGAACGTATGGTTCGCATGCTGCATTGAAAATTGTGGTCATTC
>Ga0209099_1000813_pt1 | contig 35193 bp, 35 predicted proteins | sample AD_JPNHW2_MetaG_FD_184430 | JGI IMG/M metagenome (GOLD analysis project Ga0209099, IMG submission 184430) | Active sludge microbial communities of municipal wastewater-treating anaerobic digesters from Japan - AD_JPNHW2_MetaG (SPAdes) (version 2) | ecosystem: Engineered > Bioreactor > Anaerobic... | reverse complement strand
AAATGATAAAGGGACCTCAATTCATGAGCGCATTATGACGATGCTCGCAACATGGGGACAAAGAGGACTGGATAGCCTCCAAATGTTAACGGCAAAGCTAGCCAGCTAAACACGTACAAAAAATCATACCCGCTTGAAGATCACCTGCTGACCGCCTTCTCAAATGTCATATTCTCCCCCGGCCCCCTCCGCATCCTGATGCCCTGCCAATTTGCCAGGTAATGAGCCAGCCCATCCCAGAAGTCCGCTTGCCACTGCCTCCTCTCGCTCTCGCTCCAGCCCTCTGCCGAGCCGTCCAGCTCCCGGGCATTTGCCAGGGCCAGTACCCTCATCTCTTCCAGCGGCAGGATGGCCTGCACCACCTGGCCGTCGCCGTTTTCGTCCTCCGCCACCATCAGATCGAATTTGCCGATACGAATGATGTGGTTAGAGGCAATTCTGGCCGCCCGGACCTTCAATGCTCCGTAAGCCAGCGCTTGAAAAAGCTCATCTGCAGAGGCTTTCGCCACTGCCTTGTCGATCATCTCATTCATCTACTCTCTCCTGATCGATTGCTGCCAGCAACTGCAAAACTAAATAGCATACAAAAGCCGATATTAATAATAGCTGCTAATATGGCCTATATGGCCTTGAATTGAATAGCACGGCAAATGAGGGGCCACAAGATCAGGGAGGCGAACAGGATTATGAGCTGCTTTGATGACTACATGCAATTTCGCGACGAAGTGGATGCAGCAAAAAAGAGGCTGAAAGGCAAAGAGCCGACAGAGAAAGCTGTGGCCTGGCAAACCTGCCAGGAGACTGAGAGAAGATTGCCCGGAACGGATTGCGAAGCCGAAGAACTGGAATCAATTTAGCAGTCTTTCGGCTTCATTCTGATTCATTCTATGCGGCATAGGATCTATTTTTAGATACATTGACCCAAAGATGAAGATCCCTGTAAGGACCGGTGAAGTTGCCTTCCTTGTAGAGCAAAAACTCCAGCTTTTGGCGATCGCCGGTATGATTGAGAACATAAGATATCGGCCTCTCCCAGGTCTCATTATGGGCAAGGGTTAGATTCATGCTTTTTATTGGATAAATATATGGGAAATATGGGAGACTACTACTAAAATGGTCCCCAGAAGTGCTATTATTTAATGAAGTATTATTCCACGGGGTATTATTTAAGGAGATGCTCATGGTATAATTCACGAGAGCATATTCGTGGTTCACCACGCCCACAATCACCAAGCTACGATTTCCTTCCCAAACGCTCGTCGGGTAGTCATAGGCTTTGCCACCTGGGCCCAGGATGTAAAACTCCGTGAACTTCTCGCCCTGTTTAGGGGTCACAATTACATATATCAGAGCAGCGACAGATAATAATATAGTTAATATTAATATGACCGTCAATGCTTTATCCAGACGGCCCTTCTCGTCCGCCTGAATTTCCTTCTTCCAGGCACGGATAGTCTCGCGAAATGGGATGGCAAACCTCTCCTCGACTGGCAGGCTCATCCGCCTCCAGTTAGCCGCTGCCGCCATAATTATCGTGAATAGAGCCAGAGATATGACCACAGGAGTAAGCCTGATTCCCCATGGCGTGTAATTGAGCCCTAGGCCAATTAAGGGCACAACCGCTATGGAAAGGCCAAAAGAGAGAGCCGCCCTTTCAATCCCCTCCAAATCAGCCTTCTTGGGAAAAAGAGCGGCAATAAGTGTATAGCCCGGCACAAAAAGGACCATGAGCAGACCCAGAGGTATGCGCACGGGAAGAGAGGAAAGCGGGGTCAGAGTAAAGAGCAAAACAGCCAATGCTAGAATGAATGCGGCCAATAGGTCGGATGGAATTCTTTTAATCTTATCTAGCATTTCACCTGAGCCCCTCATGGCTGCGCGGGAGGTATGCTTAACGTCGCTTTATGGACAACTCAGTGATCTATTTCATTCATGGGGTAATAATTTTTTGGGTACTTGCAGCGATCAGAAGAGTATCTAAAAAGGTGGCAGGAAAATCATGCAGATGGCGCAGAAGGTAGTTAAGTTTTTATAGCCTGCATATCGAAAAAAAGATACATGAACCTCAGGGTCTTATCCATGGCGTTGGTTTTATCTTTAAGTCTGCTATTTATTAATTCTGCACTTAGCGCACCTGATGCATCCGAGGAAGAAGATTTACAGCCCGGTGTTCCCACTTGCGGTCAGCTGGCTGCATCAGAAAGCCTCTCTTATGCGGTGAATATAGGACCAGATGTATCCGCAGCAAGCTTTGCCATCAGATGGAGAAATGATGCCAGCAAGATAGAGATGGATCTTCATGCGCCTGACGGCAAATGGATAAGATGCGAAGGAGCCTCAACTGAGACCTGCAAAAAGAGCAATACATCCCGGACATATTTGATAGAAAGGCCTGCCACAGGAAGATGGGAAATGAGAATTGCACCCGGAAATCTGCAAGCCGCGTTCGAGGACTTCTGCATCAGCACACAGTTTGTGAACAAGAAGAGCCAGGATCAATATGATGCCAGATTTACTGGCCTTTTCAGCGATGATGCAAGAGATGAAGATCGCGATGGCATAGATGACCATATCGCTATTGAGACAAGCATCAGCGTCAAGACCGCGGGAAAATACTCCGCAAACGGCTTTCTGGAAAATGTGAATAATGGGGATAAGATCTGCATCAACAATGCTGCATTCTTGAATATCGGCATCCATGAGATCCGATTTGATCTCTTCAATTTAAAATCCGCTGGACCATATCGCATTGAGAAACTTTCACTTATAGATAAAAACGGAGATGAGATTGATACATTTAACGGAAATTATACAACAAAAATGCATAATTCCGATTATGATGAGAATATGACATACAGCCAGCCGGCCAGACTTGCTGGCAGCTATTCCGATTACGGATCGGATGTTAATAGCGACGGGCTCTTTGAATATCTGACTATGGATGTGGGCGTCATGGTCCATAATCCGGGCAACTACAGCGTGATGGGATACCTGTATGACAACGATGGCAAAGAGGTGGTCTGGTCCATTGGATCGGGGACTCTGCCCAGAGGAAATAATATCCTGCATATGGACTTCGATGGCAAGACAATCGAACGGCACAAATTCAATGGCACCTATCATCTCAAAGATCTCCAACTGATTAAAGGAGACTCGGCCATAGAGAATCTCTCAATGCTGGATACAGCAATAGAGGCAGCGGTCACACGTCACTACAACTACAGTGAGTTCGTGGACCCGGTTTGGCCGGAAAAAATCCTATCAGGAGATGGAAACGGGGAAATTCTTCTCACAATCAGGCTCACCAGCATACTTCCGGTCTTTCATGGCAGATACAGCATGGACATTGTGGGGGCAAACATGCCGCCCATATCATCCAACTGGACGGTAACAGGGTCCAGAAATGGATATAGCTATGAACTTCCCGGAATTCGTATGCCAGGCAAACCCAACAACTTCTCTGTGCAAGCAGGAAATGTAAAAAACCTCAATGTTGGCGTGAGGAAAGAGCCTGCAAAGGGCAGCACCAATATCACACGAACCTGGATTTCAACCCGAGCAAATGCCGGAAAGGATGGTGTGGCAAGGATCGATAATGATATGATCTCACCTGGAAGCTATCAGTTCAAGATATTTGGAGATGCATCCGACAATGCCACAGAGGTTACCCTGGCGATGGAAGTGATAAAAGAGCTGATGATTAGCGGCAGATTCAACCTGGCTCTTAACACAAGCGGTTTTCCAACAGGCAACTACTCGATAAATGCCAAAGCTATCAATGAGTCAGTTCGCTTTAGCGAGATAAACCTGGCAGGACCATCCAGCGGATTTTAACGATTTTGATCATATTAAGATTAAAAAAAGAGCTTGAGGGACAAGGCGCCTAGGCAAAGGCGCCTATCTTTGCTACGTGCAATCTATGTGACATGGATATTACCGGTCACTTGCGTTGCCGAATTGAAGCCACCCGAAGTTGTCGGCGCTCCGGAGTTGAGATATACCCCCCATCCCTGATACCAGCTCAATTCAGATGGCGACGGCTGTCTTGCACGGTTGTTTGTCACTAAGACCTGTGTGCCATCAAATGTGACATGGGAGTTGGTGGAGAACAATCCGCCACCGTTGGACGCCACATTATCGGTTATGGTAACATCATTAAGATGCAATGTGCCACCATCATTGAAAATGCCGCCCCCGTTGGAGGCAGAATTGTCGGTCAACGTGATGCCATTTAGACTCAGCGTGCCTCTGTTGTAGATTCCACCACCCTTCTGGGCATTGCCATTCTCAAAGGTCATGCCCTTGAGGCTTATAACTGCGGAGGGATTGTAAAGGCCGGTGGTGAATACCGGGCCGGACAGCTGGCCGTTAACAATTGTCTTATCCTCCCCGGCACCCTGTACAGTTAACGATTTATCGATTTTTACATTTTCGTTGTAGTTTCCCTTGAGCACCTTTACTGTTCCGCCTTCGCTGATTGAATCGACAGCCGACTGGATCTTGTCAAAGTCGCAGGCAAAGGAGCCAACGAGCGTTATGGGGGTCACGTCAACGCCAATCGTATTGACCCACAAAGCATCATATGTATCAATTGCCGCCACCCGCAATTTTCCTTCTTTATCCCGTATCGCATTGGGATCGGATTTGATGATACCACCCATAAAATACCATGTGCCGTCTGCGTTATCCCATAGCCCTTTATCTACGCCCCGAACGAAGTTATGGAGGACGCCATCGGTATCCACAACAGTCGATGGAGTGCCCTCTATGAGTCCACCCAGACCGGTCCAGGTTGAAGTATAAGTGCTTGTATCCAGCGTGTTGTACCACAAGGTATTGTCATTGCCTCGGACTGAGGTATAGATCAGATCAGGATGATACGGATCAAGACCAGGCATGGTATCGGATGCTATGGAACCACCCAGAAAATGCCAGTCTCCTTCGTAGTAGTGATCATCTTTTTTTGTCAAGTAGAGGTCCCATAGAGCACTATCGCTGCCACGGACAAATGTGTGCAAATTTCCCTTATTGTCAAAGACTATCTGCGGGTTGGAAACTATGTTTCCCCCACAAGCATACCAGTCTCCAGTCATATCAACTGTATTGAGCTCTCTGGCCCAAAGAGCATTGTCGCCATAGCCACGAGTGACTATGTACATATACCCGTCATCTCCCAATTCAAACGCCGCGCTGGGAGTCGAGTCTATAATTCCACCAAGGTACCACCAGTCTCCGTCATAAACTCTATCCCACAAGCCCTTGTCAACGCCTTTAACAAGAATATGAATATTGCCCTGCTTGTCCTGAATAGCAAATGGGTCCGAGTCAATTTGGCCACCCAATCCCTGCCAGTCTCCGTCTACATTATCCCATAATGTATTATCGCCACCCCTAGCGAAGATGTGCTTCTGGCCATCGGCGACGAGCTGATAGGGATCTGAGGCCAAGATCCCCCCAAAGCCTTTCCATACCCATGAACCCGGCGTGGGGATAAAGCTTGTAACTGGACTTTTGAGATCACCCTCCAGATTGGCATCTACTGCAGCTGCGCTTCCGGCCGACGCGGAAATGCTGCCAGTCGCACTCCCACCTTCGACATCATATTTTTCAGAGGAAGAATCATCAGAGCTGCTTGAAGCATATGCCTTTACATCACCATTTGCGCATACCTGCTGGTTTGAGGTCACATGACCGTTGGCGCTGCCGCTAAGGCTTGATTCGAGCTGACCTGCTGATGAAAGGTAGGAATATGCATCTCCATCCGCAGAAGTGGATTTGATAGCAGAATATGCCTTGGATTCAAGGCTCTCCGCCCGGAAAGATCCGGAGGCCTTTGCACCTTCAGATGCAGTAACCTCTAAAAAGCCGCTTAAGCCGCCCGCTCCGTTCAAGCCGCCCGTGAGATGAACAATATCATTGGAGGATTGAGCTATGCCTTCCGCGTATCCCAGAGATCCTGCGATATTCGTGAATTGATGAGCGTTAATCGCCCCAGATCCGGCCGTAATCATCTGGGAAGAAGCCATGTATCCCCCCAGTACACCGGCATTTTGAGACGTAGAGGCTGTGCCGCTCGCACCTGAAACAGAACAATCCGATTGGCCGGAGGAATGGACATTCTGTCCCGCACTAACGGCATCTGCAGAGGCATAACTGGATGCAGTCGAACTCAGAGCACCTATGCAACTAATGCTGCTTGATGCACTGGCCCCCTTATTGTCTGCAGTCTGATCAATCTTGTTGATACCGTTTCCTTCGACAGATAAGCTCGAAGATATCCATCCGTCGCCAAGAGTCAGTTTCTGGGCCAGATTTGTGTCGGTATCTACGATATATTTTACATTAAATGATGGTGCTCCGTTGCTGTTGCTGAATGAGCTGCTTATTGAAACTGCAGCAGATACACTTGTTAAAAAAAAGGTCAGTAAGAGCAATTTATAAATGGTAATTTGCTTCCTATACATATTTGTTCTTCCTCAGTTGTAGTCATTAATGTTGTTATAAATAGTTTATGTCACTAGCTCAGATTACAGTATATCATAGTTATAAATGTATTGGCCTTTCATGTCAGTGCAGATGGGAAAGTTTCTTATACCTAGAAAGAAAAGTACGTATCAACGTTTTCATTGGAGAGGATGCATAAAGAGGAATTATGATCAAGCACGGAATGATCTTGCTGCTAGCTATTCATTAAATTAATGCTGGAAGGTGATGGAGAGCAAATGATTATCAAATTGGGAAACGAGGATATAAGAAGTTGGAGGATATTCACTGCCCTAATGATGATCATCCTGGTGCTTTCACTAGCAGTTCCTGCCAATGCAGTATCCTTAGGAAGAAATTCTCGGACGATCGATAATTGTGAAGTTAAATGCACGGCATTTGCGAAGATCGAAGATAGTAGTTACCAAAATGAAAGAAACGTTCTGATCTATTCCTTCAGAGTAGGCGGGGTAAAAAAGAACATGTATGTAAAGTACACCCAGGACTGCATAAATGGGCATTATAGCAGGCAATGCACTCCATTTACACGATGCAAGGTAAACAATTTATGCGAGGAGAGCGGTCCTATTTATGAAGAAACCAAAGGCTATTGGGAAGAGTGCACTAAATGGGATATTTCAGACGTCTGGATAGAAATAGCTTGAGAGTTCTGATTAGCGATGAGATATTCAGGATTAGCACTGGCCTTGGCATTGATATTTAGCAGTTTTCCCATTATTTTTGCGGCTGAAGATGCGGAGAGCATATCGGATATGCCGACGCATATCCCAGAGAGCGGCCAGATAAATGCCACTGAGACTAGATTGCTGAATGCCACTAATGATGCCAACATAACATCATATCTATTTGCCTTGACCTGGCTGAATGCCACAAGCAAATTGGATGCCGTTTTGGTCTCCCCCAGCGGCATTAGGATAGACTCGAATGTACAGCCACCAATAATCTATGGTGTGAATGGCAGCTTGATATTTTATATCATTCCGGATGCAGAGAAAGGAAAATGGACTGCGATGATAACTGCAAGAGACGTACCCGATTTAGGTGAGTCTTATTGGGCCCTATTTGCCCCCATTCCAAATAATTAATAAAATATTTTTATACTATTAAGACCTCTCTCTGTTTTATCCCCAGCAGGCCTTTTCCAGGAGAATAAATCGCACCGGTCAGGATATACTCTCCCTTCTGCCAGGATTTATCAGGCAAAAGGATGAGATCAGCACCCTGCTTAGTTGATTCCTGCAGGCCAATCGCACTGTTCGCTGGCAGAAGCGGCAGCAGATCCATAAGAAGGCCAGTGGTCACCTTAAGAGGACCTTTCATCTTCATGGATTTCGAGCCCAAAGACAGGTTGATATCCAGATTTTCTGCGCTTTTATTCCAAGCCGCGAGCAGACTGGCATTTTCATAATCATTCCGAGAAATCAGAATTGCTGCGAAGAATTTGCTCTGATTTCCAGGCAAAGTTGTATTCATCATCACCTGAATGAATGGCTCATCCGCCTGCACAATACTTGGCGCCTGCATTATGGTCTGCCCTTCGGTTATCAGCAATGGAACCGAGAAGATCAGGCTTGATCCATTAAAATCAAAAAGATTCAGCAAATACATGCCGCTGCTGGCAGTTGATAGTCGGAATGGTCTGCAATTACTGCCATCGCTGCAATTGCCATTATCTAGCACCAAATAATTGCCTGAGCAATTTTTGTCGTTGTAGCCGACCGCATGGGTGGCGGAAAAAAATGATGAGAGATCGAATGCAGATATGCAGCCATAAATGTCGAAAGCTTCTTGGTTAGAAGGAAATATGAAAGCACCTTTAATGGTTCGGCTGAGAGAATAGACCGGAACGCGATCCAAAAGCAGCTTCTCTCCGGCCCGTTCAGGAATGATCATCTCTGGCATCAATAGTGAGTCATTCCCCTCAAGGCTAATTGAGCACTTTCCCGACAAGCCAACGAAAGATACTTCCAGGAAATTGTCCATTGCCACCGTGCTTATGGGAAAGATGAGAAGCAAAAGCAAAATGATTTTTCTGCCCATAGCTCCAAAAGAAGATTATAAAAGTATATATTGCTTTTCACTCCCGCCGAGAAGCCTGAGACACACGCAAGGGCAAGCTATTAGATCTGTCAGGACAATGATTCTGAATTAGGATGAAAGCAAATGATCTCGCGAGATTTAACCTTGACCTTATGCTTCCAATAGCATTGATCCTTCTGGCAGAGTCTCTTATATTCGTGGGAAAAACTGATGCTGCAATGCCTATTCATGCCGCGAACCTGATTTTCCTTATACTCTCCTTCATATTCATAAATAATCGCATATATCCCGCGTTGATGCTCTTGCCGCTTTTCCGTCTTTTAAATGTCGCAATGCCTATTTTTTTCAATTTAACCCTGTACTCCTATACAATGGTTTACGCTCCCATGTTCATACCAATATATATTCTTGTGAAGGATGGTTTCATTAGCCGCTCAGAAGCTGGAATGACATTCAAGGGTTTCTTGCACTATTTCCCCCTGGCTATTTCCACAGGCTTCGCCCTGGGCTGGGGAGAATATAATGTGATACATCCACAATTACTGACACCTGACAAAGATTTCAAAGAGATAGCCATTCTAATCATAACCATGATTTTCTTTGTGGGAATTGTTGAGGAGTTCATCTTCCGATCATCTCTGCAAAATGTGCTGGAAGAGAGAATCGGCCCAATTGCAGGACTTTTGCTGGCAAGCATAATATTCGGATTCATGCATAGCGGCTACCGATTGCCCATGGAGCTTTTTTATGTCACTTTCGCCGGACTCATCTTCGGTCTGCTCTTTTGGCTAACAAAGAGCTTGCCAATTATCTCTCTGGCTCATGGCGTCACCAATATCTCTTTATTTCTGGTGGTTCCGATGGAGTCAGGATTCCTTATTTACCTCATAGTTGTCCCGATGATCATTTTTTTATTTTACACCTATGTTCTCAAAAGGAAGCCAGGAATAGGTGGAAACGGTTAGACGAGAAAATCAGCCACATTGCTGTCGCGGAAAGAGCAAAACATTATGGCTTTTTGCCTATTTAAGGCCACAAGCCCCTATCTGCCAACAACATCAATGACTTTATAGCCGACAATCAGGAAGAATGTGAGAACCATTGGTACGATAGCCAGGTTCAACATCGTTGACAGGCGCTTATTCCACTGTGACGAAGCAGACAGAATTTCAGAGGCGCTGAGCAAAATAATTAGGCATATGACGCTGACAACGCTTATTTCAGAGACCCCGATTGTTGCAAAAGTGGTAACCACTGACGTTGTGCTCGCTGCACTCATTGTGCTCGCTGCACTCATTGTGCTCGCTGCACTCATTGTGCTCGCTGCACTCATTGTGCTCGCTGCACTCATTGTGCTACTTACTGTACTCATCATTGATGATAACATTGCAGTCTCTAGCAACCGTTTTCGGTCTCAGGTTATTCATGATCCGTATCTTAGTTAAGACACATATTGTATTTATAGATGACCCATGGGAAAAGAGGTATTTAGCTACACTATTTAAAAATTAATGATGATCATAGCAGCTATTAGCCGCGAGGATCAGTCTTCACCCAAACCGCAAGATGCGTGGCCTTTGTGGCCTTCATGCTGCCCGGCAACATTTCTCTTGGCAGGATTCATCCCCTTTCTGGGCTTGCTATCCATCAATTTATGCCAGTTCTCTCTTTCCCAGATATTGAATGATCGGTCTTCTTCCGGTATTAGCTGGCGCAGACGCAGGACCAGTCCATCCCAGTTGACGCCGTGGCCTGAAAAATCCGGTCCGTCCACGCAGGCAAATTTAGTCGTTCCGTCTACCTCAACCCTACAGGCTCCGCACATGCCTGTGCCGTCTACCATGAGAGGCGTGAGACTGACCACCGTCTCGACTCCTGCAGATCGAGATGCGTCCGATGATACCTTCATCATGAAAGGACAGCCGTGCGCAAATATCCTGTTGATCTTCTTTCCCGCAGCCAGCTCCTGCTCGATGAAATCATTAGCCCAGGCGGTCTTCCCGCAGCCGGTGACTACATGAACCTCGTCGCTGTGCTCCTTGAGCCTGTCTACCCAGAAGATGAAGTCCGGACCGCGGCCTTCCACTACGGTTATCACGTAGTTGCCCTTCTCCTTGAGAGCCTTTATGAGCGGCAGAGTAGGCCCGGCGCCAAAGCAACCGCAAGCACAGATGACCCTCCCGAAATTCGCAATCTCCGTGGGCGCGCCCAGTGGGCCGGCGATGTTGGATACGCATTCGCCTTCGCTCATGGTGGCCAGCTTTGCAGTGCTGGTCCCCAGAACGTAGAAGACGATGTCTATTGTGCCCTCTTTTTCGTCCCAGCCAGCCAGGCCCATGGGAATTCTCTCTCCTTTTTCGTCTGCCCTGAAGATTGCAAACTGACCGGGCTTCGCAGTGAGGGCAATCTTGGGGGCTTTGAATTTCATGTGAATAATATTGGGAGCTACGGTTTCTTTGGTTACGATCTCGTACATCTCTGGTCTCCTCTTTTATTCAGCTTCGCAGCACAGACCTACAATTGCGGGATATTGGCCGCAGGATCTGGGGCTGGATTGGCAAGTATTTTGATGGGGAAAAAATGTAGAGGATTAATTGTATTAGAACATTACTCTGAAAATGGTGGTCGCATTTTGGGTATCCAGAAGGAATGCTCCTTGATTGCGGTAGCATTTCCTTTCCGTGAGCAGCGATCGCGTCACTGCTATAATTTTGGGGCTCCTCTGACCCGCACTCCTTGCATTGGGAGAAGATTGCCATCAGCTGGCCCTGCTGAGTGTTGATGGCGAAAATTCCTTGCTGTATCAGCGTGATCGCCAGGGATCTGCCAGATTCAAAGTATGCTTCTGTTGGAGCTTCATGGTAATCCTGGCGCATGGAGTCAGCGGCTCAATCATATTCAGAACGCAATCATTCGGCGAGACCAGCACCGAGTCATCGAGTGGGATGGAAACAGTTCTCATGCCGGGCTTGAGATCGCGAATGAAGAACTGGTTGAATGACTTGAATCTATCCTGGGTGATGATATATTGCTCCATGTGAATCGGTGAGTCGTTCATCCACTGGGCGATGGTCTCTGTGGACTGCCAGCTTTCCAGGAACTGCCGCCTGGCCTCGACAAACTGTCTAGTCCAGCTCAAGCCCGGGTCCTCGCCCACAATCTTCTGGCCGAATTCGTTCTCGTAATAGAACCAGGCGAACTTTATGATGAAAAAAAGACTATAGAGAGCCATCTCATGATCGTGCTAATCTGAGAGAGCGTCGTCCAAAAAATAAAATTCCTCAGAACTTTCTCGCCAGTCCTTCAGCAGACGATCTTCTCTATCCTTATGGCGCATGCCTTGTACTCCGGGGTCTTGGCCAGAGGATCAAGGGCAGCGTTGGTAAGAAGGTTAGTAAGGACATCCTGGTAGTGGAAGGACATAAAGGCCACTCCGTGGGACGACTTGTCTGTAACCCTGGCTTTGGTCCTCACAGCTCCGCGCTTTGATCTTACGAGAACCTCCTCGCCGTCTGCCACACCAAGCTCTTTTGCATCAGCCGGGCTTATCTCTATTGTTTCCTCCGGCCATACCCACATGATTCCCTTAGAGCGCCTGGTCATCGAGCCGCAGTTGTAATGCTCTCTCCTCCTGCCAGTGGTAAGAATCAGAGGATATTCTGGATCCGGCCGCTCGGCTGGATACCTATGTTCTACGGCGTTGAACTTGCCCAGGCCCCTGCTGAACTTTTCCACATGCAGCGTCTCAGTGCCCGGATGTCCAATACACGGACAGGGCCATTGCAGACCTTTGCTGCCCATCCGCGAGAAGCTCACGCCCGCGAACATCGGTGCGAGGCTGGCGATCTCATCCATGATCTCCGACGGATGATTGTATCTCATGGGATAGCCCATCTTCTGGGCGATAAGACATATCGTCTGCCAGTTCTCCAGGCCGCAGATTGGCGGGATTGCCTTATTTACTCTTTGAATGCGCCGCTCGCCGTTGGTAAAGGTTCCGTCGCACTCTGCAAAACTGGCAGCAGGGAGAATGACATCTGCGTACTTGGTTGTCTCAGTGGGAAATATCTCCTGGACGACCAGAAAGTCCAGGGCATCGAGCGAAGCTCTTACCCGATTGGTGTCTGGGTCGGTCTGGGCAGGGTCTTCTCCCAGGATATACATTGCCTTGATGCCGCTCTCTTGATTGCCTTCCAGCATTTGTGTGGAGGTAAGACCGATATTTTCCGGCAATTTTACCTTCCATGCATCTTCGAATTTAGAGCGGATAGCCGCGTCCGCTACCGGTTGATAGCCGACCTGAACATTGGGCAGAGCCCCCATATCGCAGGCCCCTTGCACGTTGTTCTGCCCGCGAAGAGGCATTACCCCGGTTGACCGGCACCCTACGTTGCCTGTGAGCATTGCCAAGTTGCCCAGAGACATGACATTGGCAGTTCCTGTGATATGTTCGGTCATTCCCAGGCTGTAGATGATCATAGCTTTCTCCGCTTGACCATAAAGCCGGGCAGCTGCTATGATATCGTCTGCAGGTACTCCGGTTATCTTGCTGGCCATTTCTGGAGAATACTCCATAACGGTCTTCTCAAATTCCTCGAAGCCCTCCGTTCGGCTGGCAATGAAGTCGCAATCTTGCAGGCCTTCCCTTAAAATGACATTCATCATTGCATTGAGCAGGGCGATGTTGGTTCCGGGCTTCAGGTTGAGCCAGACAGCAGCCCGATCTACCAGCTCGATCTTGCGAGGATCGGCGACGATAATCTTAGTGCCTTTGGAAGCTGCCTTGATGATTTTCAGACTGACGATGGGATGAGCCTCGGTGGTATTAGAGCCAATTATAAACAGGACATCAGCGTCTTCAATCTGGTCAAAGGAATTTGTGGCAGCTCCGCTGCCGAAGCACGCGGCAAGCCCTGTGACCGACGGCGCATGGCATACTCTCGCGCAATTGTCCACATTGTTTGTGCCGAAGACGGCGCGTGCCAGTTTGCCCATCAAGAAGTTCTCCTCATTAGTGCACCGGGAAGAGGAGAGCGCTGCCAGTGAATTGGGACCGTATTTATTCTTGATCTCGGAGAACTTTTTGGCGACCAGGTCGAGCGCTTCCTCCCAGCTGGCCTCCTCAAGTTTGCCGTTGCGCCTTATCAGAGGAGTGGTCAAGCGGTCGGGGTGATGGACGATCTCATCCAGGCCGAAACGGCCTTTAACGCATGCTTGGCCCCGATTTACCGGTCCATCTCTGTCCGGATGGATGGAGACCAGCCGCCCTTCCCTGACGCCGATCTTCAGCTGGCAGCCTACTCCGCAGTAGGGACAGATTGTCGAGACCGAGAACTCCGGTTTTTGCCACTTCTCCGACCGGACGAAGAGGGCTCCGGTGGGACAGGCATCCACGCATGCCCCGCAGAATTTGCAGTCCGCGTCCTGCAGCGACTGCGGCCCGATCCAGTTCATGCGATGGAAATCCGGATTATGCGAGAGAATGCCCACGCCGCGCACATCCTGACAGATGCGGATGCACCGGCTGCACATGATGCAGAGGCTGTAATTGCGATCGAAGAACGGCTCTCTGAGAACGGGCATATTCTTAAAAGAGATGTTGTATCTGATCTTCTCCAGGCCAACGAACCGCACTGCCTCCTGTAACTCGCATTCCTCGTTTTTAGGACAGTACTTGCATCCCACCGTCACAGGGAATTTGCGCATGCATTCGCGCAGATCGTTGCATTCGTCTTTCCTTTCGCAAAAGAGGCAGCTGGTGGGGTGATTAGTGATGGCCAGGAGCATCTCCAGGGTGTTTCTTCTCATCTCCTGCAGCTCATCGGTCCTGGTCTGCACCACCATTCCCTCTTCTGCCGGAGTGTTGCAGGCAGTGGGATAGCAATCCATGCCTTTCACCGAGACGATGCAAAGCTTGCAAGAGCCTATGGGCTTGAGATCAGGGTGATTGCATAGTGCCGGTACGTAAGATCCTGCCTTTCGGGCTGCATCCAGAATGGTAGATCCCTCAGGAACCTCTACCATTTGATCGTCAATTGTGAGTCTTATCGATGACATGTTCCAACCGCGCCGCGAAATGTAGAGGATTAATTGTATTAGAAGGTTGCTCTTAAAGGAAAATCTTATTAATATTCAAAGGCGGAGCATAAGGATGATCAGCCAGAAGTGATCTTAGCCTTCAGAGGCGCGGTGTTCTAGAGATGTCCAGCAAGATTAATTTAAACCGGGTGGAGATGCCCAAGCAATCTCCCGAAAAGAGGAAGAGCAACTTTCAGGAGGTTGCCCTGGGCTACAGTCCTGAGCAGGCAGCAGAAGAGGCAGGCAGATGTCTTCAATGCAAGAAGCCCAAGTGCATGGAAGGCTGTCCGGTGGGGGTTCTGATACCTGATTTTATCTGCTCCCTGCGGGAAGGAGACATGCAGGAGGCGACGATCGCCCTCAAGAAAAAGAACAGCCTGCCTGGAATATGCGGACGGGTCTGCCCCCAGGAGGTGCAGTGCGAGAGCAAATGCATCCTGGCCAAGAAGGGAGCGCCGATTGCCATTGGCCGCCTGGAGCGCTATGTGGCAGACTGGGAGCTATGCCAGTCGCAGAGGCCTGAGTGCGAGATCGCAAAGGCCACAGGAAAGCGGGTGGCGATTGTGGGCTCTGGCCCCGCCGGGCTCACTGTGGCTGCCGATATGGCCAAGTTCGGACACAAAGTTACCATCTTCGAGGCGCTGCATGATGGCGGCGGCGTCCTGGTTTACGGCATTCCCGAGTTTCGTCTGCCCAAGAGCATCGTCAGGGCGGAGATCGATTATGTGAAGTCATTGGGTGTCGATCTGGAGCTGGACAGCGTCGTGGGCAGACAGGTGCAGGTCGACGGCCTGCTCAAAGGGGAATACGACGCAGTCTTTCTGGGGATAGGCGCTGGCGCGCCCCGGTTTCTCAATGTTCCTGGCGAGAACCTGAGCGGAGTGTACTCTGCCAACGAGTATCTGACGAGGGTAAACCTGATGAAGGCTTATAAGTTCCCGGAGTACGATACGCCCATTAAAAAGGGCAGGAAGGTGGCTGTGGTTGGCGGCGGCAACGTGGCCATGGATGCGGCCCGCTCTGCCATGCGCCTGGGCGCGGATGAGGTTCATGTCATCTATCGCCGCTCCCGCGAGGAGATGCCTGCCCGTCTTGAGGAGGTGGAAAACGCCATGGAAGAAGGCGTGATCTTCGATTTCCTCACCAATCCCACCCGCTTTTTGGGTGACGAAAGGGGAATGGTCAAAGCCATGGAGGTCGTGCAGATGGAGCTGGGCGAGCCTGATGCCTCGGGCCGCAGGAGCCCGCGGGTGAAGAAGGGCTCGGAGCACATCGTCGATGTGGATACGGTGGTCATCGCCGTGGGAACGGTTCCCAATCCACTAATTGCCAGCAGCACACCAGAGCTTAAGACCACCAAATGGGGCACTCTCGTAGTGGACAGCCGGGGCCGGACGACCATGCAGGGCGTCTGGGCTGGAGGAGACATCACCAGCGGCGGGGCCACGGTGATCAGCGCCATGGGCGAGGGCAAGATTGCCGCCGCGGATATGGACGGGTGGCTGAAGAATGGCGGAAAATGGGTAGCAGAGGAGAAGCCCCCCGTTTGCTAGAGAAGTTTTTATTTATTTTTATTAATATTACTGCAAGAATCAAATAAATGCAAGATATTGGCTGAAAACGGCTGTTTTTATCCTGCATCCTGATTTGCGGGAGGGCCACACAGGAAAAAACGCGCCGCAGGTGAGCTGCCTTTAAGCCAGGTAGGTTTGGATACTTGGCAGCAGAAATCAATAAAACATCCCTTTGCATCGGACTCTGGCAGGCATAAAGTCGTACACGCTTCGAGACCGCCTTTGTGGCACAACTGGCAAGTGTCTCTGCTTATCAAATTCGTTCCCATTAAATTCGCCAAATTCGGACCTAAGGATTATCGCTCATTGGCCGCGTTGAAGGTCAATGCATGCCCAGGATTGATATGAATCTTTTGCGCTGCACTAAAATTGTCCTCCTGTTTATGCTCAGCGCAAGGATCTAATCATAAACAATATCAAACAGAAAATGTTTGTGCTTGGAAAACAATGTGAGTCCAGAATGCAGATCGAATCTGATAACAGAATAAGGACAAATATAATCGGGTTGGTGAATTAAATGAAGGCAGTTGAGATATGGTTGGTCGTTTTGACCGCGGTCTTTGCGGCATTGATAGTTGATGTTTCGGCCAATTGTGAAGTGTGCAAAGAGGATAGTAGCGATATATTATATAATTTAGTAAGTACCGATATGATCAACTTAGGGAGCGGAGGAGATGTATTGCCTACTCATTTGGGCTGCACTGTTCCGATACGTGTAACTTGGTATGGTACTCCTGTTCGCGGAGCGAGTGTATCTGTCGACTTTAAAAGAGTAGGAACTACGGATTCAAAGGGATATTGTTATACTACCATGAATCCAGGAAGGCATACAGTTCAAGCTAGTTCCAGAAGAATAGCTCCTCCGGCCGGAAACGATCCTTGTCCCAATAGAGGATGCTTAAGCGGTGCGACACAATACACGGCAGGAAACACATGTGGTGTGTGCACGGTGCCAGTGACCCTCAATTGCAATTGCTGACGAATATTTTTATCCCATGTTAGCCTATTTAATTTTTTTACCATATTATTTAAAATTAATTAGGCTCTAATTTATGCCATCTGCAAATTGTCTGAAGAACTCACCTAAATCAATGCAATTGTGAGTGGATAAATGCACATATCACAATCAATTGATCCTCTATTTTGAAATCAAGCCGCTCAGCAAAATTTTATATCGCATTATCATGATAATTATGCTAGATCCAAGAGGACCCTGCCATGCCCGACGCTGCCCCGCCCGCTGCACCCAGGAAGAGAATCACCATCATCAAAGCCGGTCGCCACTGGGCATTCAAGCATTTCTTTGCTGAGAAGGACATCTTTCAGGAACTGGCCGACTACTACGATAGAGATGGCTATCGCTTCGTCCTTAAAACCCCTGGAGAGAGAAAACGTGTGCAAAAGCTTCTGGAGAGGAGGGGCTTTGAGGTAACATTAGCGGAGAGCAGCCGAGGCTATGCGGTAAAACTCTCCAGGCAGAGCCGATATTCCGCCCTGCTCAAGGACTCACTGGCTATGATCGAAACGGACCAGTGGAGGATATTTCTCATGAAAGACCGGGATGCGGCCCAGCAGGCGCTGCGCCTGGGCGCGAAGATGGTAGAGGTGGATGTGCAATTTGCAATTTGATGCCTCAGCTTCTCTGCGGCGGCACCACCCTGCGGATGCAAATACTCGCCAGCATAGAGAAGACGCCCAGGTAAAGAAAGACCAGGAAGAAGTTGTCTCCAGTCACATCCAGCAGGTATCCGGAGAGGGTGGGCCCCAGCGGCCCAGCCACAAAGCCATAGGCGGCAAAGGTCAGGCCGAAGATGGCACCGAAGTGCTCCAGACCGAAGCAGTCTGCAACCAGCGGCGCTGAGACTGAGAAGAGGGTGCCGAAGGAAAAGCCCACCACCGCCGCCAGCAAAGCACAGACCTCCAGAGAGCGAGCCCAGGGCAGAATGAAATAGGCGAAGGCGGCTGTCAGGAAGGCCAGGCTCATCACCGGATTTCTTCCGAACCGGTCGGATAAAATGCCGCTGAGCAGTCGGCTCATTCCGTTGGTCAGATTGAAGGCAGTGAGGATGAGGATGGCCGATGGCAGGGAGAAGCCCAGGAAGAGGCCGTATTCTGCGGCTAGGATGGTCATGGAGACCCCTGCCGCACCGGCAAATGTCCAGGTGGCCCAAAGCAGCCAGAAGCTTCTCGTGTGCAGGCTTTCCGATACGGTAAACGACCTGGCGGATACGATCACCGCGGTCGGTTTTGCCGCGGAGCCAGCTCGGCGGACTGAGGCGGCATCTTCCCATGCCTGGGGGGCCCGGGCGAAGTAGGCACCGAGAAGGCCGATCGTAAGGGTGAGCGCCGCCATAAGGAGGTTCATCCTTTGATAGCCGAAGGCGGAGAACATCCCTGCAAAGAGAGGGGACATGATGGCAGCAGAAAGGCCGAAGACCATGCTCACCAGACCTGCCACCAGGCCCCTTCTCTTCGGAAAGCACCACTGAACAAGCGTCAGGGCAGGAACATAAACGAAGCTGGAGGCCAGGCCGTTGATGAAGGCCCATGCGTAAACGACGTAGATTGTGCCGGCCTCTGAGACGACCAGAGAGGCAAAAGCGGTGAGGATGATTCCCAGGGCGATCATGCGCCGCAGTCCCCAGCGCTCCTGCCATCGACCCACCAGGAACATGAAAGCGCCAACAGCGGCAAGCATGAAGAATATGGTCAGGCCCGTGGCAGCCCGGCCCACATGAAACATCTCCTGCCAGATGGATGCCATGACGCCGGGAAAGCCGAAGGTGAGGGCGCCTGGAAAGAAGATGGCAACGCAGGCGCCAAGGACGGCTAATTGGGCATCTCTATCACGATCTCCGGCCAAACAGATCAACCTCCATGAGGCAAGCTAGCATGGGACATACATCTGGCTTTCGCTCTCGATCTCTCAAAAGACATAAATACACATACATACACAGATAGCTCTCATGCCTACGAGGACAATCAGCATAACCGAAGACGCATACCTGAAGCTAAAAAGCCTGAAATCCTCGGAGAAAGAGAGCTTTTCGGATGTGATCCTGAAATACTATCCTGCCAGAAAGAAGCTCTCTGCTGTCCTGGCTGAGATCGGCCTGAACCAGGATCTAGCAGACTCAATCGATAAAGCATCCATAGAGATGCGCCAGGCCAAAATGCGTGGTGTAGAGCTTTGATTGTCCTGGACACAGCCTTCATTGTGGACCTATTGAGGGGCAAGCGAAAAGCTCAGGAGATGCTCACCCGTCTTGAGGAGAGCGGTGAGTCCGTTTGCACCACGTCAATAAATGTCCTGGAGCTATACAAAGGCGTCTTCCTTTCAAAAAAAGTCGATGAGAACCTCAGGGTTTTGAGTGCAATGCTGGATCAGCTCCTGGTGCTTGATCTGAATGAAGATGCCTATGAGATCTTCGGTGCCCTCTCCGCCTGGCTCAGATCCTCCGGCAAGCCAGTGGGTGATCTTGATGAGGCAATAGCTGCCATTGCCATGGCATATGGGGCAGGCGTCGTAAGCCGGGACCAGCACTTTTTGCGGCTTCCTGGGCTGAAGGTTGTGGAATATTGAGCTATTGAGTTATTGTGTTATTCAATTCGACATTCGACTAAGGCGAAATCGTCAAATAGTAATACTATCAAGCGAATTTGGGTTTCCGAGGCGCATTCAGTTCGGACCCGGGAGAGAATTGAGATGAGACTCCACAGGATGCTGCTCAGCATAACGTTTATCGCCTTCTTCCTGGCCCAGTCAGATGCAAAGCCAATTGATCCCCTCGATCCCAGCCAGCTGGGTGAATCGATGTCGATGTCCATGCCCTCGTCCCAGGAATCAATCCGCGTGAATGTAACAGGGGCCTGGTCTTTTGATCTCCTGGGAAAACCCGCTGAGAAGATGAAACTGTATCTGACCCAGAATGAAGACTCAATTTCCGGCAGGGGGGCCATAATCCAGGGAAAGGAAAGCAAGAAGGCCACCGCCAGTGGCCTCATATCCGGAGATCGGATGAGCCTGAATGTAGCGCCGGAAGGGGCCTCAGACCGGTATAGGCTCAATCTATCATTGTCCTCACTCTCAGGTGGATCCTATACAGCCTGCCTGGCCGATGGAAGCTGCCGGTCGGGAACGGCAACGTTCACCGTTTTCGCGAATATCTTCCAGGATGCGACTGGCGATGAGGATGATTCCGATCAGGATGCAAATCCGGCCGCTGCGATGCCCTCATGGCTATAGGGGTGAGGCTGAGACAGGCATGGCAACCGCAAGCTTTTTACGCGATATGCAGGCAAGCAGTGGCCATTCGACGAGCGATCCGGAAAAAACTGGCTTGCTATGACCGAAAAAAGTCCTGAGTGATTATCGGTCGCAAAGCCAATCTGCCTATCGCTCATTCCCGGAGGGAGAATATGGCATTCAAAGTTCCCGCTGATATCGCCAAGGCAGCCATTGCTGCCGGATGTACGAAATGCAACATTACCTGGCAAAAACTACTTGTGCTGGGCTTTTTAGCCGGAGCCTACATCGCCTTTGGAGCCCTTTTAAGCGAGATTGTGGCCGGTGGCCTGTCCAACGGCACCATCACCGACCCGGATGGAGGCATCTGGAAGATTGCTCTACCGGGAGGGCTCGTCAAGTTTGCAGCCGGAGCGGTATTCCCTGTGGGCTTGATGCTGGTAGTGATCGCAGGCTCGGAGCTGTTCACCGGCAACTGCATGTTTGCGCCCATCAGTCTTCTCAACGGCGAAGCAACCGTCAAGGGGTTGGTAAAGAACTGGTCCCTCGTTTATGTCGGCAATTTTCTGGGATCGATATTTGTGGCTTTCTTCCTGGCATACCTTTGTGGCTATTTCGATAATATGCCCTGGGCAGGCTGGGCGGCAACGGTAGCCAATGGCAAATGCGGCCTGGACTTTTCCACCGCCTTCCTGCGCGGCATAGGCTGCAACTGGCTGGTCTGCCTGGCAGTCTGGCTGGCCATAAGCGCCGAGGACATAATCAGCAAAATCTTCGCCTGCTGGTTTCCCATCATGGCATTTGTCACCATCGGATTTGAGCACAGCGTGGCCAATATGTTTTTCATTCCTCTGGGAATCTTTGCCGCCAATAATCCAGCGATAGCGACAAAGCTTGCCACCGCCAATGTTACCACTGTGAACCTGGTTGGAGGCATCGGCTGGCAGAACTTCTTCATCACTAACCTGGTGCCCGTCACCCTGGGCAACATCGTAGGCGCGGCCCTCTTTGTGGCAATGCTGTACTGGTATGTCTATCTCAGAGGCCCTCTGTGCGTGATGAAATCCGGGAGCGCAGCAAAGAAGTAAAACCGATCCGTCTGCCCCTGAGAATCGGGAGCCATGCTCCTTGCATCTTCTTTTTTCGATTGCTATGATTTCCTGAGAAGCTCGGCGATATCTTCCATGGATTTCTCCTCTCGCAGAGCGGCAAGTCTTGGTGGCGATTCCTGGAAGAGCTCAAGGGCGTTAAAGAATCTGTCAAGCACATCACCCTGGTAAGTTGGAACCAAAAATATATGTGTATGCGGTATTCTCCTGCCCCGGGCATACATGCAGACGAAGTCCGGCTTGAGTGCCGCCATCATCTTTTCGGCGACGATCTGCGCCACCCGGAAGAGGCTGGCGTTCTCTTCCTGGGTTAGCTCATGCCACCAGGGAACATGCCTTTTGGGAATGACCAGACAATGGCCTCTTGAGAAGGGATTGGTGTCCAGTATTGACTGGGAGAGTTCATCCTCATAGATCTTGCAGCATGTTGCTTTGCCTTCGACGATATCGCAGAAAATGCATCCTTCAACTTTTTCTTCGACCATTGACTTCATCCCGCTGAACCATTAGCCAATATCGTTTGCAATCATTCATGATATACTTATTTCTCTGCGCGATCCCGACAGGACAAAGGAAGGCCGTATAGGAAAATATGATCGCGAAAGGCGATTTGGATTGCGATCCGGATTGATGGAGAAATAAAGCTTAAGTAAGCGGCGAGCACCATTGGAGGCTCGTGATAGTATGGATTACCTCTCCAGTGGATTTGCAGATGTCGATCATTCAGACGACTCTTCGCTCTTTTCTTCGTGTCTGAAAACCTTGAATTCTCTGCCCTACTTTCAGGATTACAAGAGAAAAAGCTTCAGCCTCATGAATGTCCGGGAGGGTTCTCAGGTTTTGGAGATCGGCTGCGGCCTGGGATTTGATGCCGTCGCCCTGGCGAGGATCGTGGGCAGTAGCGGCAGGGTGGTGGCGTTGGACTGCAGCCGGACCATGCTGCAAGAGGCAAGGGCAAGAGCTGAGAGCCTGGGACTATGCATTGATTTCCTGCTTGCTGACGCCGGTAGCCTGGAGACGGCAGATGAGACATTCGACTGCGCAAGAGTCGACAGAACCCTTCAGCATATCCTTGAGCCGAAAAGGGTTCTGAGGGAGATGGCAAGAGTCACGAAGAGCGGTGGACGCATCCTGGCCTATGAGCCTGATTGGGGAACCTTCACCATCAGGTCAACCAACCGGAAGACGACCCGCAAGATCGCCGACTTCTGGTGCGACTCATTCAAGAGCGGCTGGATCGGGCGCTATCTCTCCGGGTACCTTCGGGATATGGGGCTTTATGAAGTCCAGGTCTATCCGAGCACCCTTGTGATCACCGAACTTGGCCTGGCGGAAAAGGTCTTTGATATCTTCAAGAACGCAGAGAAGGCGGTGAATCAGGGACTGCTCTCGGACTCTGAGGCCCTAGCCTGGCGAAAGGAGCTGCAAGAGGATGACCGCAGAGGCAGGTTCTTCTGCTCCTACACTGGTTTTCTGGCATGTGGCAGAAAGCCGTAGATAGCTACTCGGCATATTCACTGGACTTAATGATCCTGATAAGAAGGAGGGAGGCAAAAGTCAATTGGTGTAGGAGGGAGAAAATAGGCCATCGACCTTTGCCATTGCATTATACGTCAATCGTCGAATAAATAGTTTTCGGTATTCTTTGAAAATGGGCGACAACATGAAGCGGCAAGCCCTATCTAAAAGCATAAGCCGGCAGATCCTGCTGGCTTACGCGGTGATCTTTGTCTTAGCAAGGTACTTGATCAAGTCCGAGCCGATCCTGGCCTTCTTTTGAACCTCTTCGGCTACCTGGTCCGCAGATGCGCCGCTTGCTGCCAGGGAGCGAATCTCCGAGAGCGTGGCATCATCCACAGTGAAGTACTCGTCCAGGTCCTTTCTGTGGCCCCATACGTCGCCTTCCAGCATATCGATTCCCTGCATCTCCAGGAAAACCTGGATGGCATTGGACATGGTCTTTCTGTAGGAGGGTGGAACCTGAATCATCCTCAGCCTGGGACACCTCTGCATCAGATTAAGGAAATCTACATTGCTGGCCCTGAAAGCCAGGTGAATAGCCTTCTCATTAGAATTTAGATTAGGTATCTCGGTTCGTGCGCTGACTACTCTGATTCTCATTTTATCTCACCAGAACCTAGTGGGCATTCATAATATTAATAGACACTTTCGCTGTACACATCCAAATAAAACGATTGCATCCGACGCAATCAGCTGGAAAAAATTAAAGTTCGCCCTTAATCACGCACGAGATTATGAGCAGCGAAATGCGAGTCTGCGGACTTCATACCCTGCTCCCCTCCCCCCCCACGTGGCGCGGCTGCATCCGTCCTTCACAGCTGCAGCAAGATTTGCAGCAGGACATCGACAATAATTGCAGCAAAGAGCACGGCTCGGTAGTTGGCCGACTGGTAGAAGAACTCTTCACCCCTCTTCGCGGTGGGGTGGCGCACGAAGTCCAGATTTTGCAGCAGAAGCCAGCCTCCTGCACCCGCGGCTGCCGCCAGATAGAGCCATCCGAGATTGGCAGAAAGGCCCAGAGCCAGGGACAGAATCACCCCTACCACCCAAAAGCCGGCCACCAACCTGGCAGTGGCAGCAATTCCATAGGTGGCAGGGGTGGTGGGAATGCCTTTCTCCTTATCGCCCGCCACATCCCGCGAGGCGTCGCAGTTGGTAAACCCCCAATCGGTGATGATGATCATGGCAGCCAGGATAATGGCAGCCGGATGAATTCCCGGCCCGGCTTTGAGCAGTCCCGCAGGCTCCAGCGCCAGCCAGACACCCAGAGGCACCAGGCCGAACGACAGCCCCACAAAGACCCAGGAGAAAGGCGTATTTCTCTTTGCCCAGGCTGAGTAGATGGTGATGAGCATTGTCGCAAGCAGGAGGATGATAAAGCTCTCTGGATTCAGGCAAAGGGCGGTGGCGGCAGCAACCAGAAATAGAAACAGCGACCAGAGCTGAGCATCGCGTTTGCTGAGCATGGCCGCAGGCAGAGGCCGGTCAGGCATGGCAATGCTGTCTACATCGATGTCGCAGCAGTCGTTGTAAACATAAGAGCTGGTTATGGCGCAGTAGGCTCCAATGGTGGCGATGATGAACGGCAGCAGAGGAGGAAGCGCTCCCTCTGCGGCATAGACCGCGAGGAGCGCAGAAGCGGCTGGCATCGCCAGGTCCATCGCAGCGAGGGGGGGGCGCAATAGCTTAATATGGGCCATGAATCGGTTCACAGGCAATCGCTCCCGGACCCTTCAGATAAATTGCGCGAAGAGCTTCAGATGCTCCTCGGGTGCAGTCAGGCAATTCAGAAGACCCGGTTCTTTGAGCAGCGGATACATCTCTCTGCTTTTGCTCAGGCCAAGCTTGCAAAGGCTGCTACTATCAGGCGCCTGGACTCTGCGCAGCTCTGCCGCTTCTTGGCATTGTTTGTTCTTGATCCAGCCGTCTATTGTGAAAAAGTAAGCTGCGCCTTTCTTCTCCCGGTAGGGTTCATAAAGCGAAGAGAAGTTTCTCGCCACAAAGTTTGCCATCTTCAGAGTCTTGTTGGAGCGATTGATGGTGACATGGCCATATCCTGGCGGCACAAGGACCTTGTCTCCTGAGCAGGCATAGACCGCCACAACGTCGCTGAGATCCTGGTTTTGCAGCAGGTAGAGGGCCTCTCCATCGAGGACCTCGTACAGCTCCGGATAGGTGACGCCGCCTGATGCATCGGGATGGTAATGACCTGCGGTCTTGATGTACTCGCATCCGAGCATATTCGGCGGGATAATGGTGATATCGTAGCGAAGATTGTTTTGCAGAAGCTTTTCTTTATCCGCCCGGCTCAGGGAAAGGTCGCGAAACATGTAATAGAGTTCAAAGTCGCTGGCTCCGGCAAGCCAGTTCTGATCCAGAATCACTTCCTTCATGTCGTACAGCCGACGAACATCCGGTGTGAGCATTTTGCCGCTAAACTCCATCTGCATTATTGTGCCACCAGAATACACTCTCTCTTTACAGCAATAAATTTAATCGCATCATACCATCGCATCTTTCCGCCATCATTTGCCGCCCAAAATGATCACAGGCAAAGCAAAGCTAAGATCAGTCGACGGTCCTGTGAATTCCTTTTCCACTTTTCGGCTTGTGCCAGGGCAGCTTTGCAGGCAGCGGACTCTAGCAGGCCTCTGGGCTGGTGATGGTGAAGTATTCAGTTAGAACCTTTCTGTAGTCCACAATCACATCTACCTTCCAGGTTCCAGGCAGACGGGCGACATCGGTTCCCTTGATCTTCAGGCAGCTCCAGACCGGCGCAGCCCACATTCCCGTAAACCCATCGATGGGCGGTATGGTGCTGAAAGACCGGGCATATGTTCTGCCCTCAGGCCAGTACCATCTCCACTCCACGCTGTGAACCTTCGCGTCCCGCCAGATGAGCAGCCAGGAAGCGACTTGCTCGTCATCGGAGGTAAATGTATATGTCCGGTAAAGAGGCATGCCGTTTGGGCTGATCTCCTTGGCGATGGTGTGTTCGGAAAGCGGAAAGAACATGGGATGGGATGCCTGGCAGGCTCCGCTCAGGATCAAGACCGCCAGAACAACTAATGCTAGAACTCTATTTCTCATTGCTACTCACCCATAACTCTGTAAGTTTATTGTGACCCCAATAGTATAATAATTTTATGTCCCATAAAAGGATGACGATTGCATCTCTCCGGGAACAATCTTTGGGCCGGCTCTTTTCAAAAAACTGCTAAATCAATAGCGGTCGTACAGAGTGCCCTCTGGCTATTTCTCCGGGAAGATCTATCGCTGCGGCTGCCGCATCAATCACATTTCCGTCACTGCTGGCAACTATGCTGCCGCATGCCTTGAGAAGATGGTCCACATCCCTGGCGCACTCCGCCTCTCCCAGGAGGCCCCGCGCCGCCATCATCCTCCTTACCATTCCAGCCATTTCCCCACTGCGACTGATCTGCTGATCGAAGAGCACCTGCACGCGAGAGGGCCGGGCAGAAGCAAGCAGATCCAGGATCTCAGACAGTGCGCCGGCGGCAGACTGCAATTCTCTGCCGCTCCGGAAAAATGCTCGCGTATCCCGCAAAAATCCGTCGTCACAAAGGTATACCGGATGGCCTGCCAGCAGGCTATGCGTTGTGATTATAGTGTTGTATCCGTCTACGAATACCTCCCTGTCCCGCAGATCCTGCTGCCTGAGGGTTTTTGCCATTCTGAGAAGCGCCCTGTTCGCAGGAACTATGATTCTCTGCAGAATAAACCGCTCCTCCTCAGGCAAACGGCGGTGGTCCGAGACGAAGCGGACTGCCGAGTCGCCGGGATAGCCGCGGTCCACCAGGTGCCGGACATCCCGGGCGGCCTCCCTGAGGACTAAATCCGCGTCCCTGCCGAACGTCTCACCTCCTGATAGAGATCTTTTCCGTGGGCATCCACTGCTACAATCATGGGGCCGAAATTCCGTGCCTCAAAGGCCCAGAGCGATTCGGCCATGCCCAGCTCAGGCAGGTGCACGGCCAATACCACAAGCTGCCTTGCCGCTGCGGCACCGCATCCGCCCGGATAGGCCAGATAAACTGCCTTATTCCGGAACGGCTCGCCAGGAAGGCCGCCCTTACCGATTATTGCCCGAACACCGTTTTTCAGGATCTCCTCGGTGTAGCGGGCCATCCGTCCGCTGGTAGTAGGCCCGGCGGACAGGACCCGGTTATCCTGGATGATCGGCCCGCAGTGATAAAGGGCCGCTCCCTCCAGGGACACGGGGCATCCTGCGCGGCGCATCAGGGCATGGGCCTTGTCACGTGCAGTAAAGAGCGGGCCGCTCAAAAATACCACATCTCCGGCCACTAGCTTTTCCACGTCTTCGCATGAGAGAGGGGTCTCTAGACGATAGGTGGTCATAGAACCATCTCCGTTGCGCTGCGGCTCGCCCAGCACTGAAAGTTTATGGCCACGGGAAGTGATGCTGTGTGGCATAAAGCCGTCTCGATCTTTACGCCAAGTGCCGTGGTGTCCCCGCCCAGGCCCATCGGGCCGATACCAAGCGAATTGATCCTCTTCAAGAGCTGCGTCTCCTCCTGAGATGTGCCTGGCATATTCAGCAGGGCCCGCTTGGCCAGGCGCGCCGCCAGGTCGAAGCTTCCTCCCAGGCCGATGCCCAGAAAGAGAGGCGGGCAGGCATTGGCCGCCCTTTCCGCCACCATTCTCACAATGAAATCAAATGGATCGTCCGCTGGGTTGAGCATTCCCACCAGGCTCATGTTCTCAGAGCCGGCTCCCTTGGGAAAGGCAGTAATGGATAGACCTCTGCCGTCCACATAATCCAAGATAATATCCGGCATGCCAGGGCCGGTGTTGTCCCCGCTGTTCTTGCGGGTTAAGGGATGGACGGCATTGGGTCGCAGCGGGATCTTTTTCGTGGCAATTCTCACTCCCTCGGCTATCGCCTCGTATATGCTGCCGTCCAGGCGGAGATCCCTGCCCATTCTGACATGAAAGATGGGTAGGCCCGTGTCCTGACAGAGAGGCAGCCTGCTCTGCCCTGCGATCCTTACATTGTCCAGCATGAACTGCAGATGCTGCCTGGCAAGAGCATTGCTCTCCCTGTCCGATGCCTCCTGAATTTCCTTTAAAACCCAATCCGGCAGAGATGTCTCCGCCCTCTCCAGGGCGCGGACTGTGGCCTGAACCACTCGATCACGCAATTCGCTCATGCTTTCTGTCCCTTCTTGCCTGGCTCGATCTTGATGGGTTTGGATTGCTCAGGCAGCTTGAGGTTGGTCAGCTTGCCCAGAGCCCTTTCCATGGCATCCTTGTGCAGGTCTCCAGAGGTATGAATGCCGCCCGGCGTTCCTCGCACCGCCCTGCAGGGATACTGCTGGCAGAAGAGGCCAGTCATGGAGGCCGCTTCGTCGACCGTCTTTCCTGTGACTCCGGCTGCAGCATGCCAGGTGGCTCCGCAGGGCGATCCGCGCAGGACCTTCACCTTGCTGATGCGCCCGTCCTTTGTTTCGACCTCCAGCTCAGGTTTGCCAAGCTTCCTGGCAAACTCATCGAGGACGGGAACGCCACATTCTTCCAGGGTGCAGCAGATCTCATCCACCTCGATATGAATGCCGTACTCCTCGGCAATCCTCTCCAGCTCGCCAATTGAGCCGGCCCGGCCAATGCCGCCGGGGATTATGGCGGCCTTGACTCCCGCTTTTCCAGCCAGTCGAACTATCTCTGGAGTCAGGTCTGGATGAAATGTATAGAGAATGAGAAGGTCCGTCTGGAAGATCCTGGGATCAAGGTTCAGCTCTTTGACAAACTCTTCCGGGTCCTCGATGAAGCCTGGCAGCACCTGGGGAACCTCCACTGAGACCACCTCAAAGTCGGTTCTGGTCTGGATGGTATCCAAAAGGCGCTCGCCGTACTTTCCTCTCTTAACTACGCCAACAAGCATGAATTAATGAATGAATGATGGTAGTTTATAGAGATTTGCTAAATCAACCTGGCACGTCTTTATATCGAAGCAGTTGCATTGAGTGGTACTGCAATGAACGAAATAGAGACCCCTGGCGGCTCTGGCCGATGCATTCCCTCCATTCTCATCGCAGGCACCCACAGCGGCGTGGGCAAGACTACCGTCACTATGGGCATCATGGCCGCCCTTCGCGCCCGCGGCCTGAGGGTACAGCCTTTCAAGGTCGGGCCGGACTTCATCGATCCATCTCATCACAGTGCCATCTGCGGGCGACCGTCGCGCAATCTCGATCCCTTCATGATGGGCGAGGAGGGCGTGCGCCGCTCCTTTTTCTCGGCTCTTGCCGGTGCTGATGTGGCGGTGGTGGAGGGTGTGATGGGCCTCTTCGACGGCATGGATGGAACTGAGATCGGCAGCTCCGCTCAGGTGGCCAAGATGCTCGACCTTCCGGTTCTGCTGGTCATCAATGTGCACGGCATGTCGCGCAGTGCCGCCGCCCTGGAGAAAGGGTTTGCAGAATATGATCGCGGTGTGCGACTGGCCGGCACAATTCTCAATCAGGTGGGAAGCGAGCGGCATCTGGCAATGCTCAAGAGCTGCCTGAAGATGCCGGTATATGCGGCTCTTCCTCGCAAGAGGGAGATGGAGATGAAAAGCCGTCACCTGGGGCTGGTGATGGGCTTTGAGAAAGAGCACGACGTGACTGCTCTGGCCGCCTGGCTGGAAGAGCATGCTGCTATCGACAGGATGCTCTCCCTGCGCGCTTCTGCCTGCCTGGCGGAAAAGGACGGAGCCCCTGCGGAAAAATCCGTGCGAATAGGCGTTGCCCAGGACGAAGCCTTCTGCTTTTATTACTATGACAATCTGCGCGAGCTGCAGAGGCAGGGCGCAGATCTGGTCTACTTCAGCCCGTTGGTTGATGATCTGCCGGATGTGGACGGCCTGTACATCGGTGGAGGCTATCCAGAGCTGCATGCCGCCCGGCTGGAGGCGTCTACAGCCAGAATGCAGATCAAGAGGGCATCAGAGGACGGAATGCCCATTTATGGAGAATGCGGCGGGCTCATGTACCTCGGAGGGGAAATAGAGATGGAAGCAGGCTCATTCAAGATGGTAGGAGCGCTGCCCGGCTCTACCATTATGACCAAACGGCTGGCAGCACTGGGGTATGCTCAGGCGGAAGTAGTAGGAGAAAATCCCCTTGCCGGGCCGGGGAAGATCCTTCGCGGCCATGAGTTTCATTATTCGCGATTCAGCTGTGACCGCGATGCTAATTTTGCTTTCCGGATGGACAGGGGCAAAGGAATTCTGGATGGCCGGGACGGCCTGGTGGAGCACAATACGCTGGGCGGGTATTTGCATGCCCACTTCTATTCATTTTCTGTAGAAAGATTCATAGATCGCTGCAAGAAATATCGAAAAAGATAGAAGAAAAGAGATAGCGGGAAAGAGATAGACGAAAAGAAATCGCAGGAAAAATTGAGGGCCACCTGGGCAGACAATTCCAAGATAATGATGAGATAGATCGTATCTGGAATTTTATTAATTTATTGAATGCAAACATGGAATATCTTCGCTTTGTATTTAGAGAAAATATCCAATGTTTGGCCCTCATGAAATATATAGATCCGTTTTAGAGAAAAGTTTAAATGCATGTTCATGTTCATTTAGCCTCATAACGCAAATGGAGTGTAAACTATGAGCAAAATTAATAGTGGACTTGTGCTCTTCTCTCTCCTGGTTGTACTCTCTCTGGGAGTCGCTATTGGTGAGGAAGTTGTCGCTTCTGAGAATGCAAGCGAAAATGTGACTGAGAACGCTACCGAGAACGTAACCATCAACGCTACCGAGAACGTTACCATTAACGCTACCGAGAACACTTCCGTTGAAACCACTGAAGTGAAGGCTTAGGTAGGCTCTAATGCATTTCCGTCCATCCGGGCGGAAATCCTGGCAGGTTCCTCCTGCCGCTAATTTTTCTCATTAGCGATACATTCGCATTAATGGATCCAAATAGAAGGAAATTTTTAGAAAGGCTTATATTTTTCTTAGAAAAAAGCATTGTGTGAGGTACGAATATGAGAAGCTTAAGTGCGTTGATACTATTAGCTGCATTATTGACCTTATCATCGGGGTGCGTCCTGGCACAGGATGCCTCGAATGCTACAAATGATTTGAATGCTACGAATGAGAATGCTACTGCAAACATTGCGCCGGTTGTCGAAGCTGCCGCACCTCTTGCTGAGGCCGTGCAGACCTCATCAGCTGCTCCTCAAGAGACCGCATCAAGGTTCAAGCAGCTCTCTACCTTTGTTAAGGGCGCTGCCACAATCCTCGGAAAGAATGTAGCCCAAGAATACGCAGATGTGTCCAAGACCGCCAATCGCGATACAGTATTCACCCGGAATGCAGGTGTTTCAGCTCCTGCTGTGAAGGTAGGCATCACCCAGGTAGGTATAGCAGAGGACAAGTACGTCCAGGTGACCAACCGGGCAGTCGGAGCATGGGACCTGAATGGATGGACACTGGCCTCCGCCGGAAATACCACCTTTACCTTCCCATCGCTGACCCTTGATGAAGGCGCTTCTGTGCGCGTCCATGAGGGAGAGGGTGCAGGCACCAAGACCGATATTTACACCAATGCAACAGCACCACTCTGGATCGATAATCTGGTATCCCTGCAGGATGCAGATGGATCGGTCATATCCACTTATGATGTCTCTGCTGCTTTGGCAGCAAGCGCCTGGGTCGATCCCCTGGCCGGCCAGATCCAGTACTAGATCGTAGCAAGCCGCAATGATTGCAATATGCCGCAATATCAAGGCGGCATAGCATACTTTTTTTAAGATTGGAATACGAAGGGCCCCAAAATGGGACTCAAGGTGAACTAGTCCTCGTTGGAATGAGGTCTGGCTTCAAAAGAATGATGTCGGCCCTCACTTCCGGCCTCCAGGGCAGCTCTTAGCATCTCTATTTTGACCGGCTTGCTAATGTAATCATCCATGCCCGCAGCCAGACATTCCTCTCGATCGCTTTTTAGAGCGGACGCAGTCATAGCGATGATCACAGGCCCCTTCCCATCCGCCCATTTCTGCCTTATCACCCGCGTAGCTTCAAGGCCATCCATTTCCGGCATCTGTACATCCATTAACACCACATCGTAGTGCTGACGCTCCAGGGCCTGCAAGACCTCAATCCCATTGGCTGCCACATCCGATCGATAACCCAGCTTGCTGAGCATCTTCTGAGTTACAATCTGATTGATCAGGTTGTCTTCTGCGAGCAGTATGCTTAAGCTTCTATCGAGATTTCCCTTCATTTCAACCGCAGAAGCGGGCCGATCAATTTCAATAGCATCAAATGAGGTCGCTTCTGCCGAAATTGTGAAATGGAAGGTGGAACCCTTGCCGACAACGCTCTCCACCCACATTTTTCCGCCCATCATCTCCGCCAGCATCTTGCTTATGGCCAACCCCAAACCTGTACCGCCATAGCGACGTGCCGTAGATGCATCGACCTGATGGAACGACTGAAACAGATGCCCGATTTTATCTTCCGGGATGCCAATTCCAGTATCTTTTACTGCGAAATGAATCTCATATTCACCGTTATCTTCCCTCTTGCCTGAGATCGTGACCTTGATCCCGCCTTTTTCGGTGAACTTCACGGCATTATTGAGCAAATTGATCAAGATCTGGTTGATCCTGGTGGGATCTCCCAGAATCATGGTCGGAACATTGCCGTCAATTGCGAACTCAGTCGACAGATCCTTCTTCTTGGCATCTACCGCCACCATATCCAAAGAGACCTCAAGGCAGTCGCGCGGGTTGAACGACTGGTGTTCCAAATCCATCATCCCTGCCTCGATCTTTGTGAGGTCGAGAATGTTGTTGATGATAGTAAGAAGAGTATCTCCGCTGCGGCGGATGATTTCAACATCTTGCTTCTGATTCTGTGTCAGATTCTCATCCAGAAGAAGGCCGGTCATGCCGATTATTGCATTCATGGGCGTTCTGATCTCATGGCTCATATTGGCCAGAAATTCAGTCTTGGCGAGTGTAGCAGACTCTGCCTTCTCCTTGGCCCTCTCCAGATCCTCCTCAGCTCGTTTTCGTTCTGTGATGTCACGAATGGTTTCGATTGCTCCCCAGTAGTTTCCTTCAGAGTCATAGAGTGCTGATGCACTGCCTAGAAGATAGGTTTCATTTCCGCGAAGATTCTGTATGTAGGTTTCTGCTGCCAGAGTGTGGTCTTCAAGCTTCTTTATGGCCTTGTATTTTGTTTCTAGATTCTGATGAGATCCATGAACAGCGTTGATCAATGTAGGCCTGCGTTCCCCATAGAAGGGAATCGCATATTCATAATCGCCTTTTCCCAGGATCTGCTCCGCCTTGACACCTGTCATCTTCTCCATCGATTGGTTCCAGGATATGACTTTCCCTTCTTTATCAATTACAACTGTAGCATCTGGGAGAAAATCGATAATGCTTGCAAGCAGACGCTCAGACTCTTTCAGGGAACTTTCCGCTTTCTTGCGATCGCTGATGTTGAGAGCTACATGAACCACTCCTGTGACCTTATCATCTTCATTCTTTATGGGGCTGCTTCGAGAGAGCCAGGCCTTTTCATCAGGGGTTATCAATTCGCCTTCTTGAGATTGGCCGGTTTCTAGCGCCACGATGGCCGTGCAGCCTTTGCATGGACTATCTATTCCCTGGAGGATTTTATAGCAGTGCTTTCCCTTGATTTCTTCCTCAGGGATGCCAAGGCGACCTCTCACCGGTGAATTAACCCAGATAATGCGCATCTGCGTGTCAAGATAGATCACTGCCACTTTCTTCAGGCCACCGAGAATTGCTCCCTTTTGCTTTTCCGATTCCCGTAACGCTTCCTGCGCCCGGCTTCGCTCTGCCGTCTCTGCAATTGTCACCGCCAGAAATTCGTTGTTTTCATCAAAGACCACCTTCTGACGGATGAACATAAGTCCAATGAGAAGCGCGAAGGTGGCAGTTACTATGGAGTAGTTGACGATCTGCGAGAATTCCTGGCCCCAGATGAAGAGCAAAAACACGGCCCCTATCCCCAAGAATGGCATATTCTGTGTCCAGTTTACCCTCCGGTTTTGAAAAGAATCCCGGGACAAAGGCTTATCCGACGATGATATATTTGTCTGCAGAATTCCTGCCAGCCCAAGAAGGAGGTAACTGATCACCCAACCGCTATCCAGAATGTCTCCAGAGACGAAAGTTCCCTTCTGCATCTGAATGCTGAAGATCGAATCCGTCAATATCTGTGTTGCACAGCTCGCTGCCAGAAGGATGATTGGACCCTGTTCGAAATAAGCGAGCTTTTTAAATAGCAGCTCTATGAGGGCGATGAAAAGCACCAGGTCCATGACCGGGTAGGCCAGGGAAACCACAGACTCCCAATCAAATGTTTGTATTGAAATAATAATTGGACCGATCAGCAAGACCCAAAAAACCAAAGCGATCGAGACAATAACAATCGCTGCATCAAGCAGGATCTTGATCTTCTCTCTGGAGGAGAGCGGTGCATTTGGCAGAAGAAATATGCCCAATGCAAAGAGAGGATAGAACATGAGATAACCAATATCAGCAACCGAAGGAAACGGTTCCTGATGGAGGACGACCTCCATTATCGACCAGGATATGTCCCCAAGAGTATTGAAGAGCATTGCGACGGCAAAAACCATCCATGCTTCTCTTATCCTGCCTGATGTTCGGAACCCTGTGTAAAATAATGCAGCGGCAGAAATGCCGCTGGTAAATGATGCAAATCCATCCTCCACTGCAAGCAGGTTGCCATTTGTCTTGCTAACGGCCACAAGTGCGATGTGAAGCAAAGTTATAATGGCAGCCAGGATTGCAGCGCTGCGAAATGAAATATACTGCATCTTGCACAACCCAACATATTGATCTTAGTCGCCCGGTCATCGTAGTATTAGAACTAATGAAAAACCTTTTGGTATAATGGACTTTACTGCACAATACAGCCAAGTTATAATTTATAATTGATCTTGAAAATCGAGTCTATAAGATCGATTTCAGGCTAGGGTTAAGACAATTGTCTATCTGAATCTGGAATCGAATTTTAGTATAATTTAGACATTGTTTCGCGATTTATTCATATACAACTGTTAATGAAAGATCTGGGTGC
>Ga0209099_1000810_pt1 | contig 35238 bp, 34 predicted proteins | sample AD_JPNHW2_MetaG_FD_184430 | JGI IMG/M metagenome (GOLD analysis project Ga0209099, IMG submission 184430) | Active sludge microbial communities of municipal wastewater-treating anaerobic digesters from Japan - AD_JPNHW2_MetaG (SPAdes) (version 2) | ecosystem: Engineered > Bioreactor > Anaerobic... | reverse complement strand
TCCTCAAGCAAGCCCTTAATCACTTGAGTAATCTCAGAAACGGTATAAATATGTTTATTTAGTTTCGGCATTGGCTGTCTCTTTAGACAAAGTTTTTTCCTCCGGCTTAACTTGCGCCGGTTTTTCTTCGGGCTTGGCTTCGGCAGACTTTACTTCCGCCGGTTTATTTTCAGGCTTGGCTTCAACGGGTTTTACCTCCGCTTTGGCTTCGGTCGGTTTTTCTTCTGGCTTGGCTTCGGCAGACTTTACTTCCGCCGGTTTATTTTCAGGCTTGGCTTCAACGGGTTTTACCTCCGCTTTGGCTTCGGCCGGTTTCTTTTTAAAAACTAAAAGACAAACTGAATATGGAGTTAATTCCAGGGTTTCAATATAATCCTGATTAAAATCTATTTCTTTTTCAAGGCCGGGTTTAAATTCGCAATTTTTACCGCAGCTATTATCCACCACATATTTGCTCAAAGTATAAAGATCCTTTAGTCCCTTTAAAGAAATCTTAATCTTACGGTTAACGGTAGAAAATTTATTGGCTAAAGTATTTAGTTCTATCGCCCGGCTAAGCATCCCTTTAGTTTTTACACTCAGCCGCAAAGTAGACAGGTTGAGCTGGCCGGCAAGAATCTTTTTCATACGATCAGACTTGATTATACTTAAAATCGCTTTTTGTTCGGCACTATTTAAATAAACTATGTTGTGGGAAAGATAATTCATGGCTGCCTGCGGGTCAATATAGTTATAGATAATCAAGGCCAGGTAATCCGGGGATTTAGTAGAAATCACCCCCACAAACTCATCATTTAATTTGGCGGTGAATAAGTCCTGGCCCAAAAGCCCCAGCATGCGCCAAACATTATAACTGGCTTTAGCATATCCTTTATTTTCCGGCCGATTCGGATCAAAAGAAAAAACACCTAAATTCCTGATCCCTCCGGACTGTTTGTCTCCAAAATCCTCCAGGCAGAAATATGTCTGATAATCTATCCCGGCTTCATACATATTCTTAAGCCGTCCCGGGATATAACTGGCAGAGATATGGGAGTTTTTACCTCTTTCGGCTAAAATATTAGCTGAACCGTCGAAACTCCACTCATCGATGATGAGCGGAATACGGCTATTGAATTTAAAATAAGTTAACCAGTCGCGAATAAGTTCAACAAAAGATTTATTATAAATGGTATCCTGTTTTTCTTCCGCCGGGTCGCTAGAATAGGCATGCCAAGAGATAAAATCCAGCGGAAGCCGGTAACTATAACAATACTTTATTAACTCATAGATCAAGCTGCGTTCGGGAGTTAATATATTGTTGGGCTCGATATTCCTAAACCAGGAACTGACCGCCGGGCCGCCTAAAGGTATGTTAATTTTAGTTTCTTGCCGCAGTTCTTTTACTGCTTCTGCCGCAATCCGGTACAGATTGAAATATTCTGATCTTTGTCCTAAAAAGAAATCCCCGATATCCGGGGCATTCCAGACTTCATACCAAATATTAAATTTTTTATCGCAGCTGAAATAACGGATCGTGTTTTTAATCAATTCCTTATAGGCCTTCAAATTGTGGGGAGCGCTGTTTTTATCTAACACCGTGCCTAATCCGTCGGGAGTACCGAATAAATCCAGGATGACCGTGCCGCCGCTATCGCTGATTTTTTTAATTATTGCTTCATAATTATCCAAAAGCTTCTGTTGAGATTCCTTATCATCGGCCAGCCGCTGAATCTCCCAAAGGTTATATTGAATACGGTAAAAATTACGAAAGCCCAAATCCCCCTCCCAGGCAGCCAAAGCATCCAAGGCAGCTAAAGTTTGAGGAAAAGTTTTATCGGGCTGTTTACCCCGTCCGCTTAAATCCAGGCTGGGTTTAAATATTTTAGGAAGGCTGACTACGGGAGAATTAAAATCTACGGTAAGCTCCAATTCCTCCGGGATTTGCGCATAAGCATCCTGCCGGGGAAAAATCCAAGCCAGGCCTAACAGCAAAACTCCAGAGAGTATAATCGGTATTTTTTTAACCATCTAAATTTTTTTCTGAATTCTTAAAATCGAGCGTGCCCGGCCGGTAGTCTCATCAATTTCTACCAGCGCGCCATGTAACTGGATATTCCCTTCAGCCACCTCAAACCTTACCGGGATTGCGCTTAAGAAACGGGTAAGCACATCTTCTACCCTCCGGCCAATTACCGAATCATAGGGGCCGGTCATCCCGACATCGGTAATATAAGCAGTGCCCTTAGGCAGAATTTTTTCATCGGCAGTTTGAATATGCGTATGCGTGCCAAAAATGGCCGAAACCTTACCATCCAGATACCAGCCTAAAGCTATCTTTTCTGAAGTAGCTTCCGCGTGGATGTCTACAATGATAATTTTAGTTTCCTTAGACAACTCTTCGGCGGCGCTCAAAGCGGCTTTAAAAGGGCATTCCAGCGCCTCCATAAAAACCCGGCCGTTAATATTGATTACTCCGACCTTAACCCCGTTTCTGGCTTTAAATACGCTTGCCCCGCGGCCCGGCGCCCCGCTAGGAAAGTTTAACGGCCGTAAAATTCTCTCTTCCTGATTAATCAACTCAAAAATTTCGGGCTTTTTCCAGATGTGATCACCGGAAGTAAGCACATCGGCTCCGGAAGCGAATAACTCGCTAGCTACGCGGGAAGTAATTCCTGAACCGCCGGAGGAATTTTCAGCATTGGCAATTACAAAATCAATGCCGAACTCCTGTTTGAGCGGAGCGACTAATTTCTTCATCGCCTCCCGGCCCGGGCTGCCTACAATGTCTCCAATAAATAATATTTTCATGGTCTTGTTCGATGGACGATAGTCGATGGACGATAGTAAAAAATCATACTATCAGCTATCGACTATGGGCTATCGACTATTTAGCATACTCAATCGTACGCATTTCGCGGATTACCGTAACCTTGATCTGACCGGGATATTCCATCCCCTCTTCAATCTTCTTACGAATATCTCTGCACATCGTCACTGCCTCGTTATCATTGATTTTTTCCGGCTGGACAATAACCCGGATCTCGCGGCCAGCCTGGATGGCAAAAGATTTCTCCACCCCTTTAAACAAATTGGCAATCGATTCCAATTTGTCCAAACGTTTAACATATATTTCCAAGGTTTCTCTTCTGGCACCCGGACGGGCGGCGCTTACCGCATCAGCAGCGATCGCCAGGACCGCGTACATGCTCTGCGCGGGGGCTTCTTCATGATGTGACTCGATCGCCGCAACAACTTCAGCACTTTCATTATATTTTTTAGCCAGATCCGCGCCTAATTTGGCGTGCGTGCCCTCGACCTGATGATCCACGGCTTTACCGATATCATGCAAGAGCCCGATCCGGCGGCCCAGTTTAAAGTCTAAGCCTAACTCGGAAGCCATGATCCCCAGCAGAAATGAAACTTCCTTGGAATGTTGCAAAGCATTCTGGCCATAGCTGGTACGATATTTAAGCCGGCCTAAAAGCTTGATGATCTCCGGATGTAAACCGTTAACTCCCGCCTCAAAGGCCACCCGTTCGCCTTCCTCACGGATCTTCTCATCCATTTCTTTTTTAGTTTTTTCTACGATTTCTTCGATCCGGCCGGGATGAATTCTTCCGTCGGAAATAAGTTTTTCCAAACTCAAACGGGCAATCTCGCGGCGCACCGCATCAAATCCGGATAAAGTAACCGCCCCGGGGGTATCATCGATAATTACATCCACCCCGGTAGCCATTTCCAAGGCCCGGATATTTCTACCTTCCCGGCCGATGATCCGGCCTTTCATTTCATCGTTAGGCAAAGTCACGACGCTTACCGTAGACTCAACCGTGTGCTCCGCCGCGCAGCGTTGGATAGCCAGGCTGATAATCTCACGGGCCTTTTTATCGGCAATTGTACGCACCTCTTCTTCTTGGCGCCGGATAAACACCGCTTTTTCGTTATTTAACTCTTCATTGAGGCGGCCTAACAAAATTTGTTTGGCTTCTTCCGCAGAAAGGGAGGAAATTTTTTGCAGACGTTCTTTTTCTTCGGCGATTAAAGCATGCAGCTGATTTTCTTTTGCTTTTAAAGATTCTTCGTGCTTCTTAAGGTTATCATTACGCGCCTCAATTTCTTTTTCTTTTTTCTCGACCAGATCTATCCTGCGGTCGATATTTTCTTCTTTTTGGGTTAGCCTTTTCTCAAGATTAACAATCTCAAGCTTGCGATCTTTGATCTCACGTTCGAAATCTTGCCGCATGCGGTACAAAAGATCTTTCGCCTCAAGCTCTGCCTCCCGGCGCTTATCTAAAACATCTTTTTTAGCTACTTCTAGGATATGTTCAGCTTGGGCTTCGGCGTTTTTTATTCTTTTCTCGGCAACGTATCTCCTTAAAAAATAACCGCAATATACGGCAACCAAGCCGACAAATATAGGAACCACTATGCTCAGTATCATTTCTCTTCCTCCCGGTTGACCTGATTTATGTTTGTTTAAAGCTTTACTTCAGGAGTTTAGGAAAAGATAACTTTCTTGACGCTTACATCATGGCAGGTGGTGGGGATTAGGGGCAAGATTTGGAAATCAAAAGCCAAACCTATGGAAGGTGTTTTATCAGAAAACTTGCATAAGAAACGGTCGTAGCAACCTTTACCGCGGCCCAAACGATTACCTTTTTTGTCAAAAGCCAGGCCGGGTACAATAATCAGATCCAGGTCCTCGGGTTTAACCTGAGCTTGCGCTACAGGCTCTAAAACGCCATAAGGTCCTTTTTTTAATTGAACGTGATCTTCTAATATAGCTGGCTGCATAGTTTCTTTATCTTTTCTGCAAACTGGCACGCATATAAGCTTGCCTATTTTTTTAGCTTCCCTAATCATTTCTTCAGTATTTACTTCACCACCAAAAGCGATGTAAAACATCACTATCTTGGCCTTTTTAAAAACCTTATTCCTTAAAAGTTTACCCGTAATCAGCTTACTTTTTCGGCTTCGGTCTTCCTCCTTCTGAGTTTTCAATCTTAAAAGAATTTTACTACGTATTTGAGCTTTTGTCAACATAACTGGATTATAAACAGGTTTCCCCTTCGTGAGTATGCCCCTTATCTTCAAAGGGCGCCTCTTTACCCTGTTTTTTATAATAATCTTTTAATGCCGAACGCAAGGCTTCTTCCGCCAAAACCGAACAATGCATTTTTACAGGCGGCAATCCGCCCAGAGCTTCGGCCACCGCCTTATTGGTAATCGTCAAAGCTTCGGGAATCGTTTTACCTTTAACCATTTCCGTAACCATTGAACTGGTCGCCACGGCCGCCCCACAGCCAAAAGTCTTAAATTTCGCATCTACAATAACTTCCTTCTCTATTTTCAAATACATCTTCATTACATCACCGCAGACCGGGTTACCCACGGTGCCCACACCGCTGGCATCCTTAATTTCACCGACGTTGCGCGGATTGGTAAAATGGTCCATCACTTTTTCACTGTAGGGAAGCTGTTCTGCCATATTATTTTATAATCAATTGGTGCGGCCGGGCGGATTTCCTAAAATCTTTGGGCCGCAGGATCGTTTTTAATGATGCTAACTTATTCTTTTTTTCTAATTCCCGGTAAATCAAAATCCAGGCGCAATCCTTCTGGTTATCTACCTCGCATTTACCCTGGCTTACTCCTCCGCAGGGGCCATTAAGCAATCCTTTAGGGCATAAAGTGATTGGACAAATCCCGGCAGTTTTGTCCAAAACACATTCAGCGCACATCGAGCATTTTTCAAAAAAATTACCCTGCGCATCCATCACCGCGCCGAATAAAGTATCGCAAGCCGGCAAAACCGCTAAATTCAAACGGTCATTATCTTTAAACGACTGAACCCCTAAACCGCAGGCCAGAACTAAAACCGCTTCGGATTCCCGTAAAGGCTTTAAATTTTTAGCCAACTCGGTTTTAAGCTTAGCCGCAACGCAAGGTGCCGAAGGAATGCAGGAACCGGTAACAATTTTACCTGCCTCCTCTAAAGACTGCCGCATCTTGACGACCTCCGGCTCTCCTCCGCTTTTACAAGTAGTTGCGCATTCTCCGCAGCCTATTAAAAATATCCTGCGGTAGTCTTGAAGGCTGGATAATAAATCGTCTAAAGGTTTCTGCTGGCTAATAATCATTGCCTAAATTTTAGCACACTTTTATACCCAGCTCAAGGTAAAAAGGGAAACAAATATAATCTGCATCCGCAAGTTACAAAGATCTATTCATTACGGAAATATTCTTCCATGGTTTCGAAAAATTCTTTATTTTTACTTCTTTTTTCTCCGATGATATCCTCTAATTCCAGATCCTCAGACCCTTCCAAACCCCCGGAGCTTTGCACATTTACAAACTCTTCCAGCAAACCGCCCTGCTCCAGGAAACGTGAAACCTGGGTAAACACCGAACCGCCGCCGTCCATAAAACTTCTCGGCGAGCGGTCAAGATGAGGTTTTAGCAAAAATAAATTTACTTTGGCGCGGGTCGCGGCGACATAAAACAGGCGCCGTTCTTCTTCAATTTGTTCTTCGGTTTCTAAAGATAAATAAGAAGGCAGGTGGCCTTCAGCAACATAAATCAAAAATACCGTGTGCCATTCTAATCCCTTGGCCGAATGGATGGTAGAGAGGGTCAACGGAGCATCATCCTTGTCTTGCCGGGCCGGCTCAACCAGCATTCTTTCCGGCGGCTCCAAAGCCATATCCACTAAAAATTGCTCGGTTGTTTTATAACGCTGGGCGATCCTTAAGAGTGAATCCAGGTCATTTAAACGTTTATTAAAATCGTCGTATTTGATCTTAAGCAGCGGCTGATAATACCCCAGGAACTTCTCAATGATCTGCCCAGGCGTATCATGCTCCAAATTTATATTTTTTAATAGTTCAAACAGTTTCTTAAGTTCATCATTCTTCTGCCAGAAGTCTTCTAACTTCGCCTGGTTAAAAATAGATTCGATAATTTTTCCCGCGGTCTTAGGACCGATCCTGGGAATTAATAAAAGCGCCCGTAACCAGCTGACCTGGTCATGCCCGTTATAAGCAATGCGCAAATAACTGACCAGGTCTTTAATGTGGGCGGCTTCCACAAATTTTTGCCCGCCGTATTTTGCAAAAGGGATATTGCGGCTGGCTAATTCCACTTCCAGATCATTAGAATGCCATCCGGAACGAAAAAGCACCGCGATATCTTTTAAGGCCACCCCCTCTTCTCTTAATTCCAGAATTTTTTCCGCGACAAAAACAGATTGCGCGTTTTCATCCGGGCAATCGATAAAAACCGGAGCCTCCCCGCCTTTTTTCTTAGTATAAAGATTCTTCTCAAATTTTTCTTTAGCCTGGGCGATCACGGCATTGGTTAAATTCAGAATCGGCTGGGTCGAACGGTAATTTTCCTCAAGCGTGATAATTTTAGTGCCTTTAAAAATTTTAGGGAAATCGATAATGTTTTTAAAATTTGCACCCCGGAAAGAATAAATACTTTGCGCGTCATCACCGACTACCATGATATTGGCATGGTCAGCTGCAAGCAAACAAGCAATGTGCGCCTGAAGCTTATTGGTATCCTGATATTCATCAACCATAATATATTTATATTTAGCGCTCAGTCCGGCGCGCACGGATTCATGCGTAGTAAGCAAATTTTTTAAAAAAACCAAAAGATCGTCATAATCCAGCAGGGATTTTTGGCGTTTATATTTATTATATTCATCGCGGATTTTCTTAATCTCTTCGGCAAATTCGATAAACTGGGGATATTCATCAAGCAACACTCCTGAGATTTCTTCGGATTTATTCACGCTTTTAGAGATTACTTCCAGAATAGCATGTTTACGCGGGAAACGTTTTTCGGATTTATGAAAATTCAATTGCGTGCGGATCAAATTTACCGCATCTTCGGCATCCGCTTGATCAAGAATGGTAAAATTGTTATTCAGTTCCAATAGCTTGGCATATTTTCTTAAGATCATATTGGCAAAAGAATGGAAGGTGCCTCCGGAAACATTTTTGCAGCGCTCATCCAAAAGGAGGCTGGCCCGGCGCAGCATTTCTTCAGCTGACCGGCGCGTAAAAGTAAGTAAAAGAATCTGCTCCGGGGCTATTCCTTGCTCTACCAGATAAGCCACCCGGTGCACCAAAACCCGGGTTTTACCGCTTCCGGCTCCAGCAATCACCAGATGCGGCCCGGAGATAGATTCTACAGCTTTAAGTTGAGCCGGGTTTAATTCCCGGTGATAATCAATTTTTTTCATCAGACACCTTCTGAATATTCAAATATTAAAAATATAAAGTTTAATAAATTAAAAGAAGGTGCCGGATCCATCTTCCCATGGTAGTTTTACACACCCTCAATGATTTTTAAGCTAAAACAGCGGATTCTCCCTAGACGATTGTTGGATTAGTTTTTAGCGGGATATTTTAAGCGCTGGGTTTTATATACGCCCGGTTGATTTTTTGCGGCGTTGTCGGACGATCATCAGAATCCACCGGAGTATTTTCGATTTTTTGCACTGCCTCCAAACCGGAAATAACCTCGCCAAAAATAGTGTGGCGCATATTTAACCACGGAGTTTTAGCGCACGTAATAAAAAACTGGCTGCCATTAGTGTCAGGACCGCTGTTGGCCATCGCCAAAATTCCCTCCGCGTCAAATTTGGCTTGCGGGGTTACTTCATCTTCAAAAGGTTTGCCCCAGATAGAGGCGCCCCCCATACCGGTACCCGTAGGATCTCCCCCTTGGATCATAAAATCTTTAATCACCCGGTGAAAAATCAAACCGTTATAATAACCTTTCTCTATTAATTTTGTAAAATTCTCGCAAGTTTTAGGCGCGATATCATTTTTTAGTTTAATCTCGATATCCCCTTGGGTGGTTTCTAAAACTACAATTGTTTCGGCCATCGCAAAATTCCCTCCATAGCATAAAGTTAAACTTAATATTAATAATGCCATAAATATTTGTTTTTTCCTAGCCATTATTTTACTTTTCCCCTTCTTTTTGATCCTCTTGCTCTGTTTCTCTAAGTTTGTTTTCGATATTTTCCTCAAGTAGTTTAATTTTTTCAATCGCCCGGCTTTTTTCTGCCAACTGATCGTCTTCTGCCTTAACTTCTTCTGGCTGATCTTCAGCCGGAGTTGCTGTTTGCGGTTGCTGATTTTGGCTATCCGGAATTAAATCCTGGACCGGCGGCGGCAAGATATTGGCTGCCGGCAAGTTATCTTCCGGAGCAGGATCTGGGGATGGAGTTTCTTCTGAAATAATTTCCGGTGATTTAACCTCTTCTGCCGACGGAGGTTTTTTATCGTTTAGTTGACGCAAATGCGTAATTTCAACGGCAAAACTTTTCAACCTCTCTTGGGTCTCTTCTAATTCTTTTTCTAATTTTGTATACTCGGCGTTTAACTGGTTAAACTCTAATTTGGGCACCCACTCGCTGATTTTTTCTTTACGTTTAAACTCGGCAATCGCCGCCAGATTTTCATTGATGCTTTTTAGCTGGCTTTCAATCTGGTGCTTCTGCGCCTGCAGCTGATCTTCTTTAAGCTTGCAGGCCATTTCTTTTGCTTCCAACGCGGATTTTGCTTCGCGTATTTCCCGCGTTAAATTTACATTTTTAGCAAATTCTTCCTGCAGCTCACTTTCCTTGGCAATAAACTTATTATTGATATCGACATTTTCCGCCTTAACCTTAGCTAATTCTGCCTCCGCTTTAGCCACCCATTCTTCTCTGCGTTTTAACTCTTCAGAAAATTGGGCTTCTTTTTCTTTAGCTGCCGGCAAGGCGGTTTTTTCTGCTCCGGGGCCAACTTTTGCCTCCTCCAGCTGGCTCTCTAACTTAACTACCTGGCTTTGTAAACGCTGGATTTTCTGTTCCTTGCCAAGATCTTCCGTAGAAGACGGCTGATTATGATTTTTTTTCTTCGCTGGAGCGGATTTACCCGAGGCAAACACCTCAACCACCGCATAAACCGCTATCCCCAGCCCCAAGACTAATAATATCGGCACGATAAGCATCATTTCGATTTATCCTTTCCGGTAAAAGTAGCTTGTCGCAATTTTTCTAAGCGTTCTTTTATTTTAGCTTCGTGGCCTATATCCGTTGGTTCATAATAGCATACTTTTTTAGGAATATACTGCTGTTTTACATAATGCCCCGGATAATCGTGGCTATACTTATAACCTAATCCGTGGCCAAGCTTCTGGGCACCCTGATAAGAAGCATCCTTAAGATGATCCGGGACTTCTTGTGTTTTATTTTCTTTAATATCCTGGGTGGCTTTTTCCAATGCCATATAACTGGCGTTAGATTTAGGTGCACAGGCAACATAAATTACGGCTTGGGCTAAAGGGATCCTGGCTTCGGGCATACCAACAAATTCGGAAATCTGCAAAGCCGCATTAGCCAAAACCAGGGCTAATGGGTCGGCATTGCCGACATCTTCGGCGGCTAAAATACAAACTCGCCGGGCGATAAAACGGGGATCTTCTCCGGCATAGAGCATCTTGGCCATCCAATAAATCGCCGCATCCGGATCAGAGCCGCGCATGGATTTGATCAAAGCGGAGGCGGTATCGTAATGTCCGTCCTCATCATGATCATAAACTACAGCTTTTTTCTGGATAGATTCTTGAGCGATTTCTAAATCAAAATCAATATACCCGTCTTTACCCGGCACCGTAGTAAGAACCCCCAGCTCCAAAGCCGATAAAACCCTGCGGGCATCGCCTTCGCAACTTTTAGCTAAGAAATTAAGCGCTTTTTTATCAAGTTTGATTTTAAGTTTGCCCAACCCTCTTTCCTTATCTTTTAAGGCAACATTAATTATGCTAATTAAATCCGCTGCTGAAAGAGATTTTAATTCACAGACGATTGAACGGGAAAGCAAAGCCGAGGTAAGCGAAAAATAAGGGTTGTGAACGGTGGCGCCGATTAAGACCAGCCGTCCCTCCTCCACATCAGGCAGAAGCACATCCTGCTGTGCTTTATTAAAACGGTGGATTTCATCGATAAAAAGAACGGTTTTATTTTTTCCTTCTTTAGCTCTTAGTTTAGAAGCAGCAATAATTTTTCTTAATTCTTCAACATTAGAGGTAGTGGCGTTGATTGCCACATAATTTGCCTGAGTAATATTAGCAATACACCAAGCCAAAGAGGTTTTACCGGTTCCCGGAGGGCCGAATAGAATCAAGGAAGCTAACCGGTCAGCTTCAATTGCCCGGCGGAGTAATTTATTTTTACCTAAAATGTGCTCCTGGCCAAAGAACTGATCAAGTGTGGCTGGCCGCAGGCGGACGGCTAAAGGAAGATTTTTATCGGAGATTTGGCGATCTTGGGTAAATAAATCCATTATTTCGTGAGGTAATTTTGGTTACGTGAGTTATCGGGGTTTTATGCCGCTATTCTTTAATCGGGCGGCATATTTCGACCCACGACTTAACTTCGTTATCGCGCGTTAAGTCGTGGTCTTAAATAAAAATCCCCGCAAATGTGCCGTTGGACTGATAGTCTGAACCGATTTGGTTTCAGGTGGGAACCCTATCCTTGGGCACACGTGCCGAAAGAATAATGGGGCTCCCGTGAAAATAGTGTTGGTTCAACAATTATCAAATGTCCAACGTGCACCGCAGGGATATCTAAAAGAACTGTTTTGATTCTTGCATAAAAAGTATAGCATATGACCGGCAAAAATCAACCCTGCGCCTTTTTTATTAACACTCTCTTTTGTACTTTTAAGAATTTATAACTTAACGCCATGCTTCGGAAGAAACGGGATCTTTGGCTACCTTAATTTAATCTGGAATTCCCGGTTGAGCAATGCGCAAAGTGAATCGTGAATAGGCTGGATCTCTTTTTCAGTCAGGGTGCGCTCCCCCGAAGCATAAAGACATGATAAAGTAAGCCCACGGTAACCCGGAGGAATTTGTTTACCTTTATAATAATCCGTAACTTTTACTTCCGACAAGAGAGGCCGGCCCTGTTCTTTTAACAGGGCAAGTATTTCTTTGACGGAAAAATCATCCTTTAAAACAAAACTTATATCCCTGGTAATCCCGGGATATTTAGGAAGCGGATGGAATTTTTTATTCAGTTGGGCAAAAGAAAAAAGCTTATCTAAAATAATCTCGCCAAGAAAAACATCTCTATTCTTTATCGCTAAAGAATTCAGCGCCTGGGGTTCAAGTTTTAACAACGAGCCGATCTTTTCTTGCTGGATATAGATCTCCACCTGAAAATCACCTTGACTTTTAAATTCATAGCCGGTTATTCCTAAGCGCTCAAAGATAGTTTCTAAAATACCTTTTAGATTTAGAAGCCCAGATTCATCTTTGATCTTCCCTTGTCCGGTAAAAAATGACTTTACCCCGCTTAAAGCAATCCCCAGAGCCAGTTTTTCTTCAGGCCTGGTTTCCGCCTTAAAAATATCAGCGATTTCAAACAGTAGAACATGTTCTTGCTTCTGGTTAAGATTAAAACTGATCGCCCGGCCCAGCCCCAGCATTAATGTCGGCCTTAAAATTTCCTGATCCTGGCTTAAGGGATTCATAATTTCTACAGGCTTTGCCCCAGCCAAACCGGCAGCGGTTAACCCATGCCGGTCGATCAAACTGTAGGTAATCGCCTCCGTTACCCCTAAACCGGTAAGCATATTCTTGATCTCCAAAACCAGGTCTCTTTTGGCGTCCGAAGCCATCTTGGGTTTTACCGAAGGAACCGTATTTGGAATTTGTGCATAACCGAATATTCTGGCTATTTCTTCAATTAAATCCACCTGCTGTTTTACATCCTGCCGCCAGGAGGGTACAATCACATTAAATATATTTTTTGATTTTTGCTTGATTTTGAACCCGAGTCCGGTAAGTATTTGTTTAGTTTTGGCAGTAGTTAAATTTATGCCTAATACTTTTGAAGCATAAGCAACATCGAATTCCACTTGGGTAGTTTTGAGTTTATTTGAACTGCTTACCGTTAAACTAATTTCCTGGCCGCCGCAATACTCCCGCAATAACTGCGCAGCCCGCAGAGAAGCCCGGCTGACAACATCCGGATCTATCCCTCTTTCAAACCGATAACTTGATTCACTCGCCCGGCCGAAAGCCTGGCGGGAACGCCGGATAATCACGGGATCAAAAATAGCAGCCTCCAATAAAATATTTTTAGTACCCAGGCTGACCTCGGAGTCTTTCCCGCCCATCACTCCGGCCACGGCAACTGCTTTATTCTGATCGGCGATCACCAGAGAATTTACGGACAGGCTGTTTTCGATTCCGTCGATGGTTAAGATTTTTTCCCCGGCTAGAGCCCGCCGCACGGTTATCTTTCCGGGATTTAATTTATCCAAATCAAAAGCGTGCAAAGGCTCCCCCAGCTCGAATAAAACATAATTCGTAATATCTACGACATTATTCACGCTCCGGCATCCTACGGATTCCAGTCTCTTGCTTATCCATTCCGGAGAAGCGCCAACTTTTATATTTTTAATTATTCTTGCGGTATAAAGAAAACAGTCTTTTTTATCTTCAATTTCAACCTTAAGATTGCTTTTGGTTGCCCCGGTGGTTGTTTTACGGGCAGCCAAAGAAAAATACGGGTTCTTAAGTTTTGCTCCGGTAGCCGCCGCGATCTCCCGGGCCACGCCAAAAATACTTAACCAATCCGGGCGGTTAGAAGTAATTTCGATTTCAAAAATAAAATCTCCCGCTTTTTCCTCAAGCGACACGACCTCTAAACCGGCCATGGTCAGTTTATCAGCCAAGGCTTTAGGTTCAAGCTTGATCTCCACAAAATCTTTTAACCAATTATAGGTAACTTTCACCCCGCACTTCCTTTTTTATTATTTACCCGCGCTTATTAATACATAAACACCAAGCAGGCTCCAGAACCGCCCCTTAAAATTGTTTCAAGAATCTTAAATCATTTTCAAAAAATAATCTAATATCGTTAACACCATATTTAAGCATGGCAATTCTTTCTACCCCCATGCCAAAAGCAAACCCGGTATATTTCTTGGCGTCAATCCCTACCTGTTTAAAAACATTCGGGTGAATCATCCCGGAACCCAAAATTTCCAGCCAGCCTTTTCTACCGCAGACGGAACACCCTTTACCTTTGCAGATTATACAAGAAATATCCACTTCCGCCGACGGCTCAGTAAAAGGGAAAAAATGCGGCCGAAAACGCATTTTTATATCATTTCCAAAAACTGCCTTGGCAAACATTTCCAAAAGGCCCTTAAGATCAGAAAATTTAATGTTTTCATCCACCATGAACCCTTCAATCTGATGAAACATAAAAGAGTGGGAAGCATCCACCGCATCGGGCCGGTACACGCGCCCGGGAACGACCACCGCCAAAGGAGGTTTTCTCTCCTGCATTACCCGGACTTGACAGGGAGAGGTATGGCTGCGCAAAAGCATCTTGGCATAATCTTTTAAATAAAAAGTATCGAATGCTTCACGGGAGGGGTGCTCCAGGGGAATATTTAATCCGGTAAAATTATTATACTCAGTTTCAATCTCCGGACCGCCGACAATTGAGAAACCCATTTTACTGAATATCGCGCAGACCTCCTCGGTAATCCGGGTTAAAGGATGGAGCACTCCTAATTCCTGCGCCATTCCCGGCATGCCGATGTCAAAATTGCTTTTTACTGAAACTTGATTGGAAGTTTTTAGAATTTTTTCCTTATCCTGAAGTAACTCTAGTAATTTATTTTTTAAGCTGTTAACTTGTTTGCCAAAAACTCCCCGCTGTTCAACGGCCAGGCTAGGAATTGAGCTGGTCAATTCAGCGATGATCCCCTTCCTGCCCAGGTATTTAACCCGCACTTCTTCCAGGCCGGCAAGAGAAACTGCTTTGGAAAGATCTTCTTCTATTTGTGTTTGAATAACATTGATATCCATATCAAAAATAAAGCCCCCAATAAAATAAGACTTAATTGCGCTTTATCATAGTTTAACTTTTCTTTAATTATCCTGCCGGCGGAAATTTTACGCAGGCTCTGAGCGTGGATGTCTAAATCCCCGCCGTGCTCAAGGCAAGCCCGGTGAAATACGCCGACCACCTCCCAATTGTCGCCCCGGGATTTATAATTTCCCGTAAAGCCTATTTCTTTGGCCGCGGCGGCAGGCATCCAAACCCCCAGAGCATTCTCTCCGTCATTTATATTGACCCAGGCAAAATCACCCCGCAGCATAACATCCCCGATAACTTCCCCGGAAAAAGCGATTAATTTACCGTCGTATTCTTTGCCATTTATGATTAACTGGTTACTACTTAAGCTTTGAGAAAAAGCGATTCCTTGGCAGCCCAGTGTCAGAAATAAAATTATTAAAATAAATTTAAATTTATTATTCATTTTCCTTTAAGCGCTGCAAATAAAAACCCCAGGATTGTAAATACCGATATAAACTCTAAGCGTCCGGCCCACATTTGCAGGATATAGGTTACCTTTAACATCGCCGGCATGGCAATATTGGTAATTCCGCAAGATAATCCGACATTAGCTGCCGCTGAGGTAGATTCAAAAAGCGCTTCTAGAAAAGGGTAGCCGTAAAACATTCCGACCAGCGCCCCTAAACCATATAGAATTATATAGGCCAGGGTAATCAACAAAGCGCCCTTGACTAATCTGTCCTCTAAAAATACCTCTCGAATATGATGGAATTTCTCTATAACTACGGCTCTTTCCGGCATAATAATTCTTTTGAGATCCTCTTTAAAAGCTTTGAGGATAATTCCAATCCGCAGCATTTTGATCGCCCCGGTGGTTGAACAAATTGCTCCACCCAGAGCCATAGCAATAATTATTCCTGTCAGAGCCAGCGGGTTCCAATCCGTAACAAACTGGCCGGCATAGATCGTCTGAAACCCCGTGCCGGTATGTCCGGAAATAAGTTGATAGAAACCTTTGCGAAAAAGCGCAGTGGCCTGCGGGTAAATTCCTTTTTGCGCTAAGCCTACGGCCACTACAAAAAAAGTAGCAATAATGGTAATAAAAAGAGTCCGCGTTTCAATATTTTTAAATATTTCTTTGCGATTCCCCATCCAGAGATGATAATGTAATTTGAAATTAATCGCTCCCAAAACCATGATAATTACGGTAATCACTTCATAGACTAAACTATGATAATAAAGTATATTTTGTGACTGCGGGCTAAACCCTCCGGTATCAAAAGCCGCCATGAATATACAGGCGCCGTGGAAAAAAGCGTTAGACGGTTTCATCCCGTTGAACAAACCGGTTAGCCCTAAAGCCAGGGTACCTAAAATCAAATAAACGATGCTGACCAGCCAAATAAACCTGGAGGTATTGATAACATTGGGCATGATTTTTTCATCCCGGGCCTCTCCCACATACATTTTGAACGCGCCGGAAAATCCGCGCACGAAGAAAGAAAGCGCAATGACCACAATCCCCTGGCCGCCTAGAAACATGATCAAATGCCGCCAAAAGTTATGCGCATAAGAAAGATGATCTAATCCCTGGACTAAAGTCAGGCCGGTCGTGGCAAACCCGGACATAGTATCAAAACATGTATCTAAAAAAGATTTCCAGTTTCCGCTTAAATACAATGGAATTGCTCCTAAAATCATCGCGGCTATCCAAGAAAGGCTAACGACAATCATTCCCTGCATCCAATTCAAATCTTTGTCCGTCTGACAAATCCTGATCAAGAATAATCCTAATAAAACAGATATTTCTATACCAATGAAAAAATCCAGGGCGGGGTTTATTTCCCTAAAACACAGGGCAATTAAAATAGGAATAGCCATGGTCAGCGCTAATCCTAAAATTATTTTACCGAGATAAAAACCAATAATTTTTAAGTCTTCCAAACGGGGTTTAAGAATCATTGTTTGAAATAGATTATCCAGCAGATCAAAAACGCTGCCAGCATAATAGAGATTACATACAAAATTTCTGTGGTTATTCCCAGTATTGTATTTAAGGCAGGTTTGGCTTTCATCTGTTTAAAGCTTTCCGGCTAAAAGGCTTAAAAGCTGCGGTTCGTTGCCAATCAAAGTAAGCGCAATCACATCATCCCCGGTTTTGAGCACAGTATCGCCCTTAGGGAGGATGACCTCTTCTCCCCTGACAATGGAAACCAATACCGCATCTTTGGGCAAAGCGATATCTTTAACTTGTTTCTCGATCACGGGGGCATCATTCGGAAGATCCACGCGCACAATCGCAAGTTTTCCGCGCTTAAAACTCATTAGATTTACGAAATCCGAAAAAGAAACTTCTTCTTCGATAATTTTAGCGATGATCTTAGTAGAATCAACCGGCACATCAATACCTAATTCATTAAAAGTATGTTCATTGTCAGGATTATTGACCCGGCCCACCGTGCGTTGCAGGTTAAACTTTTCTTTGGCCAGCTGGCAAATAATCAGGTTATCTTCATCATCACCGGTAACCGCCGCTAAAACATCCGCCCGGCCGATTCCGGCTTCCTCCAGTATTTTTGGGTCGCAGGCATCGCCGTTGATCACCAGGACATCTAATTCTTTAGCCAGTCCTTCACAGATTTGCCGGTCTTTATCTACGACGCTTATCGTATGCTTACCCTGACAAAGCCGCTTGGCCAGAAAATACCCGACCTTTCCTGCCCCGACAATTAAAATATACATTTTTATTTTTCCCCTAGATGAAACTTTTCCCTAACCGCCTGGAGACTGGCAACTTTGACTACCCCCATTAAAATATCTTTGTTTTTTAAAACAGTTTTGGGTTCGGGAATTAATACTGCCTGCATCCTGCGCAAGGCCGCTACAATAAAATCTCCTGGAATATTTATATCCTGAATAGTTTTGCCGACTAATCCATTTTTGACTTCAATCTCAATGACCCCTAAGTCCTTAGATTCAATTAAATAACTGGAAAACCTACTTTCAATAATTTTATCCCTGAGCATGGCCGATAGAAGCATCGTCCCGCTAATAATATCTAGGCCCAACGCCGTATAAATGTGCGCCCGCTGCGGATCATATACCCGGGCAAAAACTTTAGGCACATTAAAAATTTTTTTAGCCACTTGAGCGCTGATCAAATTAGTATTATCGCCGTCGGTTACCGAGCAAAAAGCATCGGCCTTTTCAATACCCACTTGTTTCAGGAGCGCCAAATCAAAACCATTGCCCACCATGGTCAGGCCATTAAAAGTATCCCCCAGGCGCTTAAGCGACTCCTGTTTTTTATCGATGATTACTACATCATGACCTTCACCGGATAAAAGTTTGGCCAGTTCCGCCCCAACTCTTCCGCAACCTACGATGATTACATACATAATATCTCCAGCTTGAAAATTAGGAATTTATGCTTTGTAGAGACGTAAAATTTTGCAGCTCTACAGTATGTTAGTCAATAACGTTTATTCCCTGCCTGCAAGCAGAGATCGAATATTTTATTTTTTTATTTTCTCTGCCAACTTCTTAAATGCGTTATTGTCTCTTACTGCTAAATCCGCCAACACCTTACGATCCAAGGCGATTTTAGATTTCTTGAGCCCATTCATAAATACGCTATAGGAGATCCCTATCTCGCGGCAAGCCGCGTTGATCCGGGCGATCCAAAGACTGCGGAATTCGCGCTTTTTATTGAGGCGATCCCGGTAAGCATACCGGAGAGCATGCACCAGCACTCTTTTGGCCTGCTGATATTGCTTACTATGATCACCCCAGTACCCTTTAGCTTGCTTTAAAACCTTCTTTTTCTTTTTTCGTGACGCAACACTGTGTTTAGCCTTTGCCATGATTAGTCTCCTCAAGCACCTTGATTTTTTATCTAACGAGACTTCGACGGATTGTTAAAAATTTTGGTGCTAAAATTTGTAACTTTTATACGGGTCGAAGTATTTAACTTTAAAGCACATATCCTGCGGTTAACGACAAGGAAATGTTTATTACTCTAGCGATAAGGCAGCATAGACTTAATAAATCTTTCTTCTTTCTTGCCTGCCAACGTATGTTTCTTCCTTAAATTTCTGATTTTTTTTGTTTTCTTGGATGAAGCGAGGTGGCTTTTTCCACCCGGCGAATATTTAACTCTGCCTTTTTTAGTAATTTTGAAACGTTTAGCTACCCCGCGTTTTGTTTTTAATTTTGGCATTTTTTCTCCTCAGGTATAAATACGACACCAGCGCAATTCTCCGCCTCGTGCGGAAGGCCGGCGCAAATTAAAATTAGCCTCAGTTACTCATAAACACCCGGTCTCTTATTGTATCTTACTTTGGAGCAATTACAAAGGACATAATTCTGCCTTCCAGCATCGGAGCTTTTTCTACCTGTCCTTCATTTTGCGTGACCTGGATAAATTTATCTAAAACTTTCTTTCCTAAATCTAAATGCTCCATCTGCCTGCCGCGAAAGAAAAGATTAACCTTAACTTTATCTTTTTTCTTTAAAAAACTTACTACTTGCTTAACTTTAGTTTCAAAATCATGTTCATCAATATTGGGTTTAAGCCGGATTTCTTTAAGGCGGCCCTGTTTTTGATGTTTTTTGGACTCCCGCTCTTTCTTTTCTAAATCATATCTAAATTTAGTATATTCAATAATCCGGCAAACTGGCGGGGTAGCCGCAGGAGCCACTTCCACTAAATCTAATTCATGCTGGTTGGCGATCTCTAAAGCCCTCTGCACAGACATCACTCCCAACTGGCTTCCATCATGACCAATAACCCGAACTTGCGGTGAACTAATTCTGTCATTAATCCGAATAAACTTTTTTATAGCTTCCTCCCTCTTTTATTTGTGTTCCTGAATCTGGTTGGTTAAATTTCCGACAAACTCCTCCAGGGCTGCTGCGCCTTGGTCTTGACTGCCTTTTTTACGGACACTCACCGTGCCCTGCGCAGCTTCCCGGTCACCCAAAATTAAACAATAAGGAATCTTATTAATCTCGGCATTACGAATTTTTTTATTCAGGGTTTCATTATGCAAATCCATATCCACGCGGATATTGCGGCTGGCTAATTTAGTTTTTACTTCTTGAGCGTAAGCCAATACTGTCTCCTTAATCGGGATTATCAAAACCTGCGTTGGGCTTAGCCACAAAGGAAACTCCCCTTTGTATTGTTCGATCAGGGCGCCGATAAAACGCTCAAGACTGCCTAGCAAAACCCGGTGCAGCATAATCGGCTGTTTTTCCTGCCCGGCATCATCAATATAGGCCAAATTAAATCTTTTGGGAAGCGCAAAATCGCATTGAATTGTGGCGCATTGCCAGGTTCTCTTCAGCGCGTCTTTTAATTTAATATCAATTTTCGGGCCGTAAAAAGCCCCATCCCCTTCGTTAATATCATACTTTAACCCTTTTTCATTCAAAGCCGCTTTTAAAGCCTCCGTCGCTCTATCCCAATCTTCATCTGAACCGATAGATTTCTCCGGGCGGGTACTTAATTCAATGCCCACTTTATCAAACCCAAAAACCTTCATGGTCTCAAATACAAAATCAATAATCCCTTTAATTTCCTGAGATAATTGTTCCGGCAAGCAAAAGATGTGGGCGTCATCCTGGGTAAAACCGCGCACCCGCAGGAGCCCATGTAACACTCCGGCTTTTTCCCGGCGGTAAACCGTGCCTAACTCAAACAGTCTTACGGGTAAATCCTTGTAACTCCGGGTCTTGGATTTATAAATTAAAATATGCCCTGGGCAGTTCATCGGTTTTAAAACAAATTCTTTTTCCTCGGCTTTAAAGGTATACATATTTTCCCGGTAATAATCATAATGCCCGCTGGTTTTCCAAAGCCCGACATCCATAATGTGCGGAGTAATCACCAAATCGTAGCCGCGTTTTAAATGTTCTTTTTTTTCATAATCTTCGATGATCGTGCGTAAAAGCGCTCCTTGCGGATGGTAAAAAACTAACCCTGCGCCGGCTTCTTCATGATAAATATCAAAGAGCCCTAAAGCCGGACCGAGCTTCCTATGGTCGCGTAATTTGGCTTCCTCTAAATTCTTTAAATACTCATCCAGCTCTTGCTGGGTCTCAAAACAAGTGCCATAAATTCTTTGCAGCATAGGATTGGTTTCAATCCCATGCCAATACGCCCCGGCCACTGACAATAGTTTAAAAGCCTTGAGCTGACCGGTAGATTTTATGTGCGGCCCGCGGCAGAGATCCAAAAAACTTTTACCGGTTTTATAAATAGTGACCTCTTGAACCGGTAAAGCCTCAATCAGTTCAACTTTATAACTTTCATTTAATTGCTTAAATAAATTTATGGCGGCGGCTTTATCCAGCTCTTCAGGCAGAAAATGATCATCCCTGGCAATAATTTTCTGCATCATTTTTTCAATCGCTAACAAATCCGCATCAGTAAAAGGCTCTGGTTTATCAAAATCATAATAAAAACCATCCTCAATTGCCGGACCAATAGCCAATTTTGTATCCGGCCACAGTTCCTTTACGGCTTGAGCCATCACATGCGAACAAGAATGTCTTAAAGTATTTAGATCCATAAACTTGCCTCTATTATTGCACTTACACTATACCGTCTCTTTAACGGCTTTGTCTCCTCGTCAAACCTAGATTGAATTAATTAGGTATCCTCGGAGTGAATTTTGCCTCTGCAAAATTCATGGGCCCAAGAGGACTTGAACCTCTGACCTTTGCGATGTCAACGCAACGCTCTAACCAACTGAGCTATGAGCCCTAATTAGCCGCCTAACCTGTTTTGCTAATTACGCCGCGATTTATTTAATCTTCTTCGCGGTGTATTCAACTTTTTTACCGCAAAATTTGATCCCGAGTCCACAAATAAGTTTTTATCTACGGACCAGGGAGCACGCCTATTTAATATCTGAAAATCGACCTTAAGCATTTGTTTATGTAAACTTTAAATGCTAAAGGGGAAACAATAATTATTTAATAATCTTACCGCCTCGTCAAACCTGACTGCACCTTGCATCGAGCTAAGCCTGTATGTTGCGCTTAATATATATTCGAATGTTGTAACGCTCGATGTAAATTAAAAAACGCAAAGGTTACATAAGGTGTTTTTTAATTTATGGGCAAGAAGGGAGTCGGACCCTTACGACCTTGCGGCCAACAGATTTTAAGTCTGTCGTGTATGCCATTCCACCACTTGCCCTCAATTTTTACGCAGTAAAAATTGACCCCGAATCCACCGCTAAGCTTTTATCCACGGACCAGGGGCCCGTGTATTCTGTTTGCTATACCTTCATAGCCACTAATCTTCTTTGCGGCGGAGTATCATGTCGTGTTACTCTTGCGCCTGGTTAAACCTAAAGCGAATTCATTAGGTATCTCGGCGTAAATTTCCGCTGCGCGAAAATTTAAGGCGACGAGCGGAATTGAACCGCTGAATAGTTGTTTTGCAGACAACTGCCTTACCACTTGGCTACGTCGCCAAATCTATAATAACTTTTTTACTTCTTTTACAATGTCGACTGTCTCTGCTAAACAACCTGCCCCCACCACCCCGCAAGCTAATAAACCTTTATGCGGGAGAATAAATTTATAACCGCAGGATTTTAATTTCGCAATATTGCTTTGGGTAATTTTATGGTTATACATATTTTCATTCATCGCCGGAGCGATTAAAACCTTGGTTTTGCTAGCGCAAACCGTACAGCTTAAAAGATCATCACAGATACCGGCAGCAAGTTTAGCGATAATATTAGCGGTAGCCGGTGCAATTAAAATTAAATCCGCTTTTTGCGCCAAGGCCACATGTTCAATACTCCAAGTATCCTGGTGATCAAATATTCCTGCGGAGTAAACCCGGTTACCGCTTAAACTGCGAAAAACAACCGGCCGGATCATCTCCTCTGCTTCTTTAGTCATTACCACATGCACTGCCCAGCCGCATTCCCGAAGCCGGCGGATAAGACCGCAGGATTTATAAATCGCAATACTGGCAGTAATGCCTAAAATAATATTTTTTTCGGTTTTGCTCATTACTCTTTGGCCTTAATTTTTCTCGCTTCGACCTTACCGGCCTCAATCTCGTGCAAAGCTACGGTTGAAGGTTTTACCGAAGCATCATCATCTACTAATTTCGGCTGCCCTTCGGCGATCTCTAAAGCCCTTTTCGAAGCCAAAATTACTAGTTTATAAATTGACCCCATGCTGCTGCCTAAAAGTCTTTCTCTTCCCTTATATTGCATCTTTTACCCCCATATAATTGTTAAACTCTGCTTTCTTGCAAAAAAATTCTTTTTAATTCTTTAAGCGCAGCCGCCAAATTCTGATTTAAGATACAATAATCAAATTTTCCGGCTGACTGCAGCTCTCTGCGCGCCATTAGCAGGCGCTGTCTTATTTCTTGTGGATTAGTGCGGCGACAACGATTCTGAATTCTTTCCTTAAGCACGCTCAGCGAAGGCGGTAAGACAAAAATTGTTACCGTGTTATCCGGATATAATTTTTTAAAAATCCGGGCGCCCTTAAGGTCCAAGCATAAACCCACACTCTTGCCTTTAGTCAACTGCTTTTCCAGCGGTTCTTTAGGCGTTCCGTAATAATAGCCCAAATACCGGGTCCATTCAAGAATTTTTTTCGCTTTTAACAAGCGCCTAAACTCCGCAAGCGTAACAAAAAAATACTCCTTGGCCTCTCTTTCACCAGAACGTTTCGGCCGCGTAGTCATGGAGCAGGATTTAATTAATGATTTCCGGATTTGCTTCTCTTGAAGTAGCTTGGTCAGAAGGGTAGTTTTGCCTGAGCCCGAGGGCCCGCTGATCACGAAAATTTTACCCGGCTTCTTTTGAATATTGTCGGCTTTCACTACTCGATATTTTGCACCTGTTCGCGGATTTTCTCAATTTGGCTTTTCATCTCTACGGCCCGGCCCGAAATAATCAAATCAAATGACTTGGCCGCCAAAGTATTGGCCTCCCGCTGCATCTCTTGGGTAATAAAATCCAGTTCTTTACCTACCGCACCGCCTTGGTCGATTTTCTGCTGGAAATTATTGATATGAAAATGCAACCGGTCAGTTTCCTCAGCCACATCTGCGCCTTTTAAAAAAGCCAAACGCTCTTCTTCCGCCTGAATCTTTTTAAGCTTATTTTCGACTGCCACAACAAAACGCTTTTTAATAAAAATTAGATCTTTCTTCAATAGACCGCTGCGTTTTTTTAATAAACCCGCCAAGGCGCATCCTTCCTTCTGCCGCGCCAGGAGCAAACTTGTAAGTGCTTGTGTAAAAACAGGTTTTAGCTGCTCCCAAATATGCGCGCCGGTCGGTTTATCCTCCTTAAGCGATAAAATCCCCGGCAGACGGATTAATGAATCCAAAGTTATTCCATCGTTGATTTTAAATTCTTTTTTAAGGCTATTGAGCTCATGCAAATAATTTTTCAGCAGCTTGCGGTTAACAAAAATACCCTGCGCCATCTGGCCTCTGATGTTTATCGCGCAATAAATCCTTCCCCTTTTAAGTTTTTCTTCAATTTCCTTTTTGAGTTTTTCCTCCAAGGAAAGCAGCCCTTCCGGTAAATGAAAAACAGTTTCCAGAAATTTATGGTTAGTGCACCGCAATTCCACACTCACCCGGCCGAAAGAGTTGACCTCTGTTTCCTGGCAGCCAAAACCAGTCATACTATTAATTTTGTTTTTCATTGATCCGCCCAAACCTTGCTCGGACATTCTTTTAACACGACCTGCTTGGTCGCGTAAAGATCGACGATAATCTCATCCGGCTTAAACCACAGCTTGATTTCTCTCTCCGCTTCGGGAATATTAGACGAAACATGCACGACGTTTTCATAAACGCCATTGGTGGTGATCCGGCCGTAAGAACCCCGGATTGAGGTAGATTCAGCTTCTTCCGGATTAGTGGCTCCGGCTAAATCCCGGCACTTAGTGATTGCGTCTTTCCCCCAATAAACCAAAGCCATAACTTTTTTACGGTCATGTAAATCACCTTGTAAATATTTAATAATTTCCCCGAAAAATGGTTTATCTTTCAGGTGCCGGTAATGTTCTTCGGCTAATTCTTTAGATACGCGCACCATTTTAGCCGCCACGATTTCCAGCTTGGTTTCGGATAACCGCGTCAGGATATTTCCGGTAAGTGATTTTTTTAGACCGTCGGGTTTGATTAAAATTAAGACTGCCTGGCCCATTACTTGTTTCCTCCTTTAATAACGTTAACGATACGCTGAAGATCTTCGGGTGAATAAAATTCAATATTAATATGCCCGCGTTTTTTTCTTTTGCTGATGCGGACTTTAGTCGCTAAAGCATGCTGCAATTGCTCCTCGAGAATTGCGACCAATGGTTCACGCTGCCCGCGGCCAACATTGTGTTTTATAGACCGGGGGCGCACACTTTTAATCAAATTTTCCAACTCCCGCACAGAAAGCCCTTTAGTAATTATATCCTGGGCTATTTTTCGCTGGTAGTTGGCATCTTCGATTTCCAACAACGCGCGGCCATGCGCAAAACTGATCCGGCCTTTTTTCATTTCACCTTGGATTTCGTGCGGAAGTTTAAGCAGACGTAAGGTATTGGTAACCGAAACGCGGGATTTTCCTAAAACCTCACTGAGCTTTTCTTGAGTAACCTGAAACTTATCCATTAAATGTTGATAAGCATGCGCTTCTTCGATAGGATTTAAACCTTCACGTTGAATATTTTCGATTAAAGCTAATTCCAAAGAATCCTGATCATTAACGACCCTGACTATAACCGGTAACTCTTTGAGCCCCAAAGAGTTACATGCACGCAATCTTCTTTCTCCGGCGATCAATTCGTAATTATCACCTTTACGGCGGACTAAAAGTGGCTGAATAACCCCTTTTTCTTTAATGGATTGCGCCAGCTCTTCAATGTTCTGCTCATCAAAATCTTCTCGCGGTTGGAACGGATTAGGTTTGATTTGCGTCGGGGAGACATAAATTATTTCTTCTTTTTTTACAAGTGAAGTATCTGCGGTTATTTCCGGAATTAACGCGCTAAGTCCTTTTCCTAAAGCTTTTCTTTCCATTAATCCGCTCCTTTTACGATTTTAGAATTCAGAGACAACCCTAAGATTTCACGGCTTAAATCTTCATATTTTTGCGCACCCAGAGAATCCCGATCATACAACGCAATCGGCTTGCCAAAACTCGGGGCCTCAGTTAAACGGACATTTCTTGGAATTACGGTAATGTAAACTTTTTCATTAAAATGACTTCTTGCTTCTTGAATTACTTCCTTGGTTAAATTTGTACGGAAATCTGCCATGGTTAACAGTATACCTTCAATAGCTAAAGTCGGATTGAGATTTTCTTTCACAAGCTTAATGGTATTATGTAGTTGCGTCAACCCTTCTAAAGCATAATATTCACATTGTACTGGAATAATGACTGAATCAGCAGCACATAAGCCATTTATTGTAAGGAGCCCCAATGAAGGCGGGGAATCAATAATTATAAAATCATAATTATTTTTTTCCGGCTGCAATGCCCTCTTTAATCGATACTCCCGGCCAAGTGCTCCCACTAATTCCACCTCTGCTCCGGTTAAGTCCAAATTAGAAGGCGCAAGCATAAGATTGTCAATTGCTGTTTTTTGTAGAATATCGGTAAATTTTAATTCTTCAAGTAGAATGTGGTAGGTGCTTTTTTGGATGTCATGTTTGTTGATGCCGATACCGCTAGTGGCGTTTGCTTGAGGATCCAGATCAATAAGCATAACCTTCTTACCAGCCATAGCGAGATAAGCTGCAAGATTGATCGAGGTAGTAGTTTTACCTACTCCCCCCTTCTGATTACAAATCGCAATTATTTTACCCATTGGTATTATTCTAGTTATCAAATGTTCCCCGTGGAACAATTGATATCATCAGTTACCAAGCGCTTATTGGAATGTTCCCCGTGGAACATTTAAGCCTCTAACCCATTATCCTAAAATTAACTGTTTTGTCAAGTTGTTATTTGCTTTCGATTACGCTTACGCGTATTTTAGCCGGCTTAGCCCCAGCCATACCAAAAAGGCCTTTTTTCTCTTCAGTCAAGCTCTCTATTTTCACGCGGTTACGAGGAAGTTTCAACTCTTGCAAAGCCTTCTCAATTGCTTCTTCAACTGTTTTACCTTCAGCTTCAACGTATTTGGCTTTTTTCATTTTTGTATATTGATACGGAATTGGTAAATAAGCATAAATAAACTGTTCACAAACCAATAAAGCACTAATCCGGACGGCATTTGGTAGAAAATTACACCGAACATGATCGGCATAATAATCACCATCATTTGTTGCTGCTGAGCGGTTTCCCCGGTAGCTTTAGACATAGAAATTTTTTGTTGAACGAACATTCCGATTGCCATTAAAATCGGCAGAACATTCAATTGGTTTCCCAGTAATGGAATTGAGTGTTTAAAAACAAATGCCTTGTCGGGTGAAGATAGATCTTTAATCCATAGAAAATGCGCTCCCCGCAACGCGACTGAACGAATTAAGGCCTGATAAAGAGCAAAAAATATCGGCATTTGCAATAAAAGCGGCAGACATCCGCCTAAAGGATTGACTTTATGCTCCTTGTAAAGATCCATGATTTCTTTATTAAGCCTTTGCGGGTTATCTTTCAACTCTTTGCGCAAAGCCTCAATTTTCGGCTGTAAAACTTGCATTTCTTTCATGGAACGCATTTGCTTAATGGAAAGCGGAAAAAGCAGAAAATATACTGCAATACTTAAAATTATGATTGCAATTCCCCAGTTGTGCACTAAGTTATAGAAAAATCCCAGTAATTGCAAAAGCAATTGGGCAATAAAATCAAAGGTGCCAAAATATATGATACCTGACCATTCAGGTTTAATACTATTTAATATGTTTAAATCCTGTGGCCCCAAATAGATATGATATAAATGTCCAATCTGGGCATTTGGATCAATTTTTGTCTCCCCCATAAATAAACCAACTTCGGATTCTTGTGGAGAAATCTTTTTTGTATAAGCGCTTGCTGCTAAATCAGCAGGCTCAACAATAGCACAAAAGTATTGATCTCTCAGACCTAGAAATTTAACATCCAGATTATTAGTATCCTTGCCGGCTGAAAGATGCATATTCTTTTCTTTATTACCCAAAAATATATCTTGATACCTTGATTGGGGATTTTTCGAAGACAGGTCCAGCCGGCCTAAGACTAGCTGGGGATTAAATACCAAAGGAAAAGAAGATAAATTTTGGGTTATTATTTCTAAATCAATGGTATAACTATTGTTAGGAATGGTATACTTTTTAGTAATGCGCTCGTTTTGATCCTCATAAATAAATGAAATGGAATTTTGCGTTACAGTTTGTTGCTTAAAGAGCTGCTTGTTATCGGAAAAAAATCCTATTTTAAGCGGCAAGCGGTGTTCAAGCCCATCTTTAAACACCACTTCGGTAATTGCGGCCATTGCCGGATCGAAAACTATTTCCCGACGGTCTTGAGTAAATTTGACTGTTTGCCTGGCTAGATCTGCAGGCACTATTGCAGCTATTGTTGCCGGGGCGCTGGTAGAAGCCCGGTTTTGAGTCAAAGCCGCCGGCTGAATATTATCTGTAACTACTTTATTATCAATTGGTTGTGGTTTTGGAGCTAAAGCTGACCAAGATAATAACACCAATAGAGATAATGCGATCGCTAAAACTAAACGTTTTTCCATAATTTTATATTAGGGGATCATAACCTGACCTACCAGAAAACGGATGACAATGTGAAATTCTGATTAGCCCCTTAAATACTCCTTTAATTAATCCGTATTTTAAAATTGCCTGTTTTGTATATTCAGAACAGCCGGGTTCAAAGCGGCAACCAGCCGGAATACCCGGCCTTAAATATTTTTGGTACAACTCAATCAGCGTCAGCGCTAAATTCATGATATCAAACGGTAAGTTTTTTTCTTCCTCTTAACCGTCGACGGGCTAAAAGCTTGCGGCCGTTTTTAGAGGCCATTTTACTGCGGAAACCATGGCGCTTCTTGCCGACTATATTGGTAGGCGTCTTTAGATGTTTTTTCATTTTTTACTCTCCCTTTTTTGGTCCCTGATCTAATTTATCCGATAAATCAGGAGTATGTAGATTATCCACAAACACAGAAAGTGGTTTTCTTAATTTTGTGAATTGTAACACACATTTATGTTGAGGTCAAGTTTTTTATTGACGGTTTGACATATTGCTGTATAATAACTGACGTTTATCTTTTTTACTTGCAAGGTTTTTAGTCTTTGTTATAATAGCTACACTTAACAAAATTTATGCTGGAATTTTATCCACAGTTTTATGCAAGCTGTGCATAAACTGTTAATTCTGTGAACTAAACTAACAAGGGAGAGCAATTACCAGCAAGAAGCTGCTTGGCGCCGCATAAACACGGCGGGTTAGAGGTATTTTAGATTTTCGATTTTGTCTTGGAGCCAACAATGTTAGAATTGACTAAAAACTGGGAAGAGGTGCTGGGTGATCTGAAAATAAAATTGGGAGAGACTGTTTATTCTACGTGGATAGCGCCGTTAAAGTTTTCCAGCCAAGACAACCAGAATGTAGAACTGGAGGCCCCGGACCAATTTTTTAAAAACTGGATAGAAAAACATTATTTAGGCACTATCCAGGAAACTTTAAAGCTTAAGGGCTTGGATAATCTGTTAATAAAGCTGGTTGTCAGCAATACCCCGGAGAAACCTACCGCAGCCCCCATTGCTGATGAGACAATTATTAAACATACTGCTGCTGTGGGTTTGCTAAATCTTAATTCGCGTTATACCTTTGACAATTTTGTAATCGGCGGGAGTAACCGGCACGCCCACGCTTATTCATTGGCAGTAGCCAATGCCCCGGCCAAAACATATAATCCTTTGTTTATTTATGGTGGCGTGGGCCTGGGCAAAACTCATCTTATTCAGGCCATTTGTCATCAAATTAAAAATAACTCCCCAACCCCGGTAAAAATATGTTATGTTTCAAGTGAAAAATTTACTAATGAATTGATCGATGCGATTGTGCATCGTTCCACATCAGCCTTCCGCCAAAAATACCGTAATCTCGATGTCTTGGTCATCGATGATATCCATTTTATCGCCGGTAAAGAGTCTACTCAGGAAGAATTTTTCCATACCTTTAACACCTTGTATGACGCCCATAAACAAATTGTATTCTCTTCCGACCGGCCGCCAAAAGAGATCACTAATTTGCAAGAAAGATTGGTTTCGCGATTTGGCTGGGGACTGGCCACCGATATCCAACCGCCAGATCTAGAAACTCGGGTAGCGATCCTGAAGAAAAAAATTGAACGTGAACCAGTCAACGTGCCGGATGATGTCATTTTTTTCATTGCCCAGCTGATCAAAACTAATATTCGGGAATTGGAGGGGGCCTTAATTAGAACCGTAGCTTATTCTTTGCTGGAAGAAGCCCCGGTCACTTTGCAGCTTACGAAAGAGGTGCTGAAGGACCTTTTAAAGGAACCGACCAAATTAATCACGATCGATTTTATCCAACGTTGTGTAGTGGAAGAATTCGGTATTTCATTACAAGATCTTAAAACCAAACGCAGAAACAAGCAGGTAGTCTTTCCGCGGCAGATCGCTATGTATTTAAGCCGGGAATTAACGGAATTATCCTTACCTGAAATCGGAGAGCTTTTTGGCGGCAAAGACCATACCACTGTTTTACATTCTTATAAGAAAATTAAAGATGATTTAAACAATAACCCGGAATTAAAAGAACGGGTAGATAAAGTTATCCAAGTAATTAGACAGTAATCCCCAGGTTATCAGCTAGTGATTTTTGTTGTAAGATTATTAAAATTAACGAATTACATGCTTGTTCACAAATTATCTTCACATTAAGATTACTACTGTTTTAAGTTCTTAAATATATATAAATAGAAGGAGAAAAGTAAAATGAAGTTTAAAGTAGAAAAAAACCAATTAGTTAACGCGATTCAAACCGTACAAAACATTATTACCTCAAAATCCTCTTTACCTATCCTTTCTAATATCTTGATTGAGGCTCAAACCGGGACATTAAAATTAACCGCGACAGATTTAGATATTGGAATAACCTGTGTAATTCCTGTGGATATTCAGGAGGCTGGTGCAATTACTATTCCCGCTAAACGGTTTAGCGATATTGTTAAAGAATTCCCTGTAGAGGTGGTTAATGTGACAAGTAAGAAAAACAACCAGGTCACTATTGAATCGGATTTATGCCAATTTAAAATTATGGGATTAGTAAAAGAGGAATTTCCTAAATTGCCGGAGTTTAAAGATAAAAAAGCAATTAAGATTGACCAGGGTATTTTTAAACAAATGCTCGCCCTGACTGCTTTTGCTGTGTCTTTAGATGAAACGCGCTATGTTTTAAACGGCATCCTTTTTAAAATCAATAAAGGTTTATTAACTTTGGTTTCCACCGACGGCAAGCGGCTGGCGATAGCCGAAAGAAAGTTGGCGGTAGAATCAGATGTGGATATCAGTATGATCGTTCCGTTAAAAACCATTCAGGAGTTGAATCGTAATCTTAAAGATGGCGGGGAATTATCGCTGGTGGTCAGTAGTAACCAGGCGCTTTTTGATTTGGGTAATATCGGGGTGGTCTCTCGTTTAATTGAGGGAGAATTTCCGGATTATCGGCAAGTTATTCCGCCGGCTTCCGATAATAAGATGAAGGTGGTGCGTGCGCAGCTTTTGTTGGCGGTAAAAAGAGCAGCGTTATTAGCCACCCAGGATTACCAGGCGGTAAAATTGGAAATTTTTAAAAATAAATTAGTTATTTCAAAATCTACTCCCGATGTAGGGGAGTTTCACGAAGAATTAACGGTAGAATACCAGGGCCGGGAACTGGTGATCGGGTTTAATCCGGTTTATTTAATTGATATTTTAAAGAATTTAAATGAAGAAACGGTAAGTTTGGAGTTGATTGATAGTGAAAAACCGGGGGTCATCCGGATTAACGGGTATGTGTATATAGTTTTACCTATGCGTCTTAATTAAGAGTATGGAACTTTTAAAAAATACGCTAGATGAATTGATGCGCCAACTGGACGATAAAAAAGCTGTTTTCCAGGAGGCTGGCCCACAGCAGTGGTTAAAAAAAGCCTTGACAAAGAAGGAGTTGGGGCATATAAGAATTAAATATTTCAGCAAAGGGATTTTGGGATTAACCGTGGATTCTTCCGCTTGGCTGTATATTTTAAGTTTAAAAAAAGATACGCTGCTGGAAACGCTCAAAAAAGAAAATCCGGAACTGAAAAATATTCATTTTCGTATCGGGGAAATTGCCGATTGACCCAACAAGTATTTTAAGTTAACGCTAAAATATGAAAAAAACTAAAGCAGAAAATCAGAATAATCCAAAACCTGTGGATACAGCTAAAGTTTACGATGCTACCAGTATTCAGGTTTTGGAAGGTATTGAGGCAGTTAGGCGCCGGCCCGCCATGTATATTGGGGATACTTCGGTGCGCGGCCTACACCATTTAGTTTTCGAAGTGGTGGATAATAGCGTCGATGAAAGCTTAATGGGGTTTTGCGACAATATTACAGTCACCATACAAGAAGATAATAGTATAACTGTAGTAGATAATGGCCGCGGTATTCCGGTGGATATGCATAAAACGGAAAAGAAGCCGGCGGTCGAAGTAGCCCTAACGACTTTACATGCGGGCGGAAAATTTGATCACCGTTCTTACAAGGTGTCCGGAGGTTTACACGGCGTGGGAGTGAGCTGTGTTAATGCCTTGTCGGATTGGCTGGAAGTTGAAGTAAAAAGAGACGGGAAAATTTATCATCAACGCTATGAGCGCGGGCGCACGGTTTCTAAACTGACGATCATCGGCAAAAGCACTGCTACCGGCACCAAAATTACTTTTAAACCGGATAAAACAATTTTTCCTAAAAACGAATATGCTTACGATATTCTGGCCGGGCGTTTAAGGGAGCTGGCCTTTTTAAACAAAGGGTTGAAAATAAAATTAACCGACGCACGTTCGGATAAAGAGGCGATTTTCGAATTTTCCGGCGGGATCATATCCTTTGTAGAATATTTGAATAAGAATAAAAACCCCCTGCATAACAAAGTGGTTTATTTTGAGAAACTCCAGGACGATGTAAATGTAGAGGTGGCGCTGCAATATAACGATGGTTATGCCGAAACCATGTTCTCTTTTGCCAATAATATCAATACTATCGAAGGTGGAACACATCTGTCAGGTTTTAAATCCGCCCTTACCCGCGGAATTAATCAATACGCCAAATCCAAAAATTTACTTAAAGATGATATTGCGATTACCGGGGATGATGTGCGGGAAGGGTTAACCGCCGTGATTAGTGTCAAAGTTCCCAATCCTCAATTTGAAGGCCAAACTAAAACTAAACTTGGTAATTCCGAAGTGGAAGGTTTAGTGGCTTCCTCTAGCCTGGAGGCGTTATCAAGTTATTTTGAGGAGAATCCTTCAGTAGCCAATAAAATTATTGATAAAGTTATTGTCGCTTCCCGGGCCAGAGAGGCTGCGCGTAAAGCGCGGGAATTGACCCGTAGGAAAGGGGCTTTAGAAGGAGCCGGTTTACCGGGGAAATTGTCGGACTGTTCTGAACGCGATGCGGCATTATGCGAATTATATATCGTGGAAGGAGATTCCGCCGGCGGTTCAGCCAAACAGGGCCGCGACCGGAGATTTCAGGCTATACTGCCGATCAAAGGAAAAATTCTTAATGTTGAAAAAGCCCGGTTAGATAGAGTTCTCTCCAACGAAGAGATCCGCACGATTATTACGGCATTAGGCACCGGCATCGGGGAAGAATTTGATATTACTAAGCTGCGCTACCATAAATTAATGTTAATGGCTGATGCGGATGTTGATGGTTCGCATATCCGGACCCTGCTTTTAACCTTATTATACCGGCAATTACCAAAACTGCTAGAAGGTGGGTATGTTTATATAACCCAGCCGCCGCTTTTCAAAATAAAAAGGGGCCAGCGGGAAGAATATATCCAAACCGAGCAGCAGATGAATGATCTACTCCTGGATATCGGCCGGGAAGGGCACAAACTGATCCGTGTGAAAGATAAGTTATCTTTCACAGATAGCCAATTTAAAGAGTTATTAAAACTTTTAGTTGATTTAGACCGTATCGGTAGGTATTTAGACAAAAAGGGAGTGAATTGTGCTGAATACTTGAGTTTCAGACACCCTAAAACCAAAAAAATGCCAATTTATAGGGTTAAAGTGGATGGGGTTAACCAATTTGTTTACACTGATAAGGAGTTGGCCGTATTAACAGAGAAAGAAGGCAAGGCAATTGAAGGGGATGTTTTACAGCTTTTTGAAGCCCAAGAGATTGAGGAATTAATTTTGAAAATCGAAAAAATAGGGTTTGAAATTGATACCTATTTTAATCAGTTGCTGCCCGCTAAAGTTGGTTCAGCTAAAGAAGCTGAAAAAAAGATTAAAGCGGTTTATCGGATTGTCAATAGTGATGATGTAAAAGAAGTTTTCAGTTTAAAAGAAGTATTGGCCTACATTAAAGAAGCCGCTGCCAAAGGTATGCATATCCAAAGATATAAGGGCTTGGGCGAAATGAATCCTGATCAACTCTGGGAAACGACTATGGATCCTGAAAAAAGGACAATTTTGCAGGTTACTTTAGAGGATGCCGTTGAAACTGATAAAATGTTTACGGTATTGATGGGAGACCAAGTGGAGCCTCGGCGCCAATTTATCGAAGACAACGCGCACAAAGTTAAAAACCTGGATATTTAACTATGGAAATTATTATGCCCCTCCAAAATAAGCAAAATGCCGTTCATCCGGTGGCTATTTTTAAGCAATCCTGGCAGATCGCCAGTAAAAACTTAGGCCGGCTGGGCGTTATTTATTTAGCTTTTTATTTACCGCTGACTATTCTTTCTTTGTCTCCGGTAGTTAGCTCAATTCCGCATCAAAAACTTACTTTGGCGGCCGTTATGTGGTATCTATTTTTGTTTTTAGCCAGCAGTTGGGGGCAGATCGCTTTGTTATTAAGCGTCGATAAAGCACTGGGCGCGCAGGATTATGAAATTGGCCAATCAATAAATCAGGCCAAAGCATTTCTCGTAAAATTTTTAATTTTATCGTTAAGTGTCGCTTTGTTCGCTATGGTAATTATTTTGACCGCCGACATATTTGCGGCATTAATTTCGGCATTTTTATCGCCGGTCAATAAAATATTGGCTATACTTGGTTATTGCGCATTGTTCATTACGGTGCTGTTTACTTTTGTGTTTTTTTTATTGCGCTGGTCTTTGGCCGGCCTGATCTGCGTTTTGGAGAAT
>Ga0209099_1000808_pt1 | contig 35245 bp, 37 predicted proteins | sample AD_JPNHW2_MetaG_FD_184430 | JGI IMG/M metagenome (GOLD analysis project Ga0209099, IMG submission 184430) | Active sludge microbial communities of municipal wastewater-treating anaerobic digesters from Japan - AD_JPNHW2_MetaG (SPAdes) (version 2) | ecosystem: Engineered > Bioreactor > Anaerobic... | reverse complement strand
CCAGACGCAAAATGTCCAAAACAACTTCGGGCGCGGCGGACAGATGCCCGGAAACGGAGGTCAGATACCCGGGAATATGGGCGGCAATTTCGGCAACTTCGGCGATTTCATGCGCAATGCCGGAACCAATGTAGTCGATTATGTCAGCAGCATAAACGCCTCGATCGATATGACGGTCATCGCACAGCTGCTCGGAATCGGCATCCTGCTCACGCTGGCTGCGAGCGGCGCGGCGATCATCTCAATCATCCGTTACGAGCCGTTGAAAATTCTCACGAGCCGCACTTAAAAGGAGGAAACATCATGAACGCGCTGGAACTTCAGAATCTGACATACTATTACGATAAAGACCATCCGATACTCAATAATCTCAACTTCACATTTGACAAGGGAAAAATCTACGCCATCATGGGCCGCTCCGGCGCAGGCAAGACCACGCTGCTCTCGCTGCTCTCCGCGCTGACCGACCCGAAAAGCGGTACAATTCTGTTCGAGGGAAAAGACATCAAGTCCATCGACCGGTACCGCTACCGAAGTAAATTTGTCGGCGTTGTGTTTCAGGGTTATAATCTCCTGCCGCAGCTGAATGCGGTTGAAAACGTCGAACTCTCGATGGACATCGCGGGCATCAAGGCCGCCGACAAACACAAGCTCGCAATGGAGCTGCTCGAAAAGGTCGAACTCGACGAAGTAAAAGCCAAGCGCCGCATTTTGATGCTCTCCGGCGGTGAACAGCAGCGGGTCGCCATCGCCCGCGCGCTCTCCTATAACCCCGACATCATTCTGGCCGATGAGCCGACCGGAAATCTTGACGGCGAGACCCAAAAAGAGGTCATGGACATCTTCACCCGCCTTGCCAAACAGGAAAATAAGTGCGTCATCATCGTCACTCACGCCCCTGATGTGGCCAAATACGCCGATGTCGTCTATGAGCTCGAGTCGTTGAATGGGAAAAAGCCAAAAGACAAGCCCATACAGGCATAACGAATATGCAAACAACGGCGAAGGGTTTCTCCCTTCGCCGTTTCCACTATTCTCAAATTGACACTTCTTTCGCCGCATGTTACGATTTGTGTTCGAAAGGAGCTGAAAACGTTTATGAAAGTCGGATTGATCCGATGCATGAAAACCGAGGATAAATGCCAGGGGAAAATGTGTTTCAAGGCAATCAAAGAGAAAAAATCCGTATTCAAAGGCGCAGAGGGCGACATTGAGATTGTGGGCTTCGTCTCCTGCGGCGGGTGCCCCGGAAATAAGGCCGCGGCAAGAGCCGCGAATATGGTTAAGCGCGGGGCGAATACCATTGCTCTCACCACCTGTATCACAAAAGGAAACCCCGCCGGCTGTGTATGCCCTCATTTGCAGAAGATGAAAGAGGAAATTGCCAAGCAAGTCGGTGAAGGAATTACCGTCTTTGATCACACACACTGACCTAAGGCGACATTTATAGGTTCTCTATTTGAACAGTTGACGAAAAAGTCATCCGTGGTATAATTGATTTAACGGGAATGAAGTTCTCCCTCGGGCAACCGAAACCGCCGAACGGCTGATGACTTCTGTAAATAAACAGAGGGCTTCGGCTCTTTTTGTGTGATAAAGGGGAGAATTTTTTCATGCAGGACTTGCTCTATGTCGGAATGGGCGGTTTTTTGGGTGCTGTTTTACGCTATTCGGCGGGCTTTTTACCGATAAAACCCCAAAACGGTTTTCCAATGACGACACTTCTCGTAAACATCACCGGCGCGTTTGTAATCGGTTTGATTGCCGCGCTCTCGATTAAAACCGGCATCCATCCTAAATTGGTTTTGTTTCTCAAAGTCGGTCTGTGCGGCGGTTTTACGACCTTTTCGACCTTCTCCGCCGAGACCGTCCGCCTGTTTCAAGACGGCAAAACAGGGCTCGCCGTTGCCTATATCGTCGCCAGTGTGCTTTGCTGTGTTCTTGCGATACTTTTTGCCGAGTGGATCATCGGTAAATAAGAAATGTGATTTTCACAAATTGTAATTACCTTTTCTTTATTATCCGCGAACTTGTGATATAATTGAAAAATGTTAATCATGACGAAAAGGACCTGAGTTCATGAGAAAAAATCATCGGAAACTATCCCCTGCGATGCTGTTCATTCTGCTGTTCGGCATCGTCAGTTTGTTTTCCGATATGACTCACGAGGGTGCCTCCAGCATCAAGGGGGCATATTTATCCTTGCTCGGCGCGTCGGCTGCTACCATCGGCTTCGTCTCCGGTTTCGGCGAGCTGGTCGGCTATTCGCTGCGTTATGTATTCGGCCGCCTTGCCGATCGCACTAAAAAATATTGGCCGATTACGATTATCGGCTATATCGTGGACGTCCTCGCGGTGCCCGCTTTGGCGCTTGTCGGAGAAAACGGCTGGATTTTTGCCTGCGCACTCATTATTGCGGAACGGGCGGGAAAAGCACTGAAAAAACCGGCAAAAAATACGCTGATGTCGTTTGCGGCTTCTCAGGAAGGTGCAGGCAAGAGCTTCGCGATTCAGGAACTGCTCGATCAGATCGGTGCGTTTCTCGGGCCGGTGCTGCTCTATCTGGTGATGTTATTCAAAATGACCGGCACGACTTATCAAATTTACGCATTCGGCCTTGCGATTCTGGCAATTCCCGCAGCTTTGACCGTTATCATGCTGTTTATTACAAAGCGAAAATTTCCGAATCCCGAAAATTTTGAGCCGGAACCGAAGGAATATATCCCCTTCAAACTTGATAAAAAGTTCATTCTTTATATCGCAGGCATCAGTTTGTTCGCCTTCGGCTTCATCGATTATTCGCTGATTATCATGCATGTCTCACGCGAATTTTCCGGCCTAACGCCGGGCCTGAACTCATCCGCGCTCGTCAATACCGGAACACTGCCGCTGCTCTACGCAGGAGCCATGTTGGTGGATGCTGTTTCCGCTCTTGTCTTCGGGCTTTTATATGACAAAAAGGGCAATTTGGCGCCGGTGTTGTCCACGGCTCTTTGTGCGCCTTTCGCGCTGTTTATTTTCGGTTTCAAGTCCGTACCCGCGCTGCTCGTCGGGATCGCGCTCTGGGGCGTCGGAATGGGCGCCCAGGAATCCATCCTGAAAGCGGTCGTCTCGACGATCGTCCCGAAGAACAGCCGTGCTACCGGTTACGGGATTTTCGAATGCTCCTTCGGCGTTTTCTGGTTTCTCGGGAGCTGGCTGCTCGGCGTTTTATATGACGTGAGCATCCCCGCCATGATCGCCGTCTCCATCATCACGCAGCTTGCGGCGATCCCGCTTTACTGTTTCTCAGCGAGAAATTCGCGGAGAGTATTGTCAAAGCGGAAAATATAAATAAACCTCCTGATTATTTATACGCCGAAGCGTATTTCACAAATCCCGCCAGGGATTTATTTCATTGAAAAAACCCCGTCAAAGACGAGGTTTTTTCTGGTGCCGCCGGTCGGGCTCGAACCGACACGATGTTGCCATCAAGGGATTTTAAGTCCCTGGCGTCTGCCAATTCCGCCACGGCGGCATAGAATCGCTAAAGCGATTCATTTGAAATATTTCAAGACGTCAAAGAATGCTTCGCATTCTCTTGAAATATTTCTGGCTTCTGTTGATTCTCTCTTGAAGTTTTTCAGCCGTTGCTGAAAAACTTCCGGCTTCTGCTTGCATTATGAATTTGTGATCGCTAAAGCGATTCATTTGAAATATTTCAAGACGTCAAAGAATGCTTCGCATTCTCTTGAAATATTTCTGGCTTCTGTTGATTTTCTCTTGAAGTTTTTCAGCCGTTGCAGAAAAACTTCCGGCTCTGCTCGTTTTTAAAACTATGATCGCTAAAAGCGATTCATTAAAGATGCTCTTGTGATTTTATTGCAGCGGTTCGCCTTCGCCGATAAACTTACCTTCGTTTGTATAAATGCCGACACAGGCGATCGTTTTATTGTTGGTGAGCGTTCCGGCTGCGAGGTTATGAAATACGCCGCCGTCATTGGTAATCTTGAGCGTTCCGTTGTTGGTGACGGTTGCTGCATTATTAAATGTGGTTACGCGGTCAAGCCGTAATTCTCCGCCCGCGTCGATCAAAACTTCGCCGTTGTTTTGAATCGTGCCGTGATACGGCGCCAACATGCCTTTATCGGCGATGCGGATGGTTCCGTTGTTTTCGAAGACGGCAAAAGCAAACTCAAATGTCCCTGTGATCAACAGTGTCCCGTTGTTGACAATACCGCTTATGGCCGGTGCGAAATTGTCACCCATCGTGACGGTGACGCCTTTGTCGATCACCATTACAAAGCTGCTTTTTTCGAATTCTTTAAGGCTCGAAAGCCCGATGGTGATATCGGCCTTGATTTTCACGCCGGCGGCTGTATTGCCGTCTATCGCCTGCATCAGCGCATCTGTGTCATAGACATCCACAAGCACCGATGCATCCGAAGAAGATGGCTGCGAAGACGCCTGAGAAGATATTTGGGATGACACGGGTGATTTCGAGCATCCGGTCACCGCAAAAAGAATTACCAATAAGAGTACGGGAATGAATCGTCTCATATTTACCTCCGTCGGCCATATCCCGCGAGACGCCTTTGCGGTTTTTAATCGCTGTCGGTTTCATGGGAAAGATATAAAAGCAACTTATGCTTTTACACCGGAGTTTGAATTATACCACACCAAAGTTAAAAATGCAAATTGACTTTTCAAAAAAACCTGTTAATATTAGATATATCGAAAATATATTCTGCAGAATATTCAATCAGGGAGGTTCCTATGGAAAACGATGAGCAGCATGCTCACGGACAGCTGCGCGGCGGTATTTGGGAAATGGTCAATGCCTTGAGGACTTTTAACGAAAAAGTGATGGAGCCATATTCGCAAAAACAGGGATTGACCTTCCTTCAGACACGCGTGCTGATGGGGATCCGCCACGGGAAGATCACAACAGTCGGCGGCCTGGCCGAACATGCATCCCTATATCAGGGAAACGCCTCTACCTTGTGTAAACGCCTTGAACAACAGGGCTTTTTACGCCGTGAGCGCAGTTCGGCCGATGAACGCGTTGTCAACCTATCTCTGACCGTGAAAGGGTGCGAAGCCACCGATAACATCGCCCGGCGTATGCAGACGCTGGATGAGTTCATCGAAAAAAACGCCAAGGACAATGTGAAAGCGCTGCGCGATGGCGCAAATGCCTTTTTAGAAATCGTGGATTTGATCATCGAAAACGAACTCTGATTCCCGCACGATTTTTGAATTTATTGAATACGGTTGTCGATAATGGGAAGAACGCCGTCGTCGCCGCCGTAAATCTCGGGAAGTTTCCCATCCCATCTTTCCGCTTGTTTGTAGCGGATCAATTCATCGGTAATCGATTCCTGCAGCTTGCGGTTTCCTTCCGCTTCCTGCTCTTTGGCATACCTGCCGGCGTCTGCGGCAATTTTTGCGGTCTCGGCATCTGCTTGAGCTGCAATGACTTTTTGTTTCGCAGCCGCTTCCGCTTCCAATACTTTTTGCTCCTGTTCCGTGATCGCTTTGAGTTTATTCTGTTCGGCGACCTGTTTTGCTTCAACTGCGGTTGTAAACGCCTCCGTAAAATCCATATCTTCAACCGAGGTGGAGATCACCTCAATATTAAACTTTGAAAGAGTCTCGGTCAGATTTGCCTGAATTTCGGCTGACAGCTTGCTTCTTTCCGAAACAAGCGTCTCGGCTTTATATTTTGCCACAATGACTTTTACGGACTCCTGAATTCTCGGCGAAATCACCGTATCGAAATAATTCGATCCGATCGTTCGGTAAATGTCCTGCGCATTTTCTTTCCGGATTTGATAATTCAGCGAATAGACAATAGAAACCTCTTGAATATCGGAGGAGAAGCATACCAAATTGACGGTAGCTTTTTGGTTTCTGTTGTCCATCAAAATCACCTTTTGAACGGGTGATTTGAAATTGACACCTGCCTCAAATGTGTTTTGTTCCACCTTTCCGAACGTGGTTACAATGCCGGTATGGCCTGTCGGTACTGATGAGAAGCACCCGAAGACCACCAATAAAAGCCCGAACAGTGAAATCAATTGCTTGCGTTTCCCTCTCCAGCGTAAAACCTGCGCATCTCTTTCATAACCAAGTGCGATGAATAATATGACAGTTACAGCAATGGCCAAAAAAATCCACGACATTTCCCATTCCTCCTAAAAGTTCGTTCGCAAATTTTTACTTTACATTTTATAATTTTAACTCTACACTTTCAGTAAAAGCGATATCAGCGGAATTGAAATGACAGAAAGCACCGTGCTGATCGAGACCACTTTGCTGGCATAGACCGGTTCACAGTCGAATTTCTCGGCAAACATGCTGGTGATCGTGGAGCAGGGTGTCGAAGAGCATATCAATATCACGGTCATCGCTGTCATATCGGCAAAAACTCCTGTCAGTCCGATTAAGCGCATAATGCCCCAGGCGACCGCGGGAAGCAGCAGCAGCCGAACCCCGAGCGTTTTCCATAACCATTTATCCGCGAACGCGGTTTTGATTTTGACGTCGGCAAGCCGGATCCCGATTAACATCATTGCCATCGGCGCGACGGTATTCTTGAGGGTGGTCAGCCCGTCAATCACGAGAGACGGCACATATTGGTCGATCGGCAATATGAAGAACAACAATCCTATGTAAATCGGCACGGTTGCCGGGTTGAGAAAAATCTTCTTGGCGGAGATATAGCTCTTGTCTCCGCTGTAAATCATTGCGCCCAAAGACCAGGCGTAAATATTAAAAGCGATAATGTAGACCGAGGCGTAGATACCGGCCTCATTGCCGAGCGCAGCCGTAATGACCGGAATGCCCATATATCCGGCGTTTGAAAAGACCACGCCGAAGCGGCTGACCTTTGCGATTTGCTCCGGCGCTTTTTGAAACAGAGATCTCGCTATGACATAAAAAACCGCGTGTGCGACCATGCTGAACCCGAATACCCATCCCGCCGTCTTCATGATCGAGGCATCGTAAGGCCGGATGAACAGCACGACCAGCATCGCGGGCTGTGTGACGTACAAGATGGTGTTGGCGAAACCTTTTGCGACGGCGCCGTCGGCAAAACCGAGTTTTCGGAGGATGAATCCCGGAACGATAAAAATAATCATCAGCGCTACCGCTCTGAGCAGCGCGAGCGTGTCAACCATTAAAACTGTTCTTCCTTTCGGTTATCGGACTTGTTCGGTATAAGCAAGGGTGAAATCGGGTTTGAAGGTCTCGGTGAAGCCCGGGGAGACCCGGATTTCGAGCTGATCTGTGACCATCAGCGTATCTCCGCCGACAATTTTTCCCGTCAGTTCGAGGCCTGAATATAAGCCGGTCCGGATAATGGTCTGAGCCATCGCGTAGGCCTGTGTCGCAGTCGGCGCGATGACGGTAACGGTCAGCAAATCAGTCGCCGCCGGCATTCCGGTGGTCGGGTCGAGGAACTTGTGATAACGAACTCCGTCAAGTAAAAATCCGTCGTCGGCACGCAGGGTGACAACGCTTCTGCTGCCCGTCAGCGTAATGCTGCCGAGGGAATCAGGGGCATCGTCATAGGGCATTTTCAGACCGACTTTCCGGCCTTCTTCCTCATTGATGACGCAGATGATGTCGCCGATGGCGATTTCGGCGCGAACGCCGAGGCCGGAGAGGAGCTCTGAGACATCCGAGGTCAGTTTCGCCTCAGCAAGCCCGCCGAAGTCGATTATGGCGCCGTTGTCAAGGGTGACGGTATCGGATCCGAGTGTTACGACGTTTGCCATACCCACTCTCGAAAGCGCCTCCTGGATGGCTTTTTTATCCGGGACTGCCGTTTTTGAAAAATCCCAGAGCTTATCCAGCGAAGAGGCGGTCAAATCGTACATGCCGCCCGAGAGTTCATCGTAATAAACCGCAAGCCGGATCATCCGAATCAGATCCTCGGAAACGGCGGTCTCTGCGCCGTCGGTGAGGTTGAGCGCGTACAGTTCGCTGTCGGGGTCGGCGGCTGAATAGATCAGCTCGTCCCGCTTGCACACCTCATCGATCTGTGTTAAAATCGAATCATCGCCGGAGCGGAAAATTTTCACCGAGAAGGTCTTACCGAATACCTGAGTCGTATACATCAAGGTGGTTGAACCGCAGCCGCTCAACGGGACGGCAAGAATCACCACGCAAAAAAGCAAACAAATGAAACGGCGCATCGCACACCTCCGATACAATCTAACTGCTTATTGTAAAGCCAAACCGGATGTTTGTCAAGGCGAAAGGTTCTTTAAAAAAGATGAAAAGGCAGTTCTTTAAAAAGGCGGATATCGTGATTATTGTGGTTTTGCTGGCTGCGGCGGCAGGCCTTTTTCTGCTTTCGGCGAGCAACGATTCCGGTACCGGTGTAAGAATTACCAAAAACGGACAGATTGTCGGAGTTTATCCGCTCAATCAGGATAATCTTATTATCATTGATGAGCATAATTCGGTGCGCATAGACGACGGCAAGGTTCGGATGGAACATGCCGACTGCCCCGACGGCTATTGTCTGAAGATGGGTGAAATCTCGCGTGGGAGCATCATCTGCCTTCCGAACCGCGTGGTCGTCGAAGTTTTCTCCGCCGCCGCTCCGGATGCCATTGCGGGATAAATCCCGAATTAAAATTATCGAAAGGAGCCGCCGAGTGACTGTACGTACCAAAAAAGTCGCCTATTACGGCGTCTTCCTCGGTTTTTGCATTCTTGCGGGCTGGCTGGAACACCTGATCGTATTGCCGCTCCCGGTACCCGGAATTAAGTTGGGGCTTGCGAATGCGGCGATTTTGGTGCTGCTTTATCACGACGGCGTAAAACCGGCGGTGGCGGTCAACATTCTCCGCGTTTTACTTGTCAATTTGCTGTTCACCGGAATCTCCGGTTTTATCTACGCGTTTTTCGGCGCTTTTCTGGCAATGGCAGTCGAAATTCCGCTTTCCCGTTTAAAAAGGCTCGGCGTCGCGGGAGTCAGCGTCGCGGCGGCTTCGGCGCATATCATCGGACAGCTTTTCGCCGCGCAACTCATGACCGCATCGAAAGCCGTCTGGGCTTACTTGCCCTGGCTGCTCGTCACCGCAATACTGACCGGTCTGCTCACCGGTGCCATCGCAGCGGCTACACTACGGTATTTGCCGAAAACAAAAATGTAGAGTTGAATACCCCGTTAATTGAATTGGAAAGGGCATCGAACATGAAGACAAGAGAACCCGATTTTTCACAATTATTGAAAGTGATGCGCCGGGAAAAACCCGACCGCCCCGTGCTGTTTGAACTGTTTTTGGACCCCAGGTTGTTCACCCTGTTCTCCGGAGAACCGTTTGAATACGGCGGAGACCCGCGCGAAGAGATGCGCATTTTGATCAAGGCCTATGCGGCAGCCGGTTATGACTATACCAGCGTCTATGCGAACGGATTCAGTTTTCCCGGGCCCGAGCGCGAACACGCGAAAAGCACCTCAATGCGCGACGGTCTGATCAAAGACCGCGAGAGTTTTGATAAGTATGTCTGGCCCGATCCCGAAAACGCGGATTACGAACTTTTTCATGAAGCTAAAAAATGGCTGCCCGACGGAATGAAGTTCATGATTCGCGGCCCCGGCGGGCAGCTCGAAAATATGCAGAACATCGTCGGGTATGACAACATCTGCGCAATGCTTTATGACGATCCCGATCTGCTTGAGGAGATTGCGGCGAACGTCGGAACCCGGCTGGTGAAATATTACGAAATCTGCGCTTCCTGTGACACGATCGGAATACTGATGGACAACGACGACTGGGGCTTTAACACCCAGACCTTTTTATCACCCGCCGATATGCGCAAGTATATCTTCCCGTGGCACAAAAAGATTGCTGAGATCGCTCACCGTCACAATATGCCGGTGGCTCTGCATTCCTGCGGCAATCCTCTTGAGGTGATGGACGATATCATCACAGACATCAAAATCGACGCACGGCACAGTTATGAAGATAAAATCATTCCGGTCGAAGAATTTTACAAACGGTTTCATGATCATATCGCTGTGCTCGGCGGTATGGACGTCGATATGATGACCCGCGGCACACCGGAACAGATTTATAAACGCAGCAAAACAATGCTCGAAGCGGCGCCGACCGGATACGCGCTCGGAACCGGAAACAGTATCGCCGCTTATATCCCGATTGAAAACTATATGGCGATGCGCAAAGCGGCGATGGGAGAGTAAATTGATATTCAGAATTCAGAATTGAGAATTCAGAGGCGAAGCGTTTTAAACGCTCCGTTTTGCCGTTTTGCATAATATCCGAATTGCGTTGACAGATATTGAAAGAAACAAATGGGTGTGCTATAATCCGAAACGTGTTGACTCCGCAAAAACTAATAACAATTTAAAAACATCGAGAGGATGCAAATCAATATGAAAACACGCGAACCCGATTTCTCCCAACTGCAAAAAGTGATGAGGCGCGAAAAACCGGATCGCCCCGTGTTTTTTGAATTGTTTATCAGCGACCGGCTGATCGAGTTTTTCTCCGGAGAAAAACTGATTTACGGCAATCCGGAAAAAGCGCTGAAAACCATGATCAAGGCCTACGCCGCAGGGGGTTATGATTATACCAGCGTGGTCGGCGGCGATTTTGCGTTTCCGACCATCGAGCGGGCGCACGTGCAGAGCGTGTCGATGCGCGACGGCATCATCAAGGACCGCGCGAGTTTTGAAAAATACAAGTGGCCGGACCCGGAGAATTATGATTACAGCTTGCTCGCCAGGGCCGGGGAGTGGATGCCGGCCGGTATGAAACTGATTGCGCGCGGACCCTGCGGCGTGCTGGAAAACATGAACGCGATCATCGGGTACGACAACATCTGCATGATGCTGTTTGACGATCCGGATTTACTCAAAGAGATTGTGGACCACATCGGCAGCCGGCTGCTGAAATATTACGAGATCTGCGCGTCGTACGATACGGTGGGCATGTTTATGGACAACGACGACTGGGGATTCAACACCCAGACCTTCCTGTCCCCGGCGGACATGCGCAAATATGTGTTCCCGTGGCACAAAAAGATCGTCGAAGCCGCGCATAAACAAAAGATTCCGGTCGGACTGCACTCCTGCGGCAATCCGCTCGAAGTCATCGAAGACGTGATCGGGGACATCAAAGTTGACGCGCGTCACAGTTACGAAGATAAAATTATTCCGGTCGAAGAATTTTACAAACGGTACCACGATCGGATCGCGATTTTGGGCGGAATGGATCTGGACTTTTTGGTGCGCAAGACGCCGGAGGAAATCCGCAAACGCTGCAGAGCGATGCTGGAAGCGGCGCCGACGGGGTACGCGATGGGCACCGGCAACAGCACGCCGGATTTTCTGCCGATGGAAAACTTCCTCGCCATGCGCGATACGGTAATGGAGTAGGGATTCGGAAACGATGTTTCACTGTTTTTAACATATCACTGTACAAGAAAAAGGGAGGACGAAATCCTCCCTTTTTAATCAATATATTGCTTAGCAAAACCGCCCCGTCATGAACCCCATGCGGAGGTTCATGCCACCCCACCATAGAAATTCTTCCGGGGGCGAAAACGCGGGTTATCGAATGAACGATTCGTGTTTTATGACGCGTCTGCAGGTGGCATCATGCCGCTCAAACCGCGTGCGATATCTGCACCTGCGGCAGAGCGGTTCCGAAATGTTGCCCCCGCAAAAACCCGCGACAAGCGCTTTATACCGCGGGGTATCCATGATCCGCTCGAGATCGGTTTTAAAAATATTTCCGAGCGCGATCACGCCGCCGTCATCCAAACAGCACGGCACCACCGTGCCGCCGCATAAAACCGCAAGCATTTCGCGGCCGCCGAGGCATTTTCCGCGCTTGGCAATCTCCGGCGCGTCCATCGCCGGCCATTCGAATTGCTCTTCAAACGCCGCATAGACGTTTTGAGCGAATTTCGCCGCCTCCCGACCTCGTTTAGGGTCTTCCGCCGACTGACCGAAAAAGGCCGCTATCGTATTTAACGCAAACAACGAATTCTGATCCATACTCGCGCCGGGTTCTCCGTTCCAAAGGCGATAGGACACGATCGGATGACCTTGTTTCGCCGCATCAATTCCGAATTGTGCGGCCGTTTCTAAATATTCAGGGTCATATCCGCTTTCCTGTGAATGCAAAGAGATATTGACCTGCCGCAGGGAAGGGGCGCCGAGCAATAGCGAACGGTTCTGCATCAGGAGGGTACCGTTGGTGGTCAGATTGGCCGGTATATCATATTGAAGAGCAAGCGTCAGGATCTCATCCAATTCCGGATGCAGCAGCGGTTCACCCTTGACGTGGAGATAGATTTGAGCGCCGGTCGGCTTGACTTGGTTCAGGATATATTCAAATTCCCGCACTGTCATCGTGCGCTTTTCGCGAGGACAGGGCGGGCAAAAACTGCAATTCAGATTGCAGATATTTGTAATTTCGATATAAACGCGCTTTAATTTTTCCACAATAATCTACACAATTCTTCACAAAGTCATAACAACATTTGTTTATTATAGACATCGGAACGGGCGATGAGTACCGATCGTCCGGACCGATTTCCTTTCTGTTTATATTTTCCTCATTTTTTACTCCTTTAACTTCGGCGGTCAAAAACGATGCAATCGTTTTATGATCGCTTTTTTATTTTAAATTGATACCGCCTTAAAATAAAGTGATATTAAAAACAGATTATTTTAGTTTTGTTTCACTGATTCTCTGCCTATTCGCCTTTGGTTTCCTCCGGGCAGGTTCCGTTATTGTCCATGGTCTCTTCCATCAATTTGAGAAGTTCCAGAACGCTGCGAAAATCGCTTTTTTTATTACCGTTCATCCAGGAGACCGATCCTTGCCAGGTGCCGTTGCGGCGATAACGCACCTGCACGACAAAGGTGTTGGTGCTGATGATCTTGTTTTCGTCTTCCGCCATGATATGACCATCCTTTCGCATTTCCTGAAACCGACTTTTAAATACTCCGAATTAAAGTAATGTTCAGTATAACATATCTTTCTTAAAATTTCAAATTTAATTGTTTCTTTAAAAACGCAACCGACAGTTTGAACCATTTTGAGGCCTCGGGATTGATCATGCCCGGAGAATTCGGGCCCGCGCTCTGATAATCACAGGTCGAAAGACCGTGGCAGCCCTCGGAAAAAATATGAAGCTCAAAGGGAATTTGTTTTTCGCGGAGCGCCGATGCCATCAGCAGCGAGTTTTCAACCGGTACGCAGGTATCGGTGGCCGTGTGCCACAAAAAGGTCGGGGGCGTTTCTTTCGTCACCGCCGTCTCGAGGGACATTTTTTGAACAAGAGCCTGATCGCCGGCGCAGAGGTTGTCAAAACTGCCGCGATGGGCTTTTTCGCCGCCGGTGATGACCGCGTAGCTCAAAACCGCGGCGTTGGGTTTCAAATTTCCGGAGGTTGTTTTCAACGTTTCGGCAAGGAATTTTTCGCTCCAGAAGCAGGCAATAGAACCGGCCAGATGGCCGCCCGCCGAAAAACCGGAGACCGCAATTTTTTCCGGGTCGACATGATATTTAACGGCATTTTTGCGGATATAATCCATCGCCGCTGCCGCTTGAAGCAGCGCCGACGGGTAATGCGCGGGCGCGACGGAATAGTACAGCACAAAGGCATTGAAGCCCGCATCGAGATAGTCGATCGCGATCGGCTCGCCCTCGCGGTCGGAGACGAACGCGTATGCGCCGCCCGGACAAATTAACATCGCGGGGAAACGCCGTTCCGGGTCGATTTCGCGGGAGACGTCGCGGCAGTAGGCCTTTAGAATCGGCTCGCCGCCCACGGCAGACAAAGCCGGATAAAATTCTCTGAGGTTGATGGTTTCGTGAATCAAGTCAATAACGCTCCTTCATTTCCCGCTCGATGTCGCGGTCAGCCGATTTTCTGGCTTCGGTATCGCGTTTGTCGTGCAGTTTTTTGCCTTTGCAAAGCCCGATTTCGGCTTTGATGCGGCCATCCTTAAAATAGAGAGACAAGGGGATCAGAGTCAGGCCTTCCTGTTTAATCTGCCCGTAAAGCTTTAAGATTTCGTTTTTATGCATCAAAAGAGGGCGGTCACGGCGCGGGTCCTGATTGAAAATATTGCCCTGTTCATAGGGGCTGATATGTACCCCTTTCAGAAGCAAAATACCTTTTTCGACATCGCACCAGGCGTCTTTGAGGTTGACGTTGCCCGCGCGCACCGATTTGACCTCGGTGCCGGCAAGCGAAATTCCGGCCTCGTATTTCTCGAGAACGAAATAGTCGTGATATGCCTTGCGGTTTTCGGTGATCGTGCGATTGGTCTTTTTTTGCATGATGTGTCCTTTTTAAAATGTGCGGAGAATGGTCTTCGGATTGAATCCGATATGACCATTTTGTAATATGATTTCCGCGTCTTACGGAGCGGACGGCCGATGGCCGCCCCTACGTTGAACAATTATTTATCCAGTTCGATCCGGCCTTCGATGGCGCGCAGCATGGTCATCTCGTCGGCGTATTCGAGTTCGCCGCCGACCGGGATGCCGTAGGCAAGCCGGGTCACCTTGACGCCGATGGGTTTCAGCAGGTTCGAAAGATAAATCGCAGTCACCTCGCCCTCGGCGGTCGTTCCGGTGGCGAGGATGATCTCTTTTACCGTATTGTCAGAAAGCCGCCGGACGAGCTGTTTGATAGTCAGATCGGAGGGCTTGACGTCGGAGGACGGGGAGAGCACGCCGTATAAAACGTGATAGAGGCCGTTGTATTCGCCGGTGCGCTCGACGGCGAGCATATCCTGCGGGTACTGCACCACGCAAATCGTGGAACGGTCGCGGTCCTCGCTTTTGCAGATCGGGCAGACATCCTCGTCGCTGAGATTTTGGCAGATCGAACAACGGCGGATGCGCCCGGTGCAGGTGATAATCGTGTCTGCCAGCTTTTTCGAGATGTCCTTGGGCAGACCGAGAATATGCAGGGCGATACGGCGGGCGTTTTTACCGCCGATGCCCGGCAGTTTCCGAAACTGCTCGGTCAGCTCCTCAAGCGCCGTGATTTCGTAACGCATTAAAGTTGGGGCATACCCGGCATGCCGGGCATGTTCATGCCGGGCATTCCTCCGCTGATCGAGGACATGGTCTTTTCGCTGTCCTCATCGACCTTGCGGGTACACTCGTTGACCGCGCCGATGATCAGATCGGAAAGCATTTCGACGTCTTCGGGGTCGACGACTTCGGGCGAAATCTTCAGGGCGGTGACCTGATGCTTTCCGTCCATGGTCAGTTCGACCGCGCCGCCGCCGACGCTGACGCTGTAGCTGCGCTGCGCAAGTTCATCCTGCGCCGCGGCCATCTGCTCCTGCATCTGCTGAGCCTGTTTCAAAATTTGATTCATGTTGGAGGGCATACCGCCGCCCTGTCTCGGGATGTTCGCTTTCATGGTTTCGGCCTTTCTTAAAAGGATTATTCTTTGACGTTCAGTTTGATATTTTTTGCCTGCGCCGTCTCAATGACTTTATCGAGCGGATCGGCGGATTTCTTTTCGTCTGATTTACAATCAGATGCCGTATAGATACCGATTTTTTTGAATTCGTTATCCAAGCCGAACACCGTATCGACCGCGCCGCGCAATTTTGTCAGATTGCTGTCGCGGGTTAAAAGAGACCTTAAAAACTGGTTCGGCGAATCGATTAATATCTTGCCGCCGCATTTGTAGGCGCTTGAACCGTTTAAAATGCCGTATAAACCCGGTTCGTCCGAAGCTATTCTTGTCAGAATATCCTGCCATTCGGCAAGCGGCTCCGTCGTACCGTCGTCTTTGGCCTCGGTCTTTTCCGATTTTACGGTTTCACTTTTTGCGGAGCGTTCCGGTTCGGCTTTTTTTGGTTCAGGAGCGGGTGCGGATTTTGCGGGAGTTTCCGCGGGTTTGGGTTCGGCTGCGCATTCCGTGCTGCGGCAGAGCTTAATAATCAAAAGCTGAATGTCAAGACGAGGCGCGACACTGCGTCCGATGCGCTCAAAACAATCTTGAATCGCCGCCACACAGCCGCTTATTTCGTCGTAACTCACCTTTACGGCCAGTTTGCGGGCTTCATCGCCGCGAACCCCTTCGGAACCTGCAGCGCCGATTTTGCATAATAACAATTCCCGGTAAAATTCGAGCAGTTCTTCGCATAGGCGCTCGGGGTCGATGCCGTCGGCATAAATGCGCTCGAAACACGCGGTCGCCTTTGCAAGGTCTTTTTTTGAAAATGCCTCAGCGAGTTCGGCAATATGTTCACCGGTGGCGATTCCGAGAGTCTTTGCCGCCATTTGGGCAGTGATGGTCTCACCGCTTCCGGCACAGAGCTCCAACATCGAGATGGCGTCGCGCATCGCGCCGTCGGCGGCTGCGGCGAGCAGCAAAGCGGCGTCGGGTTCGAGCGGGATCTGCTCGTTCTTTGCGATATTTAATAATAAATCCGCCATTTCCGAAGCGGGGATGCGGCGGAAATCATAGCGCTGACAGCGGGAGAGTATCGTCATCGGGAGTTTTTGGATCTCGGTGGTCGCTAAAATGAATTTGACGTGCGCCGGCGGTTCCTCCAGAGTTTTTAAAAGCGCGTTAAAGGCAGAAGGCGAGAGCATATGCACTTCGTCGATGATATAGATGCGGTATTTGACCTGCGCCGGGGCGAAAATCACCTCATCGCGCAGTTCGCGTATATAGTCCACGCCATTATTGGAAGCGGCGTCGATTTCGCAGATGTCGGCGGTCGATCCCTCCGCAATTGCGAGACAACTCCTGCATTTGCAGCACGGTTCGCCGTTAACCGGCGATTCACAGTTGACGGCTTTGGCCAAAATGCGGGCGCAGGTGGTTTTGCCGGTTCCGCGCACGCCGGTGAACAGATAGGCATGTCCGGTCTGGCCCAATGCGGTTTGATTTTTCAACGCACGGACGATGTACGGCTGCCCGATGACGTCACCGAACGTCTGCGGGCGGTATTTGCGATATAATGCTTTGTACATACTGCTGCCCCTTTTGCCGGCATGATGCCGGTTTCAAACATTATAGGACCCGCATCTCATTCGCCGCACAGCGCGCGTTTCCGACCTCGATTTTTATCTTAGGGAATGCTTTTTATGCGGTCGCGGGACGAGCGACGAGGGCGTTCCCGTCCCTGTCTCCAGCGCATGGGCTTCGCACAGATTGACGCGCGAATTTCGCTCCCCTACAATAATGAAATTGTCCGCCGGTACGGAGGTGCAAGCGCACCGCATCGCACAGACACTGGCGTTTAATGCTGCTCGGTTCCCCGCCTGACATGGTTCACGCCGGTCTGCCGCGCAGGGCCTGCACCCCCTTACCGGCGGACATTTTCACCTTGTCCATTATATATGATTTTATATCGTTTTGCAAGCGTACCCCTTTACATTTCACAACTCGTTGTGATAAAATAAAACCGCATGACGAATCGTCCTGCGCCATTTTCGGTTATAACGGGAATGGACGGGCAGACGGCGGCATAAAATGCTGATAGAATCCTTCCACCGTTGAAACGGTCCCCCTCCCTTTGACACCGTGATGTAAACATTACGGCGGGAGGCAAGAAATCATTTTTTTACCGGGCGGATGACATAAGGAGGAGAAAACATGACGATCACAGTCGAGGCAATCAAGAAGCAGATCGATGAAAAAAACGCACAGCTCCCCGAACTGCTGAAAAAGCAGTATGCCGCTTTGGCCGAAATCGGCAGAAAAGCGATCGAGGAGGAAAATCCCGAGCGGTTCGGCGACGAATTCACCAAGTATAACGAGACCAAAACCGGTATTGAAGCCATCAAGGCCGAACTCGAGACCCTGAACGCCGACCTCGCGAAAGCCGAAGAGGAGAAAAAGGCACTGATGGAGAAATCCACCTGCCGGGCCTGCGGTTTTGTCAATCCCGAGGGCTATAGTTTCTGCCGCCAGTGCGGAAAGAAACTCGGCGAACCTCCTCCCGCTCCGACCGTCGATGCCCCCAAACCGATGTTTTGCATCCACTGCGGAACGCCGGTCGTCGCAGGCGCGAAATTCTGCAGCGGCTGCGGAAAACCATTGGCGTGAATACATTTTCGGCGATCAAGCGCCGCGGGCGTACCTGCGGCGCTTTGTATTTTTTAAACGAAGAAGATCAGTTCCGGGGGAGTAGAGTTGAATTTTACCATTCAAAGGTGCGGCAGTGCGGAGTATTCACAGATGCTTGTGATGTTGAACACCGCATTTGGGCACTCAGGCGAGACCTGGTTTGAAGAGAATCTATCCAACTGCACACCCTTCGAAAAAGATGCTCAAGCTAACGAAATCGCCAATCATTTTATCGCTGTTTCGGAACATCAGGTAATCGGTGCTGTGGGTGCGTACCCGGTTGATTGGGCAGTTTCTTTCGGGGACAAGAAGTATGCTGTGAAAGCTTACGGAATCGGACAAGTCAGCTGTTTGCCGGAATACCGCAACAGAGGGGTCATGACAGGGTTATTAAACGCTGCGGCAAGCGAAATGAGCGCACGGGGCTGCACGGTTTCATTTTTAGGCGGTGACAGATGGCGTTACAGTCATTTCGGTTATGATTTCGGCGGAAACTGTGCAGAGTTTTATTTTTCACAAAACAGGCTGGGAAAGAGCCCCGATTCTCATCTTTCCGTTTGTGACAGAATAGCCAATAAAAACGATATCCCGCTCTTGAATTCGATGTATGAGCAGCTCCCTTCTTATACCAAACGGGATACGCACACGTGGGAAAAACAGATGAAGCGGAAAGACGTCACCTTTTTGATAGGCCTGCAAGAAGAGCAAACCGCATATATCGGCATTAAAAATAAAAAATGCGCAGAGTGTTCGGGGAATCCCAAAGGAATTATTTCTCTGTTGTATGCGTACATGAAGAAGCATGAAGTCAGCGATATTCGTGTATGTTATCCGTTCGCAGACGATGCGGCGGCGCAAACACTGCATCAATATTGTTCATGGCTGAATGTCTCCGCTTTCGGTCTGGTGGCATTTCATAATGCGGATGCTCTGTTTGAGCAATTTACCCCGGTGGTGAAGGAACAACTCGGCAGCGGTATATACAATCTCAACGCGGAGCAGCGCATCTCTGTGCTCAGAGGATTATTCGGTTACCTATACAACCCGCAGAAAACCATTAACTTAAAACCTCTCTGCGCATGGATCGCCCCTTTAGACCATATTTAGATTGGATCATAACAGATGCGCAATGCGCGCCTGAAAAACTTTATCGTAACCGCGGACGCGCAATGCGTACCCTACATTAATCAGGAGGAACAACAAATGAGTACCACCATCATTCCCGAGGGCTACAAATCGTCGCTTTCCCTGTATGAGACCCAGCGTGCCATCAGTTTTATCAAGCGCTCGTTTCAGGACAAGCTGTGCGCTTCGCTCAACCTGAAGCGCGTTTCGGCACCGCTGTTCGTCGACAAAAATTCCGGCATCAACGACGATTTGAACGGTGTGGAACGCGCTGTGACCTTCGACATCAAGGACACGGGACTGACAGGCGTGGTGGTGCATTCGCTCGCCAAGTGGAAGCGGCTCGCTTTATGGCGTTACGGCTTCGGCATGCTCGAGGGTCTCGTGACCGACATGAACGCGATCAGGCGCGATGAGGATCTGGACAACCTCCACTCGGTCTACACCGACCAGTGGGACTGGGAGCTCGTGATCGACAGAAAGCACCGCACCGAGGAGTTTTTAAAACAGACCGTTGAGAAAGAAGTCGGCGCAATCTGCGATACCCTCGACGAATTGAAAGCGATATTCCCGCAGATCACGGTGGATTTATGCCGCCGGGTCAGCTTCGTGACGACGCAGGAACTCGAAGACCGATATCCGAATCTGACGCCGAAACAACGGGAAAACGAATATCTGAAACAGCACAAGACCGCTTTTATTATGCAGATCGGGGGAAAGCTGAAGTCCGGACAGCGCCACGACGGCCGCGCGCCCGATTATGACGACTGGACGCTGAACGGCGACATCGTATTTTATAACGACCTGCTCGGCTGCGCGTTCGAAATCTCTTCGATGGGCATCCGCGTGGATAAAAAGATGCTCGAAAAACAACTTGAAGAAGCCGGTGCGAACGACCGCAAAAAGTTTTATTTCCACAAGCTGCTGCTCGATAATACCTTGCCGCTGTCAATGGGCGGCGGTATCGGCCAGTCTCGGCTGTGTATGCTTCTTTTGGATAAGGCCCATATCGGTGAAGTGCAGGCCTCGCTTTGGGATCATGATACGACGGAAACGTGTGAAAAGGCAGGGGTGATTCTGTTATGAAACCGGATTTACCGATTGTCGGAATTCCCGAGCTGTTCGGAAGCATGGTCTTCGGTGAGGAAGCCATGCGCGAACGGCTGCCGAAGGATATTTACGATTCCCTGCAGAGGACCATCCGGGACGGGCGCGAGCTCGACATCACCGTCGCGAACGCCGTCGCCGCCGCGATGAAGGACTGGGCAATCGAAAAAGGCGCGACGCATTTCACGCACTGGTTCCAGCCGATGACCGGCATCACCGCCGAAAAGCACGACAGCTTTATCACCCCGAGCAACGACGGAAAAATTTTAATGGAGTTTTCCGGCAAAGAACTGATCAAGGGCGAGCCGGATGCGTCGAGTTTTCCGTCGGGAGGTTTACGCGCCACCTTTGAAGCGCGCGGCTATACGGCCTGGGACCCGACGTCCTACGCGTTTATCAAGGACGACTCGCTGTGCATCCCGACCGCGTTTTATTCATACGGCGGGGAAGTGCTCGATAAAAAGACGCCGCTGCTGCGTTCGATGGAGACCATCAGCACGCAGGCGCTGCGCATTTTAAAACTGTTCGGAATCGACGACGTCAAACGCGTCAACGTCACGGTCGGCCCGGAGCAGGAATATTTTTTGATCGATAAAGAGGTTTGGCGCAAACGCCGCGATCTTGTTCTGACCGGGCGCACGCTGTTCGGCGCAAAGCCTCCCAAGGGACAGGAACTTGAGGACCACTATTTCGGCGCAATCAAGCCGAGAGTCATGGCGTTTATGCAGGAACTCAACCTTGAACTCTGGAAACTGGGTATCTACGCCAAAACCGAACATAATGAAGCCGCGCCCGCGCAGCACGAACTTGCGCCGGTTTACTGCTGGGCAAACAACGCCACCGACCACAACCAGCTGACGATGGAACTGATGAAAAAAGTCGCCGACCGTCACGGTCTGGCTTGTCTGATGCACGAAAAGCCGTTCGAGGGCATCAACGGCAGCGGCAAGCACGACAACTGGTCGCTGATGACCGGCACCGGCATCAATTTGCTCGACCCGGGCAAGAAGCCGCAGGATAACAAACGGTTTTTGCTGTTTTTGTGCGCGGTCGTCGAAGCCGTCGACAAGAATCAGGACCTGCTGCGCGTCTCGGTTTCGAGCGCCGGAAATGACCACCGGCTCGGAGCCAACGAAGCGCCGCCCGCCATCGTCTCGATGTTTCTCGGCGGCGAACTGACCGGAATTCTCGAGGCGATCGAGTGCGGCGGAAAATATGACAAATGCAGACCCGGCGATATGGATACCGGCGTCAACGTACTGCCAAACCTCAAAAAGGATACCACCGACCGCAACCGTACTTCACCGTTGGCGTTTACAGGTAATAAGTTCGAATTCCGTATGCCCGGCGCGCCGATGTCGGTCGCCGATCCGAATACCGTTATGAATACCATCGTCGCCGACGTGCTGGCCGGTTATGCCGACCGTCTTGAAAATGCGGGTGATTTTGACGCGGAACTCGATGCCATCATGCGGAAGGCCGTCAAAGAACATAAACGAATCATCTTCAACGGCAACAGCTATGCCGCCGAGTGGGTCACGGAAGCCGAGAAACGCGGGCTGTTGAATTTGCATACGGCAGCTGACGCGATTCCCTATCTGACCGATCAAAAGAATATCGACCTCTTCGCGAGACACAGGATCTTCACCGAGAGCGAACTGCGTTCCAGATGCGAGATCATGCTGGATTCCTATTGCAAAATGCTGTTCATCGAGGCGCAGACGATGCTCGAGATCGCAAAGCGGGACATTTTGCCCGCGGTCAATGCTTATACGCGCAAGCTCTCCGAGACCGCGGCAGCAAAAAAGGAAATCGGGATCCTGACACACGACGACTGCTGCGTTGTTTTATGCGATAAGCTGTCAAAACTGGCGAACCGGATTTACAAGGCGACCGGGGAACTGGAAAACGCGGCGGCGGATGCGCCGAACGGAGATTTGAAAAATCGCGCCGTCTATTACCGGGATGCGGTCTTACCCGCAATGAACACATTGCGCGACGCAGCTGATGAAGCCGAAATCCTGACCGACCGGGCGTTCTGGCCGATGCCGAACTACAGCGATGCGCTGTTCAGCGTGTAAATAAATAAGACAAGAAAGGAAAATTAAAATGAATTACCGTGATTTCGATAATTATTTAAAAAACTTTCCCGATAAAAACGGCCGTTTCGGCGAATACGGCGGCCAATATCTTCCTCCGCAGCTCGTCCCCGCTTTCAAGGAGATCGACGACGCCTACGAGACCATCTGCCGCAGCGCTCAGTTTATCAACGAGCTGCGCCGCATCCGCCGCGAATTCCAGGGCCGCCCGACTCCGGTTTATCACTGCGAACGGCTTTCGCGGAAATTCGGGCACTGCCAGATTTACCTCAAACGAGAAGATTTGAACCATACCGGCGCGCATAAGCTCAACCACTGTATGGGTGAGGGACTTCTTGCCAAATATATGGGCAAGAAGAAGCTCATCGCCGAGACCGGCGCGGGTCAGCACGGCGTTGCGCTTGCCACCGCCGCTGCCTACTTCGGACTTGAATGCGATATCTACATGGGCGAGGTCGACATCAAGAAACAGGCGCCGAACGTCACCCGCATGAAGATGCTCGGCGCGCGCGTGGTTCCGGTTTCGCACGGACTGAAGACCTTGAAAGAGGCCGTCGACGCCGCGTTCGAGGCCTATCTGAAAGAATATAACGAAGCGATCTACTGCATCGGTTCGGTCGTCGGCCCGCATCCGTTCCCCAAGATGGTGCGCGATTTTCAAGCGATCGTCGGCATCGAGGCCAAGGAACAGTTTGTCGGGATGACCGGCATGCTGCCCGACGCCATCACTGCGGCTGTCGGCGGCGGCTCCAACGCAATGGGGCTGTTTACGGCGTTTTTGGCTGAGCCGGTCGAGATTTACGGCGTTGAGCCGATGGGCCGCGGAACGTCGGTCGGCGATAACGCGGCGTCGATCTCATTGGGTAAGAAGGGTGTTCTGCACGGCTTTGAGAGCTATTTGCTGCAGGATGAAAAGGGCGAACCGCAGCCGGTTTATTCCATCGCGAGCGGCTTGGATTATCCGTCGGTCGGTCCGGAGCACGCCTATCTGCATGACTGCGGGCGTGTCAATTATGTATCGGTGACCGACGACGAGGCGATGGAGGCGTTTTTCAACCTCTGTCGGCTGGAGGGCATCATTCCGGCGGTGGAGAGTTCGCACGCGCTGGCGTTTGCGATGCGGTATGCCAAGGAGCACGGCACGGGTTCGATTTTGGTGAACCTGTCGGGCCGCGGCGACAAGGATATTGATTTTGTGGAAGAGAAATACGGCTACGGCGACCAGTTTTTTAAATAAACGAGTTCCGGAAATCAACACAAGAGTTTTCGCCCGCCTTTTGCAAAAGGCGGCGGAATCAAAGGGCGGAGCCCTTTGTCGCATTCCGCAGAATGTGAAATCTTTTCCTCCCAAACGACAGGGGGGATTATTAAGGGGGTCTGTTGCTAACCCCCTTAATAAGGGTTCGGGGAACAGTGTTCCCCGTCTTGAGTCGCAAACTGATTGTTTTTGATTTCCGAAAGGAGCTGAATTATTCATATGTTTTCAATAGAAATTAAAGATATGTATTGGATTGATGACACTAAAAGTAATCAAGATGATCTATGCTTACACGGCGATGTTGTTGTTGTAATAGGCGATGAATGTTATGAGAAATCCTGTACGGTCAGTGCAACAGCTTTATTTTTATTAAAGACATTGAGTGAAGACCATATTATAAGTGAGAGCAATCAAATGTTACCTTGCTGTGGTCATTTCTATATTCCAAACGAAACAAACGATAACGTATATATTACCGGATGCCCAAATGGCATTGACTGGACTGTCCTCCAAGGTAATGAAGAAACAAAGATTATCACTGAAAAGGGAACAAAAATATCAATAGATACATTCGACTATAAAAAAGTAGTATATGATTTTACAGACAAGATCCAACAATTTTATTCGCAATGTCCTCCAAGGTCTGTACCTGAAGAAGGATTTGAACGGAATGGTTACGTTGCATTTTGGAATGAATGGGCAAGACGGCGAAATGATAAAACAGATGATTATTTTTGCCCTGCAACCAGCAAGAAGATTGATGAGGGGTTATGTTGGGAATATTGTTTTGCAGAACAAGGTGGGCCCATTGACACTACGGATAAATTGAAAAGATGGATTGCCGAGACAGCAAAATACCGTAATTTACAAGATTTCCATAATGTTTGTAAAATTTGCATTCACTGTCCAAAGGATATTTAATAGTAACGATTCAAGACGGGGGTCCCCGGCCCCCGAACCCCGTCAAGGGTGCGTTCCTGCCCCCCTTGACAATCCCCTCCAGGTATTTGTGAAGGTAGGATTTCGCGCTCTGCGGAGCGTGATGAGGGGCTCTGCCCCTCAACTCCACCGCCTTTTGCAAAAGGCGGGCGAAAACTTTATGTTAAGTAATAGAAAGAAGCATTATGACAGATTTTTTACCGGTCAGCGCGGACGATTTGAAGAAACGCGGGTGGGACGGCGTCGACTTCGCCTATGTCATCGGCGACGCCTACGTCGATCACTCGTCCTTCGGACATGCCGTTATCAGCCGCGTGCTCGAACACGCCGGCTATCGTGTCGGCATCATCGCCCAGCCCGATTGGAACGACCCGAAGAGCATCGACGTCTTCGGCAAGCCTCGGTTGGGCTTTTTGGTCATGAGCGGCAATATGGACAGCATGGTCAACCACTATACCGTCAACAAAACCCGCCGCGACCACGACGCCTACACCCCCGGCGGCGTTCCCGGCAAGCGTCCCGACCGCGCTTTGACTGTCTATTGCAACCTGATTCGGCACACCTATAAAGACGTCCCGATCATCATCGGCGGCATCGAGGCCAGCTTACGCCGCTTGTCGCATTATGATTTTTGGTCCGACAGCGTCCGCCGTTCGGTTTTGCTCGACTGCGCCGCTGATTTGCTCATTTACGGCATGGGCGAAAAGGCCATTGTCGAGGCCGCCGATGCGCTCAAAAACGGCGGCGATCTGACGCACATTCGCGGTACGGTCTACAGCACCCACGATATGACCGGGATGCGCGGGCATATTACGTTGCCGTCGTTTGATAAAGTCAAATCGGACAAACAGGCATTTGCCCGCAGTTTTGCCCAGCAATATGAAAACACCGACCCGTTTTCGGCCAAGCCGCTTGTCGAGGCCTACGGAAACGGGACTTATGTGGTGCAAAATCCGCCGCAGTTTCCGCTGACCACCGAAGAACTTGACGCGGTGTACGAGCTGCCCTATATGCGCAATTACCATCCGATGTATGAGGCGGCGGGCGGCGTTCCGGCGCTGAACGAGGTCAAGTTCAGCTTGACGGTCAACCGGGGCTGTTTCGGCGGGTGCAGTTTTTGCGCGCTCACATTCCATCAGGGACGGATCGTGCAGAGCCGCAGCGTTGAATCAGTCGTTAAAGAAGCCAAACTGATGATCGCCGATCCCGAATTCAAAGGATATATCCACGACGTCGGCGGCCCGACCGCAAACTTTTTCCGTCCTGCCTGCGACAAACAACTCAAACAGGGCGCGTGTCAAAATCGGCAGTGCCTGTTCCCGCAGCCCTGTCCGAATCTGAAAGCCGACCACAGCGGATATCTGCGGATGCTCACCGAACTGCGGGCGCTTCCGGGCGTGAAAAAGGTGTTTGTGCGCTCAGGTGTCCGGTACGATTATCTGCTGGCCGACCCGAATCCCGCGTTTTTCGACGCGCTGGTCAAGCACCATGTCAGCGGACAGCTTCGCGCCGCGCCCGAGCATGTGTGCGACTCGGTGTTGAAGCGCATGGGAAAACCGCCCGCGAAGGTATATGACCAGTTTTGCAAGGCGTTTGAAAAGCGCACCGAAAAAGACGGCAAAAAGCAATATGTAGTGCCGTATCTGATGTCTTCGCACCCGGGCAGCGGATTGAAAGAGGCGATTGCGCTGGCGGAATACCTGCGCGACAACCGATTGAACCCGATGCAGGTGCAGGATTTTTACCCGACGCCGTCGACGGTCTCGACCTGCATGTATTACACGGGCATCGACCCGCGGGACATGTCGCCGGTGTTTGTGCCGACCGACCCGTTTGAAAAAGCGATGCAAAGGGCGCTGATTCAATACCGTGAGCCGAAAAATCGACAGCTGGTGAAACAGGCGCTCGAAAAAGCGGGCCGTAAGGATTTGATCGGCATGGGCAAAAAGTGTTTGATTAAGTAGACGCTGATAAAAGAAAAATTATGTTAGCAAGCATCATTTAAGTATCATTTTAAATAATGCACAATAAAAATAAAAATATATTAAAATTTTTATGATAAATTACAAATTTACTATTGACATACCAAAAAAAGAAAATTATAATAAAACTGGTAACGAAAGAGAGGGGTTGAAATGAAAAGACCAACGTGTTTATGCAAGCGGGTGATTTTGATTTTTGACGATATTCCCATATCGGATAAATTCAATCCGGTATTGGTTAGAAAGATGTTCAAAATTTATGAAAAGGAGATTTAGTTTGAAAAAGTTGATGATGATTTTGTGTATTATTATGTCATGTATGATGATATTCAATCTTTCGGTTTATGCGAGCGATTCTCCGACGGACAGGGTGATTCTTAACGAAAATCAAAAAAATATATTAAGGGCGTACGGTTGCACGGATAAGGATTTCGAATCTTTAACAAGGGCGCAGCTTTCAAAAATCCTTAGTACGGGAAAAATCGTAAATCCAGAGTATGTCGAAGTTAATCTGCCTTCGGAACCGATCAACAAACGGGATGAAAAAACAGATAAACTGTTAAAAGAAAAAGGATATACGGAGGATTTCATTCGGTTTATCATCAATCACGGTTATCTATATAAAGAAATTCTTGATATAGACGACAATATCATGAAATTGATGATTGCCGAGTATGAAAAAGTGGCTCCGGGGAAATCAACAGTGTTGACAATTGCAAATTTTTCTTCTAAAAACTCTTTAAAATTTAGGAATATTTACACTTCTCCTATCCAAGAATACGCTCCCTTCAGCGATTTTCAATTATGGCCGGATCCCCCAAATTATCCTGGAATAACCGGCGTTGGAATACAAGGGTATTTCCATCCTTGGGTGTCGATACGGCAATCCGCAGCATATTATTCATCTCAATGCCTCAGTGGAGCCGAAGATGTATTTAATACGAGCTCATATCTGTACTATGATTACAACATCTTCGGAGAAGATAAAGGAACGACTGGATGCCATGAAGGTGTTGATCTTCAATATACTGGGAATAATAAAGAACACGCGGTATATTCGGTTACTCCAGGAATATATAACGGTACGAATATTACATGGGGTGCTGTTTGTGTATATGATAGCAACTTAGGCGCTACATCAGTATATGAACATCTGAAACTTATTCCTACATTTACACTAGGTCAAACGATAGCAAAAGAGGACTTATTGGGATATGAGGGAATAACTGGAATGGATAGCGGCGGTAATCATCTTCATTTCGAAGTGCATCCGAACGAAAACTATGGTTCTGTTACTTCAGGGACTTGGGTAGAATATAGCGGAGACCTTACTTTAAAATCCGCGTTTCCTTATGCCTATCTAAATTGGTATTAATAAAATAATCAATAAAACAGGCGGGAATTTGATTTATTCCCGCCTGTTTTAAAAGGAGATTCATCATGAAAAAATCAATTATTGCTTTTTTATCAATACTTTGTAGCTTGTTTTTATTTATTTCCTGTACCACACCAGAATTAAAAATAAATGAGCCACAAATATCGGAACTCGCTTCGCTTCCTCAAGCTGATGGTTATGATTTGTTCAGCATCGGGATGCTCAATGACAATACACCCATAATTATACTTGGAACAGGAAAAGAAGATAACTTAAAAAAAATATATAAAGTAAATATAGATGGAATCAATAAGTTGATTTTTGAGGGTGAAGGGAGAGGAAGTTTTTATGCGATTTATATAAAATCACATCCAAATAACACTTATAGCATACAATTTGAAAATGAAAGTGCATTGATTTTTGATACTGCTACAGACCGAATAATAAAAACAATCGATTTCGGTCAAGTAGAGGGCACCTTTTTCAGCATTTCTAACAGTGGTGACCGGCTGCTTTATTCAAATGCGGGCGGCTTGTATGTGACGGATTTGGATTTTCAAAATAAAATTAAAATTTATACGCCCAAGGATTTATCAACGGGAGCGCGGTGGCCGTCTTTTTCCAACGACGATAGCAAAATCGCTTTTTCAATCGGGGAACCTTTAACCATGCAAAAATGTTTATATGATTTTTCAACTGGGGAAATCATCACAATCGATTATAATTCCTACTACACTTTCTGGCCGAAAAACTCTGACGGTTTCATTGCATGTGACGATGCTTTCGTAAGAGAATCCGACAACGATATTCACGCTAGTTTTAAATATTTCAATTTGAAAGGAGATGAAATCAACGCGGTGAATATCAGCACGGGTATTTATCCAATTCGGGCTACAGAGGATTATATGGTATATTATCAAAATGTTCAAACGATACAGAGATTGACTGAAACGGGTTTCCGCGATTGTAAAATTAAGTTGTGGAATTTTAAAAGCGGCGAACTAAAAGCACTTGACATCGGTTATCAAATTCAAGAGATTTGGTCGTATCAAGCCTCCAATGAAGGTAATAAACTGTTGATGTTTATGACTGTGGTAATCGACGGGAAAGCTGTCTCGAAGGTGTTATGGGTTGATCTTGGCGGATAAGGCTGTTATTTCAAAACGGGGAAACTGTCCCCCGTTTTGAATTGAGAAAATAAAATAACCGACACGGTAAAAAGTTTATACGGATAGTTTGGTATATTTATTCATAGAAAGCGTTAAATTGTCCTTGCAATGTCACGGGCGGTTTGGTATAATGAGGTATGTGATAAAAAGGGAATGATTTTTCCCCGAATTATCACATATTTTGTTTTCATGGGGTATCAATCAAATTCAGAAAAGATGAAAACAAACCCTTCGCGGATTTTGCCTCGACGCGTGCCTTAACCAGTTCGAAAGGACGGAAAAGCGTATGGAAAAATTGCAACAGGATTATCAATCATACGAATCTCCCTTGCAGGGCAGATATGCCTCGAAGGAGATGAAATATCTTTTTTCCGCCGAGAAAAAATTCACGACCTGGCGTAAACTTTGGATTGCGCTGGCGGAATCCGAGGCCGAGCTCGGTTTGCCGATTTCAAAAGAACAGATCGACGAGCTGAAAGCCCACGAAAAAGACGTCAACTATGCCGACGCAGAGGCCCGTGAAAAAGAGGTTCGGCACGATGTGATGGCACACGTCTGGGCTTACGGAAAGCAGTGTCCGAAAGCCGCGCCGATCATTCATCTGGGGGCAACCTCGTGCTATGTCGGAGACAATACCGACATCATCATCATGCGCGACGCACTCGTTTTATTGCGCGCAAAACTGGTCGATGCGATCCGCATTTTGGCCGGATTTGCCGAACAATACAAAGATCTGCCGACATTGGCGTTCACGCATTTTCAGCCCGCGCAGCCGACGACCGCCGGAAAACGCGCGACTTTATGGATTAATGACTTGGTCATGGATTTGACCGATTTGGAATATGTGCTTTCCACTTTATTACCGCTCGGCGACAAGGGCACGACCGGCACGCAGGCCAGCTTTTCGGAACTGTTTGAGGGCGATGATGAAAAATGCCGCCGTCTCGATGATATGATCGCCGCAAAGATGGGCTTTGAAAAAAGCGTCCCGGTGTCCGGGCAGACCTATTCGCGCAAGACCGACAGCCGCGTGCTGAACGTGCTCTCGGGCATCGCCCAGACCGCCGCGAAGTTTTCTAATGATATCCGGCTTTTACAACATCTGAAAGAAATCGAAGAGCCGTTTGAAAAGAACCAGATCGGCTCGTCGGCGATGGCGTATAAGCGCAACCCGATGCGCAGCGAGCGCATGGCATCTCTCGCGCGGTTTGTCGAGGTCAACGCCCTGAATCCGGCTCTGACCGCCTCGACCCAATGGTTTGAGCGCACGCTCGACGACTCCGCCAACCGCCGGTTGGCGATTTCCGAGTGCTTTTTGGCGGCGGACGCCATTTTGGAACTGCTGCGCAACGTCGGAAACGGCCTTGTCGTTTATCCGAAAGTCATCGCCGCGCACCTTGCAGCCGAACTGCCGTTTATGGCGACCGAGACGATTTTGATGGACGCCGTCAAGCGCGGCGGAAACCGCCAGGAACTGCACGAGCGCATCCGCGTCCATTCGATGGCAGCCGCGAAAGCGGTCAAGGAAGACGGCGCGAAAAACGATCTTTTGGAGCGGATTGCCGCCGATCCCGCGTTTGGTTTGACCTCGGAAGAACTCACCAAGTTGTGCAGACCCGAGAAATTCACCGGCCGCAGCGCGCATCAGGTGACGGAATACCTAAGCGAAGTCATCAAACCGCTGCTTGAAAAATACCGAAACGTCCGTATCGCGGACGCCGAAATACAGCTTTAGAAAGGGAACGTTATGATTAAAGCGATTGTTGGTTCCTGCTGGGGAGACGAGGGCAAAGGCAAAATCACCGACATGATGGCCGCCGATTCTGATGTCGTGATCCGATATCAGGGCGGAAGCAATGCCGGACATACGATCATCAACAACTACGGCAAGTTTGCGCTGCACCAACTGCCTTCCGGTGTGTTTTACGGCCATATCACGAACATCATCGGCAACGGCGTCGCGCTCGATCCCGGAAAATTGATGAAGGAACTCAATGATTTAAAAGAACGCGGCGTACCCGCGCCGAAGCTGCTGATTTCCGACCGCACGCAGGTGTTGATGCCTTACCATATCCTGTTTGACGAGTGCGAGGAAGCGCGTCTTGCGGGGAAGCAGTTCGGCTCCACCAAGAGCGGCATCGCGCCGTTCTATTCCGATAAATACGCCAAGGTCGGCATTCAGGTCAGCGAACTCTACGACGACGAAACCGTGCTGCACGAGAAGCTGCATGGCATTCTGACCCAGAAAAACGCTATTTTGACCGGGCTGTACAATCACGAACCGCTTGATGAAGATGTGATGTTTGCAAAGTTGATCGAATATCGCGAGCTGCTGCGCCCGTTTGTGGCGGATACCTTTGAATTCTTATGCGACGCGCGCGCCGCGGGCAAGACGATTCTGCTCGAAGGCCAGCTCGGCGCTTTAAAAGACCCCGATTTCGGCATCTATCCGATGGTCACCTCGTCAAATACCTTGGCCGGATACGGCACGGTCGGCGCGGGAGTTCCGCCTTATGAGATTCAAGAGATTGTTTCGGTCGTCAAGGCCTATTCGAGCGCGGTCGGCGCGGGCGAATTCGTCAGCGAGCTGTTCGGCGGCGAGGCGGAGGAACTTCGGCGCAGAGGCGGCGACGGCGGCGAATACGGCGCGACCACCGGAAGACCCCGCCGGGTCGGCTGGCTTGATCTGGTCGCTTCGAAATACGGCTGCCGGCTGCAGGGCGCGACCAAAGTCGCTTTTACGGTGCTCGATGTGCTCGGTTATCTCGATGAGTTAAAAGTATGCGTCGGTTATGAGATCGACGGAAAAGTTACCGATAAGTTCCCGACCACGGTTAAGCTCAAACACGCCAAACCGGTTTATAAAACATTGCCCGGCTGGAAGTGCGAAATCCGCGGTATCCGCGATTACCGCGACCTGCCCGAGAACTGTAAAAAATATATCGAATTCGCCGAGGAGTATATCGGCATCCATATCGGTATGATTTCCAACGGCCCGTCGAGAAATGATATTATTTTGAGATAGTTCTGAATTGTAAAGTTAACAGTTGACCGTTTACGGGAACAGTGTCCATCAAACAAATCATAAAAGGTCTCTCTTGAAAAAGAGGGGCTTTTTGTTTTATTTGAACGTTCGTATTGACAAATATTACAAAGACATGGTATAATTTAACAGAGGGTTGCGGAGGATAAAACGTATGAAGGAATTTCGCTTTTGGCTGATCTTCTTCTCTGTAGTGGCGTGCGTGATTTGGTTTGTCGGCCGGGTAACCCGCGATGAACTCCCGGGGCGGGGGGTTTGGGAAGATCGAACTTTTACCAACGAAGAATCGGGCATTTCATTGACGGTTCCGAAGGAATATCACATATATACCGACGCAGAAATGATTAAAATGTATCATTACTCCGACGATGTTTATGAACATGTGAAGAAAGAGACGAATTATTTCGACATGCAGATCGGGAGCGGAAATACGACACTGTATACGGTTTATATGGTGCTCGATTTTAATTGCTCCGCCGAACAATATATCAATCTTACAGAGGCAAATTTTACGCAAAAGCAACTCGGTAATGACCGAATAGCGGTTTCTTCGGATCAGTTTGAAAAAGTGATTTGCGGGCGGACCTATCACTGTCTCGGCATTACATTTGAGGGTGAGAAAATCGGTTATCGCCTTTGGTGTTTCAGATATATTCCGCAAAAAGGGTGGGTCTACATACAAATCGAAGCTGAAAACAAGGAAAAAGCCGATGAAATGCTGACGTATTTTCGTACGGAAACTGTCAATGCCGGTACTTTCAAAGAAATATACTGGTGGTTTGAAAGGGTGTTTTGGTTGCCTGAGATAAATTAATCTATGAAGACAATTATTATTAAAGGAGGAACGACACATGAAAAAGTTTGTATGCGGAATTTTAATCTGTGCTATGCTGGTAGGCGGGGTTATGGGCTGTTCACAGTCGATCGACAACAAGGTTCCGGCGCGAGGTGTTTGGGATGGGCAAGCTTATACCAACACGGAAACGGGCATTCGGCTGACGGTGCCGGAGAGGTATCACATCGATACCGATGAGGAATTGATCAAATGGCTCGGTTTACACGATGATTATTATGGATCTGCAAAACAAACAGGGTTATTACGATATTTATATCGAAGACAATGCTTCGGGCAGTTACTCGAAAATGATTATTGAGTATTCGGTTGATCCATCCGCCAATCTAACCGCCAAGCAAAAATTAAAGCAATACAAGACCCAAAATACCAGATACAATTTATATAACAATATGGATACGTGGTTTAACATCATATACGGCGATAACTTTGAGTTCACGTTATGCGGTGAAACATATCTATGCTGCGGTTTTACGCTGGAAAACCTGGGCACTTTTTACCGATTGCTCTGTTATCGAATTACTCCGGAAAAAGTAACCGTTTTCATTGAAATTACCGGTAATGGCGAGGAGGAAGTAATGGCGTATCTGGGGTTCTTTGATACGGCGAGTGTGATTGCAAAGTAATTTGATGAAATGAATATAAGCTCTTTGAATTTATTTTAATGTCATTGAGAGCGGTTTTATGCAGTTTGATTCCTATACAAGTGTCCTTGACAAAAACAATACGGCGAGGTAATATATACCTTAATCGGATTACGGAGGGAATAGACATGAAAAAGCTTGTTTGCGGATTGTTGGTTTTCGTTTTAATGATGGGCTGCGTTTTGGGCTGTTCCAATAAAGCAGAAATTCCCGCACGCGGCGTTTGGGACGGGCGGACTTATACCAATACGGAAGCGGAAATTCGTCTTACGGTTGCAGAGGGTTTTGAAATCGGTACAGATGAAAAAATCATTAAAACCTATGGTTTTTCAAATGACTATTTTGAAGATTTAAAGAGCAAGCAGGACTATTTTGATATTTTTATAGAAGATAAAACATCGGGCAGCTACTCGAGAATGTACATCCAATATTATACCGACCAGTTGAACAATACCACAGCTGAACAGAATTTGAATTTATATAAATCTGATCATAAAACATTTAAGTATTATAACGATGACAGACCAGATCTAAACATAATATATGGGGACAATTTTGAATTAACTTTATGCGGTATGACATACATCTGTTGTAGTTTTACACTTGAAGGCATTGACCAGTTTTACCAGTTGATGTGTTACCGAATCACTACGGGGAATGCAGTTGCTTTAATCAACATTCGAGGTAAAAGTGCGGAAAAGGTCAATACCTATCTGGCGTTTTTTAATACAGCAAATGTTAATTGAAAATAGCGAATCGCAACATTTAGGAGGGGAAAATATGAAAAAGCTTATTTGCGGATTGTTGGTTTTCGTTTTGTTGATGGGCGGCGCTTTGGGCTGTTCCAATAAAGCAGAAATTCCCGCACGCGGCGTTTGGGACGGGCGGACTTATACCAATACGGAAGCGGGGATTAGATTTACGGTTCCCGAGGAATATTACATTTACAGCGATGAGGAAATTATCAAGTGGCGCGGATATAGTGATGATTATCTCAAGGATGTAAAAAGCACCGTCGACTATTTTGATGTTTATATCAAGCTTGAAACTACGGAAAGTTTTTCGAGGATGTTAATTGAATATTTTATCAGTCAAGGCAAAGATACCACAACCGAACAATATTTAAATTTGTTTAAAGCCAATAACAACACAATAACATATGACGGGGAAAAGCGAGACAAAATATTTGGAGAAGCTGTTGAAAAAGTGATCTGCGGACAAACATATACCTGCTGCAGTAGTACGGTGGACGGCGTGGACGATTATTATGAAGTGTTTTGTTTTCGCATAATTTCCGGGAATGTAGTAGCATATATCGGTATTCGTGCTGAGAACGAGGAATCAGTGAACGCCTATCTGGCGTTTTTTGATACGACGAGTGTAGAATAAATTTAGCTGTTATATAATATCCGATCGTAAGGGAACACCTTGCGGTCGGATTTTTTATAGGGTCTTGACTAGAACAGCGAGGAGTAGTAAGCTGTAAACGAGGTCAAGATCATGAAAAACAAGTATGTCAACCGTGCAAAGATTTCAGAGGTAAAATTCAGGCAAGTTG
>Ga0209099_1000807_pt1 | contig 35247 bp, 29 predicted proteins | sample AD_JPNHW2_MetaG_FD_184430 | JGI IMG/M metagenome (GOLD analysis project Ga0209099, IMG submission 184430) | Active sludge microbial communities of municipal wastewater-treating anaerobic digesters from Japan - AD_JPNHW2_MetaG (SPAdes) (version 2) | ecosystem: Engineered > Bioreactor > Anaerobic... | reverse complement strand
CTCCGGTAATTCCGTATATGACGACGGTTGCAAGCGCATCAACGAGGATGGCTTTCAGATTGTACAGGTTCCACATCGACATCAACGAGAAATCATACATCACGGCAATGAAAAACCCGATGATCAGTCCACCGATCAATCCGCCCTTCAGGGTGGAAATCCCGGCCCACCTTTTAAAGATAAAAGCCAGGAAATACCCGGTTGCCAAACATGAAATGACTAACATCCACAACACCGGCATTTCTTTGGTAAGGCCTTCATAATGAATTGTATTTGCATTCAGGAATGGCATCAGCAGCTTTCCGTAAACCAGCCAGCCAAGGAAAAAGTTAATAATTCCCCCGAAGAGGCCCGACGCGATAAACTTTGCTTTCATGGTTTTGGTTTTAGTTTAACATCCGATAAAGTTACGGAGTACTAAGCAAAAACCTGCTTTTTCTGGTGGCGAAATCTTAAAGAATGCGGTTGTTGTTGCATTAAGCTGGCCTGTCAGGTTCCGTTATTTCCCATTTTTCAACCTTGCCTTCAACCACGACAAATAATGGATGAGGCTCAATATGAGTGAGTTTGATGAATTGGCGATGCCGCTCCGGGTCCCGGATTTTTAATTTATTAAGCAGGTGATGATATTCATATTCCATTTGTCCGCTTGTAACCGAAAGGCGATAATCCCCGTCGCCGGCATCAAATTTTGAGCTGTCGAAATGGTATCCTCTTTCAACCGCTTCCTGATAAACGGATTGAAGATAACGGCTGATCATTCCGGGCGGATTTTCCGTCTGCCTGAATCTTTCCAGTTGGGGATGGTGACGGTACCCTTTCGTTTTGCCCTCAAGCACCTTTTTTGCCAGCAACGTCTCTCTCCAGAGGGCGATGAGCCCTTTGCCGTCGAGATACTTCGGATGTAACGACCAGATTCTCATTTTTTTATCATTTCTGAAACCCGAAAAACCGATTATTATCTAATTTAGTATTAAACAGATTGACAGAATCTTTGTTTATCAACTTGAGCTCAGGAATGACCTGCTCAAAACCGGTATTTTGAGTCAGCACCAGCCCTCTCCCTTATTTGTGCCATTTGGCAATTTGTAGTAAGATGTGAAGTTATGAATCAGAAAAAGAGTTTTTCGGCTTTAGCCCTGGCAGGTTTAGCCCTGCTCACCCAGTCCTGTGCCTCCATCCCGAAAGGAGCGACCGTTGTCAAACCTTTTGATAAAGAAAGATACCTGGGTAAATGGTATGAAATAGGACGGCTGGACCACCGTTTCGAACGGAACCTGGACAACGTTACGGCTGTTTATTCGATGAATAATGACGGTACGATTAAAGTGACAAACAGCGGATATAAAACAACGACGAAAGAATGGAAACAGGTTACCGGCAAAGCTAAACCGTCGGGAAAGCCCGGTGAGGGAAAGCTGAAAGTGTCGTTCTTCGGGCCTTTTTACGGCGCTTACAACATCATTGCGCTCGATGAGCAATACAGATACGCCCTGGTGGCCGGTAACAACCTGAAATACTTGTGGATATTGTCCCGTGAAACGTCCATCCCCGAAGATATCAAACTGCAATTCCTTGCGACAGCAAAATCTGTGGGGTATGATACCTCGTCGCTGATTTGGGTGAAACATGATAACGGCAAATAGAATTCTGGCCTGATTGAACAATCTTTCGTGAAATTCGTGGAAATGTTTTCTCCACGAATGCGCACGAATGAAGCACGAATGCACACGAACTGATTATTCAGAATCCAGGGAACATTTCGTGATAATTCGTGTCCCGGCGCAGCCTGTTTCGTGAAATTCGTGGTTATTATTTTATTTTACTTCTAATCTGAGCCAGCATCGCTTTAAGTTCACTCCGCTTCGGGAACATTTCCTTCCACCAATTCCCGTATTCCCTGGCAAAATGCCATAAAAAGAGAAGGCTGGTAAACAGATAGGATATTGATGTGGCAATTCCGGCCCCCGTTACCGAAAAGGCCGGGATGAGGGTAAAATAGAGCACCGCCGATACAACCAGCCCTGCGGTGGAAATGCCTGAATTCCTGTAATATCGCCCTGTTCCCGAAAAATAATGCCCGAAGAGAATAGACAGGTTATAAATAGCTACTCCCGGGGCCAGCGTCCAGATGACCGGTCTGACTCCTTCGAAACCTTCCCCGAAAATCCATGTATAGGCGCCGGCCGGGAGAATAAGCAAAGGGATCAGTATGAGCAGGCTCAGCACGAGGCAAACCATCACCAGTTTGATGGTTAGTTTTGCTGATTCATCACGGTCTTTCGAATTGGACACCCAGGAATACTGAACAAGCGCCATGCTCTTGGCAACCAGCCAGATTGACTCGGCAATCGAAATGCCATTGCTGTAAACTCCCAATGCGGCAGGACCTTTGTATTTTTCCAGCACATAGTAGCTGAGCCGGAAACTGAGTAATTGGGTGATATGGGCAACCTGGTTTTGTATCCCGACGCGAAACATCTCTCTTACCACAGGGATGTATTCGCCTAAGGAAAATATCCTGATTTTCGGAATGAAACTCCGGATGTATAACGTGCTGAGTACCAAACAAAGGCCAAACGAAATATACAGCGACCACACATAGGCATCAACGGTCCATTGCCCGAATACCGTAAAAACCAGGAGCAAACACAATACGAGGAAGAGTGACTGGAATAATACCAGAAGGTTCGATTTATGGACCTGTTCTTTCCCTAAGAGGATGTTTGAATGAATACCCGTAACCGAATTCAGTATCGAAAGCACGCAGACATGAATAATATAACGGCTCTCAACAAGAGCGTAGCGGTTTCCGAAAAGGCTCAGGACCGACAATACTACGAAGGAAAAGATGCCCGTTAATAAAGTCCAGGCATAGGATGGCATCAGCAATTTTTCAACCGGGTATCGGGGCGCGAGATAAACCAGCGTAGCCCCGCCAACGAAATTTGAAAAGATGAGGATAAAACTGATGGTCGTGATGATGATACTCTGGGTACCCTTGCCTGCCGGACCAAGGTATTGCGATAACAAAACGGCTATTGCCAGGTTTACGGCCGCCGAAAAAGTCCTGATTCCTAAGGTACTGATGAGTTTTTTCAGCATGATGCGGCCGGTTTCAGCGTTGAATACTTCCCAGTATGCTGTTATAAACCGCAGCAATCTGCCGGCCAATCACTTCCCTGCTGAAATGGTCTTCTGCATACTGCCTGATGACTTCTTTGCTGTATTCTTCACGATGATCGAGCAAGTATTCAATAGCCCGAATCAGCGATTCTTCATTTTCGGAAGGCACAAGGATACCGAGGCCCGGATGAATATGTTCGGCAATACCGCCAACGTCTGAAGAGATGAACGGCACCCCGCAGGCGAAACTCTCGGGAATAACCACCGGGAGGTTTTCATATCTGCTGAACATTACCTGAAAGTCTGCCTGTTGCATAATCGACGCCAACTCCTTGTTTTCTTTTAAACCTGCAAATTCAATTAATCCATCCTCAAAATCCAGGCTGCCGGCATATTGAACCAGTTTTTCAAAATCTATACCTTCTCCTACAAACAGGAAATGCCAGTCCTGTCTCTTTCCGGACAGCTTTTTTAAAACGCGCAATATCCCTGAAATATTTTTCTGCCTGTCGTCGAAACAGGAAACATGAAGAATTGAAGCTGCCGATTTATCCTTTTTCGAATAATCAGGCGTAAAGAGGGATGTATCTACTACATTGGGAATAACCGTGTAGTGTTGGTTCAGCAATCCATGTCGTTCCATGGCATGTTGAAGGTTCAGGGTAACCGGCATCACGGCTGATGCTTGTTTCACAACCACTTTCGTTATCCTCTTTCGCCACCATCCCCTGAAATTATTCATTCCGGGGAGATAACGCGTCCAATGCTCGGTAATTACGTAAGGTACCTTTTTCAGCTTTTTGTAAAACAGCGCAACAAATCCCAGCCGGGTAAGAACATTGACATGGATCAGGTCAGGACTCCCGAATTCCTTTCTTACCAGGCGAAACCCGATAATATGGGCCCTGAAAAAACGGAAAGAGTTTATAAGCGAAGCAATACCGTTTACCTTACAGGCATTTGCACGGAAATAGATACTCCATTCGGAAATGCCAAACCCGTTGTTCCTGTCAATTTCGAATTTTCTTTCCTGTTTTTCACTGTTCCTGTGAACGTATAATACGGCGACATCAAACATTCCGGATACCGATATGGCGTGTCTCCTGATGAACAGTCCCGGCATCGGATCGTACCGGTTGGGGTACCAACGGGGTAAAAAAAGTATCTTTTTATGCTGACTCATTATGCTGCTTAGGATGGTCAAAAGTAAAAAATCTTCGTAAAAGGCAGCGATTATATCCGGCCTTCACAAATAATAACGAATTTTACCCCCTGAAATCATTGACCCACATTATGACCGTGCTTAAATCCTACCTGACCCTCTTTGTTCTTGCCTTGTCTATATTACCGCTTACCTCACCGGCACAGGAAATTGCCCCGTACCAGGTAAAATGGCGCTCTGTTTCAGAAGTGAAAGAACTTCAGCAGAAAATCACACGACCGATCCTGATCTTTCTTTATGAGCCGGATAATGATTCGTCGAAACTCCTGCTTGAAAATAGTTTCAACAAGAGTTCGGTGGTCGATTATGTTAATGCTGCATTTTATCCGATACTTTTCGACGTTACTACCGATTCAGTCATTGAATATTTCGACAATAACACATACAGAAAACAGCCCGGCAACCATTACAACGACCTTGTCCTGAAGTTGGCAGGGGACAAGCCCGCCCTGCCCTTGCTTGTATTATACAACCGCAGTGCAAAAGGATATACGTTCTCAGGGTATAAGAGCCAGGAGGAACTGGTATGCATGCTGACCTTTATAGCTGAAAATGTAGACCTGACAACCGAGTTCAATGTCTGGGCCAAAGAGTTCCGTCATACCTATCAGCCTGAAAGCGACACGGCGCAGAAGCCGTCATCAATCCGCTGGATGTCGCTGAAGGAAGCGCTGGCAGCAAACAAGAATAACCCGAGGTATATGTTTATGACCTGGTATACAACCTGGAGCACGCCCTGCAATGTAATGCTGCATAACGCCTTCGCCGATGAATACATCACCAGGTTCATGAACGAGCACTTCTACTGCGTCCGCCTTGATGCCCAGACCATGGATACATTATTCTGGGGCAAGAATTACATAAATGAGAACAAACCCCATCATTATCACCAGATGGCGATGTCGATGCTTGAAGGAAAGCTGCTTTTCCCTGCAAATATTTTTTTCGATAAAGACGGGCAGCTTATCCAGCGCGATCAGGTTTTTCTTGATAAAGCCGATTTCTATATGCTGGCCAATTTTATCGCCACAGGCTCGTATAAAACAATGAAAGTAAGCGATTATCGTAAAACTTTCTATCAACTCGACAAGAAATAACCGGGCTATGCCATGATGGCGCCGGAACGATGATTCAGGCCAGCAGCTTATCAATCATTCTTACGGCATTTTCCAAACGCTCAGTTCCCGAGCCGCTGACTATGCCATAACGGAGCCGGTTGCTTTCCAGCGTTTCTCTGTAAAGATCAAAAAGGAATGGCCGCCGGTGCTGATCTTCACGGAGGGGATCGAATTCCCAGGGCAGGTCAATATCGCACAACAGATACAAATCGTACTGATGGTTCCTGACCAGTGAATCAATATATTCGTGGCAACGCCCGAATTTGTCTTCGCACCAGATTTTCGTCACGATGAACTCTGTGTCGCAAAAGAGGAGCCGATGATCTCCGGGTTTCTCCAACGCGGCGTTCTCAGCTTTCAACTGGCCTTCAGCAATTTTCAGGATGTCGTTATAGTCATAAGGCCGTCCGATTGCCTGTAAATACTCCCGCGAATACTCCGGCACCCAAAGGGTTCCGTAATGACCCGCCAGGTGTTCGGCCAGCCAGGATTTGCCGGTCGATTCAGGTCCGGTAACGGCCACTTTTATTGGCCGCTTTTTAGTTTTTTTCTCCATTCTATGTATCCCGAAATGGCCAAAGCCGTGAAAACCATGTACTGAAAGCCGGTAAATACCAGGCCTTTGTATGCAAACAACGGTATTACCAGAATATCGCCCGCTATCCATGCCAGCCAGTTTTCGACCTTTTTCCTGGCCATGAGCCACATACCCACAATAAACAGTGCTGTTGTAAACGAATCGAACATTGGCACCGTACTTGGGGTGTATCTGGCCAGCACAAACCACAGCAACCCGAAGAAACCAAATACGAGAATGATATTATATGTCCACCCCCAGGCCGACAGTTTTGTAATGGGAACATGCTTGCTGTTCATGTCGCGGCGGCTCCAGTTATACCATCCGTAAACGCTCATCACAAAATAGAATGCATTGATCCCCATATCGGCATAAAGTCCTGCCGTAAAACAGAGATAGATATAAATCAGCACATTGATGATGCCCGTTGGGTAAGTCAGGATGTTTTCATTTCGCGAAAACCAAACGCTGAGCAGTCCGAAAATAACGGCAACAAATTCCACCCATGTGGTAGCCAGCAGTCCCTGGTATAGCGAATCGAGAATGGTTGAAATAGCCAAAATTCAGGTGCGTTTTAATCGGGGCAAAGGTACAATTCGCATTGAACAATAGGAAACCGGCCGAATATCCGAAAATCGTACTTTTGAATCCTGTTAATGGATCTATTATGAAATTTAACCGATATCCGCTGATTCTTTTTGTTTTTCTGGCGCTTGTGCTTACCGGATGCCTTACCTGCGAAAAGAAAGAATATGTTTTCGAGGTTACCGGACCTGAATCCGGGAAACTGACAATCCGGTACATCAACATCTTTTCAAACAGCATAGATTCGACAGGCGAAGTAAAAGCCGATTACGACGAACTGGTCGGCATGTGGCTGAATGGTGAAAAAATTGAACGGGATTACCCCAAAGCGGTTAAAATCAGGAAAAGGCTTTATGAATCAGGCGGGCAACTCTGCGGGGAGGTAACCATGGAATTCAGGGATCTGAACGATGTACGGTTATTTCGTTATGATGAAAACTCTCCGTATATGCTGAATACAACGACCATGGCCGATGACGGGGAAGTATTCCAGAATTCAAACGGCGATTTCGGGGGCGATAACATGCCTGTCATTTTCTGGAGGCCCGATAATAAAACCCTTCGCCTCACCACAACAATCGCCAGGCCCGACAGCACAACCGTGAGCCTTCTTGACACGTGGAAAGCCAATTCCGGAAAAAAGAAATAGAAGCTTTACCCTGCTGTTATATCACCGGCAATCAGTTTTACATCCAGGCCTTCGAAGTTTCCGGAACTCATCATCAGCAAATTCCTGTTTTTCCAGTCGTGCTTCAGCAGGGCATCCTGAAGTTTTACCGAATCGGTATAAACCTCAAGTTTTATATTATTAAAGGCCAGTTTAATATCAGGAACGGAAAGATTGGGTAACTTTTTCAATTCAAGCGCATGATGGCTGAAGAAAACGATGGCCTCATCGGCCTCGTTCATTGCATTGCGGTACTGATGAAGAAAGTCCTTGTTCAGGCTGCTATAAGTGTGCAACTCGAAACAGGCTGTAAGTTTTCGTCCGGGAAATTGTTCTTTCACAGCATTTATGGTCGCCCGCAGTTTCGACGGAGCATGGGCAAAGTCGCGGTAAACCGAAGTGCTATCGTTAGAGGCCAGCAATTCAAGACGGTTGTTGGCGCCTTTATAGGTTGAAATGGCTTTGTAGAAATCCGTATCTTCCACGCCAAGCAGCTTGCAGACACCATGCGCCCCTTCGATATTCATCAGGTTGTGTTTACCAAAAACCATCAGCCTGACGTCTCCCTGCCGGGTCTGAAGGATGGTTGTACCATTTTCCACACGGTACGGGGGAATGCTGTACGGAATCTTCCTGAAATTGCCGGCCGCTGTAAGGGCAACCTCTTTCACAGTTTCATCCTGCGAACAATAAACCAACGCGCCGTCTTCGGGGACGAGCCCTGCAAAAATCCTGAACTGTTCCACATAGTTATCGAAAGTCGGGAACACATTCATGTGATCCCAGGCGATACCGCTGATCAGAGCGATATCCGGCTTATAGACATGGAATTTTGGCCTGCGGTCCAAAGCTGATGTAAGATATTCGTCGCCCTCAATCACCATATAACGGGCTGAATCGCTCAGTTTCACCATCACTTCGAAACCGTCGAGTTGTGCGCCGACCATGTAATCGGTGTCAATCCCGGCATGTTTCAGCACATGCAGTATCATGGCCGTAATGGAAGTTTTGCCGTGGCTTCCGCCGATCACCACCCGTGTTTTATCCTTGCTTTGTTCGTAAAGGAATTCAGGGTATGAGAATATTTTCAGGTTCAGTTCCCGCGCCCGGGCAAGCTCGGGATTGTCGCCGCGGGCATGCATCCCCAGGATAATGGCATCTATTTCATGATTCAGTTTTTCCGGGAACCAACCGTATTGTTCGGGTAACAGGCCGTACTTCTGTAATCGTGATTTAGCAGGATCGAAGATTTCGTCATCCGAACCGGTGACATGGTAACCCTTTTTATACAGCGCGATGGCTAGGTTGTGCATGGCGCTTCCGCCTATGGCAATGAAGTGAATGTTCATAGTTTGATATATGCTGCTGCAAATTTAAATCTTTAAGATTTCGCTGATAAGTGGTAATATTAATTGTTACCGGAAAATGCTGCTTTCTGCCCCGATTCCGAATTCACTCCGATTGATTAAATTTGCCTGCCAAACAGTTATTATATCATGATGAAACTGATTCCGGTAGTTGCAGATGTGTGGAAGATGGACGGAGGCGTTTCTTTCGGCGTGGTCCCGAAGAGCATCTGGCAAAAGATTTGTCCGTCGGATGAGAACAATATGATCGACGCCGTGGACAGGTGCCTGCTCCTTGATACCGGCGATCGTCGTATACTCATTGATACGGGTATGGGCCGCAAGCGGAATGAAAAATACTACCGTCACCGGTACGTTAATCCGGAAATCACGCTCGAAATCTCTTTAGCGGAGCAGGGATATGCTCCAGGTGATATTACCGATATTCTGTTCACTCATCTTCACGATGACCATGTAGGCGGGGCCACGGTGCATGACAATTCGGGAAATGCCGTGCCGGCTTTTCCGAATGCGACCTTCCGGTGTTCGGCTGCGCAATGGGAATGGGCTATTCATCCCAACAGGCGGGAAGCCGCAACTTATCATCCCGATAATCTTTGGCCTCTATACGACAGCGGCAGGCTCAGATTTATTGAATCGGAAGGCGAGTTCATTCCCGGAGTGACCCTGAAGATTTTCAACGGACATACTGTGGGGCAGATCATCCCTTTTATAGAAACCGGAAACAGGACAGTGGTGTTTATGGGAGATTTTATTCCAACCGCCGCAAACATTCCCCTTGTTTACATTCCTGCCGTCGATATCCAGCCATTGGTAAGCATGGCAGAGAAAGAGGCTTTTCTCGGTGAAGCGGTCACAAATAATTTCACCCTGTTCCTCGAACACGATTTCCATAACGAGTGTTGCACGGTTAGTGAAACAGAAAAAGGTTTTGTTTCAGGGCAATGCTTTCGCTTTTGCGCATGAAAAGAAATACAGAAGATATTTAACGGTAATCATCTAATGCTTTTATTGGGGAATGCGGCCGGTATCCAACGGCAGCCGTATGAATAACCTTGCTATTTAGCAGAATTTTTCCAAACGGGATATGGATGGTGTATCTTTGTATTGTTAAACATCTTTATATTAACCAATTGCATCGTTATGATCACAAAACGTCAATTCTTAAAAACAAAACCTGTTTGTAAGGTAACCTTCCGGCTTATCGCTCCTGCGGAACACGTTTGTATTGCCGGCGATTTCAACAGTTGGAGCGCCGGTTCCACGCCCATGAAAAAGGGGAAAGATGGTTCCTTCACCATTACCATTGACCTTGAAACAGGCAGGGAACATCAATTCCGCTACCTTCTGGATGGTAAAACATGGATAAACGACGAAGCTGCCGACAGGTATGAAAGAACCCCATTGGGTAATGAAAACTCGGTAGTTTCTCTTTGAGAACGAATTTATTTACAACGAATCATATAAAGTGAGGGCCATGAGTTGTCCCTCATTTTTTATTTCCGAATGGGGACATCCGACCCGGTTGCAGATACCGATGCAGTAATTGAAATCAGGAACCGGCTTAGTGAACATCACCACCAGCTCTCCCCCGCAGGAACACGGTCCGTACGACTGGAGTTTAGCTCCGCATTCAGGACATTTGAGCGTCAGCAGTTCGCCTTCTTCAACGCCGATATCGATCGAGACCCTGTACTTTTCCCCATATACCGGGCTCAGGGCTATCAATCCTTTGGCGCTTCCTTTTTCAACAGCAACCAGCAACCCTTCAAATTCGCCGAATTTTATCCTGTTGCTTATCAGCGAATGCCCGTTCTGGCAATAACATTCCCTGATCACAATCACGTTCTTGCTTTCGGTCTCCTTTTTTTCGGGAACCGGAATAATTAATAAACCATCTTTACTGAAACGTTTCATGGCACTGTTTTTTGTTGAGTATGACGATAAACCTGAACAAACCGATGTTTTGTTCCATTATCAAAGTTAAGGAATTTCCATGACGGAAGCAACCGGAAAATCTAATCGAAACGGATAGCCCTGACAGGCGAAATCCGGGTAATAATAAATGACGGTACAATTAGCATGCACATGCAGATAAGGACAGTACCTGCATTGAGAAGTAAAATATTGATAAGGTTAAGATTGATCGGTACGTATGACATAAAATAGGATTCCTGCGGCAGGGCTATTACGTGAAATTTATACTGAATGAAACCAAGGGCTAAACCAACGACATTACCCCAGAATAATCCTTTACCGATAATGTAGCCTGCATTATAAAGAAAAACTTTCCGGATGCTCAGGTTTTTCGCGCCAAGCGCTTTCAGCATGCCGATCATTCCGGTCCTTTCGAGTATGAGGATCAGCAGTGTTGAGATCATCGTGATCCCCGCGACCATTACCATCAGTGCCAGGATAATGATTACATTCATATCCTGAAGCGACAGCCAGTCGAAAAGTTGCGGATAAATATCCCGAATTGTGCGGGCATTCAGGTCGTAACCTATTTTATGATACACCACTTCTCCCATTTTATCAAGATCGCGGAAGTCCCTGATAAAAACCTCAAATCCCGACACCTGGGAGGAATTCCAGCCATTCAGTTTCTGGATATGAGCCAGGTCGCCAAAAACATAAAGCTGGTCGAATTCTTCCAGACCTGTTTCGTAAATTCCTGATATCAAGAATTTTCGGCCTCGCGCTTTGTTATCGATGATGAAATACATGCGCAACGGGTCCCCAGTCTTCAGATTCAGCAATTTCGCAAGGCTTCTCGAAACAATCACCGAGTCATTGGCTGCCGTGTCCTTCACCCTGAAAACTTTCCCATCTACCATTTTATCCCGGAAAAATGACCAGTCGAAATCGCTGCCGACGCCATGGAATACCACGCCCTGCATCTGGTCGCCGGCTTTGATAATGCCTGCCTTAGTGCCAAAAACCTGAATATGACGGATATTCTCAGTGTTTTTCAACTTGTTGTAACAGGGCTGGTAACGGTCGATCGGCTTTAGTTCAAACGAAGCATTGGCGTCAAAATGCGCGATCTGTATATGTGCAGCAAATCCTGTGATTTTTTCCTGAATTTGTTTTTTAAATCCCGTTACGATAGCAACGGCAACAATCATCACAGCCAGTCCGATGGCCACGCTGGCAACGGCAATGTGTACCACCGGGCCTGAGAAACTTCCTTTCCCGCCCCGGATCAGACGTCTGGATATAAATAATTCGAAATTCATTCGTAAATCAATGATACAAACCTACGTGAAATTCCCGAGCTGACCAGCACTGTATTTTTGTTTTTCATGGTCCGGATTTCCGGTAAATGGCAGATCGGCAAACCGGAAATGGTTCAACGGGCAACTGGTTTATAAAGACGCAGGAAGGTTCCTCTTTCCGGATAAATATTTCCTCTTTGCCAAATCCATGTTCCCAACTGATAATTGCGTAAGTTTGGCATACTGTTTTCAACTCCCGTGCAAGATTCGACGAAATATGAAATTTCAGAAAACCGCTTTTCTTATTTTCTTACTCTTTTTCACAACGTCCTGGTGCCGTTCGCAGGAAGTGTGTAACAAAGTAACAGCTTCACCAGCCATAAGGCCCGCCGCTGAAAGCATGGACCAATACCTTTCTCTGCTGACAAATAAAAATGTCGGTCTGGTGGCCAACAACACTTCCCTCGTCGGAAAAATACACCTTGTTGATACTTTGCTGAGATCAGGAATCCGGGTTGTAAAGATTTTCGGGCCTGAACACGGTTTCAGGGGGAATGCTTCTGACGGTGACAGGGTCGGCAACGCAACAGATCCTGAAACCAGCATCCCTGTCATTTCACTCTACGGAGATCACCGGAAACCTTCGTCAGGCGACCTGAGCGGGCTTGATGTTGTAGTATTCGATATCCAGGATGTCGGATGCCGGTTTTTCACTTATATCTCAACCATGACATATGTAATGGATGCCTGTGCCGAAAAGGGATTGCCGATGATCATTCTCGACAGGCCAAATCCGAATGGATACTATGTCGACGGACCGGTACTAGAGCCAAAGTACAGATCCTTTGTCGGGTTACATCCGGTTCCTATAGTCTACGGTATGACCATCGGCGAATATGCACTCATGGTCAATGGAGAAAATTGGCTGATGGACGGAATGCATTGCAATCTCACAGTGATCCCGTGTTCGGGGTATACCCATTCATCAAGGTACCAACTCCCGGTGAAACCCTCGCCGAACCTGCCGGTGATGGAATCGGTGTACCTTTATCCATCGCTCTGCCTGTTCGAAGGCACTTCAATAAGTGTGGGACGCGGCACCGATAAGCCTTTTACCATGATCGGGCACCCCTTGTTTCATGAAGGATCATTCATATTCACGCCGAAGTCAGTTCCCGGAGTGAGCGACAATCCGCCATTCAAGGGGAAAACCTGTTATGGACAAGACCTTGAAGCCGCAGCCGCCGGTATAAAGGAGAACGGCCGCGTGGAATTGGGATGGCTTACCGGTATGTATAAATATATGCGCGGGCGGAGTGAATTTTTCACCCCGTATTTTGAAAAATTAGCAGGTACTGCCAGATTACGGGAACAGATAGAAAGCGGGATGACGTCCAAAGCTATACGCCGATCGTGGCAAAAAGACATCCGGCAATTCATGAAAATCCGTGAAAAATATTTATTATACCCTGATTTCCAGAATCATTTATAGGTTTGGTGTTAATTAGTGTTCCGGCGCAGCCGGCTTCGTGTAATCAGTGGTCAGGTTTTTCACCACGAATTGACACGAAATGATCACGAATTGACACGAATTGATTTTAAAGCATACCGGAGAAGCACTTCGAGAGAATTTGTGTTACAGGCGCAGCCTGTTTCGTGTAATCCGTGGTCAGGTTTTTCACCACGAATTGACACGAAATGATCTCGAATTGACACGAATGGATTTTAAAGCATACCGGAGAAGCACTTCGAGAGAATTCGTGTTACAGGCGCAGCCGGCTTCGTGTAATCCGTGGTCAGGTTTTTCACCACGAATTGACACGAAATGATCACGAATTGACACGAATGGATTTTAAAGCATACCGGAGAAGCACTTCGAGAGAATTCGTGTTCCGGCGAAGCCGGATTCGTGTAATCCGTGGTCAGGTTTTTCACCACGAATTGACACGAAATGATCACGAATTGACACGAATGGATTTTAAAGCATACCGGAGAAGCTCTTCGAGAGAATTCGTGTTCCGGCGAAGCCGGCTTCGTGTAATCCGTGGTCAGGTTTTTCACCACGAATTAGTACGAATGAACCACGAATGTGCGCGAATAATATTCCACGGAAAGCACGGAAAAGACACAGAAACCGCATAAGATTATTTTGTGATAATTTATATGTAATAATCCGATCTCTTTATTTTATCATTCAGGTACAACCTCCAGGTAAACCGTATCGGAACTTACACCGGTAAAAAGTCCATAACCATTGGCGATGTTGGTGTTTGGGTTGACAAGATTATTGGAGTTGGTCCCGTTTCTTGTAAAGGCGTCGTTGAATTCTTCATTTACCTTTAACAGCACTATCCGGTAACTTCCGAAGAACCGGATATTCTGCATCCCGACCTTAAAATAAGTTTCCTGGGTAGGAGAGGTGGCCTGGTTAAACGGGAGGTCCATTTCGGCCATGTTGGCATTGATATAATCCGCCGAATCCTCAAGGTATTCGACCATGAGGTAGTGATAGGAGGCGTCATCGTTATCCCAGGTAAATTCCACCTCATCCATCATACTTCCCGGTGCAAATGTGGAATCATCCAGGATGCGCGTAGCGTAAATGGTTGATGCAGAACTCGTAAAACCGGTTGGCTTGGATGGTATGATCGTGCTTGCGGTTACTTCATTCCCTCCGTATTCAAAGGAGAGGATATAGGTACTGTCGGTATTGATCATAGATCCGTCCGTAAGTTCAAACTTATAAATTCCGGTGCCGATCTCAGTAAGCGGAATACCGTTGATATAAAGTTTAAGCCCTGCAATCATCTCTTTTATATTGACAGTATCGTCAGAAAAAGGCAGTATCCGGGAAACATACACCAGTCCGGACGGTTCGCCCGCAACCAGGTATGCTTCCACTACAGCGGTGTTTTCGCCTGTCATCGGTGTCATCAGTTCTTTCTGACAGGATGCAAATCCTGTTACGATGGCGGCAAGTACTAATATTTTGATGATTATTCGTTTCATATTCGGATAGGTCATTTAGCTTTACTGTAGTCCGTTAATTATCGGATGCAATAAGGTTTCTTACCTTATCTGGACAGATAAGGAGATATTGGGGGTTATTCCCAGCAGCGTCATATTGGTTTCGGTGAGGCCGGTTTCGTCAACTTCAAATTCCTTGTACCAGACATTTTTACGATTATACAGGTTAAAGACTGAAAAACTCAGGCTTCCCTTTCCGAATTCGCCCATCCTGAAATCGTATTTGCAGGATACATCCAGACGGTGGTAATCGGGAAGACGGGCGGCATTCTTGCTTCCGGGGATGATAACATCCACTGTGGTGCTGTCGGGCAGGGTGAGAACATATCCGCCCAGCGGACGCGTGTAGGCCATTCCCGTTCCGAAAATCCAGGTAGCCGAGAAGGTCCATTTCTTATACTTGTATGTATTAACGATCTTCACTTCGTTGGTTACATCCTGGGTCGCGCTGAAATATCCATTGCCGTATACCGGGAAATGGTACCTCGTTTCCGATAAGGTATAGCCGATCCAGCCTGAATATTTTCCGTATTTTTTCTGAAACAGCACATCAAAGCCGCGGGTATAGCCTTCACCGTTGTAAAAGAGCGATGAGTAATCAACGGTCTGATCAGGACCGAACTGTTGCGTAAATCGTAAGGTGTACTCGGTGAGGCCGGTGAGTTTTTTATAATAAGCTTCAGCATCGATCAGATAGTTCCTGTTTTCGTAACAGGCGCCCCCGATAACATGGATGGCCTTGCTTACGGGAATATTATCGCCGTTTGATAGCACCCAGATATCGCGGCTCCCTGAAGCAATGTCTTCACGGATGATTCGGTTTGCAAACTGGTAAAAAACGCCGGTTGACCCTTTGATTTTCAACTGTTCCGTCAGATTGTACGAAGCCTGGAAACGCGGTTCGAAATACAGTTTACCGGTGTTGTCATAATACGACATGCGGATTCCCGGCAGGAACATGAATTTGTCGAGCGGTTTCCACCTGTTCTGGATGTAAAGAGCAGCCAGCGAACCGCTGTTGTTCATGTCAAGAACCGTGACCGTATCATTTTGAATAAAATTGTATTTAATATTATAATAGTTTACCTGGGCGCCAAATTCGAGCTGGTTATGACGCCCCGTTTTTAATTCGTTATCCGTTTTAAAACATAAATCTTTCAGGTTGTTGTCTTCAATAGTTCCCGAATTGAACGTTTCGGTTTCATCATCCTCATTGACAAATGTCCGCGAAGAGGAGCGATCCTTCGAACTTTTATAGTTGGAATAGGAAATCAGGTTGTTCGTGTAGGTTTTTTCGCTCCACTTGCGCGACCATTTGAGACTTGTTCCCCAGTTTCCCCAAGTAGTGAGGTCCGTGACGTCGCCTTCCATGCTTATTCCGCCACGTTCACGGCTCAGGTCGCGGGAATTGTCATAATCATCCTGGCCGCTGAAATAACTGTATGAAAGAATATCTTTCCTGGTGATAGGGTAGGTGGCCTTGAAGTTCAGATCATAAAAATAAGAAGTGGGGGATTGTTCTTCTTCCATCTGCCTCATTCCCGGAGGCCCGCTGCCCATGTCGGGAACCGTGACTTTAGGCTTCGACGTTTCGGATGTCTGTGAGAATGAATCGAAAAGTTTTTCGTACAGGAACGTTTTATAGGACCGGCGTCCAGCCACAAATACCGAACCTTTATGATTGAGCGGAATTTCCATGTACCCGTTGATACCAAGAAATCCGGCGTCAACACCGGCGTTGAACTTTTCTTCGTTACCGGTTTTCCCGATTATTTCCATCACGCTCGACAGCCTTCCTCCATATTTCGATTCAAATCCTCCTTTATAAAGCTGGACTTCTTTCACTGCGTTCGGGTTAAAGGCGCTGAACATCCCGAACAGGTGTTCCTGATGATATACCGTGAAACCATCATACAGGATGAGGTTCTGGTCGGGCGTGCCGCCACGCACATATAGTCCTGAAGAGGATTCGTTGCAACCTCCGATCCCGGGCATCAACTGAAAAGTCCTGAAAATATCCTTCTCGCCCAAACTCGGTAATTCGGCAATTTTGGCAGGCGCCATCTTGATCATGTTTCCGCCTTCGGAGGCCCTCATGAGTTCTTCCCGCTCTCCTTTTACCTCTACAGCCTTTAGCTCCGTAGGCATTGGATCGAGGTAAACAACCAGTTTAGTCAAGTCCGACTTCGGTGTGAGATGAAACGTCTGCCGGTAGTATCCCAGATAGAACACGATGAATGCTGAAGTATCGGAAGGAACATGTTGCAAGGTGAAGTAGCCGTCAACATTGGAAGATGTTCCCGCGCTGTTTTCCCTGATCAGCACCGAAGCAAAAGGCAATGGCTCGCCGCTCAGCTTATCTTTAATAACACCTGTCACAGTCAGGTTGAAGCGCTGAGGCTTTGTCTGGTACTTCAGGTTCGACCCGGTGATCATGTTGCCTTTGGCCAGTTCGCGTGGAATTACCTGCACAAGGTTATTCGAATCGATCATATAGGAAAGGTCCTTGTTGTCGCGAAAGATGATTTCCAGCGCCATCTTTGCATTGGTGTTGTCAAAAAGGTAGTCCAGCTTATATCCCGAAACCATCGCCGAATCATAAACGATCGGTATATGGTACTTGAACTTCAGGTCTTTGATTACTTTGATAAGCGGCGTACCCCAATAGTATTCATTGATTTTGGTATCGGCGTATTCCTGAGCCATCAAAGCACCGGAGGCCAGTATAAACGAAAGGGAAGCAATGACAACAACTTTCAGCGATAGTGTACGGCAATGATCCATGTAGAAAATTTCTGAGCGTATATGTGGCGTTTGATTAAAAAATCGGACGAAGACAATAATCAGTTTAATTTTTAATTGTGACAGGTTTCCCCCTTTACTTCACTTCACGGGATATTGTATGTCAACCAATTCCGAAGTTTGTTTCGTGAAGTATATTAAATTGATTCTGTCCTCGTCCGATACCCTAAACCTAAACTGCTGCAAAAGTGAATACGATGATCCTGCGATTCAACTTTATTAGACGTTTACCGGGAATTTACCCTCGGAATTGCTGATTTAACCGATTTGATGTTTCAGGTTGCAAGCGTCAAACCGGCTGGCATTTGATGGCAAAAGCCCTGATGCTTACCTGAAAACCGCGGCAATTAGATATTTTGAGCTGAAAGAGGTAAGTTTGCACCGCGAAATATTACCCGGTATGGAATGGATCAGGGATCTGTTGATGAATGAATCAGTTGCCCAGACAGTTATCATCTACAGTTTTGTTATTGCTGTAGGAGTCGCGCTAGGCAAGGTGAAAATTTACAATATCTCGCTGGGAATAACCTTTGTACTGTTTGCAGGTATTGCCATCGGGCATTTCGGATTCAGGGTCAACCATGAGGTGCTTGATTTTGCCAAGGATTTCGGACTGATATTGTTCGTATTTGCCGTTGGTTTACAGGTTGGACCGGGTTTTTTCTCCTCGTTCAGGAAAGGAGGCCTCACGCTCAACCTCCTGGCAGTTATGATTGTATTGCTCGGAGGAGTAACGGTGGTGATCCTGCAATATATTACAGGGATATCTATGCCTGTGATGGTCGGGATCATGTCAGGCGCCGTTACCAATACGCCCGGTCTTGGCGCGGCGCAGGATGCCTATAAAGAAGCAGCTTCGGGCATGCAGGGATCCGAAATGGCAGATATCGGCCTGGGTTATGCCGTCGCCTATCCGTTTGGCGTGCTGGGAATCATCCTTACCATGATGCTCATCAGGCGTGCCACGGGGACAGATATGGCGGAAGAAATCGTTCAATATGAAAGGTTACAGCATCCGGAAGAAAACCTTCCCAAGAGCGTTTGTATCACCATCACAAATCCTTCGGTCACCGGGAAAAAGATCAGGGAACTGAAGCCGCTCCTTCACAACGATGCCGTCATCTCCAGGGTATTGCACGAAGGAGAGATGTCTGTCGCCCATTCTGGTTCATTGCTTTGCGAAGGGGACGTAATATTACTGGTGGCTGAGAATGGGGATATTCCCGGGCTGATTCAGAACTTTGGGAAGGAAAGCGACATGGATTTGTCGGCCCAGCCCGGTAAACTGATGTCGAAACAGGTGTTGGTGACCTGTTCATCCGTTAACGGCAAATCGCTGGAATCACTGAATATACGTTCGAGGTTTGATGTAAATATTACCCGTGTTTACAGGGCCGGTATCGAACTGGTGGCGTCGCCGAAGTTCAGGCTTCAGATAGGCGATAAAATTACCGTCGTGGGGGATGAAAATGCAATTGAAGGGGTTGCCCGGCTTTTGGGTAATTCACTCCGCCGCCTGAACGAACCTAACCTGTTCCCGATTTTTATCGGTATCCTGCTGGGCGTTCTGTTGGGGAGCATCCCTGTTGCTATTGGAAACATGCCCACACCCGTAAAACTGGGCCTTGCCGGCGGACCGCTGATTGTTGCTATCCTGTTGAGTAAATTCGGTTATAAGTTGTCCCTCACGTCCTATACGACCCCAAGCGCCAATCTGATGCTTCGAGAAATCGGAATTGTCCTGTTTCTGGCAAGCGTTGGCATAAAAGCAGGGGAGAAGTTCATTCCTACGCTGGTTTCGGGTGACGGCTTTCTATGGATGGGCTACGGGTCTATAATTACCCTGGCGCCGATTATCCTGGCTGGTTTGTTCACCAAAATTGTCTTGAAATGGAATTTTTTCGAAGTATGCGGATTACTGGCCGGAAGTATGACCGACCCTCCGGCCCTGGCTTTTGCCAACAGCATCGCACAGAGCGAAGCGCCGGCAGTTGCTTATGCCACCGTTTATCCGCTGGTGATGTTCCTTCGGATCGTGATTGCCCAGTTACTGGTGATGTTGTTTGTCTGAAAATCAGTTTCCAGGTTCAGGCTTATCCAAACATCCGGTTCTCACTGCAGGATGAATAAGAAACCGGGAGAAAACAGCGAGGCATGCCAGCGGTATGTTGCCCAGGCTGGAAATCATGAGCCTGAAAATTCAGGAAGGAAGATGAAAGACAATTTTACCTGAGAAATTGCACGATGTTCCTGATGGAAGGAAGGCCGATTTCTTCAGGATCGAGATGACGAATGTCGATGAACCGGTAACCGCAAACATCGTCGGCGGGAATTATTTCGTCCGGGTTTGCAACTGCGCATTCGAAAACCATATCAAGGGTCTGGTAAACAAAGCCTCCGAAAGGGTAATGGTTGGGGAATGATCTCAGGTATCTGAATTCCTTTACATCCAGGTTCAGCTCCTCTTTTATTTCCCTCACCAGGGCTTCTTCAGCCGTTTCACCCGGGTCGGCAAAACCGCCCGGAAGGTCAAGCTTGCCTTTGGCGGGATCGTGGCGTCGGACGGTAAACAATATCTCGTTCTGCGGGTTGCGGATGATGGCTGCCACGGCTGCGGACATATTGAGGAAATACCGGAATCCGCAAGCTTTACAGCAAAATGATTTGTCCGAATCCTGTAAAAATTTCTCTGAGCCGCAACGCGGGCAGAAATGGAAAGGTGTTTTTTCCGGGTTTTCCATCAGGCGGATTATTTTAAGGCGTCGTATAACACTTCCAGCGGATGACAGGCTTTTCGTCCGGTACCGTCATAAATCTGGTTACGGCAACTGGTGCCGGGAGCGGCAATGATGGTTTCGGGCGGCGCTTTTCTTACTTCGGGCAACAAAACAAGTTCACCGACCTTCTGCGAGAATTCATAATGCTCTTTCTCGTAACCGAAAGCGCCGGCCATGCCGCAACACCCCGATTTGATTTCCGTCACTGAATAGTTTACCGGCAACGAAAGCATTTCTTTGGTCGGGCCGGTGCTGGCAAGCGATTTCTGGTGGCAGTGTCCGTGCAGCAGGATATCGCGTTTTTCGGCGACAAATGCTTCTTTCGAAATGTTCCCTTTCTGCACTTCCTTCATGATAAATTCATCGAACATCAGGCAATTGGGGGCAAGGTCCAGCGCCTGTTGTCTGAGGGTTACACCGACCAGGTCGGGGTATTCATCGCGGAAGGTCAGAATGGCGGAAGGCTCGATGCCGATGAGCGGCACTGATTCGCTGACAAGGCCCGAAAGGTTCCCGACATTGTACCGGGCTATTTTCTTCACTTTCCTGATCAGGCCTTTCGAAATGTAAGTGCGGCCGCTTTCGGTATGCCGCGGGATTTCGACACGGTAACCCAGACGGTTGAGAAGTTTTATCGCCTTTATCCCGATTTCAACGTCATTGTAATTGCTGAATTCATCGGCAAACAGGAATACTTTCCCATTCGGAAAGCCTTTTTCACCACAGCAGTTGCCTTTACTTTTCAGCCAGCGCCTCAGCGAGGTCTTGCAGAGTTTCGGGATACTGCGCTGCGGTGCAAAACCGAGGATTTTTTTCAGCAACGACGAGGTAAAATTATTGCCTGCAAAAAAGTTGAAAATGCCCGGGAAGATCATTCCCAGTTTGTTAATGTATGTGATATAGGCGATCATCCGCGAGCGGAACGGGATGCCATGTTTGTCGTACCAGTGTTGCAGGAATTCCGATTTGTAGCGCGCCATATCCACGTTGGACGGGCATTCGCTTTTGCATCCCTTGCACGACAGGCACAAATCCATCACCTCGTAAATCTCCTTGTGGTCGAAGCGGTTTTGTTTTGTTGAACGGGTCAGAAATTCACGAAGGATGTTGGCCCGGGCCCGGGTTGAGTTCTTCTCGTCGAGTGTGGCCATGAAACTGGGGCACATGGTGCCGCCCATGACGGATGATTTGCGGCAATCGGCCGAACCGGTGCATTGTTCCGCTGCCCTCAGCAGCCCGTGGGTCGATGAAAAATCGAAATAGGTTTCGGGCTCTTCCGCTTTCCGAACGGCATCATAGCGCAGGCTGCTGTTCATCCGCGGTGTCGCCGTGATCTTGCCGGGATTGAAGATTCCGTCGGGGTCCCAGGTATGTTTGATGCTTTCCAGCAAATGGTAGTTATGATCGCCGATCATCAGGGGGATAAATTCCCCGCGCAGCCGGCCGTCGCCATGTTCCCCGCTGAGCGACCCGCGGTATTTTTTGACCAGTTTTGCCGTTTCGAGCGCTACCGTATGAAAGCGTTCCACATCTTTCGGGTCTTTCAGGTTCAGCACAGGGCGAAGGTGCAGTTCACCCGTGCCGATATGGGCATAAAACACGCAAGCCAGATCCAGATTTCTTAGCATCTGCCGGAAGTCGGCCATATAATCGGGAAGCGCTTCCGGATTAACGGCCGTGTCTTCGATCACGGGAACCGGTTTGGCATCGCCGGGCATATTGGAGAGCACGCCGAGCCCCGACTTGCGGAGCGCCCAAACCCTGCTGATATCGCTCCCGTAAACCATCGGGTAATGATACCCGTAACCGGCAGATCGCAGTTCCGCTTCCACCGCCGTGGCTTTGGCGTCAAGGGCTTCCTTCGAAGGTTCCGCCATCTCAATGATAAGGACGGCCTCCGGGTCTCCCTGCAGGAAAAACCGGTTACGGCGTTGCGTGATGTTGGCCTTGGTCTGCTCCAGGATGGTGTTATCCATCAGCTCGACGGCGACAGGCTTGTGTTTCAGCGCGATGATATTGCCGTAAAATGCCTCTTCGAGCGAATGGCAGTGGACGCACATAAGCGCCTTTTCCTTCGGCGGGAGCGGGACCAGGTTCAGTTTGATTTCGGTGACGAAACACAAGGTCCCTTCGGAACCTGCTATGAGTCTGCAAAAATTAAATTCTCCGGCTCCGGCCGAAAATGGCGCGGTTTCGAGCAGGAGGTCGATGGCATAACCTGTGTTCCTGCGATGAATGGAAGGATCGGGATACTGTTCCCGGATTTCCTGCTGGTTCCGGGTATCCGAAAGAATATCCCTGATGTTCCGGTATATATCGCCTTCAAGCCCTTCCTGACTGTATTTAATAGTGAACTCCCCGTTTGTCAGCGGGCCGAAAACAACTTCTGTCCCGTCGCTTAAAAAAGCCCTGATTTCAAGCGTGTGGTCGCGGGTGCTGCCGTAAACCAGCGAATGGGTGCCGCACGAATTGTTGCCGACCATCCCGCCGATCATACACCGGTTTGAAGTAGACGTACCGGGCCCGAAAAACAAGCTTTTCGGTTCCAGCAGTTTGTTGAGTTCATCCAGCACGACGCCGGGCTCAACCCTGACCCATCCTTCCGCTTCATTGATTTCGAGGACGCGGGTCATATATTTAGAAACGTCTACAACCAGTCCGCGGCCTACTACCTGTCCGGCCAGCGATGTTCCGGCGCTGCGGGGAATTACCGGGATACGGTTCTCTTTGGCAAACCGGATAATTTCAGAAATATCTTTTTTGTCTTTCGGACGCAGGACCGCCAGCGGCAATTCGCGATATGCCGACGCATCGGTGGCATACATCACCAGGGTTGAATCGTCGGTGTAAATGTCTCCCCTGAAATTTTTTCCTAATCCGGCGATTTTTTCATTCAGATTCATGGGTGGACCTATTCCTCAACGAGTTTTTTCAGGGGCTTAAAATAATAGTTGTCCCAGCCGTCGACAATGTTATCGAACGCTTCATCCGGAATGTTGATATGCAGGACTTCGACGCGGGTTTCCCTGCCTTCGGGGGCGAGGGTAATGGTTACCAGCGACTTTTCTGCCTGCCCCTCAAAATACCATTGCTGGACGATCTTCTGGTTCTCGGTGAATTCAAGGTTCAGCCCGGTGATATCGCCGTCCCAGAGCGAAAATTCAGTTCCCGCTTTCTCTTCCATCACGGCTTCCGCTCCCGACCACATCTCGATGCTGAGCGGGTTGGTCAACGCTTTATAGACGAATTCGGGAAGCGCTTTTATCCGGTAATGCTTTTTCAGGTTTTTCATAAACAATGGCGTTAAGCGGCATTATATCTGTTTAATAAATAATGCCTGTAACCGACATCAAAGGTAAAGAAGTTCGGCTATTATCGGACGCCTCCATCCTGAACGAAGTGTCCGGGAAAATTACGGATTGGCAGGGAAGGCCGGTTACCGGATCGGACCCTGCAATGCAGGCGAACTTTTTTGCGTTCTGCCTTCTGCGTTTGGCCTGCCGTCTTACCCACAACCCCGCCCAGGCAGGTAAACTTTTGGCCGTTAGCTATTAGCCGTTAGCCTTTAGCTGTTGGCCTTCCCATCCTCCGTCCTCCATTCTCCTTTTGACCTTTGCCCTGCCGTCTTACCCACACCCGCCACAGGCAGGTAAACTTTTGCCTTTTGATCTTTGTCTTATATCCAAAGGCTGCCTTAGCATTACTATTCCGCAAGGAGTTTTAAGCCCGGAGGGCTTTAAACGACGAAACGGTCTCCCCGCCTTACCGGAATATATGTCCAGGCTTTCGCTCCCTGTCCCTCGCCCTTTGGCTTTTACCTTTTGCCATCTAGCTTATAGCCGTTGGCTCCTTGCACCAAGCACCATGCTCCATGCTCCTCTCGTTCTCCGTTCTCCGTTTTCCTTTTTCCGTTCTACCCCTGCATTCCGGCAACTCTGCAACTCTGAAACTCCGAAACTTTCAATCTTTTCCCATCTTTCCTTACCTTTGCACACTTTATCAGAAACTGCGAACACTTCATTATGGAAATCCCAAGCAAGTACAATCCTACGACGATTGAGAGCAAATGGTACAGCTATTGGTTAGAGCGTAAATTTTTCCGTTCCGTTCCCGATGAACGCGAACCCTACACCATTGTCATTCCGCCTCCCAACGTCACCGGAGTCCTGCACATGGGGCATATGCTTAACAACACCATTCAGGATGTGCTGGTCCGCCGCGCCCGCATGCAGGGAAAGAACGCCTGCTGGGTTCCCGGCACCGACCATGCTTCCATAGCCACCGAGGCCAAGGTGGTTGCCAAACTTAAGGAAGAAGGCATCGAAAAATACTCGCTTACCCGTGAGGAATTTTTGGCCCATGCCTGGGAATGGAGAGAAAAACACGGCGGCATCATCCTTGAACAGCTTAAAAAGCTGGGCGCTTCCTGCGACTGGGACCGCACCTGCTTCACCATGGATGAAGCTCGTTACGAGTCGGTGATCAATGTCTTCATCGACTTGTACAACAAAGGGCTCATTTATCGCGGCGTGCGCATGGTAAACTGGGACCCGAAGGCCTTGACCGCCCTTTCGGATGAAGAAGTCATCTACAAGGAACTGCAGTCAAAACTCTACTATGTCCGTTACCGTGTCGAAGGCGCCGAAGACGAATGGGTGACCATTGCAACCACCCGTCCAGAAACCATATTGGGCGACACGGCTGTTTGTTACCATCCCGAAGACGAACGTTTTGCTCACCTGAAAGGCAAACGGGTGCTGGTTCCGTTGCTGAACCGCAGCATTCCCATGATCAGCGATGAATACGTGGACCGTGAATTCGGTACGGGATGCCTTAAAATTACGCCGGCGCACGACGTGAACGATTACATGATCGGCCAGAAGTACCAGCTCGAATCCATCGATATCTTCAACGATAACGGAACCCTGAGCCCCGCGGCACAGATGTACGTGGGCGAGGACCGCTTCACCGTCAGGGAGAAGATCGTCGATGACCTGAAAGCAGCCGGCAATCTCGTGAAGATTGAGGACTATGTGAACAAGGTAGGCTTCAGCGAACGCACCGACGAAGTAATAGAACCGAAACTCTCGATGCAGTGGTTCCTCCGCATGCCTGAGCTGGCAAAGCCGGCGCTGGATGTGGTGATGAACGATACGGTGAAATTTCATCCCGACAAATTCAAGAATACCTATCGTTACTGGATGGAAAACGTCCGCGACTGGTGCATCAGCCGTCAGTTATGGTGGGGACAGCGCATACCGGCCTACTACCTTCCAACCGGACAGGTTGTGGTCGCAAAGTCCGCAGAAGAAGCGCTGGAACTGGCGCGTACCAGGTTCAATAAACCGGAACTGCAACTCAAGGATCTCCGCCAGGATGAAGACGTGCTCGATACCTGGTTCTCGTCGTGGCTGTGGCCGATTTCCGTTTTCGACGGTATCCGCCATCCGGACAATGAGGATATGAAGTATTATTATCCAACCGATGTTCTGATCACCGCGCCTGAAATACTCTTCTTCTGGGTGGCCCGTATGATCATGGCAGGGATTGAGTATCAGAAGGGAATACCTTTCCGGCATGTTTATCTGACGGGAATTGTCCGCGACAAACTTGGACGCAAGATGAGCAAATCGCTTGGCAACTCTCCCGATCCCATCAGCCTGATGGAAAAATACGGCGCCGATGGCGTGCGGGTAGGCATGCTGCTCACATCGCCGGCCGGCAACGACCTGCCTTTCGATGAAGCCTTGTGCGAACAGGGACGCAACTTCAGCAACAAGGTGTGGAATGCCCTGCGCCTGGTGAAAGGCTGGACAGTGGACGATACCATTCCTCAGCCCGCTTATGCCGCCGCTTCCGTCCGGTGGTTTGAAGCCCGCTGGAATGATACCTTATCGGTCATCGACAACCTTTACGATGACTATCGCCTGAGCGAAGCGCTGATGACGGTTTACAAGCTTACCTGGGACGATTTCTGTTCATGGTACCTCGAGATGATCAAACCCGGCTTCCAGCAGCCTATCGACAGGGCTACCTATGAAAGCACCGTCAGCTTTTTCGAAGAACTGATGCAACTCATGCACCCGTTCATGCCGTTTATCACCGAAGAAATCTGGCATCGGTTGCGGAAGCGCGAAGAAGGCGACTGTATCATGGTTTCATTGCTTCCTCCGCGCAGGGAATTCGAAGCCGCCATTCTTGATAAATTTTCTGTTGCCGTAGAAGTGGTAATGGCGCTGCGAACCATACGCAAGGAGAAAAATATACCGTTCAAGGAACCGATGGATCTGATGATCCGCAAGAATTTCGACGAACAGCCGGATCTTACTTTCGACAGCGTTGTGGAGAAATTATGCAACCTGAGCCCTATCCGGTATGTGGATGAAAAAGTAAACGGCGCCCTGACATTCGTTATCAAATCTACCGAGTTTTATGTTCCGCTGGGAAGCAAACTCGACACCGAAGCCGAAATTGCCAAACTTACCCAGGAACTGGAATATACCAAAGGCTTCCTGAAGAGTGTGATGAAGAAACTCTCGAACGAGCGCTTCGTGGCCAACGCTAAACCCGAAGTGGTTGAAATTGAACGCAAAAAGCAGGCTGATGCCGAGGCAAGAATTCAGGTGCTGGAAGAGCAGATTGCGGCGTTGAAATAGTAATCTGTGGTTTAATATCCTTTAATTGCATTTTTTTTCTTCGTTTGTTAGAAGAATAATTATGATATTTGCACAGTTCTGACAAAAGACTGATTTCAAATATTTATAATTATGAAAATGCAATTAAGACTCTTCTTAGGAGTCGCCGGTTTTATACTATTAGTTTCAAACTATACAACAGCACAAACGCTGGAATTTGTTAATAAAGACAATTCGTACTATCTGCGGTTTGCAAAACGCGGTACGATAAAGGATGGTGTGCAGGTGGGGAAGTGGTTAAATGTCAATTTCAATAATATTGTATATAAAGAATACTATTTTGATGAATTTGGGAAGCCTGTCGGAACCTGGAAATTATTTTATCCAAATGGCAGTCTGAGAAAAGAGATGGAATATGAAAACAATCGTGTTGTAAGATATACAAGGTTTTCAATGGATAGCGTTAAATGTTTTGAGCTAATCACGAATGAAGGATTTAGCGATAGTCTGTATTTTAAGATTGAAAACCATGAAGAAGATATTTTTGATGCTGAAGGAAGGGTCTCAGAAATAATATTTAGAAATTTGAATGGCAGAGTAGAGTCAAAACGTGTTTTTATATATGATTACTACGAAGGAGTAGATGATCTGATAAAAATCCTGAATGCTGAAAAATTTACCGGCACGATTGATGTTTGGAATGTAAACAAAGATCACTGGAAGAAAAATATATTCAAAGAAGGCAATTACAGATCTATTGTCGATTCATATAAGCAAGGTGTCCTTCAATATCAGAAAGAGTATGACGAAAATGGTAAAAAAGCAAGAATTACAAAATTTGATGAGAAGGGCAATGTTGTTTACGAAAAATCCTATAATTGATTTGTCCGGTTCAAATATTTTTTTGATTAATCCGCATTGTTAGATTATCTTTGAGTTAATAAAGTACCCGAAGTATTTGGATTAATGTTAAAGTATTTATGCCAGTGCCTGCAAACAGACGGCGAGATTTTTTATAAAAGTACAAGAGTTTCCCCCGGTTTGCTTGACAAGGTTTATGGTATAACAATTAATGTAAAACCCAATCCCGCATGTGAATGGGCTGCTTCCGATTATACCCTGCCCGACGATGTTTCATCTGCCGAACCAAAACTCACAAACCGCATGGGAATAACTGTGGAAATTTGTACAATTAACGGACAGAAGGGACAAAATCTCATAGATACACGCAAACTTCCCCCTGGTACTTACATTTATTCTCTCACTACCTGAAACAGGCAGTTAAACGGGTAACTATCAATCTTAAGGAAATGACTAAGATCATTCATGACTGTGCATATTTGCCTCCATTCTACCCCTTGCATTTTAGCCTGTAATGTTAACCTTCCTAAAAACGAAATCCGATGAATAAAATAATAACAATCTTACTTCTAATTCCAATTCGTCTGATGGCACAGATACCAAATGCCGGCCTTGAAAACTGGGTGCTTATCAATGGATGTGAAGAACCTACAGGATGGGTAACAAATAATTTAGCGCCATGGAGCATTTCGGTTGAAAAAACCAATGATCGCTGGATTGATGAATGGGGTATGAGAGTCCGGAGTAATAATAACATAGGTTTTGAAGGGCCAATGCCAGGTATTGTTTCAACAAAGTTTCTTTTTGCCGGAGAGTATAACCGACTATCCTTTTATTACAAAGTTGTTTCTGCTTTACCACCTGCGTATGCAGAAATTGCCATTTATGAGAAATTGCTAAATGGAAGTTTTAATTTGCTTGCAAAAGCTGATTTTACAGAAACGGATTGTATTTGGCATTATATGTCATTGCCTTTTTATGTATCCATGTCAACTGACTCGCTCAAAATAGTCATCAGTGCCAACACAGTCTCAAGCGGCACATATTTTCAGGGATATTCTGAGTGGATTATTGACGATCTTAAATTAAAGTACACGGATGTTGGCGTCAAAGAACCTTCAGCTGACAAAGTACTGATTAACCCAAATCCGGCGAAAGACGATTTTACTCTTAGCATTCCGAGCAGTTGGATTAATTTATCAACCGATTTAATTATCATCGATAATACAGGCAGGAAAGTAATGAGCCGCAAAATCGAAACCTCAACATCCGTCATAAATGTAGCGAGTTTATCTACAGGATTATATATTGTAATGCTTTCTAATAATCAGTTTCAATTGAGTATGAAGCTAGTCATATTAAAAGAATGATCACTCTTCATTCAAACTTTTTGGAGAGTGAGAGCCGTGGGACAGCTATCTCGATAACAGGCAGGGATTCTTGCTTATTTTTTGAACTGGATATTCGGCAATCCGGCACCAGCAACCTCATTCATTACTTCGTAAACACATACTGAATGATATTCGCTCCCATCTGTAAGGCTTTCAGCCTTATCTCGGGCGAGTCCTTATGAACTTCCGGGTCTTCCCAGCCATCGCCCAGGTCGCACTCATAATCGTAAAAGCAAATCAGCCGTCCTTCCCACATCAGCCCGAATCCCCTGGGAGCCTTGTCGTCATGTTCGTGTATTTTCGGCAACCCGTTGGGGAAGTTATACTTCTGATGATAAATGGGATGACTGAAGGGCAGTTCCACGAATTCGAGTTCGGGGAAAACCTTTTTCATCTGCGGCCTGATAAACCTGTCGATGCCGTAATTGTCGGAGATATGCAGGAATCCGCCGGCCAGCAGGTAGTTGCGAAGGTTCTGCGCTTCCTGGTCGTTGAAAATGATGTTGCCGTGCCCGGTGATGTGGACGAACGGATAATCAAACAGTTCGGCGCTGCCGGCTTCCACGGTGGCGTAATCTTTGGCTATGGCGGTATTCAGGTTTTTATTGCAGAAACTGATAAGGTTGGTGAGCGATGTGGGGTTGGCGTACCAGTCGCCGCCGCCGTTATACTTCAGCAGCGCAATCTGGAACGATTGCGCTCCGGCGGTCATCGATAAAAGCGTAAGGAAAAAAGTGATGTATCGTTTCATGTTTATCCGTTCAATAAGTTGATGGTCATGGTGGCGACCAGGGCCGCCGTCTCGGTTCTTAAACGGGAATTTCCCAGGCTGATGGCGAGAAACCCTTTTTCTTTTGCCGCTTCAAGTTCCGCCTGGCTGAAATCGCCTTCCGGGCCGATGAGAATCAGGCAGTCGGAGCCTTTTTGATAACGATCTTTCAGCAGAACTTCCTGCTTTTCTTCCACATAGCCGATGAATTTCTGTCCGGTGAATTCCTTTTTCAGGAAGCCGGCCAGTTTAACCGGCTCATTCAATGCCGGCAGATGCAGGTTCAGCGATTGTTTCATGGCCGAAACCAGGATTTTCTGCATACGGTCGGTACGGAGAACGGTTCGTTCCGAGTGTTCGCAGATCACCGGGGTGATTTCACTGATGCCGATTTCTGTCGCTTTCTCAAGAAACCACTCAAACCGGTCGTTGTTCTTGGTGGGAGCCACGGCAAGATGGAGATGAAACGGCATCCGTGCGGCGGCGGAAACCATTGAGGTGACCATCAGCAAACATTTCCCGGAATTTTCATTTGTCACAACGGCTTCAAACAGCCGGCCTCTCCCGTCGGTGATATGGATGGTGTCGCCGGTTTTTTTCCGCAATACCCGGATGCAATGATGCGATTCCTCCGCATCAAGCAGGATGGATTGTCCGGCGGTTTCCGCAACGATATCGGGTGAATAAAAAAGCTGCATGGCTTATTGTTGCCCCAAAATTAAAAAACCTGCCCGATATATGGGCAGGTTTTTATCAGAGTGCCGGAAGGCGTTAGTTAATGATGAGTTTACGGGCATAGAAAGTATCGTCCGTGCTGATCTTTATAACATAAAGACCGGCCTTGATCTCTTTTAAACTAAGTGTTTCCTGAAGGGGGTGTTTTGCGTTGACAACCTTTTTCAAACGGGTGACGCCGGCCAGATCCACGATCGAAATAGTGGTTTTGCCCAACGGTTTATCGGAGGTAAGGGTGACGGCGCCGGAGGCCGGATTCGGGAACACCGAGATTTCGCCGGCGACAGCGGCCGGTGTTTGGATTCCTGCTTCCTCCCCAACAGTGATGTTGTCGATATACAGGTTGTTGCCGTAACGGTTGAACGACTCAAAGGCGATCTTTATCCCCGTCTTGTTGGCCCAGGGGCTGAGGTCGATGGTATAGCAATTGCTTCCCCAGCCAATGCCACACCAGTCGTCGACAATGGAAGGAACATAGAGGGACGTTGTTTTTGGCGTAGTGGCAAAGGTTCCCTGGCCTTTTTCTCCGGCCTGGAATACCCTTGTCCAGTTTGACCCGCAATCGTCCGAAATATAGATGATCAGTGAATCGGACGTGGATGCGTAACGGGTGGCATAGGCATGGTCGAATTGGAGGTTGACATTGTGCATGCCGGTGAAGTTCAGCGCCGGGGAAATCATCCTGTCACGACGGCCGGGAGGGGCCTGGTAATGGAAGAAATCCATCCGCGCTGCGTACTGGCTTGATCCGTTCGCGTAAACGGTGTCGATATCCCAGGTAATGTTCATGTCCGGATTCTCAATTTCCCAGCTCCTTGTTCCGAACTGCTTCGTTTCGAAATCTTCCGTGAACGGGAGATAATATCCGCCGACAATAATATATTTCTCTTTTACAACCACATCCATGCCGTTGTTGTTCGACACCACCAGTTGTACCGTGTAATTGCCTTCCTGGTTAAACATAACCTGAGGGCTTTGAGAATGCATCGACGTTCCGTTGACATAGGTTACGGTATTGGGTGTGATTTCCCATTGCCACGAATTGGGGCAGAATTCCGTTTGGTCGGTAAAGGTCACCGTTTCGCCTGCTGAGCAGAAAACCCTCTGGCTGGCTGAAAAACCGGCAATGGGTTTCAGGGTATCGCTGACCGTGATATAGGAAGTTTTGAGGATGCTTCCCGATCCGGCCGAATTGGATGAGGTGAGTTCAATGTTATAGGTGCCGGGCGTGTTGAAAACGATACCCTGCGGGTTCTTTTCGTTTGAGGAGGATGGAGTTCCGCCGACAAATGCCCAGTCCCATTGTGTGGGAACGCCGAGCGAAAGGTCAGTGAAGTTTACAGGGCACCCGGGAGGCACAATGGTTTTATCCGCTGCAAAATCGGCAACAGGGGTTGTAAAGTAAAGGTCCGACTTCCACAAACCGCGTCCGTAAGTGGCGGCTTTAATGCGGTCGTTGGCGGGATTAACCGAATCATAGTATATTTCAAGCTCCATAACGCGGGCATTGGCCGGCATTCCATTGTTGAAAGGGATCCAGTCGGCCATCGACTGGTCCTTGTAAAACACACCGGCATCTGTTCCGAGGTACAGGCCTTCCTGGCTTTGTTTGTAATACACGATGGTGCTCATGTGAATATTGGGCAGCGTACCTGTGATATCGGTCCAGGAAAGCCCCCTGTCGGTCGATTTATAGATCTTGTTGTTCGCCTGGGTTAAATAAACGGTATTTTCCTCGAAAGGATGGGCTTCCAGGTCGGTTATTTCGGAAGAGGACGGGAGGAATGTTGAAATATCGGCCCATGCAGGGTCTTCAGCTTGGGCGTTGATGCTGATGTACAGGCTGCCGCCGCTGGCTGCATACAGGAGGTTGGTATTAACCGGCGATTGCTCCAGCACTGACAGATTACCCGTGTTGATGGTTGAGATTTTCTTCCATTTCACGCCGCTTGCCGAAGTGTTCTTGATGTTACGGCTACGCCAGATGTTTTTATACCCGATAAACATGGTATTCGGATCTTTTTCGTCGATGATAAAAGGGGTAACCCAGGCGCCTTCTTCATCGATGCCGTTAACGCCGTTGCCGGCAATGGCGCCCTGGTTATTGGTTCCGTAATGTCTGTCGATTGATCCGTAGTAAATAGTGGTGTAACTAACCATGTGGTTGGTGTAGTCAATGGCGCATTCCATGCCGTCGCCACCGCCTATGGCGTACCAGGAGCCGTCGGCAAACAGGGAGGAGCCGTTATCCTGGTAACCGTTTACAACACGGTCGTCAACAGTAGCGCTCTGACCGAGTTTATAGGTCTGGCTGATCGGCAGGCCGCTGGTGATCTCGTTCCAGTTTGTGCCTCCGTTGTCGGTCCAGTAAATACCGCCGTCACATCCAACGTAGATGCGGTTATTCAGCGGGCTGACTTCAAATACGTGGTGGTCGGCGTGTACCGATGGCACGCTGCATCCGCCATACCAGTGGCCGTTAATCTGCCAGTTGGTGCCGCCGTTTGTTGATTTCCAGATGTCGACGCCGCCGGAGTATACGATGTCGGCATTTGTCGGGTCAACGGCGATGCAAAGGTCATACCAGGCCTGTCCGCCTGATCCGGAACCGTCGCACGACCAGTCCATAATATTGGGGGAAGTTGAACGGGTAGTGAAGTTCAGGCCGCCGTCGGTTGAACGATAAATTCCTTTAAAGCCGTTATCGCTTTGAGTCAGAAGGAAATAAACAATCTGGGGATTGGCCGGGGATACGCCGATCACACCGCGTGATGCAGACGGGATGCCGGAAGTGATTTGTGTCCAGTTTTCTCCGTGGTTTACAGAACGATAGAACCTGGCGTCTGCCGAAGCATACAAGGTTGAATAATCACCGGGTTTGAAGACAAGTTCCTTGAAATTGCCCGAGGCTTTCAGCGACCAGTTGGCGCCTGCATTTACGGTTTTATATAATCCGCTTGAAGTGGCGGCATATAGTATATCCGTGTTTTCCGGGTCAATGAGCAGCTTTCCGACGACAACATTACCCATCCCGGTGTTGGCCATGTCCCAGTTTACTCCGCCATCGGTGGTTTTCATAATGCCTAATCCGGGAGCGTCGCCGGCATCCCGGTCGCCGGTACCAATGTATATAATCTGGGGATTGGACGGATTAATGGCGATGGATGAAACGCCGAGGGTGGGCAGCATGTCCGTGGAAGTGGACCAGTTGTTGCCCCCCATCGTGGTAACCCATAAACCGCCAGAAGGCGCTCCGATGTAAATAATATCAGGATTGGCAGGGTGGAAGGCGATAGCGTTGATACGTCCGAGGCCCTGGTAACCTTTGGCAGTAGGAATCGAGAAAGGTCCCTGGTTAACCCAGTCGCCGTTCAGCGACCTTGACTGGCTGTGCTGCTGCATGTATTGCCGGTATGCGTTAGATACCGCATCCGGAGCAGGCTTAACCCCCTGGGGCGAGACCCTGGTCCTCATGAAATTTTCCCAGCGTTTGAACGGCTTCCATCCGCATCCGCGGGTGATCGGGCGTCCCTGCCAGTAAAGTTCAAAAGCGCGCTGTGTTTGAAAGAAGTTGGCGCCGGGATCCTGCATCATCTGTATCCAGTACGGATATTGTGACGTATCGGCAGGAGCCGCCTGCTTTTCCTGTGAATAAACGGATGCCCCTGCCAGTAGAAACAGGGCCGGTAACAAAAGGCGTAGGTATTTTTTCATGAATCAGAATTTTGCTGAAGTGCAAAGTTACTGATTTCATCGGAATACAAAAGTGTTTATGATGACGTGTTATTACAGTTCAGGTAGCGATCCATCTTAGTGAAAATCAGTTGATTCTCCGAAATAATTCATATAATTATTTAATTACACAGAGCTTCAGAGAGATTTCACAGGATCAAAGAGTTAAATTCTATCGCGCTTAATCCCTTCTTTAAGCAAAGTGTCATTCACCTGCGAATTAAAGGAATTTACATTCTCTATGAAACTCTGAGGCTTCTCCGTGGTTCTGTGTAATTCTTACTGTTACAGAGACTTGACTGCCTGCCGGCAGGGCTTCACAGAGATTTCACAGGCACATCCAATAACCTTTTCTGCTATCTGACAGATTTCCGCCGGTCTGTATTAACTCTTGATTTTTTACTAATAAATATTTGGTACAGGGAAACTGTTTCGCAGGCCTGCTTACCAGCTTCCGCTGGCTCCGCCGCCGCCAAAGCCGCCGCCTCCGAAGCCTCCGAAACCGCCGCCACCGCCCAAGCCGCCGCTGCCGCCGGTAAATCCGCCCCAGTCTCCTCCCGATGATCCGGGCCAGAAAACAAAGGGGCCCATCCCGCTCCTGCGTCCGATGGTGTGGTGCCGGTTGTTGTTGAACCGGC